>ERZ779851.751-NODE-751-length-31727-cov-3.148617_pt1 | contig 31727 bp, 36 predicted proteins | sample MGYA00511094_ERZ779851 | MGnify/ENA primary metagenome ERZ779851 (study PRJEB29588, sample SAMEA2155512) | human gut metagenome | biome: human gut; feature: human-associated habitat; material: faeces | place: Denmark | collected 2008/2010 ...
CCTCAAGGTTTCACTGCTTCAAGTTGGCCTAATTAACCCTGTTGTTATTGAACAAGACCAGGAGGACGGTCTATTTTATCTCATCGCTGGGGAGAGAAGATACACCGCTTGGAGCCAGCTGGCCGCCGAGGGTAAACTTCCCACCCGTATCAAGTGCACCCTCTTTACCAACCTCGACCCCTCCACCCGCCACGTTATAGAACTCGAGGAGAACATCAAGAGAAAAGACCTCACTTGGCAGGAGAAAGCCAAGGCCATTGACGAGCTGTTCTACCTCCGCAAGTTCTCCACTAACATCGAGTTGGCAGAGTTCCTCGGCCTTTCCGAGGGGTTCATCTCCAAGAACCGTGTGGTCTGGGCTAACATTGACAATCCCAAGGTTGCAGGGGCAGACACCTTGGTAAGTGCATACACTATCTGCCGACGGGAGAGCGAGCGGCTCCTTTCCAACATCCGCTCGGATATAGACCAGTTTGTTATTAATATGATGGAGGAATCTGAAAATGGAACAGAACAAGGAAGAGCTAACCCAGTGGGAACGGGAGTCCGCAGCACGGATGGGAATGTCCCTGGAAACTTACCGCAACTGGAAACAGCGTCAGCTGGAGTATCTCAAAGCCCAGAGCAAACTTCGCCAGCAGACCCATTCCCAAACACCCAAATCATCTGTGCAAACTTCCCCATCTGGGCAGATTCCTACAGCGGGCCAAAGTTCAACCTTCTGCACTTGGATTTCCCCTATGGTATCAACCATCAGAAAAGTGAGCAAGGTAATACAAAGAATTTTGACCATTACGAGGATACTCCGGAAATTTACCAAGCGCTAGTCAAGGCCCTGGTGAGGAACTCTGAGAAACTCCTTTCCCCCTCCTGTCATATTATCTGCTGGCTGAGCCTTAACTTCCAAGAGTGGACAAAAGCCCAGTTCAAGTCCATCGGTTTTGAATGTCTGGCCCAGCCCTTTATTTGGTACAAATCTGACAACAAGGGCATCATAGCCGATACGATGTGCGGGATGAGGAACGTTGGGGAATACGCCCTGGTATTTGTCCGGGAGAGAAGACCGGTGGTCAAGAACATCTCAAACATCTTCCCACATCCCTGCACCAAAAAGTTCCACGTGAGCGAGAAACCCCTTGCAATGGAGCGGCAATTGATGAGTGCATTCTGTGATGGGAACACTCGACTCCTCGACCCGACGTGTGGCAGTGGCACGGCAATTATGGCCTCGATGAGCTACGGGGTGGAACAAGCCCTGGGGTTGGAACTTGACCCAGAGATTGCAAGCAAAGCGCAAGCCTGGCTCCACGACGAAAAGATTGCTGAAAATTCAACAAACCTAGATATTGATTTGGAGATAGACCTATGATGAAAAGAGGAAGTTATTTCACAACAGTATGGAGAGGTGGGGACTTTAAGGAGTCCCCAGTGGAGGTCAATGTGAAGTGGACTCAGGATTCCACAGGAGAACTTACCCTGGACTCAGGGGAGGTGGACCTGACCTCCTCCGAGGCTCAGCGCATAGGGGAGAATATCCTTTCCAGCCTTTCCAATGGAACCCTGTCCTGGGAGCCCTGCGATGACTAAGCTGGTAGTTGTAACAGAGTTCCCCGGCAAGACCGACCTTGTTACAGGGAAACTCCTTTCCGGGGAAACAGGGAGGATTTTCTGGGACATCTGTTCCCAGGCGGGAATCCAGCCTTCCGACCTGGAAGTCATCCCTGTCCTCACTCAACGTCCCGGGAGTGGAAAGATTGAGGAATTCTGTCTGAATAAAAAAGAGGCCGAAAGTCAATCCCAGGCACTTTTTGGAAAACCCTATTCCAGGGGGTATATCAAAAGTGGCAAGTATCTTGCCCCCTCCAAACTCCCTCAGGTTGAGGCCTGTCTTTCTCGTATCCGCGAGCTCAAGCCAAACCTCTGCCTCTGTCTTGGCTCCTTCTCCACTTGGGCATTGATGGACACTTGTAAGTTCACTGCAATCAGGGGAACTTGTATGGAATCCACCCTTGTGCCAGGCCTTAAGGTCCTGCCCACCTACCATCCAGTTACCATCATCCGAGACTATTCTCAAAAGGTAATTGCCGGGGCTGACCTCCTCAAAGCAGCGAGGGAGATGGAGTTCCCTGAAATCAACCGCCCGAAGAGGGAAGTGTGGATTCCAGAGACGAAAGAGGACTTGGCGGAATGTAGGAAGTTGCTCAATGAAAGGAGCCGTCTCACCCTCGACATAGAAACCAAGGATGGGCAAATCACCTGCGTAGGATTTGGAATTTCCCCCACCTTCTCCATCACCATCCCCTTTACCGACAGTCGCAAAGAGGATTGGAATTACTGGAGTTTCCTCGATGAGCTTTCTGCCTGGGCACTTGTCCGGGACATCTGCCAGAATCCCTCCATAGAGAAAGTTCTCCAAAACGGAGTGTATGATATTCAATACCTCTGGCGGGTAATGAACATTAAGACCCTCGGCTTTCGAGATGACACTATGATAATGCACCATTGCCTCTATGAGGAACTTCCCAAGTCCCTCGGTTTTATGGGCAGTATTTACACCAACGAGGCCTCGTGGAAACTTATGAGGCGATTTGAAGAAAAGGACCTGAAATAATGGGAGAGCTTTTTATTGACTTCATTCTGGCAATATTTTGGATATTGCTGGTTATATCTAGTTTGATTCACCTTGACAACCTGGGAGGATTCAGTGAGAGATACAATTCAAGCAGACAGACAGATAGCGAAACTTCTGAAACCGGAGAGGAAAAGTGAGTTTTTCTCCCCTGGAAGTGTGTGGGCACATAGGGTTAATGGTCATTGGGAGCTAGTTTATCTTCATTCCCTGACCTCTCGCCTAATTAGAAATTCCTCCCGCGAGGTAGATTTCTACACCCCATTTGGCCTGGAGCATCTTCCCCGAGAGAAGTTTCTTTCCCTTTTCACCCCTGTTGGGTGGGCACGAGTGAAGTTTGAGGGGCTTGCATCCCTGGATAACATCCGCCTCGAGGTTCCACCAATCCACATCCCGGGGAACCTAATCTCAGGGGCTTGACAAACTGTCCCGCCGGAATTATTATGAAAGAAAACTGGAGGGTTTTAAAATGAAGAGAGTTATTCTTTCTGAGTCCAAGCATTTCCTCGGTTGGGCTGTCGTGCCCAGTCCTGGAGAATCAACCCGATGGGGACTAGTTCCCCGGGCCCAGAAAGCCAAACTCCTTTTCCGGCTACTTCGCCACCCCTCTCTCCAGCTTTCTTTCCCTCGGGACGGTTGGGACGAGCTTAGTCCTTCCGAGGCTCTGACCTATTACAAGCTCAGACTTCAACTTCAGAAGATTGAACTTTCCACCCAGTCCCTTAATTTGAATAACCTAAAAGCTGAGAGGAGTCGCTAGACCTATGTTAAAATTCAAGACAGAGAGCTTCGTGCCAGATGACGAGGCTACTAACCTGTGGGTATACAATGGACTTGACTGTTGTCTTACCTATGAAATCTGGGAAAAACTTAAATCACAGTTTAACACCAACACAGCCGTCATCTACAAGTGGGAGTTTAGCTCTCAGGCCGTGGCGCTGGAAATGATGTTTCGAGGGTTCCTCGTTGACCGCCAAAAGGTGCACTCCAAGATAGAGGAACTTGAGCAGGACTACAACTACTACCAGGCCAAATTAAATATCCTGGCCAATGCTGTGTGGGACAAAGACCTTAATCCAAATTCCCCAGCCCAGCTCAAGGAATTCTTCTACGAGGCCCTGGGTTGCGCGCCTGTTATGTTCCGAGGCAAGGTTACCACCGACCGCAGTGCTATGGAGAAACTAATCGACTCCTATCTCTACGCCCGGCCGCTGTGCAAGTTGGTCCTTATCCTCCACGACCTAGGAAAACTTCTTTCCGTCCTCCGCACGGAGATAGACCCGGATGGTAGAATCCGGTGCTCCTATTCCGTGGCCGGTACAGAAACCGGACGTTGGAACTCCAGCACCTCCGCTCTCGGCACAGGAACAAATCTCCAAAACATCACGAACTCCCTCCGGGAAATCTTCGTAGCCGACCCGGGAATGAAAATTGCCTACATTGACCTCCAGGCCGCGGAGTCCAAGGCCGTGGGGTATATCACCGGGGATGAGAATTACATCAAGGCGTGTGATGAGGGTGATGCCCACACCGTCGTTGCGAGGCTCGTATGGCACGACCTGCCGTGGACAGGGGACATTAAAAAGGACAAGGAGATTGCCTCCAACACCTCATTTTATAGAGAGTTATCTATCAGGGATATGGCGAAAAAGGGAGGCCACGGCACAAACTACTTCGGCACTCCCCCGACAATGGCAGGGCATCTTCATATGCCAACCCCTATTATTGAGGAATTCCAGCAGAAATATTTTGAAAAATTTCCTGGCATTCCCCGTTGGCACAAGCGGGTAATCCAATCCGTCCAGTTTGAGCGAAAGGTTACCACCTGCTATGGTCGTGAGCGAATCTTCTTTTCCCGCCCAGACGAACCTGCGACTTGGCGTGAGGCTATTGCATACGAACCTCAGAGCACCATCGCCGATACCCTGAACTTTGCCGCGTGGAAAGTGCAAAAGAAATTCCAGGGACACGATGTTCAGCTCATCGCCCAAGTCCACGATGCTATTGTAGTGCAGTACCCTGAGGACCGCGAGGATGAGCTCCTACCTCAAATCCTGAAGGAGATGATATTCCCAGTCCCAATCGACGGGCGAACTATGATTATCGGCGTGGATGCTGAGGTTGGATGGAATTGGGCTCACTTTGACAAGAAGAACCCGGAAAAGAACCCAGATGGTGTAAGAAAGTATAAAGGCAATGACGAAAGAAAACGTAGACATTTTCCCGAGAACAACATTCTCAACTGGAAACCTAATAGATGAGTTTGTTCAGGACACTCGGGGGACTGAATCTCCAGAGCTTTTCCGTCGCTGGGCCGCTATCGCTATGGTAGCCGGCCTTCTTCAGCGTCGAGTATGGTGTGATATTGGCAAGGGAAACCTCTTCGCCAACCAGTATATTCTACTGGTGAGCCCTCCCGGCGTGGGCAAGTCCATCGTGCTGAAAAGAGTGGAGGAGCTTTGGAAACTTTCCGAGAAGATTTTCATCGGGGATGAAACTACCACCATCCCTGGGCTCCTGGACTTTATGCAGGACTGCTCTAGCCCGGTGTCTGGCCCTTTCGGTGAGACCCTGGTAACCCACCCCCTTTCTGTCGCCCCTCGCGAGTATGGAACCTATATGAAGGCCTATGACCTGAGCGTTCTGAATGTCCTCAACGACTTCTGGGATTGCCCGAGTTCTTTCTCCGAGATGACCAGGGGTGGTGGAAAGAACACCTTGGATTTCCCTGTCCTAAACCTCATCTCCGGAACCCAGCCAAGTTTCCTCAACAATGTCTTGCCTGAGGAGGCTTGGTCTCTTGGGTTCTGTTCCCGTCTGGTTCTTTGCTACGATTGGAGGGTGGAAGTCCTCCGCACCAGGGACAGGTTAAACCTCCCTGAGTTCCCCCTATCCAAGTATCGCCCAGCGGTGGAATCCCTCGTGGGTATCCAGGGCCAGATGACTTTCACCGAGGAGGCTCTTGACTTCCTCGACACCTGGATAATAGATGAGAAGATGGCACCCGTGCCCTACCATCCACGCCTGGCATCCTACGTTGCCCGCCGCCCAGTTCACTGGCTCAAAATAGCTATGTGCCTCGCGGCCGCACAGGGAACCCTCCTCATCACCCAGCCCATCCTGGCCCTCGCCAAGGAGTGGCTCTTGGAACTGGAAACCAATATGCCTGAGATTTTCCGAGATATGAGTAAGGAATCCGACAAGGATGTTATGGATGAAATCAAGCTGGCCATTGTCCGGATGACCCTCCGCACGCCGGTATTTCCAGAGCGCAAGCTTGTCCAAATCCTCACTACCAAAATCCCGACCCACAGGATTTCTTATTTCATCGATACCCTCCTCAATGCCGGATACATCGAGGAAACAGAAGCCCCAAAAGGCTCAATCAACGCCCTTGGCCAGAGAGGTTTTCGCCACTTCAAGGCCGGGGTAGATTTAAACAAACCTATGTAAAGGAGAACACCTATGATAGAAATTCACATCGAGGATGGACTTGGGGTTTCCGAGAACCCTGAGAACACCCTAGCCCAGCCATCCTACCGCCACTTTAGTCCGGAGGAAATCCAGGCCTATGCCCGTGCGTGCAAGCCAGGGGTTTCCCTCCCCGACATCCTGAGTGCCATATCTCGTGAGGCTCTGTCCTGCCGGGAGCTCTACTTTCAAAAAGGCAAGGATGCCCTCTGCCTATCCTTCGTCCGCCTGGTATTTTGGCTTCAGCTGTTGAATACGAAAGCCCTGGTTGAGGGGGGTCTTACAGAGGAAATGGTACACCGCCAAATTGCGGATTTTTGGAATAATAAACGGGACTTTTAATCGGCGTAATGGCGGTTTGTTTTGCCGGTTTTGGGCAATAAATTAACGGGAGGTAAAGTTGTGCCTCCCGTTACTTTTTGTGTTTGTGTGGGGAAATTTTCGAGCCGTCCCATATCCCGATGAAGTGAGCCGTCTCACTCTCCCATCACAATCCCAGTTCCCCAGCCGTGGTTCCCCAGACCCCATAGTAGTCCACATTCCTCTGCAGGGGTGTGAGTTGACGGTTCTCAAGGCGAGTCTGGGCACTGTCCACCATATTCCCCACATCCACCCCGTCGAGGAGGGCCCTCTGCACAATAGTAAACATCAGCCGGCCATCCCCACTTTCCAAGGCATTTGTAAAGACTTCCGCATAGCTCTGCGTGAGCTTAGCCCGCTTGTCTTTATCCTTCCAGATTTCATTTGAAATCTTAAAGGCCTGGTCCACCCGGGTAGGGGTGATGTTGAAATACTGATAGGCCAGGCTTTCCAGCGGCGTGAGGTCAGCAATTTTAGTCCCGGTACTCGCATAGAGGGTATCATTGACCACCTGGGTTGTCCTATAGAGCATCTTTGGACTGAGCGCCCTCATCATACCCTGTTGGAAACCTCTGTCCCCGGCAGGATTCTGTCCCGTCGTGGCGTAGTAGTCAATACCCGAATCCAAGCCATTCCACAGCGCCTTGAACCTCTGCCCCCAGACAAACCCCATAAAGCGCTGAGTTTCCTCACCCGGGTCACGGAACGGGCTGTTTACCTGGGATTGCAGGGAAAACCCAAATGCCCCAGGGATGCCATAGAGGAGAAAATTACTTTCCGCTCCATTACCCCACCTGTCATACAGCAGATTACTCATCTTGTCATCCGCCGCCCACTCAGTGAATCTTTCCAGGGTAGCCCCAATTTCCGAGCTCCCCATACCACCAAGCAGGGAAGTTGCCAAGTTACTATACATATAGGGTTTCCAGGCTCCATACCGCAACCCTGCATCGAGGTATTGCATTTGCCAGCCCACATAGTGCATAGTCCAGTTTTTAAACAAACCCCAGGCCTGACCAACCGGCCCCTGCAGCACGCGAGCCCTATCACTAGCCGCGAATTGGAACATCGTGTTCTCGGTGAACTTCTTAGCCCCAAGGTACACCTGCTCCTTGGTTATCATCCCAGCCTTAGCCATCGAGTTGAAGAGCTTATACCCCACAGTCATAGCATACCCACGGGACGCCTGTTCTGAAAACGTCGGGAGCATAGTAGCCATATTCCTGAGCATTCCGGAGTAGTCTCCCTTTTTAAGGGAATCCGCCAGGCCTTGACCCAGCCCAGAATTCTCCCCAATATAGCTTTCAATGAACCTCGGGCTCAGCGCACCATCCCGAACCATCTGCTCCATAAATTCCGAGAACCCTTGTTCCACTTTCGGGTTGCCCATAAGTTTCAGACTTTCCCACATAATTTTGAGAGGACTCAGGGTATTCGCGACCATTCCCTTACCACTTTTGGCAATGAGGGGAACTCCATCATACGCCCACTGGAGGGCCTGCGGACACTCCCTGAGTAGTGCCAACTGCGGTAGCACGGTGGTGATGGGTTGCAGGATATTTGCCAGCGCATAGGCCAGGTTTCCAAAACCCAAGTCCAGGTGTGCACTCGCCGTGTTGATGCTCCGGACAATCCTACTCGCGGAGTCCGTCCCCAGCACAGGCGCCAGGATGCTATCCGTGGTCTTATTGACCAGCTGACTAAACACCCCCTGTTCCCCCTTGAGCACACTCAGGGTATCCTGCAGCATCACCGCTGTTCTAGGGTCATCAATACCCAGCGTGGCGATGTCTTTTGCCAGCACCCTGTCATTGATTTCATTAGCCAGCCAGATGTATTTATTTTCCAGAGAATAACTCAGGTTTTCAATGAGGTCTTCCGCCGTGCGTGCTCGGTTGTAACCTCCAACCCCAGACCGCGGGAAGAAAAAGCTAGACTTCGCCACATCCGGGTGAGCCCCCGCATATTGGGCTGCAAAGTTATTAGCCAGGGCAAAGTCATCCGTGCCGGAGAGGAGTTTCTCCTGCCTAAGGTCCAGAGCTCTGTCTTTCATCCAGAACTCCCCAAGCCTCCAGTTACCACCATTTTCCTTAGCCTTGTCAATAACCCCCTTGGCCATCTTCTGCACAGCCTTTTTGTTATCCCCACTCACGATGTAAACCAAGTTCCCTTTGTCATTAAGAATGGCCTGCCGTAGGGAGCCTTGCCAATAGTGGCTAATCCCGTAGTGGCCTTTTCTCAGCGGGAACATCTTAGCATCAGGGATGTAGAGTTTCCCCGCGCTGGTGGTAAGTTCTTGAATAGCCTTGTCGTGAAGAGTATTCAGTGCCCGGAGGGTATCCAGCCCATCGGCGCCAAGGGCATTGACCAGCTCAGGCCGGATGAGCGCATCGCTGAAAGGAATTTCATCATCTATCACCTTGAGCAGGGTATCAAACCCCTGAGGGTTCTTCGTGGCAAGTTGCCTTACCATATTCGCGAAAGCACTAGGGTCATCCCTCTTAATTCCTCCAGACACCACCTTGAGGAGGGAATCCTCCCCAACCTGCGGCTTGCCATAGACAAGTTCTTGCGCCTTTCTCCTCGCATTGTCCCGGGTGTTCTGTGCCACCGCATAGATTTTCCTGGCCAGCGGGGAGTTCTTAAATTTAAAGGCCGTGGGATAGAAGTTTCTCTTTGCAAAGCTAGCCACATTGCCTATCAATTCCGAGTCCTCAATAGCACCCCAGCCAAGTTTCCGAGCAACATTCTTAGCCCCTTGAAACCCTTTGGCCTCTGCGAGGGAGGGAATATCCGTGCCATCGCCTAGGGTATCTGAGAATCTCAGCGCCCTATCCAGCACAGCATCTGAGTCCCCAATCCCCCGGTACACAGTCTCCGGGTCTCTCCAGGCATCGGAATTGGAAATCTTGAGGAGGTTCCCCTGCTCTGGAATAAAGTGTGCAGGGTCATCAGTTTTGGCCACAAACCAGTTACCCTCTTTTCCTGTCTTCCGAGCGATGACATAGAGCCCATCTTTCTCCTTCCCTAGCCTCCAGCCATTACCCACCTCGGCGAGGTTCCCCTGGATGGTATTATCCAGTCGGGTGATGGCTTTCTTCCCCTGAGCACTAACCAGCCGAGGAAATTGCACATATTCCAGCCAATCTTCCGTGAGGGTACCATTGCCTTTGAGTTCTCCAACCGTGCGTTCCAGCTCGCTCAAACTCTTAAACCCGATTTCCTTATTAGGGGAGAACGCCCGGCTTCTCACAGAGTTAGTCCCTCGGAGCACCGAGTTCAGAGCTTTCCACTTTTCACTTCCCTCCAGTTCCCCAATCATATGGTCTCGGGATTCTTCCCGAATCCTGCGTTCCAGGCCCAGAATGGTATTATTGAGTTCCCCCTCCAGCTCCGGTTCCACAGTACCTACTTTCGCCCGAGCGTTACGGAGGTTCTGTTGCCAGGAATTCTTACTCGAGATATCCGCGAATTGCTTAGGCACACGGACTCTCTTTCCCCCTGAAGCAATCCACCCCAGACCACCTGCGAGCACGCCCCCTGCACCAATATCCACTAGTGCCTCCGTGGCGCGCTCCCCAAGGGAACCTCCCTCCCATTCCGGATTTGCGGTTTGAAGTCCCAGACCAATGGCCTGTCTTCCCACCTCTATCGGAGCAAGCAAGGCAGCTTCACTTCCCAGCCGAGAAAGAAATGGTGCCTTGGCGGTGTTCTCCACACTTGCCAATCCCCTAGCCCACTTCCCATAGCGAGTCCCTTTTGCCAGCACACTTGCCGCTTTGGCTGTCCCTGCCGCAAGAGGTGCCACCTGAGAAATAAACGCGGCTTTGGGATTTTCCGCTTCCCATTCCTGCACATCCTCATCCGGGTTATCTAGCCCAAAAAGGCCTAACGTAGAGTTCCACGTTAGGCTCTTAGCCAGATTCTCAAAATATTTCAGCTTGTCTTCCATACTACTCTCCTTGAATCATCTGTAGACCTTGAATATAATAGTTCTGCATAAATGGAATTTGAGAATTCTTATCCTGGAGCAAGAGGCTTTGCTGTTGCGCCCTCTGCATTATTTTCTTCGGGGTCATCCTGCTGAGTTCCTTGTCCGACATCTGAGCCAGGTCGCTCAACGCGGCATTCTGCCCGAGGGTTCTTGCCTCGCCTTGCTTGTCCACTTGCTCCCAGTGGATGTTCCCATTAGCATCCCTCCAGTAGGTTTTATTTCCCCCTATCGCCCGAGGTTGCATAGCCTGCCATTTAGCCAGGGCCATATTGGCTTGCGCAAGGGCATTGCGTTGCCGCATTTCCTCCTTGGCGAATTCCTGAGCCACCTGCCATCTTTCCGCAGATGCACGAGCTTCTTCCGTAGCATTCTTAGCATCGGTTACAGACTTGTTTCCCTCAGCCGTAATCCGGTTCATTTCATTCACGGCCTTGGAAAAGTCAGGGAGCTTACCTGAAAAGTCTGCGTTGGCAAACCCAGCTGCAAGGACATCCCAGACATTATAAGGAGTTCCCTCATATTGAGGGGCTTTGACCTTAGAGGTGTCAATGTCCCGCATACCTAGGTTTATCTCCGGAAAGGGAATTCCCTCCCCTCCTTGCCCTTCAGCCACCATTCCAGCACCACCTCCCGGGCCACCCTGGGCAAGGTAGGTTTCCAGCCAGGTTTTCTTCGGAGTACCCTCCTTGTCTCCCCCAGCGCCGAACAAACTCAGAATATAATCCCCGATACTTTCCCCTGTATTCGCAGCCCAGGAGAGCCCAAATTCCCCCGCATTCTGAGGATTTTCCGCAGCGTGGTAGATATAGTCCCCTGCAGCCACAGCGGCACCAAAAGGGTCAACAATCTGCTGGCCAGGATAGGGCAGTCTATCCGTGTTCCTATTGGGAAGTTCACTTCTGTCCTTTATCAGCCCCTCTTTTGCACCCTGCTTAGCAAGACCCTGATTGATAGCTTGGGCAACTTGCCTACCCTGTTGAGCCAACTTATAGGGAATACTATTTTCCACCCGGTTCTGAACCTCTTCCTGGGAGAGATATTCCCGAATCTGATTATCTAAAAAACTTGGAATCAAATCAACCATCTGTCATCTCCTTAACCACCTAGTCCAAAGATACTAGAAATCATTTTCAAATCCGAGCCCAGGCCATTATATCCACCTTGGAGTCCTGCAACCCAAGGATTGGTTTGTTTATTATAGGCTGCCTGACTCGAGCCCATTGCGCTACCATAGGCCATAGCCAAATCCCACAGATAATTGGTCTTAGCCATATCAGCCTGTTGCTGGAAATTAGCTGCATTGACGAGCAGGTTATTCGCCGCTGTGCCAGTGTTGAGATAATTGCTAACCGAGTTGGCATCAGCACCCAGCAGCGCGGGGGTTTGTGCCCTCTGATTCGCAATGTCCGCCGCAGCCTGCGCAACAATCTGATTTTCCAGGTTTTCCTGAACTCGTTCCCGGGTGAGGTAATCCCTACTTCCACCATAAGCACCAGCATCAATAGCCGCACTTCTCGCCGCTGGGATAAGCTCATCTCGGGTCTGTTTAATCAGGTTATAGGTTTCACCCTCCAGTTGCGGGGCGATACTTTCCGTAGCCTTTCTATACCCCAGCCCAAGACTATTCACGGCCTCGTTTCCCAGATACTGATTATATGCAGAATTCCGTCCTGCAATCTGGTTCGCAAAATTTATATTTCCTGAAATACCCTGTTGAAGTTCTGGGATGTAATCCACCCAGCCTTCCTGTGCAGCTTTGTAGACATCTCTAATTTGATTCCGCACTCCATTAAGCTCAGCCGCATAGGCAGCGTTAGCCTTGTTCTCGGATTTTGCGTTAGAGTGCCCTGTAATAGCACCAACAACACTACCCATTGTCAAACTCCTTTACACTAACTAGACAAACAATATTGTTAAACTTACTAAATCCCAGTGGACGAAATTTTAAAAGTCTGGCCATTTTGAGCGCTCGGAGGTTATTCACCGGGGTTAGACCATAGAACTTTGGAACCCCCAAGATTTTCTTCGCCACAGGCAGAACTTCCTGGCAAAACCTGAGGGCATTCCAAACATCTACCCTAGGTAGGCACGTCCAGTGTGCCTCGGCTCTGCCATTCCCCTGGAGGAAAAGAGCATAGCAGCCATATCTTCTCAGACAGACCCACTTCACACCCAGCGCATCCAAGTCCACCTCAAACAGCCAGTTTGCTCTATCCTTGGGGACTGTATAAAACCCATCCACTGACATTATCATAAACCCCTAGGTAAATTTTCCCGTCCTTTTTGACCCTAATCTGGTCGCCGTCCACTGCAGGAGGCAGGCCATTTCTTGGCTTTCCTGCGTCCCAAATATACAGCCCCAGATTAACTACTTGTGGGTTGGCTTGTTGAGCACGGAGATTCCCTACCACAATTGCAGCCCAGGAACGCCAGTCCTGATATTCCTCCGGACTCGGGAGGTTTGAAAAATCTGTCATCCTAGAGTCTCCCGTTCATTTGCTGCCCGAAGAATTCCAGAGCAGATAATTTCCAAATAATTTCCGCGCCAACATCCTCAATCCGGATGCGGAAAAACCTTCCTGTGATTCTTGTCCAGCAAAGGTTATCCAAATCACTGAGAGGAAACCAGTCAGTCCACTTAATCGGGTCCTCGAGGCGGTCTCTCCAGCCCAATTTAATCTTCGCAGTGGAGGAACCGGAGTTCTTCATCTCTGCATTGAAAGTGTCTATGTATTTATGCCCTCGAGTGTTGAGTTCAATATCCTTACTTTCAATCCAGAGTTCTTGGTCTCCCTTATTAGTGGAAATCAACTGTCCGTCAACGTAGACATTTCCTAAACCTGACACCATATCTTACCTCCATAAGAAACCTGCCCGTAGCCCTCATAGGTCATTCCAAGTTTTCCCTCGGCATCCTCGGGCAGGGGAAGTTTGCCCTCCGCCTGGCCCTGGTTAAGAGCATTCTTGAGGTCATCCACATAGAGCGTACCGTCGCCCGAAACCCAGTATTGTTCCCAAGCACAGTATCTATCCCAATCGAGCAGTGTCCAGGTGTTATTCCCTAGATTGAATCCAAAGCAAAGCAGCTCGGCATTATTCTCACTTTGCACCGGGACGAAGAAAAAGACGTGCTGGAGAATTCCCCACGCCGCACAGAAACAGCTCCCTGTGCGGTTTAAGTCCAGGCGTTCATTCAGTGTCGCACCAACTCGCTCGTTGTCCACAAAGGTGATGCCGCTACCATCAGACACCCAAATACCATTAGGCCCAAAGGCAAATATACTCTTATTAGCCACACAGATTGAACGGGAGTTCCAACACCCTGCACCTTTATACAACAGTCCATAGCTGAAAATATAAGGCCTGGAGATGTAGCTTACCTTGACAACCTCCCTATTCGTGCAGAGGAGCATAAAGTTATCCAGCGCAACACCACCAACCAGTTCCCCCTGGATGTCCCTAATAAACAGGTCGCCGGCCATATTTCCCTGTTCAGGTGTCCAGTAATCTGGGTTATCATCATCAGACCAGAGCACCGAATCCGCGCAGACAGCAACCAAAAAGTTCTTACACTTGAGGAGGAACTTAGGCACATAGCCCCTGGCCGTGAAGTTCTCAACTTCCTGCATAATGCTATAAGGCCAGTACGCAGGGTTCTCTTCCTCCGTAGGTTCGCCGGTTTCATCCAAGATGAACTGGTTGTCATCCTTAGGTTTCCATACCCAGAGTTTCTCCCCGTGAACAGCATAAACCCACTTACCAAATGGCTGGAAACTCCAATCCCCTGAGGCAACGTGTCCTTGAGGAGTTACATCAGTAATCTCCGCTGTGGTAAGTGAATAGGTTAGTACTGAACTGGTCGTGCCAAGGAAGATTAAATCGCCAGCACTGCAAATCGCGTTTACAGGGACACCTGCTGACATCAACGGAATTTGCCCGGGCATAGGCTGGAGGGTTCTATCAATAAAGAGCACACCTCTCCCATCCTCCCAGAGAATAGGCTTCTGGTCAGGTAAGTCAGGCGTATAGCCTGAAGCCAGCTCGTCAATTCGTACTAACCTTTCACTCATTTCTTTTCCTCTGGTTTAGTTAATTCTTTCACAAGGTCAACAGCTTTCTTCCCTTTGGCGATGTCCTCAGGAGTGGCATTACGCACATTGAGGGCCAGGATAGCCAGCAGCTTTTTCAGCCAGCCAGCACCTGGAATAAGGGCACAAAGAGCAGAACTACCAACCACCACACTACCAATAATAGTAGCAAGAGGCTCAAAGTTCTCAGAAACGTAACTAAAAAATTCATACATTCTAATCCTCTAGTTCAAAGTGGGGTTTATCAACGAGGGACTTCCACGTGCCACCCCAGGTTATATTAAGTCCCAGCTTCCCGGCGCAATAGCCCAGGTAGAAAGCCAGGATGTTCCAAGCATTAGAGTCAGAGTCAATCATCCCCTTTTTAGTCTTCGGGCAGGGCCAGGGATAGAGGTCAACAGCCAGGCCTTCGAGATGCTTAGATTTGAGGGTTTTACTAACCCCAGTAGCCACATAGGCCTTTTGGGTCTCCTCACTTCTCAGCCCCTCAATCACCGAGAAATCCACATAGTGCAGGGCCTCATGGATGAGGACAACCAGCCTAGGGTCAACGCCAACTAGTCGTTCCTGACTCATCTGACTCAGTTTGTACGGTTCTTTTCTTCTCTGCATGAAATCGTTCAATCCTCTCAAAAATGGTAGCTTGGTCAATCTTGATTTGAGTTAAGGTCTCGAGCATTTTGTTCTGATTCCCTATGAGTTTCTCAATCGCCTCATTTGTGGCATAGTGCTTGACCAAGCTAAGGTTAATCATTTGGATTTCCTTACGCAGAGCAAAATACTGCGAAAGTATCCAGCTAAGTAAAATTGCATTTAGCGACCAAATTATTTCCAAATATCCTGGCATAGTTGTCTCCCTCTTTTATTCCAAAATAGTGGAAAAAGGTCTACCTGTCAAGATGGAATTGAGCAGAGTGTCAACCACCCGAAAACCCAGAACCCTGAAAAGAATTCCGCCAGGGCTGTGGAACGGTTAAACGGGGAGGGGAGGACGTTTGCTATCCAGGGAGAGAGTTCAAACAGCGACCAACAGAAAGCGTAGATGTTGGCGATGGGCAAACCTACAAGGAGCCACATAGGGTCTTTTAATACAATCGCCACTAGAAGCATCGGGCAGGAATATCTGAGGAACATATAGAGAAAATCATAGCAAAAATCATAGGGTTTGACACCAACCCTAGAGTAGAGCCAATCCAAGGGATAGTGATACCATCTCTCCTTATATCGTTCCACCGTCTTAGGGTCGGGTTCCCCTCCCCTGCCAAGGTCAAAACAGCATCCGTGTCCGCGAGACCAAAACTGGAATTGCAACCAAAGGAGGATTGGAATTCCCCAGGCCAGGTTAGACATATCCAACCCCAGACAAAGTCCCATCCCGGCTACCATCAACACCGTCTGCACGCCGCGAGAACTTAGGAGGGGCACCTCTTTCCAGCCCCCACCAAATAGCCTCCTGAGAAAGCCACCTGCCAAACCTGCAATTAAAAATTGTAAAGCATCAATCATTTTAGAATCTCCTTTCTCCCCTATCGTGGAGCAAGAAAAAGAGCCTGTCAATATTCAAATCAACAGGCTCTTAAATCAGGCTGGAGGGTTTCCTGATTATTCTGCACAATGCATTGCAAGGTAATATCTTTTGGCTTTCCCTTCGGGAACATCCTTGTCCTCGAGGAAGTCAAACGCCAGGTCGGCATAATATTGAGGTGCCTGGCCATCCTTATAGTAGTCGCTCCGCACCATATTCAGCGTGTAATAAAGGTCATAGATGTTATAGTTTTTACAACCCCAATCTATACCCATCGAGGCCGCAACCTTTTCAACGTCCTCGAGAGTCCAATAGGCACCAGAACTTCCATCCTTGTTCTTCATCCGGGACACTGCCTTTTCCGCACCATCCTTGGTAAAGTGATACCCGTAGATTAAGCTCTCGGCCTTTTCCCTCTTATGTTCCCAGTGCCCAGGATTGCTTTCATATCCCATCTCGGTCATCTCAGCCAGTATTTCCATCATCGCGAGATGCCTGGAAGTTTCAATTTTCTTTTCCTTGGCAAACTCACATAGTTCTCTACACCATCCCATCATAGGTCTCCTTGAAATTCAGGGCTGGCCTGAAAGGTAACACCAACCCTTTTAATATAAGTTTACGCAGCAGCAGTTCCACTTGTCGGAAGCTTAGACAGAATGAGGTTAAGGTCATTCTGAGTGCTGCAGCAACAAGCCGCCAACTGTTTCTCAAGTCCACAGAATCTCTCGCCAAAGTTAATCGACTGGAGCAAATTGCTTTTATCTGCATACAGGCGAGCATTCTCGGTCTGCAGGGCCCAGAAAGTCAACAGTCCCAAGGAAATTTGAATTGGACATAAAAAGAGGGCTGGGACGGCGCATTTCCAAATGCAATTCCGTTACCCAGCCCTAATCAATCAGCCCGAGCCATTTTAATGTTGCCCTGAGTCGGTTCAAAGCTTCAGTCATCTTGTGACTATGTGAGGATTCACTCATACCTAGGTCTGTCGAAGCGTGAAGTCGCTGTTGCTCTTCACAGTATCTTTTCAAAATCATCCTTTCGTAATCGTGTAAACCTTGTTAATCACAACATCCTCGAGGAAAAGAACTTTCTCTTGAAGAGTTGCAATCCTCCAAACGAGCCAGCCCGCAGTGATGTACATCAGGAAAAATCCAAATATCAGCACCCGAGTGATTGTATGAGCATTGCCAACAATCAGTGGCTCGACTTGTTGTGTGTGGCCAGTCTGACTAGAAATATTCGGATTAGCCTGTGAACTATTATTCGTTCTTGAATTGGTACCGAGTCGTGGAACCCGAGGTTACTTTGCGCACTTTGTACTGGTAAGTTACATAGTCCGCGCCGATGAAGTTAGGGAGTTTGGTATCATAGGTATTGACCTTGCCATAGATTTCAATACCAGAAAACCCAGCCTCGGCAGGATCAGAACCTCCGGAACCATTGGTAGCACCCACAAAGACAAAGCGGAGGTATTTGCAAGGTGTGTTGGTGTTGATGTTGATAGTGGTGATACCGGACTTCTCAGAGGAGAAATTATCAAATTCCCCATAATCAAAATAGTTCACCCCGTCGACAGAACCCTGAAGTCTTAGGGGGTCAGGATATACTACATAGTCTGACCTGTTGCGGAAAACCACCTTGGTAGGGATAAACAGCTTCCTGTATTTGTATTCAATCCAGGCACCTGCACGATGACCGTCAGCATCCTCCCACTCCGAAGAATTATCTCCGTCAAAAGCATACCACATCTTAGTTGAGCTCTTCTCACCTGTACCGGTAATTACTGTTACTCGGTCCTCAGTGCTGTTTTCATCCCAGGACACTGCATAAGGAGCCTTGCCACCATTTCCAGCATAGATTACCAGGCGCTGAACTAAAGAAGGATGGCTATTACCATCACTATCCGGGCGAATACAAACCCTCAGCTTAGACACATTATTCCGTGTGAAACTATAAGACCTAGTTCCCGAGGCATTAGTAGTTGAAAGGTCGACTTTCAACTGGACAGGTGAGCCTGAGCTCATATCATAGATAGCCACGCCGGTAACATTAGAGTAATAACCTCCTACAACAGGACAATACATCTGTAAACCGGTGATGTTCTTCGCCCCAGGGAAAACAATATCTAGCACGGTGAAAGTCTTGCTCCCGTTGTTAATAATCCAGGATTTATTCTGTGCCTGTTCCCCTCGGAAAGCAGTCCACACCTGGTCAAATCTCTGGATGGCCGCTGAACCCCAGGTCATAACTCCTGCATCCGTCATAGTGCCGCCAGAAAGTTTCGGGTCAATAAAATAGATTTCCCTTGTGTTAGAGGTGTTGGAGGTAAGCCGCGGAGGAAGCCACGACCAGCCTCCTGCATCCCAATTCCGCCGGTAGTAGGTCGGAATGGCCATAGCCTTGTAAACTGCCATTGCTATTCTCCCAAGATAGAATTAACCACGGAAGTATCAGGGAGGGTTTCCTCAATGTAAGGATTTTCCTCCCTAATCTTAGCGACAAGTTCAGACCGCTGGACGAGGAGACTTTGAATTTCCTGTTCAACCTCAGGACTCTGCACATCGTCTCTGAGGCGGGAAATTTGAGAGGTCAACGGGTCAACAGTTCCAATGTAAAGCCGTTCTCTCGTTGCCCGAATGGTCTCATTCTTCTCAGCGAGAGATGGTTCTGGTTGGTCTTCAAACCAAATTTTATCAGAATCCTCTTTCAGGATTCTTCCCTGGTTTTCTTCCAGGGTTACAAATTCCGCATACTGCTCGTCAGTATAAGGTTTAGATAAATATTCCATAGAATTCTCCTTTCAAATATAGGTGGATTGAGCAAGGGGGCCAATTTAATATGTCTGGCACTGGCTATGACCTCACGTTCAATACACCTTTTTCTACAACAGATTACACGTTCCTGGCTATTAAAACCGATGTAACAGGCGGATATCAATACGATGCTGTTAATGGTTTCACAGATAGGACTGTTAACGGCGGCCACGTTTATTCCTATAATAAAGGAACTAATGACTGGAGAGCTTGTGGGTATTAGTATCCACAAGCGTACCAGTAATTTATAGGGGTTTTACCTGGCTGCCAAACAGAAATATTAAACTGTTTAGTAGTTATCTCTTGTACAGCTAATACCCCTGAATCTGTTGATGCGATTACATTACAGGTAGTTGTGTAAGGGGCAGGAAAAGTAACTGTGTGCGTTGCTTGACCTGTCGTTTGGCCCCCTTGCTCAATCCACCCATCAGAGTACTTTGTATACCAATTCTTACCACTTCCCCAGGTCGCCGTTACAATCCTCTTAGTTTCCACGAACTCTCTCGCGTGAACCATATCAGAGATGGAATCAAGAATAGTCCCGACATCGATGTTCTCCACGTTGGTAATGGTGTTGCCGACCTTGTAGTAACGCAGGAGGTTTTTACTTTGTGGGCGAACCCAGGCATTATCTTTATAAGGAGAAACACCTGAATAAGCGTGATTACTTCTATTAGCATTAAAAAGTATATTACTTTCTTCACCCTCAGCACGACCTCCGCCGCCTCCATATTGTCCTCTAAAATTAGCAGTTATACAAATAGCTTCAGTTGAAGAATTTACATTACCTCTAGTATTACCTATAGAAGCAAGTTCACCTCTAATATTAGGCAGGGTTTCATCCCATATATAGCCAATATATCTAGTATCTTGTGTAGGTAAATTATAAGAGTACCAACTAGCCCTAAGCAGAATAGTTTTAGCACTAGTATCTAGCATGTGCCCCAAGGAATCACCCAGGGCAGATAATGCCCTGTTATACACATCCTTAGTAACAAATCTCCATCCAGTAACAGCATCAGTTCTCACCGAATAGGTCTTACCATAGTGGTCCTCATTTGCTGCAACACTCCTATCATAGGCTGCTTTCATAGCATCCCAGAGCGAAGTATAGGTATTCCCGCTCAGCGTTGACCCCGCCAGTGCCCAACCAATAGCCGCATCCCCGGAGAGTTTATAGTCCAAATCAATGGTAGCCAACAGCGGGAGCTGAGCACCACCAACCCTGTCAAGGATATCCCAGTTTTCATTCAAAGGTAAATCCCAGTCAAAGTCCCCTTTTTCAGGTTTATTCAGCCCAAGCGTGGGAGTCTTCTCATATCCGTCCATCTTCTATTCTCCTACTTTAATTTCCCAGGTTACCCGAATAGGAACCCCGTTCTTGATTGTGAATTGCTGGAGGGGTAAGAACCGTGCCAGCATAGTATTGCCATCCGCCTGGGACTGGAAAAGCCCAATTTCCAGGCAGTCCTTAGTCCCCTGTCCAGTGTAGGTAAATGTACCTACCCAGGAGAGCACATTGCTCCTCCTTTCAACCGTGCAGGGAATCGTGGCAACCGTAGACCCCTGGAGACCAGTCATCGAGTCGGTAGTGATGGCAGCAGAATCCCCTAAGCGAAATTCCGAGGGGAGTTTTACAGTATTTCCCTCGATGATTCTCTGTGCCAGAAGCACCAACCCACCAGTAACCACCCTGTTAGCTCCCCAGGCAAGGAGTTTCCTTGAAAAGGAAGGACCCTCCCAGACCTCTACCTTACCAGTAACAGTTCTGTCCATCTTTCCTCCTTATGCCGCAGAGGCATCATTGAATTGATAAGTCCAAATGATTTTAATTTCATCCTTGTCTTTTTTAGTGTAGGTTCCCGTAACCGCACGGCTAAAGAGGATACCACCACTCGCGGCGGTAAAAATACCTGTTTCTTCCCAAACACCAGTGCCAACACCCGCCGCAAAGGAGGCTGTGAACTTCACCGTGCCGTTAGTCTGTTCAACAGACTCAAAAGCAATTCTCGCTAGCTGAGAACCTTTCAGCCCTACATCCGCCAAGCTTGGTGCAGTGTTGGAAGTTCCAACTGCAATATGACTTGGGGCAGTAGGGGATTTCTTCGAGACAAACTTAGCAATTTCATTAAGGCCGGTTTGCACAAACATATTGTGGACTTTGAAAACTGTTTTCCCTGTCTTCAGGTCAATAGCTTCAAGAGTGCCACAGCAACTTACAGAATTCTTTTTCATAACCCATATTCTCCTATACCATAACCTGAAATTCCATAGCCGAGAGCAACAAGCAACTCGGTGGAAATCTTACAGGTATCTGTTGATTTAATTTGATGAAACTTTTGCAGAATGTCAGAGGAAAGTACCCGGGAGGAAATTGGCTTGGACACCCGGAGCAAGCAGAGCCCCCTGGCAAGCAGACTTTCAACGAAAGCGGTCTGGAGAGCCAAAACCCTAGACGCCCCACAGGTCATTCCCCCAGAACCTCTTTCCAGCAGGGAAGTCCAGATAGAATTTTCCCCAGCCCTGAGAAGTGCCTCTGGTTTGATACTCGGTAGGGCTTTCATCAAGTCCCCCACCTCTATCCTCTCTCCTTGCTCAATAATCTGCTTAGCCATTGTGTAGTAATCTGCTACAATCCCGGCCGCCTCACGGATATCCTTAGTACCCAAAAGCACAAAGCTTTCTTTCCCTTTCAATCCATCACTGAGCTCAGTATAGGTAGAAAGAACCACGCTGTCAAGATTCTTCATTTCAGTCTGCCCGTAGAGGTAGTGCACAGCGTTGAGGTCAAGAATCTCAGAGCCAAAAAGGGAGTCCCTGAGGGAGGTCAACAAGTCCTGTCTGGTCTCCGCCGAGAATCCACTTTTGGCCAGCGCCCTAAGAATCCATTGCACTCGGGTTTCTGTCCTGAACCAACCCACAAAGTCATCCCTGTTCATCACGATAGTGATATTAAAAAGTCCCTCATCCACGCAGACCGGTTTGTCAATATACCGCAGATACTCGGTTTTTTGTTCCTCAGAAAAGCAATGTGGAAGGTCAGCTTGGGTGTTTCTCCAGCTCGTGTCCGTGCCGGGAAGCAGGTTCACAAGTACCGGAAACCCGGAGGATTTTCCAACCTCCCTCCCAGAAAAGCCCTTAGGTTCAATCGGGTCCCAAGGGCTGCAAGGTTTATCCGTCTCAGCCATCCAAACCTCCAAACGTTCCTGTATCTGTGGCTCGGCGAAGTTCAGCATCCGTAACGTGCAGGGTCTTGATGCCGAATTCTGTCAGTGGGCCATAGAGTTCTCTCCAGGAGGGCTCTCGGCAAAAAGCAGCGAGGTTTTGCATAGTCAATCCAAGCAAAGCTTCCTGGCCATATTTTAAAATGGGTGAGGTTCTCTCCCCGACCATTTCACTTTTCAGTGTGAACGCATTGTACCAGAGGAACCCTCGAGTCTTATCCTGGATGCCATTCGGGAGCCAGAGCCATCGGACATTCTGAATCCAGTATCCCCAGGCATCCGAACCTCCTCCACTCAGGGCAAAGCTTTCCGGGTCAAGGGCCTGAAGACTATCCATACAGGAGGAAAAATCTGAAGTCGAGATATTCAAGGTGATAACCGACTTGAAGTCCTCAGGGAGTTCCAGAATATTTGGATTGTCTAGTGTCTGGTCAATTTGAAATTCCAGGAGTTTTTCATTCCACTTATAACTCCAGTTCTGTTCCAATGAGCGGACAGCCTGAAAAGCCTTTCCCGGGATAACTTCTTTTAGAGTATCTCCCTTGTTTGCCTCAAGCAACACCATATCAAAGAATTCTTGCCAAGTTATATCAGACATAAGCCGTCCCCTTTCCAAATGAAAACACAAAAGAAGCCCTGGGCCTCACGAACCACAGGGCTTCAAATCAAACCGGAATTAACCGCCAACACCGCCGCCCTGGGTAGTACCACCAACAGCCTCGGTCTTGTAAACCCGCTCTTTGGCTTTGGCCAGGTTCTTGATAAGTCCGTGGTCTTCCAACTGTTCAATCTTGATAGAACATTCAGCAATGTACCCAGACTTCTCACCGTCCATTCCAACCTCAGTCAAGTTCGGTTCGTACTTCAAATCACGGTTGCGCAGGTAGACAAACTTAACGTGAGCCATATCCAGCACAAACGCGTAAGAGTCAAAACCATAGACTGGGGAAGCTGTATCCAGACCGGAAGATGTGCTCTGACTGAACAATGGGCAGGTTTTGAAGACCAGCGTTCCGAACGGAGTGGTCAGACGAGATACCGTCATACCATACTCTTTCGTGCTCGGTTCCCAGCACCACGTTGAACCCTCGGACTGACGGATGATTTTCTGGATGGTCAACAGGGCCAAGTCCCCACAGAACACCATCTTTTCAGACGAGCCATACTTGAAGAGGTCTTTCATCCAGCTTTCCAAGTCATCATAGCTCACTCCGTCCTCTTTAGCAGAGGCATCAAAGATATTCTCAGCAGGGAGCTGGTCCAGAATACCACCCATAAAGCGTCTCGGCTTGCCATTGAATGTATCCTGGAATCTCTTACCAAACCAGAACGAACGCTCAATATCAATGGAGATATATTCCAGCGCCTCACGCTTGGCCTCTTTCAGGGCATCCCCAGTTCTCAATTCTGTTTCCTTGGCCGTGCCAGTCATTTCCAGCGTGCGACGGAAGATTTGAGTATAGTTATAGCGCTTGAACGGGTCATAAGCCTGTCCAGTCGGTGGCAGAGAGCCTTCTTCAAAAGCCGTACCGATAACCAGGAGCTGGTTCTTATCCCCAATGTTGACAGCGGTCGAACCTGCAACACCACGGGTCAGGGTCAAACTCGTATCCGTTGTCGGGTCAGCCTCAACCTGGAAGATTTCCTTGGTGGCCTCGTTGTACAACAGTGTGCCCTTGACAACAACCTTAGCATCCTTAGCAACGGTAACAGCTTTGGTACTCGTCGAGGCAACTGCACCATTTACCTGGAGGCGACGCGCGTCAAGGCGCTTTTCAAACCAGTTAAATTCTGGGTCAGTTACAGATTCTTTCTTCATCTTAGAGGTCAGCGCAAAAAGCGGAAACTCTCCATTCGGGTACTGGAGGAGGATGCCCTCACGCCAGTCCTTAGGACGAACTTCAGCAGGACTGAAATTCTCCGTAGTTCTTAAGCCAGTAATAGCCATTTTTGGTTCTCCTTAGTAAAGTTAAAAATCAAAATTCAAAACATCCAAAATTGCATCTGTGGAGTTCGGGTCTGGGGTTGTGGTCTTTGCAGGGGCAGGGCTCGCCGGGGTCAAGGCAGGTGGATTCTTCGCAGGAGATGGAACAAAACCAGCACTCTGGGCATATGCCGCAAGGAGCTGTTTAACCCTCTGACCTACGAGATTTTTCACCTGAGTATTCCAAACCTTGGCACCTGTTTCTTGAGCAACACCCTGGATGGTACTCCGAATGATGGGAGTAAGTTCAGGTTTGTTGAGCTCAGGGAAGGTCTTGAAAAAATCCTCCCGGATAGTGTTTCTAGAGGAGGTTTCCTTTTCCCTGCGAGATACCAGATAGTCCACCGCACGCGGGATGGCCTGGAATTGTTCCTTTGTCCAGGAGCCCAGAGATTTCAGAATGTTGTTGTGAACAGTCATTGAAATTCCCGAGGCAAAAGCCTGTAAACACGCAATCCGTTCTTCCTCAGTTGCGTCTTGGCCAAATAAGCCAGCATAGAGCTTAGGAGAAATATTGTAGGTATAGTCCTGAGGTTTCCGCTCAGCAAATACCTTGGTGTCCTCGTCCTCCTCAGGTTCCCCCTTGTTGGGTTTCCCTTTCGGCTCTTTTTGATTCTGCAGGTTCTGCTGATTTTGCAGTATCTGCATCATCAAAGTTCTAAGCTCAGCATCAGACGAGGCAGGAGCAGCAGTAGAATTCCCATTAGAACCTGCCTGCTGCCCTGCCGCTCCCTCTTGGGTGGTGCTCGTAGATTCTACAGGAGAAGTAGCTGTAGAACTGGTTGAACCGCTTGAGTCAGGGGACTCAGAACCTGTAGAACCAGAGCTCTCCGAAGAGGTGTCTGATGCTGGGCTAGAAGGCTCGGAATTTTCTCCCTGGGTCTCAGAAGAACTTCCCTCAGATGAAGGGGTGCCCTGAGAAGGGGTCTGGGATTCCGAACCGAACTCTAGGTCAAATGTTGCCAGGATGTCATCCACCGAGTTCCCTGCAGGGGCAGTGGCTTCCTGGTTTCCATTCTCTATTTCACTCATATTGCCTATTCCTTATCTTCCTCCAGGCGGGAGTTCTGGGTCTCAGCCTGGGCGATTAAACTCTCCACAAGGTCGCGAACACTCAGAACCCCTTGCGTATAGTTTTGAATCTTGATAGCTCTCACGCGACCATCGTCCGTGGAAATATCTATACTAGAATATATATAAAGTTTATCCGAGACTGTCAACTCCAGAAGTTCCAGAAAAAGAGGAAATCTTTTGTCAGTCAGAAGTCCAACCAACATTTCCATCTCGGTTTTACTAAATGGCTGGGAACGCCCTTTGGCCAGGGAGAGAAGACTCCCCCTCAGCCGACGTCCACGCCACCAACTAAAAAGCTTGTGTAGCATTGGCGATATCTCCTACAGGGACGAGGTTACCCGCCTGCACTTGGGCAAGCACCTGGTCATTTGGCATATGATTGAGGCGGAACTGGTCAATGTTCTCGGCACCACCCAGACGAGCAACAAACTCAAAAATCCTACCCACGTCGTATTGCTGAGCAAGGGCCTGATTTCCAGCCACAAAGGTCAAGGCCTGTTGCCAGATGTCAAACAGGGCAACCTTGTCCAGGGGCAGCGAACCATCGTGAACTGGGAAATAGAAATCCCCCACTACAGATTCAGGATTAATACTCACCGGGAACGAGGAACCATCATCCCCAACCACCTGGATGCAGAAGTCCTCAGAGAGGAACTGTTGCAGATTCAAGGACATCTGTTTACCTAGCTGAGATACGCTCGCCCCGGAGATAAACTGCGCGTGGGAGGCCAGGCGGGAAGACGCTGCCTCAATAGTGGCACGAATTTCAGTAGCTGTTTTGCGTCCACCGGAGTCCTGCTGTCCTCGCATATTATCAGTGATGGCGGAAATGTCATTAGCAATTCGCATAAGGTTCTGCATATCTCCGACGTGACCAGAGGTAACATCACTCACCACAATCTGTTTGAAGTAAGTATTCAGGTCTACACCAAAAGCCCTAGGTTTCATCCGGATTAACTTCCCTGGTTTGTCGCTCTTGAGGTCTTTTTCCTCCACCATCGAGGGGTCATAGATAAAGCTATTATTCACCACGCCCTTGACGTTGAAGATATGAGAGTTGAGGAACCAGGAGATAGAATTCTGGAATGGTGCCAAGTAGTCCGATATGCCACAGTTCCCAAAGCCATTGCCCAGGGCATAGGGCTCATTAACCACGACAGGATGCTGTTGGTGGTCAGGGGAGAAGAGTTCAAATCGAATGAACTGGGACTCATTGGCCAGGGTGACTAGGAACTTGTAGGGTTTCTTGGGGTCAACCCCTGGGAGTTCCAGCCCAATCTCTTCCGGAATCAGCTCCACAGTGCCCTCATCTATTTGAACCCAAGGAGAACCCTGGTCAATAGTCGAGAAGTCGTATTGGAGGTTCAGGTCATCCCCGTTGGCTGCTAGGTTGCGAAGTGAGGGATTCCCAGAGCGAGGCGTGGACATCCCCTTGATGTGGTCAAGCCAGGCATAGGTTTCACCTGCACGCTGGAGGGTGAACTTCCCGACGAAACTCCGCCAGTAGACAAACTCTCCCTTTTGAGCAACATCCAGCATAGGCACTCTCGGGTCAGGGAAGAACATAAACGGGTCAATGTTTTCAACCTTGTTACCCTGATAGACCGTCCTCGCGGTGCGCGTTTTGATGGGGTTACCGGTGAGTGGGTCTTGGACAATGGTTGTCCGGGGCTGGGTTTCTGTAACAAATGAGGTTTTCAAAATCCCAAGCCCGTAAATTTCACCATTGTAGAGCCACTGGGTGAATTCCTTAACCAGACGGCAATGCTCCGCATTATACTGGAGAAGCTTTTCCATATTGCGAGCGTTCTCCACGAAGTCTGCATTGTAGGTTCCCACAGTGAAGATGGGTTTCCTCCCTAGGAACACCGTGGCAAGGTAGGTAACAATCGTCCGGATGGAGGAAAAAGAATAGGGCACAATAATATTTGCGTCCTGTTTCTTCACCCCCGCCAGGGATTTATCCTGACAGCTCTTCTTGTAGATGGAGTCCCATTCTTGAATCGGCACATAAGCCTGATATTCAAGTTCCCTCTGGTTCCAACGCCCATAGAACTGACTCATCTTCGAGTAGGACTCAGATATCTGAGTCCGGACGCGAGTGAGTAGCTTCTCGTGGGTGTCGCTCCCAGGGGAAATAAATTTTCTTTCAATCTCGTTCATAGTTTACATTCCCTGCTGATTTCCCATAGAGAGGGCTTGAAGGGCATTTTGAATGGAGGTCATCGCGGCAGCGTCGGCCTCATTAGTGGGCTGGCCGAAGGAGGAGAGCATCTGATTAAGCATCTCGCCCATAGCCAAACGGGTTTCAGGAGAAAGTCCCTGGGGAGCTACCGCGGGCTGACCAGCCATCATTCCCTGGTCACCACCAAACGGGTCAATGCCCTGAGCCACCAGCGCTTGGTCCTCGGGGGAGAGGGCCTGAAGAGCGGACTGGATTGAGGCTGGGCCGGTTACAGGTTGGACTTGATTATTGAGGCCCTGAAGGCCTTTCGCAGATACAGGCATAGCATTTCCTTTCACAGAGAGGGTTGATAGTCAAAAGGGAGAGGTCAAAAGTCAACTTTTCGAGTCAATTTGAACTCTGGACTCTTGCCTGGGAGAGCCTAGAGCCCTCCACTTTCTCCCGCGTCATCTTTATAATAGGATTCCTCAAGCCCACTGTCAACCGGAATGGATACAGCTGCCCGGGAGGCATTCGCAAGGAGGTCAAAACACATCGCCACCACATCAAGCTGGTCGTCGTGGCCAGAGGGGAATTCTGCCATCTGGGACTCGTACTCCCCAAAGGCCTGGCGATGATGCACAAGATGGGCGGAGTACCTGGGCTGAAGGGTTCCAAGAATCCTGGCCTTTTTCTCTGTAGAGTAGCGAATTTTCTCCAGCACAAAGAAATCATCCCGCCGGGACATCTCCTCCTGGATGAGGGAGATAAGACTCTCTTGATAGGCCACCGCCTCCACCCCGCAGAGCAGGGGGACTTTCTCACTTTGGCCCTCAGGTGGCCGGGACCAGATATCCCTCAGCCGGAAGAACTCTCTCACCGCCTCGCTAGGTTCCATCCCCCGGAAACCCTCTACCAGCTCTATCTGAAACCGCCCGCCAGGATACACCCCCACAACCCCAAAGGCCGCCTGGTCAGCAGACCTCTTTTTGGAGATGGCTGGGTCGTGGCAGAGTGCACGGAAGAGAGGGCGCTCAAGAGGGGTTCTCTGGATGTCCGAGGGCCTCAGGGACATTGTATCCTCGCAAACCAGCTTGTTGAAGAGTTCCAGGTAGAAAGTGCCAAGTTCCCCCTGGCGAGAATACATTTCCTTTTTGAGGGCTATTTTCTCCTGGTTCATATACTTTGGGAAGACTGGTTCACCCTGTGCATCCAGCACACCCATAACCACAGTAGTAAAGGTGGGGTCTTTCCCTAGGTTCACAAGCAGGGCCTCATTGTGGAGCAACGTCCCAGTGAGGAATATCATAGAGTCCGTTTGAAGTTCCCCGAGGGCTGGCAGCACATCACCCATAAACCAGGTGAGGGTTTTCTTTCTCTGCTCAGGAGTGGCCACAGATTCCTTGTTCTCCACGTCATCGAGGTGGATGATATCCGGCCTTCGCCCGTTAACATTCCGCCCTCGAACTTGACCACCACGACCTGTGGCCTCCATAACAAAGCCGTTGGAAAGGATAAACGAGTCCTCCGCCCAACGGCCATCTCCCTTGAGTTGACCAAACAGGGAGATAAGCTTATTATTATACTCAAACTCATTTCGGCAGTTGAGGAGCTGGGTGCTCGCGTGGGTAGCGGTTTCACCGATTTTCAGCACGAAGTCACGTTCCTTATAGCACCCCATAAACACGTGAGCCCCATTGCCAAGGGTGGTCTTGCCTATGCCACGAGGCATCATTATCTCCAGGTTCCGAGCCACCCTCAACCCTAGGGTGCCATCCTCTTTCCAGAAGAACAGTGGGGTTCCCTTCTCGGAGTCATTCCAGGGGTCTCTTTTCGCCACGAAGTTCTGGATAATCTTATCCACCTCGCCATATTTGGGCAGGAAATCTGTCCGGCGGAGGAGTAGGGCCAAGTACCCTCGATGCATCCAGGTCAGAGGCTCATAAAACCAGTGGGAGAGGATGGTGGTGAGGAACTTGGGAGGGTCAAGATAGAGCTCTCTTCTCAAATCCCGCTTAGCTTTTTCATCAAGTTGTGTGGACATCCTTTTCTCCTAAAGTTGAAAATTCTCGCCAAACCAGTGATAGGTGTAGAAGACCTCTGGGTCTGTGGCCTCCCGAAGTGCCTGGATTTCGTGCTTGGGAGGGTAGATAAGGTTCTTGCACACCTGAACGCAGATAATATCCAGGTCAGGGTAAAGTACCCTGAGCAGGGGTTTATAAAGTTGACCCATCTGGAGCCAGGCATCTTGGGTTTGGGTTCTTTTCACCTCGAGGAGCCAAAGCTTTGTCTGGGCAAGGACAAGGAGGTCTACTTGAGCATAGTGCCAACCTGTGGCATCCTTGAAATGTATCCAGCGATTGTAGATGAGGGACTCTGGGGAGACCAACCGGCCTAGGGCCCTGGCCACCGAGCGCTCGAAGGTTTTCCCCTTGGCAAAGGAACCCTTGAGCCGAGAGGAGTCCTTGGCAAATGGGCTATCCGACCAGGAGCAGAGCTCAAGTCCCCTTACCCGATGGATTTCCCTAGGCCTGTGAACCATCTTTCACCTCCAGCTTATCAAATGAGGGAACCACCTCAACATCCCCTCGGTTGGCGGCCTGGCGAAGTTCCCGAAGTTCCTCCGCTGACATAGACACAGAGATGTTCTGGCTTTTGGCCACAGGGCTATATCCGGCGCGGTCAAGGGTAACCTTGGAAAGCTCGATGAGCTGGGAGGTGGAAATAGAGTCGGGTTTCTCCGCGAGGCGCTCCTGGATTTCCCCAATAGCATCAAGAGACAGAGTTGCCAGTCGCTTTTGCACATCCGCAAACTGCTCGGTTTTCTGTTTCTGATAGAAGGCCACCAGGTCTTTGAATGAGGGGTCCCGCTTGAGTATGGATATCCTGGAGAGGGAGTAGGAGGTAATCGCACTGACTTCGGTTTCCGAGAGGCCTTGGGCGAGGAGTTGGGCTATTTCGTGGTGGATGCCTCGGAGCTTCGCGATGGTAGGTGCCTCGGAGGTGGGCAGGCCCCCTTCTTCCCGGGCAATGAGGTCCTGGGGTTCAATGGGGCCTAGGATTTCGAGTTCCAGGGCGGAGAGTTTCCTGCCCTTTGTTTTAAATTCAGACATTGGGTTTTCCTTTCAGTGGGGAGGGGTTGATTTACTTGGGCTGGTTCTTGCTTCGCGCGAGGCCAGCCATTTTCTTTCATTATAAGGCCGGGGCGCCGGGGCTGTCAAGGGGAGGCCAAATAGAAAGTGGGATTTTGGCGGGGAGTGGGATTGTTGATTTGGGGCTGGATGAAATTCTTGCTTTGGGAATTGAGACGGCTCAGGTTTTCTTTTCACATTTCCCTGAAGTGTAATACCCCCTAGAACGCGCGCGCGAAAGGGGGCGGGTGGGGAGGCCAGAGGGCGGAAAGGGCTGGGAATTTGTAACATTTTGTAATATTTTGTGATGAGGCTCGGGGTGAAAAAGTGCTCCCGGGATGAAAAAAGTGCTTGCCTTTTCCAAAAATCAGGGTTATATTGATTTTATCAAAAGGGCGGAAGTCTTTTTGATGAATTGAAACAATGAATATTTAATTTGATAGGAGTAAATACAATGACAGACGCAAACAAAATCTTCGAGCTTTTAAATGGCGAATTGACTTTCAATTTTGCCGGGGCAGGGATTGAAAAGACAATTAAAATTTCTGATATACCGGAAGAGAGCCTGGCGGTGCTTCTTTCTTATGGGTGCCGAAAACTCAATGACCGGGTGAACAGTCAGGCCAAAGATTCCGACACGCCGAAAAAAGAGTTGATTGACCGGGCACTTGAGGATTTGCTTTCCGGGAAGTTGGGAAGTGGACGAGCCCCGCAAAGTAGCAACAAAGCATTTAAAGATTTTATCTTTGAGGTGCTTAAGGGTCAAGGCTACCGAGTTAAGGACTTTGAGCCGGTGCGTGGTGCTACGCCAGAGGTTATTGTCCGGACATTCTGGCACAACGCCACGGCAGAACAACAAGCCACCATTCTGGACAAGTTGCAACAGCGGTTTGAGCAAGTAAAGGCACTGGCAACGTTGGACATCTAGTCAATAAACTTGAAACCGAGCCCCGGGGTATTCTTCCGGGGCTTTTATTTTGTCCCGGGCGGGCTGGGTGGAAGAAAGCAGCACGGCGGGGCGGGGCGGGAATTTCCGGGCGGGCGGGAAAACGGGATATTTTGGCGGGTAAACATCGCCGTAACGGGGTATTTTTCCGCTATACAACGCACAACCCGGGCGGGGCGCAACATACCCACCACCCACACCACCACACCCACCCCACGCCAATTTAATCCATTACTCCCCACAACTCCCGAGTACTCCCGAATACTACCCAATGCTTGCCAGAACTGAAAACCCCCATCTCCAAGATTTTTTTTTTTATTTTCT
>ERZ779851.757-NODE-757-length-31570-cov-28.591496_pt1 | contig 31570 bp, 29 predicted proteins | sample MGYA00511094_ERZ779851 | MGnify/ENA primary metagenome ERZ779851 (study PRJEB29588, sample SAMEA2155512) | human gut metagenome | biome: human gut; feature: human-associated habitat; material: faeces | place: Denmark | collected 2008/2010 ...
CAAACCTGCCCTCACTGCCCTCACCGCTTTTCTGAAATGCCCTGCTCATCGGCATTGCAGCGGCGAGTGAGAGCAAATAAAAAGGGTGAGGGCAAAATTTGCCCTCACTCTTTTCAGTTACCCGGTTACTTGCTGCCACTCCCCCTCAGTACGCACGGGCTTTCGTCCGCCTCTCCCCCGTCTTTTATTAAGAAAAGCATATACATTTCTTGTGCCAGACACAGTGTATTGACAACGGCTCACTATAGTGGTCTGTTCAGCTCACTGTAGTGGTCTGTCTTGTTCACCTTAGTGAGCCGACTTGTTCACTGTAGTGGAGCATTGGCAAATCAAAAGGTTTCTCGGAAGAAACACGCATGCGGAGCACAACGAAACCATAGCCTTTACATCCATACTGACCGTGCTATTGGCAGCCTGCACTGAAACGACAAGTTACAAAACGGCTAAAAAGCATGATAAACAGCACTCCTTCCGATACATGAGACATGTATCATGCAAAATGAGACAATTCACCTCAAAAATGAGACATGCTTTATTGCGCAATAGATAAAAATTGGCTAACTTTGCCATAAGCCCAAAAGCAAAAAGCATGAAACAAGTCTTGTATCTTACCGCTTCAACCGTATTCTTTGGAATAACAGGTACAACCATCCCCCCTCCCGCTCCTTATTCAATACCATCATAAATTAAAATCTTGTACTTATGAAGTATTTATGTATCATCCTTTTTCTGGCAATAAGCATTTCATCCTGCCAGCAGCAAGCCGTCAATGAAAAATGCGAGAAGAACATTATAGTATGTTTCGACCATTATCATCCTAAACCATACAAGACGCCGGGAGGAGTGGGACACATGCCGATGCCTAAAGTCCTCTATACCGACAGCATAGGAACTCTTGTGGAATACATGCCCAACAAAGATTCCGATACCCTGACCATCTATTCCACTGAACACTTCAAGGAGTTGGGCCTGAACTATGGAGATTTTGAGTTCAACTACTACCCATTAATGAAAGGAGATACCGTTATTATTTCCATGGATAGCCTTGGCTACCCCATTTTAAGCAGCAAGCATCATCCCGGATATAGCAGAATCTATAACATGAACTATGAGTTGCGCAAAGGGAAGACCCATGCAGGACTGGAAGCAAAGACTTGTCTTGGGGGTGACTGGGTGCGGATTGCCAAATCGATTGATATAATACGGGCAAATAACTGGACTTCATTACTAATGGATTACTGCCCTTTGGATTCATTACAATCCATGTTCGACAGTTACAAGAAGAACTATACAGATACCATCAATTCCTTTAAAGAACAGCAACTTATCTCAAGCGAGATACACGACCGTTATCAATGCCTGCTCAAGCTGAAAGACTATGAATCCCGGCGAATGCTGAATGAAGACACCGCCTTCTACCGTCAGATGGAACCCGAAATAGCTGACAAATATATCCGTTATCCCTCCTACCGTGAATTTCTGGACTACTACCTTTGGTTCTTCAACCAGCATATCCCGACGATACGCAAATCCCAGGGAGGAAGCAAGGACTGGCGTCAAACCTTCGATGAGCTATCTGCGAAACCGTTCCAGCCAAAATCCAAGCAAGCCCTGCTTGAACGCTGCATCAAAGAAATCGGCGAGAACTTTTCGGCACAAGACGTAAACAGCTATCTTGACAAATATATCCACATCACCCAAGACACACTGCTGCCCGACAGGATAAGAGACCAATACAACTTGTCTGCCGATGCCAACCAGCTATTGCTGAAGGACATTCATGGAAAGCCTGCCAACCTGAACAGATTGCTGGAAAAGAACAGGGGAAAGGTCATTTATGTGGACTTTTGGGCAAGCTGGTGTGTGCCCTGCCGGGAAGAGATGCCTCCCTCGGAAAAGCTGAGAGAACTGTACAAGGGAAAAGATGTGGTATTCGTCTATCTCGCCTTCAAGGACCAGGAAAGCAGTTGGAAAATGGCGGTAGAGCAGGAGGGCTTATCAGAAGTACCCGACAATTTCTTCATCACAAATCCAAAGAACAGCAAAATGCTGGAAAAGCTAAAGCTGGAATTAATTCCCCGATACATCATTTTCGACAAACAAGGCAATATTGTTGAAATGAATGCTCCAAGACCAAGTGACAAACAAGTGACAACAACAATAGACAAGTATCTAAAATGATACATCAGCAAAAGTTTGAAGTATAATTAAAACTTTTCGGTATATGAACTTTCCACAAAGCCTGCCGCATCCTCACACAAGATGCAGCAGGCTTTATCATTCTATATCTTAACGGATTCAGCGCAATGCCTCCACCTCTTCCGGCGTCAGTGGAATTTTCTTACCCAGACGGCGCGCTCCCGTTTCGGTAACCAGATAATCCTCCTCATTGCGGATGCCACCGAAGTTGCGGTATTCTTCCACCTTATCATAGTCAATGAAGTCCATAAACTTCTTCTCTCCCCTCCACAAATCAATCAACTCGGGAATGAAATAAATGCCCGGCTCAACCGTATGCACAAAGCCCGGTTCCAGAGGGATGGCAAGGCGCTGGCTCTTTCGGCCGAACTGCGTACTCTTGGGCTGGCCGTCATAGCCTACCCAAACTTCACCGAAGTTCTCCATATCGTGCACATCCATTCCCATCATATGCCCCAGTCCGTGAGGATAGAACAGCGCATGGGCACCTTCGCGCACCGCATCTTCGGCATTGCCCTTCATCAAGCCCAGCTCTTTCAGCCCTTCCACCATCACTTGGGCGGAAAGCTCGTACACCTTCATATAAGGAATGCCCGGACGGAGGGCTTTGACAGACTCCAAGTGCATGGCGTTCTGGATTTCGTAAACGGCACGCTGGCGGGGAGTAAAGGTCTTGTCCGCCGGCACGGTGGACGACATGTCGCCACAGTAACCCGAAGGAAGCTCGGCGCCAGCATCAATCAGGAAGAGGTCGCCCGGCTTTACTTTATTTCCATGATAGTGGTTGTGCAAAGTCTGCCCGTTGATAGTGGCAATCGTGGCAAAAGACAACTCGCAGTTGTTCATCTGGGCGATGCGGTTCATTTCGGCCACAACCTCGTATTCGTACATGCCCGGACGAAGCACTTTCATTGCGGTAATGTGCATGTCTGCAGTCACGTCGCAGGCCTTTTCTATTTCTGCTATTTCTTCTGCCGACTTGTAGTTGCGCTGTGCCACCACCGCACGGATAAACGGCACGGACCCTTCCTGACGTGCCGGAGGAACACCCAGCCAGTCCATCAGTTTCAACTTATGCTCGGCACGATAAGGGGGCAAATAATGGATGGTCTGTCCCTTCTGTACAGCCTTGTGCAGATAACCGACGATGTCGGCAAAAGGACGGGTTTCGGAAATTCCCACAGCAGAAGCCTTTTCGTGAAGGGTGGGCTGGGTACCCATCCAGACAATATGGTCGATGGTCAGCTCATCGCCAAAAATGATTTCTTTATCTTCATCTATGTCGATGAGAGCTGACAGCCCGGCAAACGACAAGCCAAAATAGTAGAGAAAAGTGGAATCCTGGCGGTAACGGAAAGTATTGTCCTCATAGTTCAACCCTTGTTCATCGTTACCCAAAAACAGTAATACTCCGGAGCCAATCGTTTTTTTCAGCCGGGCCCTGCGCTGCACATACGTTTCTTTAGCAAACATAACGTTCCATTTTTTAGTAGTTATATGGCAAAGATAGGAACAAAAAAGCAACCAAGCTCCCGTTTTCTTGTTAAATATCATAAGAGAAGGTTTCGCGTTCCCGAACTATTCACTATTTTTGCGGTAGAAATTTCCCTTATTCGTAATTTGTAATTTATAAAGTATGGCACAAGGTTCCCGACAAGTACAGACTCAAGCGCAACAGCAGATACAAACACTGTCGCCGCAACAGATTCTGGTGGTAAAGCTGCTGGAACTCCCTGCCGTGGAGCTGGAAGACCGCGTACGTGCCGAACTCTTGGAAAATCCGGCACTGGAAGAGGGTAAGGAGGATACTCCCGGTGATGAATACCCCGACACTCCTGATACGGAAACCGGAACGGAAGACGGTGGAGACACCAGCTATGATTCTTTAAGCGATTATCTGAACGAAGACGATATCCCCGACTACAAGCTGCAGGAGAACAACCGCAGCAAAGGGGAGCAGGCAGAAGAAATTCCTTTCTCCGACGCCACCTCTTTCTATGAAACCTTGCGCCAGCAGCTCGGCGAGCAGGACTTGACTCCGCACCAGCGCGAACTGGCCGAATATCTCATCGGCTCGCTGGACGACGATGGCCTGCTGCGCAAATCGCTGGACAGTATCAGCGACGAACTCGCCATCTACGCCGGTATCGACGCTTCTCCCGAAGAGCTGGAAGAAGTATTGAAGATTATACAAGACTTTGACCCCGCCGGTCTGGGCGCCCGCACCCTGCAAGAGTGCCTGCTCATCCAGATTCGACGTAAGGAAGCGCAACGGCCCATGCCCTCGCCTCCACAATACTATATAGAAGAAGATATTCTTACCCAGTGCTACGAAGAGTTCACCCGCAAGCATTGGGACAAGATTATGCAGAAATTAGGTATCAGCGAAGATACCCTGCAACAAGCCGTTAAGGAAATCTGCAAGCTGAATCCCCGTCCCGGTGCCTCGCTCGGCGAAGCCATCGGCAAGAACATGCAGCAGATTGTGCCCGACTTCCTGGTAGACACTTATGACGACGGTACCATCAACGTGACACTGAACAACCGCAACGTACCGGAATTGCGCATGAGCCGCGACTTCACCGAGATGGTGGAAGAACACACCAAGAACCGGGCCAATCAGTCTAAGGAGTCCCGCGAAGCCATGATGTTCCTCAAACAAAAAATGGATGCCGCACAAGGTTTCATCGACGCCGTGAAGCAACGCCAGAATACGCTGATGACTACCATGCAGGCCATCATAGACCTGCAACGTCCTTTCTTCCTCGAAGGAGACGAGTCATTGCTCCGCCCCATGATTCTGAAAGATGTTGCCGAACGCACCGGGTTGGACATCTCGACCATCTCCCGTGTGAGCAACAGCAAGTATGTACAGACCAACTACGGCATCTACCCGCTGAAGTTCTTCTTCAACGACGGCTACACAACCGAAGACGGCGAAGAGATGTCTGTACGCGAAATACGCAAGATACTCAAAGAGTGCATTGACAACGAGGACAAGAAAAAGCCTCTGACCGATGACGAACTGACCGAGCTGCTGAAGGAGAAAGGCTATCCCATAGCCCGCCGCACGGTGGCAAAGTATCGCCAACAGATGAATATCCCCGTGGCAAGACTGAGAAGATGAGAGAAAAGGATGAGCGATTAGGGATTAAGGTTTAAAGATTAGTGCATTCAAATAGTAAATTGTAAATAGTCAAATCGTAAATAAAATTAGGTTGTGGAAGAGCATATTATAGCAGATAAAACTTTAATCAGAACAGCGAAAGTGATTTCGGCGATATTCACACCGTTCTCCATCCCTTTCCTGGCATTTCTGATTCTGTTTATATTCTCGTACCTGCGCATCATGCCGTTGCAGTACAAGTTGATAGTATTGGGCGTGGTGTATTGCTTCACCATCCTGATGCCTACACTGACTATCTTCATCTTCCGCAAAATCAACGGTTTCAGTCCGGAAGAACTGGTGGAACGAAAAAGGAGATACATTCCCTTTATTCTGACCATCACTTCTTATGTATTCTGCCTGCTCATGATGCACCGGCTCAATATCCCGTGGTACATGACCGGTATCATACTCTCCGCCCTGGTAGTGATGATAATCTGCGTCATTGTCAACTTAAAATGGAAACTGAGCGAACACATGGCAGGCGCCGGAGCCGTAATTGGCGGACTGGTAGCTTTCAGCGCCTTGTTCAGCTACAATCCCGTATGGTGGCTATGCCTCTTTATACTGGTGGCTGGCGTGTTAGGCACCGCCCGCATCATCCTGCGACACCACACCCTGGGCGAAGTTATGGGAGGCTTTGCCGTAGGGCTTATCTGCTCGCTGCTGGTACTCCACCCGCTGAGCAACATACTGTTCCGAATCTTCCTCTTTTAAGAGCCTTGTTTAATTTTTAATTTTCAACTTTTAATTTACATAGTATCAACCCTTAAAAACTAATGATCATGAATTTCCCGACTAATGTAAAGTACACCAAAGAACACGAATGGATTCGCCTGGAAGGTGATGTAGCTTATGTAGGTATTACCGATTATGCACAAGAGCAACTGGGTGACATTGTGTTTGTCGACATCCCGACCGAAGGTGAAACATTGGCTGCCGACGAAGTGTTCGGTACCATCGAAGTAGTAAAAACCATATCAGACCTCTTCCTGCCCGTAACCGGTGAGATTCTGGAGCAAAACGAAGCCCTTGCCGACCAGCCGGAACTGGTAAACCAGGACCCATACGGCGAAGGCTGGCTCATCAAAATCAAACCCGCCGCTGATGCCGACTTCGACAGCCTGCTGGATGCCGAAGCCTACAAAGCGCTGATAAACGAATGAAATGAAAGGATTAGGGGTTAGCGATTAGCACCGGACGGAATGATAGCGCAGTCCCTAACCCCTAATCGTTAATCCCTAACCCTTATAAAATTAACCCTTTAATAATTTAAGATCATGGAACAGAAAGGAACATTGAAGTATCGTAAGTTGCAGCGTACACCACAGAGTGGCGAGAACGCTGGTAAGAAAAAGTGGTATGCCACTGCGGTAACCGACCGCGAGGTGGATTTCGAGGGATTCGTATCCCACATCTCTGACCACGGCTCGCCTTACTCCCGAGGTACTATCCACGGTGTGCTGATGGATGCACTCGACCATCTGCAGGAGTTGATTCTCGACGGCAAGAGTGTGCGTCTCTCTGACCTCGGTCTGTTCTCCATCGGTATGACTTCGAAGGCGGAGGATACCAAGGAGAAGGTAACGGCTGCCAGCGTAGAGGGTGTACACCTGATTGTGAGAAACACAAAAAGCTGGAGCAACTCTGAGCTGCGCAAGAAGTGCAAGATTCAGGAGTACGGCGGCTATACCGGCACCGACGAGGGTGGCACCTCTGGTGGTACCTCTGGCGGCACAGAACAAGGCGGCGACACCAGCCAGGGCGGCTCCGGAACTACCGGCGGCGGTACGCAGCCAGGCGGCGGCTCTCAGGATAGCGGCGACGGGCTTGAATAAAGCCCTCGTCTGAGGCCAACCCCCGCAGGCCCCCGTCTAGCGGGGATGCGTCTCTCCCTAACGCCTGACGGAAGCTGGCGCATCCCCCACCAAGTCAACATTCAACACTCAACATTCAACATTAAAAATTAGACATTATGAAAGCAAGTACCTGGAAAACAATTTTGCAGATTGCAATCTCCTTCCTTACAGCCATCGCTACCACCCTCGGTGTAACTAGCTGCAGCAGCCTTTAAAGGTAAAAAGGTAAAAAAGTAAAAAGGTAAAAAAAAGCCCCGATGCATCACGCATCGGGGCTTTTGCTTTTATCTGCTTTTTCTTCGTTTATCGGATATCTCTTCCTGCCTGGCTGTATCCTTCGAGCATCTTCGGGCTGCTGATAGGCTTGCGCGAACAGTAGTCGAAATCTACCTCCTTGTAGCCCTGGCTGGAACGCCAGCGGATGGTGAGCTTCACCGTCTTGCCTTCGGTATCAGGCACGACATCGTTCAGATTGAACGCTACGAGGGCATCGCGCCAGTAGTTCTGAGGATCGCCATTGGCATTGTGGCGAAGTTCTACCTCGTAAGGATTCTCTGGATTCACACCCGTAACGAGGTTGATGTAATGCACCTTCTGACCGCCCCAGAGAGCACGGAAACGGAGGGTGAGATAGCCATCCTCTGCCACCGTTACCCAGTCGCGAACGATGTCGACCATGTCGTTGCCATACTTCTCGCTGTTCTCGGTATCAGAACCGAGCGAAAGAACTGGCTTCTTGGTCAGGATGCTGTCTATCCAGTTGACGTGAATCACCTGGTTATACTTCTCGCTCTTCTCCGAGGTCTGCGAGTAGTTGACCAGGGCGCGAACCTCCTTACCGTCAAAGATGGTAGGTTTCAGGTTCTTGGCGAGCAGCGTGGTGTTGTCGTCGAGCTGCAGATAGCAGGCATCGCCACTCTTCTTCACGGTTACCAGTGCGTTAGGGAAAACGCGGTCCCAATCGGTATCGTTATCGTTATCGCACGACTGGAATGTGAGGGCCGACAGGAGCATCATCGCTGCCAGCCCGATCTTCTTGAAATCAATTTTTCTCATATATAATGTTCCTTTCTTTTTATTGTTTCACTTTCTGATAATAAAATAAGAAAGGAACAGAAATCTTGCTTCTGATTTAGAAAAAGATTGTTAAAAGCTCAGTTAAAAATAATACGTGCAGCCGATGGTGGCAGCGCGGTTGCCGAAGTGCTGGCTCGCCATATCGTGGAAGCGGCCTTCGAGCGTCCAGTGCTTGCCCAGATTCTTGTATACCCCTACCTCGGCATAGAGATTAGCCGGGGTGTAGGCATCGCTGCGGCGACGGGTGCACCAGATGAGATTGCCCGTAAAGCGCCAGCCATCGGCCATTGTGAGCTGCGGTGCCAACTTGAACACGGCAAAATGATTATACTCCGCATTGCGCTGCTGAGCCTCCTCTGAAGGGGTTTCGCTGCGCTGCCAGAAGTAGTTGACACCGGCTGTGAGACGAAGGATGCCCTTGTGCCAGAAGGCGGTGGAGCCGATGCCGAGCGTATTGTCGTGAGTGGCACTGAACAGGTGCTGGTGGATGTTCTTCACCGAGGTGCTGAGCACGAAGGCAGGACGGCTGTAGGTATGCTTGAGCTCTACCACATTCGCCATGCTGTTGACGATATCGGCGGTATAAACCGGCTGCCAGGCGCCCTCCATATCGCCCGCGGTTACGAAATCGCCAAACTCGGGATTGAAGATGCGGCGGCAGTAGGTGGCCTGCAGGGTATGACCCGGCGTGAAGCTGTAATAGGCGCTCGCCGAGTAGATATGGTTGCGCGTGGTATGCTTCCAGTGCTCTTCCGGCGCAATCTGCTTAGGACGGAAGTTGATGATGCGGAAGCGGTCGCCTGCCATGAATCCCCACTTGCCGATGTTGTAATCCAGCTGGGCGTAGAAGTCCTGGTAGTTGGAATGGTTGGTGTAACCGGCGATGCAGTTCTTCTCGATGGAGAGACCGCCCTCGAAACCAGCCGTAATCCAGAGATTGGAGGTGATGACCGGAGTGGCGTATTCTATCACCATGAAGGGGTAGGTGGAGTGGTTCTGATAAGGCGCAGTCTGGGTTTCTTCCAGCGTGCGGCCGTTGTCGCTGATATGCTCGGCTCCGAGGGTAAAGAGAATGCTGGAGCCGTTGTCGGCGAGTGTGCGGGTATAGTCGGCCTGCAGATGATAGGCGCGCACGTAATCGGCCGGGGTGTGGGTGAAATGGTTGCGGGTATAGGTCTGCATCGCATCTATTTCGAGCACATCCTTCGCGGTAGGCGTCCAGAGCAGATTGAGCTTGGCGCCTTCGTGAGAGTAGTGGTTCACGGTGGTTCCTGAGATGCCCTGGTAGGCGTCCTTATCGCTGCTGGAGGTGCGCTGGAAGTTGCCTTCTACATGACTGAGCACGCGGAGTTTATCCTGCTGGCTGATGACGCTGACGATGCCTTTTGCGCCGCCGTAGGTATCACCGAAGAGTCCCCATCTGCCGGTGGTTCCGTTCTCCTTCTTGCGCAGTGTGATGTCGATGACTTTCTTCAGACTGCTGCATCCCTTCATCACTTCGGCGTTCTGGCACACCTTGATGGTTTCTATCTCCCGAGCCTTGAAATGGTGGAGGAAGGTGGCGTAATCGAGTCCGTATTCCTGGTTGTCGATGCGGATGACGAACTTGCCGTAGAGGTTGGCGAATGGATCTCCGCCGATGATGTTGTTGCCGTCGAGCGAGATGACTTCCGGGCACATCATGAGCACATCGAGGAGTGATTCTTTGCCTGTGAGTTCCATTTCTGGAATATGCATGATGTATCTGTCGCCGATATGTTCTATCGGGGCGGCCTGTGTCTGGTAAGTAGTGCTGGCCATCGCGAGTGCGATGATGAGCAGGCTTTTCTTCGTACTGTTGTTTATCTTCATTTTTTTTCTAATTTATATTATTGGTAAAAAGGATTTCTTCGTGCCAAATCTATTTGCAAAGATAAGGCAAAAATCGGGGAATAACGAAAAAATGGAGATTTTTTTATCGTTCAATGCGTAAAAAAGGTATCATTGCGTAAAAAAGTGGAGAACGGGACGAAAAAAGAGGGCATAAAACTTGCGTGGCATTATTTTTTTTCCTATCTTTGCAAAGAAGAAATTTCTAAGAACTATACATATTATATAATAACCCTTAAAAAAGATAAGAACTTATGAAGCGACTATTACACATTCAATTTCTATTGGTATTGTTGCTGGCGCTGGGATACTCTTCTCTGCAAGCCAAGCGAATCACACAGTGGCAGGCTCAGCAACAGGCCTACAGCTTCTGGGGAAAGCAGATGCCGCAGAAGGCGAAGGCGAAGAGCCGCACGGCTACTACTGCATCGCCATCGGAAGCTTACTATGTATTTAACAATGATGCCGGCGGATTCGTCATTATCGCTGGTGATGATGCCGTAACGCCAGTATTGGGCTATACCTCAACGGGATCATTTGATGCCGAGAATCTGCCTGACGGACTGAAGGACCTGCTGAAGAGCTATGAACGGCAGATTGCGGCGCTGGGCGACAATTATGTAGCGAACCAAACTGCTACGAGAGCAGCATTTACAGGCGAAAAACTGCTCAATACTGCGAAATGGAATCAGGACGCTCCTTTCAACAAGTGTACGCCAAAAAACTATGTAACAGGCTGTGTAGCAACGGCTGGAGCCATCGTGATGAAGCATCACGGATATCCTGCCAAGGGTACCGGAAGCCATTCTTATACATGGAACGGCAAGACCTGGACAGCCAATTTCGAGCACGATTATGATTGGGCAAGCATGCCTGTCAAATATAACGGCACCAACGATGCCGCTTTCGACGGCGTGGCAAGACTGATGGCAGAACTCGGTGTGGCAGTGGAGATGCAGTATAATAAGGACGGAAGCGGTGCGTATATTGGCAACCTGGTAACCGCCCTGCAGAAGTACTACGGCTACAGCAAACTTTCGCATCTGATGGCAATAGAAGATGTGGGTGCAGAGGCGTGGAACGGCAGACTGCGCGAGGAGATTGATGCTAACCGCCCTGTGCTCTATGCTGCTTCTGACCCAGCTGGTGGCGGTCATGCCTTCGTAATTGATGGATACAAGGACGAAAGCTTCAGCGTAAACTGGGGCTGGGGTGGCTATTGTGATGGTTTTTACCAGATTGGAGCCCTGAATCCGGAAAGCGCAGGAAAGCCAACGGGCGATAAGTATAATGTAGGTCAATCGGCAGTATTCGGCATGCAGCCATCTGACGGTACGGAAAAAGTCTCTGGCATGGGATTCTTGACAAATGTAGGTGAGTTGCAGATGTTGAATATGAATATCACCGATGTAAAGAAGGGGCAGAATGGTGTCATCTTCAGTGCGCCAATCGGCAATACAGGAGACCAACCGTATACCGGAGAAGCAGCCGTAGCGCTGATGAATGCGAAGGGCGAGATGCGGGAAATTGTATCATCCAGTTCTCAGACTTTTAATAATTTGAGCAGAGGCTCGTATTATCCGTCTCTGTCTTTCAGTTTTGTGAGTACAGTGGATGCAGAACCGGGTGATTATCTGGCTATTGTGGCAAAGGAAAAAGGCTCTTCGGAATATATAGAGCTGTATGATCAGAACTTCGAAAGATTACGTCTGCCGGCAACCGGATATGTGCCTCGTACATTTGAGGTAAGAACGAAAATGGGCGAGGGGGCTACATTCCAGCAAGCAGAAACGAGGTATAATCCTGCCAGAAATTTCTATAATGGCAAGCCGGTAATTGGTTCTAAGTACTATCATTATCTGACGGTAGATGAGGGCATCTCACAGTATTTCGTAGAATTGAACGGAAAGCTGATGGATGATGTTAAACTGGGTACTGCCAAACCGAATTCTTTCAGAGGAATAGAACCGGTTTATGATCTCGTGGTGACCACTTATCGCAACTATCAGGAGAAGGAGTTGGTTATCAACCTGGAGAAGGCGGGACAGCTGAAGCAAACACTTGCCAAGGAAAACCCTGACTATCTTGTTTACAGAAATATCAAGGTGAACGGCGAGATAGACAAGCGCGACTTTGATGAGCTGGCGAGCCATTATTTCAAGAGCATCGACCTGAGCGGTGCCAAGGTGGTGGCTTATGAAAGCTACAAGGCTGATATGGTTCCTGATTATGCATTCGAAGGCAATGCCACTCTGGAGCATTTCAAGATGCCAGCCGGTGTCAGGGAGTTGGGTTTCAACGCCTTCAGGTCTACCAAGCTGAAGGAGATTGATTTGCCTGAGACGATAACGGAATTCGGCCTCAACACATTCAATGCCTGCTTCGAATTGAAGGATGTATATATGCGTCATAAGGAGGCTCCTTACTGGATAAGCTGGTGTGTATTTGCTAGCAAGATCAGGCAGTTGTATCGCACGCTGCATCTCTATCCGGGCAGCAAGGCGAAGTATGAGGCTCATTCTTACACCCAGAACTGGATAGTATACTTTGATAATGTGGTAGAGGATCTGGAGCCTACTGGCATCCATTCAGTAACATTGGATAAGGAGCCAGGCAATACTGCCATTTACGACCTGAACGGCCGTCGCATAACTGAGGCAATGAAGAAGGGCATATACATCAAGAATGGCAAGAAAATCAGCGTTAAGTAATGTTGAATGTTGAGTGTTGAATGTTGAGTGTTGATTATTACAATTAAAAGATAAGAATCCCCTGGTGCTCTCTGTAGCATCAGGGGATTTTTTTGCAGTAAGATACGCAAGTACGCCAGGCATTTCACCCTTCCTGCATTACGAAAAGAGGAGGGTGATGAGCGGGATGGTGATGATGCTGCCAACCGTGGTGATGAACGTCATCTCGGTGATGAGCGAAGGATTGCGGCCGTATTTCAGACAGAACATCGTGCCGAAACTCGCTACGGGCATCGCAATGACAACCGTATTGATGTCGTTGACCTGATCGCTTACACCACATACCTTGAACAGGAAATAAATGCTCAGAGGTACTACCACAAGACGCAAGAACGAGGAGAGGTATACCTTAGGACTGCCGATAATCTCCTTCACCGGCAACTTGGCCATCGAGGAACCGATAATCATCAGGGCTGCAGGAACCGTAATGTTGCCCACCATCGTTACCGGACGCGCAATGATATCAGGCGTATGTACCCCGAAAGCTACCAGAATGGCGGCAACGAAGGCACCCAGAAGAGCCGGAGAAAACAGCACCTTAGGATTGAACTGCTTGATGCTGTACTCGCCCTTGATGAGCATGACACCTGCCGTAAAAATAAAAAAGGTGTTCGGCATGTTGAGCAGCGCGGCATAAAAAATGGCCTTCGGACCGAATATGCTTGAAACGATAGGGTAGCCGATGAAACCTACGTTGGCAAACATCAGCGCAAAACCTATCATGCCCTGGTCATCATGATTGCGAGTGATGAGACGCGGCACCCAGAAACCGAATACCAGCAAAAGGATGTAGGTAAGAAAACCTACGCCCAGGAGGGGAAGGATGAGCGTGCGGTCGGGCAGCTCATCGCCCATTACTGACGAGAGCACCAGCAGGGGACAGGTGATATCTACCACCATGCTGGATAACTTCTTGTCAAACTTGTCGCCCATATATCCCAACTTGCAGGCGACGTAACCTAAAATCACGATGATGAAAAGTATCACCATCACTTCCAAATTCTCCATTTATCCTGAAAATCTATACCTTATATATATATATGTATGCCGGAATCCCGATATTCTCTCGGAATTTCCGGCAAAAATGGGTTAATCGATAAATCGCTTGTTAATATCTCCGTAGTTCTCGATGCGGCGGTCGCGGAGGAATGGCCACCAGCGGCGCACATTCTCGCTGTGCTTCAGGTCGATATCTACCACCAGGCTCTCTTCTTCCTGATCGCTGGCGCGGTAGTGGAGCTCGCCCTGAGGACCGGCTACGAAACTGCTGCCCCAGAACTGGATGCCCTCGGTCTGACCGCTTGGATCAGGCTCGAAACCTACGCGGTTTACGGCGATGACCGGCAATCCGTTGGCTACGGCATGGCCTCGCATCACGGTAGTCCACGCCTCGCGCTGGCGCTGCTGCTCCTCCTCGGTATCATAGGTAGCGTAGCCGATGGCGGTAGGATAGATGAGCATTTCGGCTCCCTGCAGCGCCATCAGACGGGCTGCTTCGGGATACCACTGGTCCCAGCAAACCAGCACGCCGAGCTTGCCTACAGAGGTCTGGATAGGGTGGAAACCGAGGTCGCCCGGTGTGAAATAGAACTTCTCGTAGTAGGCAGGATCGTCGGGGATGTGCATCTTGCGGTATTTTCCGGCTATGCTTCCATCCTTCTCCATCACTACCGCCGTATTGTGGTAGAGCCCCGGAGCGCGGCGCTCGAAGAGGGAGGTGACGATGACGACGCCGAGATCCTTGGCAAGCTTGCCGTAGAAATCGGTCGAAGGGCCCGGAATAGGCTCTGCCAGGTCGAAGAGGTCAACATCCTCTACCTGACAGAAATAGAGGGAGTTATGAAGCTCCTGAAGCACGATGAGCTCTGCGCCGCGATGGGCGAGGTCGATGATGCCTTCTGCCAGGCGCTGCTTGTTATTGGCGATATCTGCCGTATTATGAAGTTGTAATAAACCGACTTTCATTTTTTACTTTTAATGTTAAATGTTGAATGTTAAATGTTGAATGTTGAGTGTTGAGTGTTGAATTTTGAGTCTCTGAGGGCTCCCTCGGGCAACTGCATGGTGATGCAGTGGATGCTGCCATGCTGGCGGATGATGGTCTGCGAATCTACGCCGATGATTTCGCGGTCGGGGAAGGCGAGCTGAATCTGCTTGCGTGCCTCCTCGTCCTTTTCCGGCTGATTGTAGGTGGGATAAATCACCGCCTTGTTCAGTATCAGGAAGTTGGCATAGGTGGCAGGCAGGCGGTCGCCCTCGCTCTCAGGGTTGGTGGTGAGGCAGTCGCCCTCATCATAGATAGGGTCGGGCATCGGCAGCTTGAGCAAGCGGTAAGGGTATCCCTCCCAGGTGAAGAGCCCCTTGAGCTGCTTCTCCAGCGCCTGGAAGTCTTCATACTGCTCATCTTCGGGATTATCGCAGCCTACATATAATAAGGTGTCGTGTGGAGCCACTCTCACGATGGTGTCGATGTGGCCGTCGGTATCATCGCCTATCAGATTGCCGTGATCCAGCCAGACAACTCTCTTGAGCTGGAAGAAAGTCTGCAGCAGATGGTCGATGCTGTCGTGGTCGAGCGGCTGGTTGCGGTGAGGCGCCAGCAGGCACTGTGAGGTGGTGAAGAGTGTACCCCTTCCGTCACTCTCGATGCTGCCTCCTTCGAGCACGAAGCCCTGGTGGTTCTCAATATCGGCATTGAAGGCTGCCTGATAGTATAGTTGCAGGGTGATGGCATTATCCTTCTCCCATCTGAACTTTTCGCCCCAGCCGTTGAACTTGAAGTCGAGTATGCGGTAAGGCACCATCCAGGTGTTCTGCTTTTTGCGCAGCACCATGGTGAGGGGTCCGTGGTCGCGCACCCAGGTATCATTGCTTTCTACCTCGTAGAGCAGCACGCGGCTCATCTGTTCGGCAGAGAGCTTTTTCTCGAGCTGGTATCGGGTGGCAGGCACATCTGGTGTAGCCACAAGCAGCTGCTCGTAGCGCGTGATGATATCTGCCAGTTCGAGATAAGTATCTGTAATTTCAGGCAGATACGGCTTCCAGTCGGTGCCGGCATGTGGCCAGGTGAGCATGATGGCGCTCTGTGGCTCCCATTCGGCAGGGAGTGCGAAATCGCAGGGCAATGTAGATTGATGCATAAGCTATACTATTTTTATGATACGATGTTCTAAACCAATTTATTATACTCTGTTCTTCATCGGGAACCTTTCCTTGGGGACGGGCTCCGTTCTGCTTTTATGAAGTATGCTTGCAAAATTAATAAAAAATCTACAACTATCGGCTGTTTTTGTGAAATATTTTGCGCAAAAGCGAAACTTTGTATTAAAAAAGTTTAAACGGGGGGCTGTATGGAGATAAAATCGGGGAAAAATGAGTAACTTTGCAGTCTAAAAATAAAATATTGAATAGGAGCGTGAAAATTAAACAGGTAGTTGATGCCCTTGAACATTACGCGCCTCTGCCCTTGCAGGAAGGATATGATAATGCCGGCCTGCAAGTTGGATTGACAGAGGCGGTAGAAATGTCAGGGGCATTGTTGTGTCTTGACGTTACTGAAGCTGTGGTAGACGAGGCCATCCAGAAGGGATGTAACCTCATCGTAAGCCATCATCCGCTGATATTCCGCAAACTGGCGAGAATCTCGGACGAGAACTACGTGCAGCGTACCGTGCGCAAGGCGATTAAGAATGATATTACCATCGTGGCGATGCATACCAACATGGATGCGGCTGCGGGCGGCGTGAACTTCAAGATTGCCGAGAAACTGGGACTGCGAAACGTGCAGTTCTTTGCAGGCGAGAAGGAAGTGGACGGCGTGAAGGGCGGCGAGGGCGTCATCGGAGAGGTGGCTGAGGACCTGGCTGCCGACGACTTGGTGCTGATGCTCAAGGAGCGGTTTGGCGTGGAGTGCGTGCAGTGCAACCAGTTGCTTCGCCGGCCTATCAGGAAGGTGGCGCTCTGCGGTGGAGCAGGTGCTTTCTTGCTCGACGCAGCCATCAAGGCAGGTGCCGATGCCTTCATCACGGGCGAGATGAGCTATCACGAGTATTTCGGCCACGAGCAGGAGATTCAGATTTGCGTCATCGGCCACTATCAGAGTGAGCAGTTTACGGGCGAAATCTTCCGCAGCATCATCCAGGAGAATTTCCCTGATGCCAGATGCTGCATCTCGGAGATAAATACGAATCCGATATTGTATTTATAGGTTGGAAGGGCGCAAGCCTCATTCAACATTCAACATTTAACATTCAACATTAAAAAAAATAAAGTTATGGCAAAGAAAGATCCTACAGATTTGACAGTGGAAGAGAAGTTGAAGGCTCTCTATCAGCTTCAGACCACTTTGTCTGCAATTGATGAAAAGCGTGCGTTGAGAGGTGAGTTGCCTCTCGAAGTTCAGGATTTGGAAGACGATATTGCTGGTCTTACCACCCGTATTGAGAAAATCCAGACCGATATTGAGCAGTTTGACCGCGCCATCGATCAGAAGCAGCACGAGATTGAGGAGGCTCAGGCTAGCGTGGAGCGTTATAAGAAGCAGCTCGAAATGGTTAGCAACAACCGCGAGTATGATACTTTGAGCAAGGAAATCGAGTTCCAGGAGCTGGAAATCGAACTTTGCAGCAAGAAAATCCGCGAGGCGCAGCAGACAATCAACGAGCGCCTGTACGACCTTCACAAGGCTGAGGACCAGAAGGCTGACCGCGAGAAGGGCTTGGTAATGAAGCGTTCTGAGCTTGAGTCAATCATGGCTGAAACCCGTGAGGAAGAGGAGAATTTGAAGGAGAAGGCATTCGAGCTCGAGAAGAAGATTGAGCCACGTTTGCTCCAGAGCTTCAAGCGCATCCGTAATGGTGCCCGCAACGGTTTGGGTATCGTTTACGTGCAGCGTGATGCATGTGGCGGTTGCTTCAACAAGATTCCACCTCAGCGCCAGCTCGATATCAAGATGCACAAGAAGATTATCCCTTGTGAGTATTGCGGCCGTATCCTCATCGACCCAGAATTGGCTGGTGTTAAGATTGAGGCTCCTAAGACAGAGGAGAAGCCAAAGCGCAAGCGCACTATCCGCAGAAGAAAGACTGAGGGTGAGGATTAATCTTCCTCCTCTCTCCGCTCTTTTCGGATGATAATCTTCTGATAAAGATACGATAAGATACAATGAAGGCTCGCCAAAATTGCTTGGCGAGCCTTTATTTTTTTTCGTTTCAGGCAGCTTGGACAATCTGTCTTAACTCCTTTAATCCTAATTGAACTTTTATCTGGAACCTAGAGTCCTCTAGCCTTGTAAATGCGGTCTTTGGCGTCGTTGATTTCCTGGAATTTCTTCTCGGCTGCACGGCGCACATCTTCGCCTAGGGCTGCTACCTTGTCAGGATGATGCTTGAGCGCCATCTTGCGGTATGCGGCCTTCACCTCATCGTTTGAGGCGTCAGGACTGATACCCAGAACACGGTAGGCATCATCCAGACTGCCTGCTGAAGAAGCCCCGCTCTCCAGGTTCAGCATCTGGTCTACATCCTCGGCAGAAAGCCCCATGTGGATGGCCATCTCCTTGAGTGCCTGAATCTCCTGAGAATTCACAACTCCATCAGCCTGGGCTATCATGACGAGGAAATTGAGCAACTGCAGGCGCTGCTCATACATCATGTTGGCACGTATCTGATGACAGCTGTCCTGTATCACCGAACGGTACTGCTGCATGCCCATCTGCTTCTGCTGTTCGAAGAGTTTGAGGAGGATTTCCTCACCCTGCTGCTTGGCAGCCTCGCCGAAATTCTGACGCAGGAAGCGGCGCACCATCTCCATCTCGGAATGCATGATCTTGCCATCTGCATTGATGATGTAGGAACTGAGCACCAGCAGCGAAAACATGAAGGAGTTTCGCTCTCCTTCATAGCTCTGCTGGCGGCTGTAGCCCTGGTTGCCGAAGCCCTGGCGGCCGTTGTGCTGCTGGCCGCTGTAGGCATCGTAGGCGTTGTTGTAATGGTGGTCGCCGTCGCGGTTTACCGCATCCAGCCCGTGCTCAAAAAGGGAACCGAGGGCATAGCCTGCCAGGGCTCCCAGCGGACCGGCTGTGATGAAACCGAGCACACCACCAATCCATTTACCTGCTGCCATCTTTTAGTTGTTGAAATAGTAGAGGAAAGAAGCGATGCCTGAGAGGGCTGGCTTGCGCTGACCTTCTATTTCGATGTCAAACTTGATGCTGGTCTTGCAGATGCCACGGATGTTCTGGATGTCGTGGAGAGTGGCTACCAGGCGCACGCGTGAACCGGTGATGACTGGCTGACCGAACTTCATCTTGTCCATGCCGTAGTTTACGAGCATCTTGAGGTTGTTTACCTCGATAATCTGCTGCCAGAGGTATGGGAGTACTGAGAGGGTGAGGTAACCGTGAGCGATGGTGCTGTGGTAAGGGCTCTCTACCTTGGCGCGCTCTACGTCTACGTGGATCCACTGTGGGTCGAGTGTAGCGTCTGCGAACTTGTTGATACGGTCCTGGTCAATCTGCAACCAGTCTGATTCTCCTAACTTCTCACCGAGGTGAGATGCAAATTCCTCGTAGGAATTGATTACTAATTTTGCCATTTCTTATTTTTCTCTTTATTATAAATATTATTGTTTTCCTATTTTCCGTCTTCCGTCTTCAGCTTTCAACTGTTAACTTTTAACTATTAACTCAAATCAGTCTCTTCTGAAAATATCGCGGGTGTAAACCTTTTCTTCCACATCATCCAGACACTTGTCATACCGGTTGGCGATGATGGCCTGGCTCTGCTGCTTGAAGGCATCCAGGTTGTTTACGATGCGGCTTCCGAAGAAGGTGGTTCCGTCTTTCAGCGTAGGTTCGTAAATGATAACCTGCGCGCCCTTTGCCTTGATGCGCTTCATCACGCCCTGTATGCTGCTCTGGCGGAAGTTGTCGCTGTTGCTCTTCATCGTGAGGCGGTATACGCCGATGGTGCAAGGCTTCTCTTCCTCCTCGCTGAAGTTGTTCTGGTTGGCATAATCATAGTAGCCCGCCATGTTCAGCACGCGGTCGGCGATGAAATCCTTGCGGGTGCGGTTGCTCTCCACAATCGCCTGAATCAGGTTCTCAGGCACATCGGCATAGTTGGCGAGCAGCTGCTTGGTATCTTTCGGCAGACAGTAGCCGCCGTATCCGAAGGAAGGGTTGTTGTAGAAGGTGCCGATGCGAGGGTCCAGACCCACTCCGTCGATAATCGCCTTGGTGTCGAGGCCCTTCATTTCGGCGTAGGTATCCAACTCGTTGAAGTAGCTCACGCGCAGGGCGAGGTAGGTGTTGGCGAAGAGTTTCACCGCCTCTGCCTCGGTAAGTCCCATGAATAGGGTTTCTATGTCTTGCTTGATGGCTCCCTCTTTCAGCAGTTCTGCAAAGGTGTGGGCTGCCTGGTCCAGTCGCTCGTCACCGTTCGGTCTGCCCACGATGATGCGGCTCGGGTAGAGGTTGTCGTAGAGAGCCTTGCTCTCGCGTAGGAATTCAGGAGCGAAGATGATGTTCTTGCTGCCCGTCTTCTGGCGGATGCTTTCGGTGTAGCCTACCGGAATGGTGCTCTTGATGACCATGATGGCATCGGGATTCACCTGCATCACCAGACGGATGACTTCTTCTACGTGCGAGGTGTCGAAGTAGTTTTTCACCGGATCATAGTTGGTTGGTGTGGCAATCACTACGAAGTCGGCATCCTTATAGGCTTCTTCTCCATCGGTTGTGGCTTTGAGGTTGAGTTCCTTTTCTGCCAGATATTTCTCTATGTATTCGTCCTGGATAGGCGAGCGGCGCGAGTTGATGAGCTCCACCTTTTCGGGTATCACGTCTACGGCCACCACCTCATGATGCTGGCTCAGCAGGGTAGCGATGCTCAGGCCTACATATCCTGTTCCGGCTACGGCGATTTTTATCTTTTTATTCTCCATTTCTTTCTGTTCTTTTAGGCAGTCTATACCTTAATATATATATATTAGTTGCAAAGATAGTATAAAAGGAGGAGACTACAAAATGAAAATGGGTTTTTTATTAAAAAATAACGCGAGAAAGGGGATGGGGAGAGAAAGGAGTGCTCAAAACGGGAGAGGAAAAGAAGGCAGAAAAAGGCCTCCAAAATTCGCGAATTCTAAAACGGATGGCCGGTTGGGCGGAAATTCGCAAATTTTGAAGGCTGGGAATAGCTCAGCAATAGGTGCAAGCAGTACGCCCTGAAAGGGCAGAAGCTCCTAGCCCAGGGCATCGCCCTGGGTAATTACGGACGCAACCTTGTCGCCCTGTAAGGGCAAAAGCTTAAAAAATCCAGGCATTCCTGCACCCTCATAATGTCAATAAATCGGAATAATCGGGAATGGTCTCTAAAAATACATATTTTTTACTTTCATAATCCATCTTGCAGATGTAATGCTCCAGCCCGTTGCTCACCACCAGAAAGTCGACATGGAGCAGAAGATTGTAGACCGAAATCTGGTCGAACACTTTCTGCGTGATGGGGATGTGAGGGGCTTTGTACTCGATAATCATGCGGGGCTGCAGCTCTCGGGAGTAGAGCACACTGTCGGCGCGCAGCACCTTGTCGCCACATTTCAGCTGGATTTCGTTGGCGAGCAGAGAGGCAGGATACCCCTTGTGCTCGATGAGAAAATGAACGAAATGCTGGCGCACCCATTCTTCGGGAGTGAGCGTGATGAACTTCCGGCGTAGCACATCCAGTATCTGGGGATGCTGTTTTGAGCCCGAAACCTTGATGTCGAAAGATGGCAAATTTAAGCGAATCATTTTTCTGTACCTTATTATATATAGGATTATATTTCTTTCTTTTCTGTTTTCGATATGGTTTCTTTTCTTCTTTTAACCATACCTCATTTTCAAAAACTACCTCTTTTATATAGGCAGTTCAATTTATTTTTTGTAACTTTGCAGTCGAAGTGCAGCTGAAAACTGTACCTCAGAAAACTGTGAACCTGGAGGCGGAGCAAATGCTTGTCTGTACCCCCGGAGTTTGCTGGGTGCAAAGTTACAAAAAATAATCCAATGGTAGAAAAGAAAAGTGCAATAAGTTACGAGTCAATCATGAAAGATTTGAAGGCTCGGAAGTATTCTCCCGTCTATGTTCTCATGGGCGAGGAACCTTTTTATATAGATAAGATCTGCGACTACATTTCAGAAAATGTGCTCCAGCCCGAAGAGCGTGACTTCAATCAGACGGTGGTTTTCGGAGCTGATGTTACGGGTGCGCAAGTGGCAGATTTGTGCAAGGGCTACCCGATGATGGCGGAGTATAGAGTGGTGGTTGTGAAAGAGGCTCAGAATTTGCGGAATTTGGAAGCGCTCGAGAAGTACCTCGAAAATCCGGTAAAAACAACCATCCTTGTTTTCTGTCATAAAAACGGCAAGCTCGACAGTCGTAAAAAGTTTTCTGCCCTCGCTGCCAAGGCGGGTGTGGTTTTTGAAAGCAAGAAGCTCTACGACCGAAATCTGCCGGGCTTCATCGAGACTTATCTCAAGACCCGTAAGGCTACCATTGAACCCAAGGCTACCCAGATGGTGGCAGATCATGTGGGGGCAGATTTGCACCGACTCACTTCCGAGCTCGACAAACTGCTCATTTCTCTTCCTGAGAACGACCGGCGTGTTACTCCGGAGATTGTGGAGCGAGAAATAGGGGTGAGCAAAGACTTCAATGCCTTCGAGCTGAGAAGTGCCATCGTCAGCCGCGATGTGTTCAAGGCAAATCAGATAATAAATTATTTTGACAGCAATCCGAAGAGTGGTTCTCTCTTCACGCTTCTCCCGATGCTCTTTACTTATTTCCAAAACCTGATGATTGCTTATTATGCACCCAACAGGCAGAACGAAAATGAGCTCGCAAAATTCCTGGATTTGCGCGGAGCTTGGGCGGCGCGCGAATATATTACAGGAATGAGGAACTATACGGGCGTGAAAGTAATGGCGATTATTGAGAAGTTTAAGGAGGTGGATGCGAAAATAAAGGGACTGGATAATCCATCCACTCCGGTGGGTGAACTGATGAAAGAACTCATTTTTTTTATCCTTCACTGATGCTGAAGAGCGAGGTGGGGGAGAGTAGGCGAGCTCCTGCTGAGAGTTTTCTCTCGGCAGGAGCTCGTTTCCGTTTTCGCCCTTCTTTGCTGCCTGTTTCCAGAAAGCAGCCAACTAGCGTTTAGCATTATAAATTTGCCCAAAATAGGGGATTTTCAGCTCTTTTTGGAGCGTTTATCTGGGCTCATTTTGGGCGATTTTTGGGCAAAAATGGGGGATTTAAGCGATTTTTCGAGCTAGATGCCCATTTTTCGTTTTTGCCTGAAAACAGACTTAACTTTATTGGTTATCAGCAACTTACATAAATTAACCCTCTTCATTACTCGCGAATTTGCCCGTTTCCTTTCCGATGGGCTGGAATACGCTAGAAATGGAAAAATTTGCCATTTCCCATTGTCTGAAATCGGTCGTTTGCATTTGTTAAGGTTTATATTTCCCAAGTTTATGTTTTTAAATTCATAAATCAAAACGGGTGATTTTGATTTATAAACATAAACGCAAGAAAACTAAATACACGAATTTATATTTTATATTTATAAAAATAAAGATAAAATAGGGTGTTTATGGTTATGAATGAATAAATATTCATACTATATTTTGGATTTATAAGTAGCGGAAACTCAGTTAGTTATGTATTTTAGTTGTTTTATAAACCATAGAGCTTTACATAGGTGTTGGAAAAATATTGCATAAACCGCTCTATATGCCTTTATTTAGGTGGTTTATAGTATGAATAGCCAGTGATTTAGCCAAAATTTATAAAGAAAAGGTTCGTAATATATTTTGATTGATAGGTTTATATTTATAAAACTAAACCTAAAAACCGAACACAGGAGTGAGTAGAATTCAAATTTATAAACAGAAACCTAAAGTTTAAAAATCTAAATTTATTCAGAAATGTTTGGTTATTCTAAATTTTTGCTTTATCTTTGTAAAATCAACCGAAAAAGGGTCCAAAAGTGGCTTGTTCGGAAATAAAACATCGTATCAGTAGAAAAATGAACGCTAAAATTTTTAGAGCATGAAAGATAGAATCAGACAGCTGATGGAGGACCAGCACCTCACTCAGCAAAACTTCGCTCAGATGATCGGAATCTCGACCGCTACGCTGAGCAATATTTTCAACGGGAAGACCAATCCATCACTCAGTATTGTGGATGGCATCCATAAGAGTTTTCCTCAGGTAAACGTTTATTGGGTACTCTACGGTACTCCTCCTATGTATCAGAACCAGGCTTCCCAGGGTGGCAGCGAAGAGGGTGCTGCTGACATGTATCAGAGCATTACGGATGGAGCAGCCGGTGGTGCTGAGGGGATGAAGCAGGGCAGTCAGCCTTCTGGAGCCGCCTCTGCCGAGCCTATGCTCGATTTTGGAGCCGAAGGAGCCACAGTCTCCCCTACTTCTCCCTCGCTCTTTGACCAGCCTCAAATGCAGGGTGTAAATCGTACACCTAAAAATATCGCCCAAACGGCGGTAAAATATGTAGACAAACCGCAAAGAAAAATTACCGAAATCCGTATTTTCTACGATGATCAGACCTGGGAAACCTTCGTTCCTAAGAAATAAAGTAGGGATTGGAGAACCCTAAAACAAACACATAGGAGCGGCGATAAAGAAAAAATATCTCTTTTCTTTTCGTAAATTCGGATTTTTGATGTACCTTTGCATCGTAGAAACGTAGGTGGGCGTAACCGGAAGCTACGCGTACCTATTTTATAATATACGTACATTATATAATAAGCATATTAAAAATTAGCAATAAGATGAAAAAATATGTTCTCGACCTCAAGGTGGTTTCTGTAGAGGCGCTTAGCGATAAGCACGTTTTGATTAAGCTTACCGATGAGAAACCTTTGCCTGAAATCTTGCCTGGCCAATTCGTAGAAGTAAGAGTAGACCATTCGCCTACTACCATGCTTCGTCGTCCTATCTCCATCAATTTCGTGGATCGTGAAAATAATCAGCTCTGGTTGCTCGTAGCAATGGTGGGCGACGGTACCCGTCAGCTCGGACAGCTCAAGGAGGGCGACGTGCTTAACTGTATGCTGCCTCTCGGCAACGGCTTCACCATGCCTACCGGGAAGAGCCAGAAATATCTGCTCGTAGGTGGTGGCGTAGGTGTGGCTCCGCTCCTCTATTTCGGAAAACTCATCAAGGATTTCGGGGCTGAAGTTACCTTCCTGCTGGGTGCACGCAAGGCTACAGATCTGCTCGAACTGGATGAGTTTGCCAAGATTGGTAAGGTGTGCATCACTACCGAGGATGGCTCGGCTGGCGAGGTAGGTTTCGTTACCAACCACTCTGTTCTGGAGAACGAGAAGTTTGATATGATTTCTACCTGCGGACCTAAGCCGATGATGGTGAGCGTGGCTCGCTTTGCCAAGAAGGCTGGCGTGGAGTGTGAGGTTTCTCTCGAGAACAAGATGGCGTGCGGCGTGGGCGCTTGCCTCTGCTGCGTAGAGAAAACTACCGAGGGTAACCAGTGCGTCTGCAAGGATGGACCTGTCATCAACATCAAGAAACTTACTTGGGAAATCTAATTGAGTGAAGAACGAAGAGTGAAAAATTCGTTTGGAAACGAAGAACGAAGAGTGAAGAACGAAGAATTCTCTTGTCTTTGTTTGTAAAACATTTTTAAGTAAAAACAGAAGATTATGGCTGATTTAAGTGTAAAGATAAAGGATTTGGAGTTGAAGAACCCTGTGATGACTGCATCGGGTACTTTCGGCTACGGATTGGAATTTGCTGATTTCGTTCCTCTGGAGGAGATTGGCGGTATTATCGTGAAGGGCACTACCCTGGAACCGCGCGAGGGAAACGACTATCCGCGTATGGCTGAAACGCCTCAGGGCATGCTCAACTGCGTAGGTTTGCAGAACAAGGGTGTGGAGTATTTCTGCTCTCACATTTATCCTCAGATCAAGGACATTGATACCAATATGATTGTCAACGTGAGCGGACATTCGCCTGAGAGTTATGCTGAGTGTGCTGCGCGCATCAACGAGCTGGATAAGATTCCTGCCATAGAGCTGAATATCTCCTGTCCTAACGTGAAGGATGGCGGCATGGCTTTCGGTGTAACCTGCGAGGGTGCAGCCAGCGTGGTGAAGGCGGTGAGAAAGGTTTATAAGAAGACCCTCATCGTGAAGCTTTCGCCTAATGTTACCAGCATTGCCGACATCGCCCGTGCCGTGGAGGTTGAGGGTGCCGATTCTGTTTCGCTCATCAACACGCTGATGGGTATGGCGGTGGACATTGAGAAGCGCCAGCCTCTCTTGAGCATCCGTACGGGTGGTTTGAGTGGTCCTTGTGTTAAGCCTGTTGCCCTGCGCATGGTTTGGGATGTGGCTCATGCCGTAAACATTCCGGTTGTTGGTCTGGGCGGCATTTCTTCTGCCAAGGATGCCATTGAGTTCCTGATGTGCGGTGCTACGGCCATTGAGATTGGTACGGCCAACTTCATTGATCCTGCGGTTACGAAGAAGGTGAAGGATGGAATCAATGAGTGGCTTGATGCTCACGGATGCAAGAGTGTGACTGAGATTATCGGGGCCATCAAGTAAATTACACCTTATTATAAAAGGAGTGGCTCATACTTTGACGCCCGGTTTTAGGGCGTCAAGTGGGTTAACTCCTTGATATACAATAGAATAACTTTTCGTAAAAATATAAGGTTATGGATTTGAATCAGATAAACCCTGTTCTGTTGCTTGCTACGCTGACGCAGCAGATTGTAGAGCAGGAGAAAGAATTGGCAGAACAGAAGGATTCTGCGGAACACTCGTCTGTAAAAGCCTCTCTGAGCGAGAACCTCCTGAAGCGCGGCAATCTGCTGATGCAGATGGGCGACAAGGATGGTGCCGGAAAGGACATGAAGCGCTACCTGGAGCTGAACCCGGAGAAAGTAGGGGAGCTGACAGGAGAATTCAAGGCTGAAGGCAGAGAACATTGCAGATAAAGGAAGGGGCTTGCCTCACGGATTCCAGCGTTGCGTCTCTCCCTAGCGCCTAGCTTTTGAGTACATTTTTCTGCATTTTTCCGTATTCTGATGATAAAAATCGGGCGAAAATATGTTTTTTAGCATAAAATATAAGGAAAATGAAGAAAAATATATCAAATTGTTTGGCAATATCAAAGAAAAATGTTACTTTTGCAGTCGAGTTGAGATTTTTGCAAGTCGAGACTCGAAATCTGAGCACTGCCTGCTCCTTATATATAAAAGAGGTGTAGAGAAGAACTCTGGAAAATCTGAGCACAGATAAGCTCCTTATATAATAAAGGAGAAACGGGCTCGGAAAGAACAAAAGTGAGTAACATATAAAATGTAAAGACAATGAAGAAGTTTAACGCATTCTTTTTTAGCTATTACTTTTACTTTGCAAATAATTGTAAAGCGGGAAGTTGCGTGTAAATTTCAACTTAGGATATTAGATTCTTGAAATCATCGAAACGGTCCCGCTCTTATTGAGTAGGACCGTTTTTCGTAACATTAGACAAGATAAAAGAAATATGAAGAGAATAGCAATTCAAGGAGAGCTGGGATCTTTCCACGACATTACCGCCCACCAGTATTTCGAGGGCGAACAGATTGAAATCATCTGTTGTGCTACCTTCGAAGAGGTGTTCGAAAACATCAAGCGCGACCCTACTGTAGTAGGCATCTGCGCCATTGAAAACACCATTGCGGGCAGCCTGCTCCACAATTACGAACTGCTCCGGCAGAGCGGAACTACCGTGGTAGGCGAACACAAGCTCCATATAGAGCACAGCATCTGCTGTCTGCCAGAAGACGACTGGAGCACCCTGCAGGAGGTTCACTCCCATCCGGTAGCCCTCATGCAGTGCGGCAAGTTCCTAGCCAACCATCCCGACCTCAAGGCGGTGGAGGCAGAAGATACCGCAGGCTCGGCAGCCTACATCGCCCAGCACAAGGTGAGGGGATGGGCAGCCATCTGCTCTTCTTACGCTGCCCACATGTACGGCATGAAGGTGCTGCAGGAAGACATCCACGACAATCCGCACAACTACACCCGATTCCTCGTGGTCTGCAATCCGCAGAAGGCAGCCCTGCTCCGTCCCATCGAAAAGGCCAACAAGGCGAGCATCGTCTTCAGTCTGGCTCACGATAAGGGATCGCTCTCCAAGGTGCTCACCATCCTGAGTTTCTACGACATCAATCTCACCAAGATCCAGTCGCTGCCAAACATCGGACATGAGTGGGAATACCTCTTCTACGTAGACCTCACCTTCGACAACCTGACCCGATACCGCCAGAGCATCGACGCCATTACGCCACTCGTGAAGAAAATAAAGGTGTTGGGAGAATATGAGGAGAAAGAATAGTTGATAGTTAACAGTTAATAGTTGAAAATAAGAATTATGATACAACCAGCCAATAGAGTAACGGAAATACAGGAATACTACTTCAGCCGCAAGCTGAAGGAAGTGGCTAAGCTTAATGCCGAGGGCAAAGACATCATCAGTCTGGCCATCGGAAGTCCAGACATGCCGCCTTCTAAGCAGACCATTGACAAGCTCTGCGAGGTAGCCAACAATCCAAACGCACACGGATATCAGCCTACGGTGGGCATACCAGAGTTGCGCAAAGCAATGGCTGGTTTCTATAAGCGTTGGTATGATGTAGACCTCGACTGGGCTACAGAAATCCAGCCCCTCATAGGTAGCAAGGAAGGCATTCTGCACGTAACGCTCGCCTTCTGCAACCCTGGCGATGAGGTGCTTATCCCGAACCCGGGATACCCTACCTACACCGCCATCAACAAGATTCTGGGTACCAAGATTACCTACTACGATCTGAGAGAGGATAACGGATGGCAGCCCGATTTCGACGCCCTGGAGAAGATGGACCTGAGCCACGTAAAGCTGATGTGGACCAACTATCCTAACATGCCGACAGGCGGTGTGGCAAAGCGCGAAACCTACGAAAAACTGGTGGCATTCGCCCAGAAGCACAACATCGTGGTGGTGAACGACAACCCATATTCGCTCATCCTCAACGAGCACCCTATGAGCATCATGCAGGTGCCGGGAGCTAAGGACTGCTGCATCGAGTTCAATTCCCTGAGCAAGAGCCACAACATGCCAGGCTGGCGTGTGGCGATGATTTCGAGCAACAAGACTTTCATCTCATGGATTCTGAAGGTGAAGAGCAACATCGACAACGGAAGCTTCCGAGGCATACAGCTGGCAGCTGCCGAAGCGATGCTTAACAACACGGATGAATGGCATCGCGAGAACAACATCCAGAACTACCGCCGCCGTCGCGACATTGCTGAGGAGATCATGAAGGTGCTCGACTGCCAGTTTGACCCTAACCAGGTAGGCATGTTCCTTTGGGGCAAGATACCTGAGAAATATGCCGATGTAGAAGACTTGACAGAGAAGATTCTGCATGAGGCTCGCGTCTTTATCACCCCTGGCTTCATCTTCGGAACCAACGGCAAGCGTTACATCCGTATCAGCCTCTGTGCCAAGGATGAGAAGATGAAAGAGGCCCTGGAGAGAATCAAGAAGGTTTTTGAAAAGTAAAAGGCCTTTAAAAGGTAAAAAGGTAAAAGGGTAAAAAGGTAAAAAGAGCCTTAACCCCTTTGAAAGGTAAAAAGAGCCTTTCCCTTTCCGCCCCCGTTCCCAGCGATTCCATCGCTGGTCCCCCGGGCTTTAATCTTAAAGAAAAAAAGTAAAAAAATAAAAATATACGACTATGGAATTAGAATTAGAACCATTGAATTTTCCTAGTGATCAGGAACGCCCTTGCGTCATTGCCGGCCCTTGCTCGGCAGAGACAGAAGAGCAGGTTATGACTACCGCTAAGCAGTTGGCTGCCAAAGGTTGCCACATGTTCCGCGCAGGTGTGTGGAAGCCACGCACCAAACCGGGAGGCTTCGAGGGTAACGGCGAGCATGCCTTGCCTTGGATGAAGCAGGTGAAGGAAGAAACAGGCATGCTGACAGCTACTGAGGTGGCTACCCCAGAGCATGTAGAGCTCGCACTGAAATATGGAATCGACATTCTGTGGGTAGGCGCACGTACATCTGCCAACCCATTCGCCATGCAGGCACTTGCCGACAGTCTTCAGGGCGTAGACGTGCCTGTGCTTGTTAAGAACCCGGTAAACCCAGACCTCGAGCTTTGGATCGGTGCCCTGCAGCGCATCAACCAGGCAGGCATCAAGAAGCTCGGTGCCATCCACCGCGGATTCTCCAGCATCGACCGTGAAGCGGCGGCTGTACATGCCGCAGGGGTTGTCGGCTGGCAGGTGCGGCGGGTCGCAGGGGAAGGGATACTCGGTATTGGTGTAGTTCGGCTTGTTGTAGCGCAGCGTGTTCTCCCAGGAGCGGGGCACCTCGATACGGTCGGCGGGCAGGGCGTCGATCGCGGCAAAGTCGAGGTCGGCGACCGCATCCGGCGACGGGAAGAAACGGAAGTCCCACGTGCCGACGAGAGACTTGAAGAAGGCGCTTTCGTTGCGATTGTCGCCGAGCGCACCCTCGCGCGTGTCAAAGGGGATGAAGTAGGCGTGCGGCGCTTCGCACCCGACATGCAGCACGGTCGGGTCGGCAAAATAGGGCTCAAATAAAGACATATGGTCGCTCCTTTTTGAGGTTGTATATAAATGCAGGTTTTTTATTGGTGAGATTCGGATCATGTCGGGCTTCCGCAAGGGGGGAGGCTAATACGCGGCGGGAGACAGCCGGCGCCCTACGGTTTGCACGCATTCTCCTCTACCTGAAACAGCGCGTGATCGAAGCCGAGGGTATGGATGGCATAGAGCCGATAGGCGTTGACCCAGGAAATGAGCCAGTTGTTGAAATGCCCGCGCTCCTCCACCGGGCGATAGCGCGTCCAGCGGCAGCCGAAGAACGCCTCGTTCTGCCCGCCGCGCGGGCGCAGCGTACCATTGATGACCGTTTTGTCATCGAGCGCGATGCAGAGCGTGGCATTGTGCCAGAGTGCGCGTGCGCGGGCAAACCACCGCGCGTCACCCGTGGCGCGCCACAGGCGGACAAACTCGGGCGCGGCAAGCGAGCCCCATGAATCAATGGCATGATGCTGCACCGAGACCGCCGTGCCGCCCCGCGTGTGATACCCGTAGCGTGCAAAATCCGAGGTCGCGGGGTAGAGCGCGTCGTATCGGTACGTCCAGGAATCGAAATAGTATGCGCACATTTCGGCGCGCGTGCGGTACGCGGCGTCGCCGGTCTCGTCAAAGAGGTCGAGCGCGGCGTGAAAGAGCGGCCAGACCGTCTCCTTATCCACCGACGCGCAGTCGATCGCCCCTGCGGTCAGCGAGAAGGCGTCGAGGTCGCGCCGGGCATAGAAATTAAACCCGCGCACGGCGCAGTCGAGATACTTTTTCGCCCCGGTCGCGCGGTAGACCTCGATCAGGGCGGGCAGCGCGAATGCGCCGATCGTGCCGGTGGCGTCAAAGCTCGAACCGTCGAAGCGGTACGCCTTGCCGAAGCCGTTTTCTTCATCGAAGTGTTCGCAGAAGAAGTCACAGGTGCGGCGCGCAAAGGCGAGGTAATCCGGGCGGTCGATGCCCGCGCCGCGCAG
>ERZ779851.758-NODE-758-length-31570-cov-10.449246_pt1 | contig 31570 bp, 27 predicted proteins | sample MGYA00511094_ERZ779851 | MGnify/ENA primary metagenome ERZ779851 (study PRJEB29588, sample SAMEA2155512) | human gut metagenome | biome: human gut; feature: human-associated habitat; material: faeces | place: Denmark | collected 2008/2010 ...
CAAATGGCTCATTTTTATTTAATTGTAATTTACACCATTATATGGACGTAGCCAACTCCCGCCGTTCCAAACAACTATCTCGCCAAATATCTGCTGTTCCAATCAGCTATCTCGCCAAATATCTACTGTTCCAATAAGCTATCTTGCCAAATACCTGCTGTTTCAAACGTCTCTCTCCAAATGTCTACCATTACAAGCGGCTATCTCTTAGAGTACCTGCCTCTCCAAAAAAGAAGCGGCGCAAATTATCATCTCCAATAACTTGCGCCTTGCGTTTTGTAAAATTCCATTCTCTCCCTACAACGCCTGAAAAACGGCATACACAACCGGTCCCAGCAAGGCAGGCAGCAGGTTGCCAACCTTTATTTTCTTGCCGAAGGTCAGATTGATGCCTACGCAGAAAATCAGGCAGGAACCCACATAACTCAAATCGGAAATCAGGCTACCGGGAACAAAATTGCCAATCAGATGCGCCGCCAGGGTGATGAGCCCCTGATAGACAAAAATGGCAATGGCGGAGCATGCGGTACCGATGCCGTAGGTGGCTGCAAATACCACTACAATCACAAAGTCCAGCACGGCTTTGACCGCCAGCATGGAACAATCCCCGGTGAGTCCATCCGCTTTTCAATATCAATCCATTCACCCAAAAGTCCGCCGAGCACCAGGGAGCCGATGGGCAGCATACTGCCCTTTGTGGAAAGAATGCTCTCTACGGAAAGCATTCCTCCCTGGGCAATGGATGTGCTGTTTTCAATTTTTAACATTCCCGTAAGCGTACCTGCTGCGCCGATAAAAATTATGGCAACTCCGCAGGCGCTCATGAGAATATCCTGAAAACGCTGCTTAAAGCCCTTTCTTGCCACAATTCCTACCACACTGCCGGCAACCACCGCCAGCGTATTTAAAATCGTACCTAAGCCGAACATTTCTTTATCCTGTAAGTTCTTAAACTTCCGTTTCCATCCGTGACTTTTTTTTATTCAAAAATCTTCTTATAAATCGGGAAGCAGTCAAAGGTTGCAAAATAGTCCTTCGGAGTTTCCGCCCTGCGGATAAGCTGCACACTGCCGTCTTCTTTTAAGAGAAGCTCTGCAGATTTCAGTTTGCCGTTGTAGTTGTAACCCATGGCAAAACCGTGTGCGCCGGTATCGTGAATGGCAAGGTAATCTCCTATCTCGATTTCGGGAAGCATTCTGTCGATGGCAAATTTATCGTTGTTTTCGCAAAGAGAACCTACCACATCGTATTTGTGGTCGCAGGGTGCATTTTCTTTTCCCAAAACCGTGATGTGATGATAAGCGCCGTACATGGCGGGACGCATCAGGTTTACGGCACAGGCGTCCACACCGATGTATTCCTTGTGGGTGTGTTTCTCATGAATAGCCTTGGTAACAAGGTGTCCGTAAGGCGCCATCATGAAACGTCCGAGTTCGGTGTAAATGGCAACGTCTCCCATACCTGCGGGAACCAGCACTTTTTCGTAAACCTTTCTGACACCTTCTCCGATTACACGGATGTCATTGGGGGCATCTTCAGGCTTGTAAGGGATGCCGATACCGCCGGAAAGGTTGATGAAGGTGATGTGTGCACCGGTTTCCTCCTTTAACTTCACCGCCAGTTCAAACAGCTCTCTGGCAAGTGTCGGATAGTAATCGTTGGTTACAGTGTTGCTGGCAAGAAATGCATGAATACCGAAGTTCTCCACACCTTTTGCCTTTAAGATTTTATAGCCTTCAAACATCTGCTCCGTAGTAAAGCCGTATTTGGCATCGCCGGGGTTGTCCATAATACTGTTGGCAATGGAGAAATATCCGCCGGGATTATAACGGCAGCTTAAGGTCTTGGGCAGATAGCCGATGGTTTTTTCCAGAAAATCAATGTGGGTAATGTCATCCAGGTTGATGGTGGCGCCTATTTTTGCCGCATACGCAAATTCTTCCGCCGGAGTGTCGTTGGAGGAAAACATAATGTCCTCTCCCGGAACGTCCATGGCATGGGAAAGCATCAGCTCTGTCATGGAAGAACAGTCGCAACCGCAGCCGTATTCTCTTAAGATGTCAATTAAGAACGGGTTAGGTGTTGCCTTTACCGCAAAAAATTCTTTGTAGCCCTTATTCCAGGAAAAGGCTTCCTTTAAGGCTTTGGCATTTTCCCGAATACCCTTTTCATCATAAATATGGAAGGGAGTTGGGTATTCCTTTACGACTTCTTCAATCAGTTCCTTTGTTACAAATGGTTTTTTCATAATGTATTGCTCCTCCGTATAAAACTTTATTTATGAATATTTTCAATCTGCCAGTCAATGGGGGTAAGACCGTTCCTCATTAAAAATTCATTGGTCTTACTGAAAGGCCGGCTTCCGAAAAATCCTCTGTAGGCAGAAAGCGGACTCGGATGAGGCGCCTCTAAAATCAGATGTTTCGGGTTGTTCAGCATGGACTTTTTCATCTGTGCCGGTTTTCCCCACAAAATAAACACAATAGGTCTGTCCTCTTCGTTTAACACCCTTATGGCAGCATCCGTAAACTCTTCCCAGCCCATGTTCCGATGGGAAAAAGCGGAATGTGCCCGGACAGTCAGCACCGTATTTAAGAGAAGCACGCCCTGCTCCGCCCACTTGGTAAGGCAGCCGTTATCCGGTATATAACAGCCGAGGTCATCATGCAGCTCCTGATAAATATTGACCAGGGAAGGGGGAATATCCACATCCGGCTTTACGGAAAAACATAAGCCGTGCGCCTGCCCGTCATTGTGATAGGGGTCCTGTCCCAATATCACCACCTTGACTTTATTGAGCGGTGTCAGATGAAACGCATTGAAAATATCGTCCGCAGGCGGAAACACCTGTGTGGTTTCGTATTCTTTTTTCACAAACCGAAATAATTTGGCATAATAAGGTTTCTTAAATTCCGGCCCCAATGCCGTGAGCCAGTCACCCGTAATCATTCCCATAACTTATGTGCTCCTATACTCTGACCGGTGCTTCTTTGTTCCGATAATCTGTTCGTTGCATCTCTGCTCTTATAATCTGACCGGTACGCCTCTGCTTCGTAAATATTCCTTTACTTCCCGGATTTCCAGTTCCTTAAAATGGAACAGGGAAGCCGCAAGCGCCGCTTCCGCACCACCCGCTGTCAGCGCCTCGTAAAAATCTTCCATTTTACCGGCTCCGCCCGACGCGATAACCGGAATTTTTACTTCCTTTGCAATGGCGGAAGTAAGGGCAATATCATACCCCGCCTTTGTGCCGTCTGCGTCCATGCTGGTAAGCAGAATTTCGCCTGCACCCAGTTTTTCCGCCTGCATCGCCCATTCCACTGCGTCGATGCCGCAGTCCACTCTGCCACCGTTTTTATAAACAGAAAAATGACCGTCCGGCTGTCTTTTGGCATCAATGGCTACTACCACGCACTGGCTGCCGAATTTATCTGCCGCATCCGCAATCAGACGCGGATTCATAACCGCTGCGGAATTCACGGAAATCTTGTCCGCGCCTTCCCTGAGTAACAGCTTAAAATCATCCACAGTACGGATACCACCGCCGACCGTAAATGGAATGAACACCTTTTCCGCCACTCTGCGCACCATATCGGCAACCGTGGTGCGGTTGTCGCTGGAAGCGGTAATATCAAGAAAAACCACCTCGTCCGCTCCGGCTTTATCATATGCCGCCGCAATTTCCACCGGGTCTCCGGCATCCGTTAGATTTACAAAGTTGACGCCCTTTACCACGCGTCCGTCTTTCACATCCAGACAGGGAATAATTCTTTTGGTATGCATCAGTCTTCCCTCCCTTTTAATTCTACAAAATTCTTCAGAATGGTAAGTCCCGTATGGGAGCTTTTTTCCGGATGGAACTGGCAGGCGAACACATTTCCTTTTTCCACGGATGCATGAATGGTCACGCCGTACTCGGCGGTAGCCGTTACAATGTCCTCTTCTGCCTGCAGGTAATAGGAATGCACAAAGTACACATAGGAATTTTCCGGTATGCCGGCAAACAGCCTGCCTTCCTTGGGAAAACTTAATGAGTTCCAGCCCATGTGCGGTACCTTCAGACCGTCTCCTTCGGGAATACGCACGATTTTTCCTTTCAATAGTCCCAGGCCTTCCACGCCGGGCGCTTCCTCGCTGCTTTCAAACATTAGCTGCAGTCCTAAGCAGATGCCCAGGAACGGAATTCCTTTTTCCACCACTTCGTGAATAACCGGCACCAGCCCGTAGCGGTTCAGCTTTTCCATGGCATCGCCGAAGGCTCCCACGCCCGGCAGGATAACCTTGTCCGCCATGAGGATTTCTCCGGCATCCCTCGTTATCACGGCTTCCTCTCCCAGATATTGCAGTGCTTTTTCCACACTCTTGATATTGCCTGCATCGTAGTCAATAATTGCAATCACTGAAGTTTCCTCCTAAAGTGTATTACCTGTATCCTCCGGCAGGAATTCCGTATCATCGGTTTCTTCCTCTTCCGGCAGGAATTCCGTATCATCGGTTTCTTCCTCTTCCGGCAGTAAATCCGGCAAATCTTCCGTATCCGTTGCCGGTTCTTCTTTGATATCCACGGTTCCGCCGTTAATCAGCGTGTCCAGCATTCTGGTGTATTCCACCTTGTTGTCGCAGAACGCAATACCTCTTACGCCCTCTTCGTCCAGTCCGTAATTTTCCAGCAGAATGGTAAGTACTTCCCGGTAGAGCTTTAACATTTCACCGTCTGCACCGCAGGCAAGCGCTTCTTCCTGTGTTTCCTCGTACTCCTCCACTGCCTGCATAAGGCTGTCCAGAGCGTACAGATTTTCTCCGTCTTCCACATATTTGTCATAGTCGCTTATCTTTTTCTGCATGCGCAGCACCATATTGGAAAAGGTAAACAACTGCTGTTCTCTTTCCGTGAGATTCTGTCCGTACAGAATTTCATAACAGGTCAGATAGTCCTGATTTTCAAATGCCGTCACGGCATTTTTCTTGGCATAACCGGGCGCCACATAGGAAATGCTCAAATACAGCACGGCAAAAACTGCCGCTGAGAAAAGACATACCAGAATGATGTTTTTCTTTGTATAGCCTTTGGATGCTTTCTCTTCCTGCTCGGGTACTTCCGGCTTTTCCTTCTTCTTTTTGGAAGCTTTTTTCGCCTTGCCCTTGCCTTTTCCTTTTCCTTTTTCCGGCTTTCCGTCTTCCTCTTCGTCGCCGTCTTCTACGTTTCCGGCTTTTGCGTTCTTTTTCGCTCCCTTGCCCTTGGCAGGCTTGTCCTTTTTCTTCTTTTCTTTCTTCTTTTTCTTGTCCTGCTCCGCCGTCTTGTCTTCTTTATCCAGTTCCGCTAAGACTTCTTCGTTTTCGTCCTTCTGCGGCTCCTCTTCGGGAGTGGCCTCCTCTGTAAAAAATGCCAGCAGACGTTTGAAGAATCCCGGCTTTTTCTCTTTCTTATCCGATTTGTCCTGCAGCAGTTCATCAATATCCGCAGGGTCCATTTCCATAACGCCCTCGCCCGTGGATGCTTCCGTTTCCTGTCCGGCTGTCGGCTTCTCTCCATAGGAAATTTCTGTTGGAATTTCATTTTCCTCGGTCAGCCTCTGCATCTCCTGCAATTCTTTTTCCATATCTTCCGGCAAAGTGAGCATTTCCGATGCGGACTCCGACTGCTTTCCCGGAGCCTCATCCGTCAGATTATCCGCATTGTCGGATGTTCCGGTTCCTGCTCCGAACGCATTGCCGCCATCCGGTCCTGTTGTTTCCGGCATGAAAACCGGGCTATCCTCCGGTGTCGTCTCCTCCGGTGCGGAAACCGGGCTGTCCTCCGGTGTCGTCTCCTCCGGTGCGGAAACCGGGCTGTCCTCCGGCTCATCGGAAAGGGACTCCGGCTCTTCTCCATTGGCTATTTTTTCGGCAGCATCAAACAGCGCCGTAATTTCTTCCGGGGTAAGAGAACCGCCCGCATTTTCTTCCTTAGCCGGTTTTAGATCGGCTTCCGGTGCTGCGGACGCATTATTCATGTTTTTTAATAAATTATCCAGATATTCTTCATTCATATTCATGAGAATTCTCCCTTAAGACTTGTCACCTGTTAAAAAAACAAGGTAAGTGTATCACATTTTTTCCAACTCTTCCATAGCATAAACCGCATTTTTTTGAATTCCTGTGCCTCTTTCGGCAAGTCCTGCGGGAATTTGGTATAAATATTCATGAATTCGTATAAAATCCGATTTCAGATTTAACTCGGCTATCTTTTCGTAGCGGATGCGGATAGTGTTTAAGTTGCGCATACCGGCACCCAGTTCCAGAATACAGAGCTTTTTGTTCAGGGTTCCCTGCAGCCATTTTAAGTAGCGGTCCCAGTTTTCTTTATAATTCGGCTCTTCAAAATGCTCCGCATAAAGAGTATTAAATTCACATGGCTGACAGTTTTTTAAGCTGACAGGTGCTTTCAAATCCCGAAAACTCTTCTCTCCCCTGACGCAGGCTTCAATTTCCCGGTACAGAGCAATTTTTTCGTTTTCCTCCGGCTCCCCTGTAAAATGCCGCCAGTTGCCGCAGAACTCTGCCATGCGGTCCGGCTTTAATTCCTGCTCGGAAAGGAGACCGTCCATGCAGTAGGACAAAATAAAATAATTTTTACCCTGAAGCAGACTGGTCAGCCCCTCATAAGCCTTTTTAAGACGGGTATCTTCTTTTAAGAATAAGTAATTCACATAGGGAACCACCCACTGGGCTCCCGCCTCGGCTATTTTTCCGCAGATTTCTGCGTAATTATCCTTTTCCTGTAAAAACGCCTCATCCTCAAATTCTTCTCCGATGCCCACCAGAACCATGTCGGCTGCCTGTATTTTTTCCTTTATTTCCATTAAGCTGTTTGCTTCCGCGCTCATACTATCTGTTTCCTTCCGTACTCTGTAAATTTTTCACGCATAAGAAAGAATCCTGCTTTTGAGGATTTCCCGATACAGTAAGAGAGCCGGGATAACTCCCGGCCCTGTTGCCATTTTTATTTCTTTAATAAGAGGCCATCCAGCACTTCTACCAGTTTCGCAATTTCCGGTTTGGAAAGCTGGGCATCCACGCCAAGCTGCTCACCCTTGGCACGCATTTCATCATTTACAATGGATGAGAAAATAACAACCGGGATATCCTTAGTTTCGTCATTTTCCTTAATCAGCTTCGTCAGATGATAGCCGTCCATCTGCGGCATTTCAATATCGGTAATCAGGCACTGTACTTCTTCTTTCAGTTTACCCTTCTGGAGTGCATCGGTAATCACATCGTATGCCTCCTGTCCGTTTGACGTATGGATAAGATGCACATAACCGGCTTTATGTAAGGCATCCACAATCAGCTTGTTCAACAACTGGGAATCCTCTGCAATCAGAATGGGCACATCGCAGCGCTCTCTGTGTCCCAGTTCTGCAAGCTGCTCGGAACGAAGTCCGGTTTCCGGGTTAATATCTGCAACAATCTTTTCAAAATCCAGAATAACAATCAGCTTGTCTTTAATTTTTATAACACCGAGTGCGGAACTGTCCGATGCAATGGTGGCATCCGGCTTGATGATTTCCGTCCAGGACAGGCGGTGAATCCCCACAACGTTGTCCACATGGAACGCAATGTCCAGCTTGTTGAAGTTGGTGACGATGAACAATCCTCCCGCTTCAGAAACACCCATCTGCAGGCAGTTCTTCAAATCAATCGCCGTAATCATCTTGTCACGCGGCATAAAAATACCTTCTATGCTGGGATGTGCATTGGGAATGGGCGTCACCGGCTGGTAATTGATAATCTCCGTTACTTTTGCCACGTTGATGCCGTAGGAATTGCCCGCTACGGTAAATTCCAGGATTTCCAATTCATTTGTCCCGTTTTCCAATAAGATTTTTGTATCCATCCTTCTACCTCACATAATCTTCTGTTTTATACCTGTTCAAAAAACTATAGGTAAAGTATATCATAAAAAGTACGTTTTGAACACACTAATTTTTCTGCTTTTATCAAAACCTTTTATATATTTTTTGACTTTTATGCCCGATAAATTTATAATACAGATATGAAAAAAATTATCTTTTTTGACATTGACGGAACACTCACAAAAGAAACCGACGGCACCATTCCGGAAAGCTGCATTTCTGCCATTCGCAAAGCCAGAAAGCGCGGACATCTGATGTATATCAATACCGGACGCTGCTTTCAGAATGTGGAGCCCCGTTTTCAGGAAATCGGATTTGACGGCATCGTCTGCGGATGTGGGACAAACCTGTACAGCGGCGGAAAGGAGCTGCTTTACGTCTCCCAGACACATACTCTCACCATGGAAATTCTGCGTGCGGCCAGACAGGCGGATGTAGACATTGCTTTTGAATCCAAATACGAGGTATGCTTCGATACTTCCCGGCCCATCCGGCACCCTGAGGCGGCGGAGCTTTTCCAATCCTTCCGGGACGTACACCACTATCCCATGCGGACGGACCTTACCGAAGAGGATTTTTTCTGCGACAAATTTGTAGTCTGGTATCAGGATGAGTCCCAGCTTGCCGCTTTCCGCGCCGTTTCGGATGCGTACTTTGACTGTATCGACAGGGGCGGCACCTTCCGGGAATTTGTTCCAAAGGGCTACTCCAAAGCTACCGGTATTGCCCGCATCGTCGCCCACCACGGCATTTCCATGGAAAATACCTTTGCCATCGGTGACAGTAACAACGACCTTCCCATGCTGACGGCGGTTCACACAGCCATAGCCATGGGCAACGCCTCTCCCGCTTCTTTGTTTTCCAAAGTTTCCTATGTAACGGCCAAAGCCAGCGAGGACGGCATTCTGCACGCACTCTCTCATTTCGGATTTTTAGATTAAAATTATGGAGGTATGTTTATGAACGGAATTAATGGAAACATCTGGCACAACATCAACGTAAAAAGAGTAACACCCACGGATTTTATCTGCGTCATTGAAATCCCGAAGGGAAGCAAAACAAAATACGAGCTGGACAAGGAAACCGGTTACATTATTTTGGACCGTATTCTTTATACCTCCACCCACTATCCTGCCAACTACGGCTTTATTCCCCGTACCTACGGCGATGACGGTGACCCCTTAGACGTACTGTTGCTCTGCTCGGAGCCGGTGGTCCCCCTTACCCTGGTACGCGCGTATCCCATCGGCGTCATCTCCATGCTGGACGGCGGCAAAAAGGATGAAAAGATTATTGCCGTTCCTTTCAATGACCCCAATTACAACTGCTACCACGACATCTCCGAGCTGCCCTCCCATGTAATTGAAGAAATGGAGCATTTCTTCACCGTTTATAAGGCATTGGAAAATAAAACCACCGATGTAAACGAGAAGGGCAACCGTGAAGAAGCCATCCGGGTCATTGAAGAATGTCTGGACAATTACATCAACAAATTCGTACGGAGCTGGTAAACAAGAAGGCGTGTGGAAATCCACACGCCCTTTCCTTTCTACAGTTCAAATTACTTTCTTGCATCCGGTAACCGCAACCTGAACAGTCTTCTGGCAAGCAGCTTAAACCGGAACGGTAAAAACGGATACAGATAACTCTGCCCGGATACCGTTTTGTTTAAGGCTACTGCCAGACAGGTTATCGTAATACCTGCCGCATATCCCCACGCATCCAGCCATGCAGTTAAAATCAGTGTCAGTATTCTCATAAATTTCAGTGCATATCCCAATTCGTAATTTGCCTGCGTATAGTTGGCAATGGCAACAAATGCCATATACAGCATCACCTCGGAATTGAACCAGCCGCTGTTGACGGAAAATTCCCCCAGCACCAGCGCCGCCATAACGGAAAGCGGAGTGCTTAGCATGCTGGGCGTATTGACTGCTGCAAGCCTTAAACCGTCAATGGCAAGCTCTAAAATAAGGAACTGCCAGATAAGCGGAATGTTCTCCGTGTCCTTCAGCGTGATGAACGCAAATTTTTCCGGTATCCATTCCGTGTGGTTCATGAGAAGCAGAAATGTCGGTGTCATGATATACGTCAGAATAAAAATAAGAAATCTCGTCAGCCGCAGATACGTGCCCGTAATGGGCGGGAAATAATAATCGTCCGCTTCCTCCACCACATCAAAAATGGAGGTGGGCAGAATCATTGCCGAAGGGGAATTGTCCACAAGGATAATGATGTTTCCTTCGAGCACCTGCGCCGCTGCCGTGTCGGGGCGTTCCGTATATTTGAATTTCGGGAACGGATTGTACCACTTCTTTTCATACAGGCACTCTGCCAGGCTCTCCTGGTTCATGGTCAGGGCATCCACCCTGATGTTCTGTATTCTCGTCACAATTTTGTTTAGCAGCTTTTTATCCACCCGGCTCTCCATATAGCAGACCGCAATGTCCGTATGGGAGCTCTTTCCCGCAGCATACATTTCCATGCGCAGATCCGTGCTGCGGATTCTTCTTCTTAAAAGAGCCGTATTGAACACAATGGTTTCCACAAATCCATCCTTGGAGCCGCGAAGCACCTTATCCTTATCCGGCTCCGCCACATTCCGGGAGGGATATTCCCTGCTGTCTATGAGTATTGCCTTATCATAGCCGTCAATCAGCAGCACAAACACGCCGGACAACAGATTATTTAAGATGTTGTCCCACTTTCCGCTTAAGTCCACCTCCACATAGGGCATGCAGAGCTTACACATTTTATGGGCATCCTCCGGCATAGTTTCTGCCTTGATGCTGAGGAAATACTGCAGGATTTTTTCCATCAGCTCATCCTTACAAAATCCATCTATAAAATACATGCAGGCTTCCCTGCCGCCAATCTCAATGGTGCGGTAAATCAAATCAAAGCTTTTGTCCACCTTGAGCCGGTCGTTCAGATAATTCATATCCTGCCGTAAGGCACCCGTCATTTCTTCGTCTTTTTTTTCCATAAAAAATCTCCTTCCCGAATCACTATCAGTGTTCCGAAAAGGAGAAAATTTATACTTTTGATTTTATTTTGTGGTGCTGCCGAAGCCGCCGTTGCGGATGCCGTCCGCTTCATCATCCACCGTAATGCCGAAGGGTAAGAAAATTCCCTGTAAGAAACCGGTTCCGGCTTCCACCTGAAGGGTCTTTCCTTCGTTGGAGTCATTGGTAATCTTGGCGAATATGTGGCCTTCGTTGTCAGAGTCAAAATAATCGCTGTCAATGATGCCTACGGTATTGTTAAGCTGCAGACGGAATTTAAATCCAAGTCCGCTTCTGGGAAAAAGCTGAAGTACCCAGCCCTCTTCCATTTTTGCACGGATGCCGGTCGGAATTTTAATGGTTTCCCCCGGAGCCAGTGTGAAAGAAAACGGCGCATAGAAATCATAGCCCGCACTTCCTTTGGTTGCACGCATGGGAAGCTTTAACTCCTCATATACTTTTTCCGCTGCCGCTTCGTCGTATGCGGGAAAATCTCCCCTAATCGCCTGTATATAATTTTCTTTGGAAACCTTAAAAAACTGTGCAATTTTCTGCATTCTGTTATCCATGCCTTTCAGTGTCCTGCAGTCTTTCCGGTATTTTTCCGCCCTGTGCAGTCACAATTTAATTGTCATCTATTCGTAATCTCCGCAGTGCAGAACCGGAAGTAAGGGGTCCGGCTGCTGCAGGGTTTTCTGGACATCTATGACTCTCTGGTTTTTACTGCCCTTCCAGAGAAGCTTGGTATCCAGCTCTCCGATATGAAATTCGCCGTCCACTACTACGTCCACGTACTGCATCATGGGATAATACAGAATATTTTCCCAGGAGTCGCCCGTATACAGCCAAATTGTCTTGTCAGGATATTTCTCCTTGATTTCCGCCATGAAATTTCTCACATCCAGCCGGTTTGCCGGATGTAAAGGGTCCCCTCCGGAAAAGGTGATGCCGGAAATATAGGGCTTGTCCAACTGGTCAAAAATTTCCTTTTTGGCTTCCTCATCAAACAAAAGTCCCCCGTTCGGGTCCCAGGTAATGGGATTCTGACACTGTTCGCAGCAATGACTGCAGCCTGCTACCCACAGGACAACGCGCAGACCGTCTCCATTTAACATATCGTCCTTGGTAATATTATGATATCTCATAAGACCGTCACATGCTCTTCCTTTCTGCGATTTCTGCCATTTTTGCCTCGTTTAAGCGGGTGTCCCCGTGTACTCTGGAATAAGACAGGTAACCATTCATTCTGTCAATCTTGGTTAAGTTTCTGCTTCCGCACTTGGGACATACATCCATTTCGAGTTCCTGATGACCGCAGTCATCGCAGTAAGCAAGGGAAAGATTAACACCTTCGTAGAAGCCCATGTCCATGGCTCTTCTGATTAAGGTCTTCACTGCCTCAATATTGTAATCAATGGGGTATTTCACGTACTGGATTTTGCCGCCGTTGCTTAAGTTCCAGAACCTTTCCTCAATATCCTGCTTCTGAATGGGAGTAATGTCCTCTGTTACATGGCAGTGGAAAGAGTTGCTGACATATTCCCTGTCGGAAACGCCCTCGATAATACCGTATTTATTACGGAACTGCTTAATCTGCAGACCGCAGAGGTTTTCTGCGGGTGTGCCGTAAATAGCATACAGATTGCCGTCCTCTTCCTTGAATTCATTGACCTTGGCATTGATATGCTCCATAACCTCCAGGGCAAACTGTCCGTCTTCCACTAAAGACTTACCGTTGTAAAGCTCCTGCAGCTCGTTTAAGGCGGTGATGCCGAAGCTTGCGGTTGCGGCTTTTAACAGCGGTTTAATCTTGTCGGAAAGCTTTAAGTGTCCGCCGAGGAAACCGCCCTCGCAGTAAGCAAGCGGGTTGGTGGAAGCTCTCATTTCGCCAAGATATGCATAGGTTCTTATATGAAGCTGACGGATTAACTGTAAATAATAATCCAGCACTTCATAGAAGTCCCTGCTCTCCTGTCTGGACTTTGCCAGAATCATGGGAAGGTGCAGGGAAACCGCACCGATGTTGAAACGGCCCACAAATACAGGCACATCCTTGTCGTCCGCCGGATGCATGCCGCCTCTTTCATACCAGGGAGAAAGGAACGCACGGCAGCCCATGGGAGAAATGATTTTTCCGTACTGCTTGTAAATGCTTGCCACATAGCCTTTGCCGGTCAGGGACAGCCAGTCGGGATACATGGTCTTTGCAGAGCATGCCACACCGGCTTCAAATACATCCTCAAGCGGCTTGCCGGGTCCATGCAGGTTTTCATCGTATAAAAAAACAATCTTGGGGAACAGAACCGGCTTCTTGCATTCCTTTTTGCCCTGTCCTCTTCTTCTGACATTCAGCATGGAAATGGTAGCCAGCTTGGCAAATCTGCCGGTGCCGGTACCTGCCGTAACGGTGATGAACGGATAGTCGCCTCGGCTGCTGGCAACGGTATTGAACTTGTACTCCCAGCCCTGGAAGCCCTGTTCGAATTCTCTTACCACGTCCGCATAGGCTTCTGCCTCCGCCGTATCGTCGTCAATTCCCAGTCTCTTGTATTTCTCAATATATTTTTTGTAGGATTTTTCTGCGTAAGGCTCTAAGATATTGTCCACGCTGGGTACGGTAAATCCTCCGTACTGCTGACTTGCCGCACTGAGCACAATGTCGCCGATAACATCAAACGCCACGTCCAGGGTCTTCGGCTCGTTGTACCAGATATTACCCATTTCAAAACCGCCGGACAACACATTTTCCACGTCAAACAGACAGCAGTTCATGGTATCTCTTCTGGCGGACATATCATGCACATAAATATAGCCGTCGCGGCATGCCTGAATTTCCTCCGTTGTCATAAAGAACTTCTGGTAAAGCTCTTTATTTAACTGGTTGAAAATCAGGGAACGCTTGGTGGAAACCAGTGCGGAGTCCGTGTTGGCGTTTTCCTTGTCCCCGATATACATGATGGACTGGCTCTTTTTGTAAACATCGTCCAGCATGCGCACAAAGTCCTGCTTGTAGTTGCGGTAATCCCGGTAGCTCTTTGCTACAATGGGCTTTACCTGTTCCAAAGCGCTTTCCACGATGTTGTGCATAATGGGGATGGGAATTTCATCCTGCTCAAGCTCGTCCACCTTTTCTACCACATACTGGCAGATATGACGTTTTTCTTCTTCTGTAAATTTAGTCAGTGCACGGTAAGCGCTCTTGCCAACGGCATTCACTACCTTCTGCACGTTAAATGTCTCTTTGCTGCCGTCCTTTTTAACGACCTTCACATCTCTTTTTGTCTTAAACTGGGCACCGTAATCGGTTGTGTCTTCGCCCACCTGCTCCACTTCAATACTCATGGCGCCATTCCCCCGCTTTCCTGTGTTTTACAATATATGGTGTGTTTTTCAATTTTCTGTCACCATATTTAGTGTCGTATTCTAAGTATAAGAAAGCCCCGGCAAAAAGTCAATCGGAAATCCTCAAATCCCTGTGCGAATAATTCTAAAACACGGGTACGGAATTTTATTTTAAGATACCGCTCTTGTCAATGGCTTCCACGGCTTCGTTTATGGTTTCCACCGGTAATGTGAGGGCAAACCTTACGTGACCGGCTCCCAGCTTGCCGAAACTGCTGCCCGGAGTGCAGAGCACGCCTGTTTTTTCCAGAAGCTCCATCACAAAGGCAAAGTCATCCGTATACGCATCGGGAATTTTTGCCCATGCAAACATGGTGCCTTCGCTTCTTTCCACTTTCCAGCCGATGGAAGTAAGACCGTCGCAGAGGGCGTTTCTTCTTTCTTCGTATTTCGCCCGCTGTTCCTTCACGCAGTCATCCGGACCGGTCAGGGCTGCTACGGCGCCGTACTGTATCGGCAGGAAAATACCGTAGTCAATCTGGGAACGGAGCTTCTTAAAGGTTGCTACCACTTCCTTATTGCCTACTAAAAAACTCATTCTGGCTCCGGTGTAGTTGAAGGATTTGGACAGGGAATAAAATTCCACGGCACAGTCCTTTGCTCCGGGGACGGACAGAATGGAAATACCCTTTCTGCCGTCGTAAATAATATCGGAATAGGCATTGTCGTGAATGATTAAAATATCATTCTTCTTTGCCCATGTAATCAGCTTTTCGTAAAACTCACGGGGCGCACACTTGCATATGGGATTTAAGGGATAGGAAACAATCATGCATTTGATTTTGTTTCCGTATTTTTCGCTCAGAGCATCCAGATCCGGCAGATAGTGGTTTTCCGGCAGTAACTCATAGCATTCCACATCCGCACCGGCTAAGAAAGGTCCGATGGAGAATACGGGATATCCGGGGTCGGGAACCAGTACCAGGTCTCCTTCGTTAAAGAGGGACAGACCGATGTGGCTGATACCCTCCTGGGAGCCGTAAACGCTCATGATTTCATCCGCTTCCAAAGTAACATCGTATCTTTTTGCAAATCTTTCCTGCACAGCCTTAATAAGCTCCGGTATATCCGCCAGGGCGTATTTATAATTTTCCGGCTTCTTTGCGGCTTCCGCCACTGCCTCCACAATATGGGGCGCCGGCTTAAAATCCGGGGTTCCCACGGACAGGTTGTAAACCTTTTTTCCTGCCTTTTCCACTTCATTTTTCTTGTCGTTCAAAAGCTGGAAAATACCGCTTTCAAACTGCTTCATTCTGTCTGCTGCAAGCATGTTTTTGTCCTTCTTTCTCTTTCGCTCTTTCTCTATTCTTCCGCGCCATCCTGCGCGGCAAGCATATTCTTCAGCCACTGTTTATAGCGTTCCCTCACTTCTGTCGGGGATGCTATCTGCACGCCTTCTCCCAAACCGGTCAGCCAGCCGAAAAACTGTCCGCTGACGGCAGCTCTGATGTGCACACGGATTTTATCGTTTTCCACTACCCGCACATCCGTTTCCCTGCCGAACCGGTCCATAATGACGCCAATGAGTTTTTTCGGCAAAAGCAGGGTAATCTGTTCTTCATCGCCGCCAAACATTCCGAACGTGCTTTTGGAATACTCCGCCGGATCCATGTTAAAGAAATCCTGTCCCTCGCGCTTTTTCTCTTCCACCTTCGTGTTCTTCATTTTGTCCACGCGGTAGTGCTTTATGCAGTCCGCTTCCGCATCATATGCCGCCAGGTAATAATTTTCATCATCCCATATAAGCGCCAGCGGGCTCACCACATAGGTCTTGCCGTTCCTGCGGGGCTTCAGGGTCTTTGTGGTCGTCCACTCCAGATAGGAAAAGGAAATCTGTCTGTCCGCATCGATTGCCGTATAAATGGTATCCACGCTGTAATAAATCTTTTCATTCTCCGTTTTGACACGTCCCAGTACCTTCACCTGTCTGTGAAGCTGGCGTGCCTGATAGGTGCTTGCCTGTTTCTCCAATTTATGTATCAGCTCTCTTGACTTTTTTTCCGTCACAAAGCGTGAAGACTGCACAGCATCCACCAAAAGCTTTAACTCCGCCAGTTCAAACTCCCGGCTGGCAAGGTAATAGCCGCTCTCCGTCTTCCCTTTTTTCTGCATGATGTCAAAGCCGAAATCCTGCAGACACTGAATGTCCGCATAAATGCTTTTTCTTTCGGCGCTTATGTCGTTTGCCCGAAGCTTTTCAATCAGATCCTTCGTACTGATTACATGGTCTTCGTCCGTATACTCCTGTAAAATTTTTATAATATACAGAAGTTTCTGTTTCTGGTTTTCGCTCTTTGGCATATTTTTATCCCCCGGCAAGACAAAAAAGAACCCAGTTTTACCGGATTCTTATCAGTCCTTTTTCAGAGCCTGCTGCCATGTGTCCATGGTTATTGTACGGCTTCTGCCTCTTTACTTTGATTTTCTTCCTTGGTGTTTTTCCGTTTCCGTAAGGTAATGCCCATGAAAATGCCAAATCCGCCAACAATGCAGAATACAAAGAAAACAAGAAGATAACTTAAAAATGAATTGATAAATGCCATAATTCTCATCCCTTCCACTTTTTCATGTAAAATCTATTATAGCAACGAACCCCCGTCATCGTCAAGGAGTATCTCCCCATCCGCTGCCGTGGTGGCGAGCCTGTCGCATCTTTCGTTTTCCGGGTGTCCGTTATGCCCTTTCACCCATTCAAAGGTCACCGAATGGGGCTCCATAGCCTTTAACAGCCGTTCCCAGAGTTCTTTGTTTTTAACCGGCTGCCTGGTGCTTGTCCGCCAGTTGTTTTTCTTCCAGTTGTCCACCCAGTGCGCATTGAACGCATCCGTCACATACTTGGAGTCGGAAATCACGGTTACCTCACAGGGCTTTGTCAGCGCCTCCAGACCGGTAATCACGCCCATCAGCTCCATGCGGTTGTTGGTAGTCTTTTTGTAACCGGCACTGTATTCTCTCTCATGCAGGGTGTTTTTGGCGTCCACAAACTGCAACACCGTGCCGTAGCCTCCCGGTCCTTCCGGGTTGCCCCTCGCCGAACCGTCCGAATATAACGTAACTTTCATATGTTTCTTTCCTTTCTCCACCTTTACTTCCACTGTCCCGTCTGCAGAAATTCATCCGCTCTCCTGCCGGCTCCCTTTATGATGTCCTCGTCATAGCCGAAGGCGGAAAGCAGCTTAATGGCATTACGGGTGGTTGCCCTGCCGTTCATCAGACGGTAGTTAAAATGCACATCCCCGTCTTTTACTTCTTCTTCAAAATGATAATTGTCGTAACTGTCTTTTAAAAGCTCCGTCAGCTCCAGATCGTGGGTGGCTGCAAAGCACAGGGTATGGTTCGTCAGAAGCTTCCGTAAAATTTCCGTACCTGCCGCAATTCGCTCCACGGTATTGGTGCCGCGCAGCACTTCATCCACAAAGCAGAGCACATGCCCTTTTTCCCGGATGGTATCCATTATTCTCTTTATCGCCCGGATTTCCACAATATAATAGCTCTCGCCAGATAAAATATCGTCACTTAAGGACATGGCGGACATAATGCGGAAATACCCTGCCCGGTACTGCCTTGCCGGTACCGTGTGAATGGTCTGGGCAAGGATGGCGGAAATTGCCACCGTCCGTAAGAAGGTGGATTTACCGGACGCATTGGAGCCGGTCAGCAAAATGCCGTTCTTCGCTTCTATGGAATTTTTCACCGGATTGTCAAGAAGCGGGTGATAGCCTTCCTCCATGCTAAGAAACGGTTCCTTTTCCTCCTGCAGCACCGGAATGCAGTATCCGTTCTGTAAGGATGCCCGGTATTCCCCGATGGCAACCATGGCGTCTAAATAACCTATGGTGTAAAACAGCCCGTCCACATTTTCCGTATGCTTTCTTACCTGCTCTAACATGGTATTGAATTTTATCAGGTCAAAATGCAGGCTCATGCGCAGATAGTCCAGTATCATATCCAGAGGATTGCCGGAGCCGGACATTCTGCCGTTGGACATCAACCAGAAGGAGCCTCTCCTAAACTGTCCCAGTGCTTTTCTGTTTTCCCGCAGTCTGTCCTGTTCCTCTTTGATACCCTCTGCCGCAAGCTGCTCTATTTTTTCCGAGGTTTCCATGAGCTTTAAGATAAATGCAAAGCTGCTTAAATACACATCCACTTCGCCTTTTTCCCTGAAATAACTTATCATGCCGTACATCATCAGACCGAGGATGAGCAGGATACCCAGCGACGGGCTGAAAAAACAGAATGCAATGGCGGGAATGTAACTGATAAGCAGGGTGTAATGATGCAGGTTGGATCGTTTTCCCAGAATATCCAGGTTGTCCAGATAATCATAGAGGGAAAACTTGCCGGTATAGCCTGTCTCATTCAGACGGTATTGCAACTGTACCCGTTCCTCTTTGTGCTCTTCAAAATATTGGATAACCGCTTCCTTGTGGGCGAGAGGCTCCTCTGTAAAATCGGGTGTCCGAAGCAAATGATACAGCACCTCTTCCCCTGCCTGGCAGTTGGTAAAATTCATCTGCATGAAAATATCATCCATGGATAAATCCTGAAAGGTGATTTCATCTACCTGTTCTTCATTTCCGTGATGCTTGAAATACCCCGCTATCGCCTTATAGCGGTCAAGTCCGTATTCTTTTTTGCGGAGTTCCCCGTACTTGTGTCGAAACCTGTACAGTATCCTCGCCTTTTCCGATTTGCTATCGTAAATTCCTTTGGCAGCTAACAGTGCAACAAGACCTGCTGCCACAAAGGCAAAAACAACATATTCCATTTGCGTGTTCGGTTCCTTTTCGTTTTCTTGCCGCATACTGACATCACTATGCGGCTTTGTTCATTATAACAGTGTAGGGAATGAAAAACAAGGCTTCAAATGGCAAGCAGGCTGGTTCCTTCCTACGCAGACGCGCTTGTGCTTAAAAGTCACCGTAGCGGCACATAAGGTGTCAAAGAACGACACCTAAATGCCGACGGCGACTAAAAGTCTGCTTTAGGAAGGAAGCCAGCCTGCCTATTCATTCTTTTTCAGCTAAGAAATGCTACCGGAGGGCTTTCCCGATGCGCAAGCGCGTCTGCGTAGGAAAAATCCCGCCATCTATTAATTCCTTATATAATAATGCACACCATGCCGCCGTTCATGTCATTGACGATTTTCTGCATGGTGTCCTGCAGTTTCACCTGGCTTTCTTCGCCTATCATGGAAATTTTACCGGTGATGCCGTCATCCACAAGCTGCTCCACGGTTTTGCCGAAGATGTTGGTTTCCCAGATGCCTTCCTCCCGGCTGTCCGCTTCGTTGATATAGCGTATTAAATCCTGTGCCTGCTCCTCCGTTCCCACAATGGGCGCAATTTCCGTTTCAATGTTGGCGCGTATCATGTGAATGGACGGACTTTCCGCCTTGATTTTGACGCCAAACTTGTTGCCGTGACGGATTAACTCCGGCTTTGCCAGACTGATTTCCTCCCTTTCCGGTGTTACCACACCGTAACCCTTCTGCCGTACGGACTGTACCGCCTGCAGCACCTTGGCATATTCTTTTTTCATGGCGGAGAGCTCTTTTAATTTGGTAATAAGCTGGTATTCGCCGCTGATTTCGTCCCCTACCAAATCGCTCAGCATTTCATAATAAAAGCTGTTGTCCACATCCATCTGCAGCTTCACACTGCCGTCCGCAAGATTGATGTTTTCTGTTTTCAGCCGTTTTATGTACCGGCTTTCCACCGGCACCCTGCCATCCACCTGCATGCTGCGGATATCCCGGACGGAATTGACCACCTTCATGATGTTTTTTACCGCTCCCACCATTTCCTTCTTCATGGGATTGTCGAGGCTTAACATCTCCACCCACTTCGGCATAAAAAACTCCATGCGGGAAACCGGGAATTCATAAAGTATCTGTTCCATGATGCTATGTATGTCATCCATTTTTAACTGGGCACAGTTGACCGGACGGACCGCCACCTTATATTTCTCTCCGATTTCTTCCGCCATCGCCTTTGTTTCGTCTGCATAGGGCTTCTCGGAATTAAGCAGCACCAAAAACGGCTTACGCAGCTTCTTTAATGCCAGAATGGTCTTTTCTTCCGCATCCAGATATGCCGCTCTCGGAAGTTCCCCGAAGCTGCCGTCCGTGGTAACCACAAGTCCTATGGTGGAATGGTCGTGAATGACCTTATCCGTGCCGATGCCTGCTGCCTGCGTAAACGGAATTTCCGTATCCGACCAGGGCGTTTTTACCATACGCTCCGTATTTTCTTCCATGTGGCCGGTGGCGCCCTCCACCATGTAGCCCACACAGTCAATGAGCCTTACCTTTGCCTCCACGTCCCCGCCAAGATGCACGGCGGCAGCTTCCTTTGGAATGAATTTCGGCTCCGTGGTCGTAATGGTTTTTCCTCCCGCACTCTGCGGCAGTTCGTCCTTTGCCCTTTCTTTTTCATGCTCATCTTCCATAAAGGGAAGCACACAGACATCCATGAAGCGTTTAATAAACGTGGATTTTCCGGTACGCACCGGTCCTACCACCCCTATGTAGATTTCCCCACGGCATCTTTCCTGTATGTCCTTGTACAAGTCATATTCTTTATTTACCATCAAGTCCATAAAAAAATCCCCTTCCATACTTAATAAATTGTATGAAAGGGGAGCTTTCATTATGCTTACATCTTCACACGTTTGAAGTTTTTCTTTCCGCGTTTTACCACAAGTCCGTCACCGTCAAACTGCTCCGGCGCATATGTGGTTTTGATGTCTGTTACCTTTTCGTCCGCTACGGTAACACCACCCTGCTCTACGGCACGTCTTGCTTCGGAACGGGATGCACATAAGCCTGCCTTTACCAGTACGCCCATGATATCAATGGAGCCGTCCTGGAAATCTGCCTCGGTAAGCTTTGCTTCGGGCATTTCCCCGGCAATGCTTCCGGAGAACAGTGCTTTTGCGCTTTCCTGTGCTTTCTTAGCTTCTTCTTCGCCGTGAACCAGGTTCGTCAGCTCGTATGCCAGGATTTCCTTTGCCTGATTTAACTGGCTGCCTTCCCATTTGTCCATTTCGTCAATCTGCTCTAAAGGAAGGAAGGTCAGCATCCGTAAGCATTTCAGGACATCGGCATCACCCACGTTTCTCCAGTACTGGTAGAACTCGAAGGGAGAGGTCTTGTTGGGGTCTAACCATACGGCATTTCCCGCGGTTTTTCCCATCTTCTTTCCCTGGGAGTCGGTTAACAGTGTAATAGTCATGGCATGTGCATCTTTGCCCAGTTTCTTTCGAATCAGTTCGGTACCGCCTAACATATTGCTCCACTGGTCGTCTCCGCCGAATTCCATATTACAATTGTATTTCTGGAACATGTAGTAGAAGTCATAGCTCTGCATAATCATGTAGTTAAATTCAAGGAAGCTTAAGCCTTTCTCCATACGCTGCTTATAGCATTCGGCACGCAGCATATTGTTTACGGAAAAGCAGGGTCCTACCTCACGGAGCAGGTCAACATAGTTTAAATTAAGCAGCCAGTCGGCATTGTTTACCATAAGCGCCTTACCTTCGGAGAAATCAATAAATCTCTCCATCTGACGCTTAAAACATGCCGCATTGTGTTCAATGTCCTCTCTGGTAAGCATTTTTCTCATATCGGTCCGACCGGAGGGGTCACCGATCATGGTAGTACCGCCGCCGATTAAGGCTATGGGCTTGTTTCCTGCCATCTGCAGTCTTTTCATAAGAGTAAGTGCCATAAAATGTCCGGCTGTCAGACTGTCTGCCGTACAGTCAAAACCAATGTAAAAGGTGGCCTTGCCGTTATTGATCATTTCACGGATTTCTTCTTCATTTGTTACCTGTGCCAGCAGGCCTCTTGCCTGTAATTCTTCATAGATTTTCATTTTTGCTCTCCTTTTTTCTATTGTGCAGGCAGTACCTGCCCGCCTTGTTACCATAACAAAAAAACCTGTCCTCTCTGTAAAGAAAGGACAGGTATAAGCCCGTGGTACCACCTTCGTTCCCGTAAACCTCACGATTTACGGCTTTCTTGGTATGCGTAAGATTAACATCTTATTACAACCATGGCTGCTATCGGTGCCGGCCGGCAGAGTCTACTTTGCGGGGCATTTCGGTCTGCTGCTCCGAGATGTACTTCCCATTCATCTCTCCTGCGCCTCTCAGCCTCCGGCAACTCTCTGTAGGTCTTAATGATGGTACTCTTCTCTTCATCGCATTTACTGTTTTGTTAGGAATTAGTCACATTATAGCCACAAGCTTTCCGTTTGTCAACACAGAGAATGATAAAAATTGCCGTATCGGCTTTTACACAAAGTCGAACAGGCTTATCTGGTTGGACTCCGGCAGCCTGCCGAGCAGATGCAGGCTGTCCATCAGTTCGATGATAGTGCCGCTCACCTTGGTTCTCTGCTTGAAATCATCCTTACTTAAGAACGGACCGTCCTTGGCTGCTTCCACAATGGCATCCGCAGCTTTTTCACCCAGGCCGTCGATGCTGTTTAAGGAAGGCATCAGCTTGCCGTCCACAATCTGGAACAGTCTTGACTGGGCGCTGAAAATATCAATGGGCGTAAATTCAAAGCCTCTGGCATACATTTCCTGTACGATTTTCATATCGCCGTAGGCATCCTTTTCCTTATTGGAAAGGCTGTCCATACGGGATTTGTAATCCTTCATAATCGCCTCTAAGTGCTGCTGCCCCTGGCACATCAGCTCATAGGAAAACGCCTTGGCGCGGATACTGAAATAGGCCGCATAATACGCCAGCGGATAGTTGATTTTGCAATAGGCAATTCGCCATGCCATCATAACGTATGCCGCCGCGTGCGCCTTCGGGAACATGTATTTAATCTTTTTGCAAGACCAGATGTACCAGTCGGGAACATTCTTCTCCTTCATGGCTTCCTCCCACTCCGGCTTTAGACCTTTTCCCTTACGCACGCTCTCCATGATGGTAAAGGAAAGGGAACTTTCCACGCCCTGGTTGATCAGGTAGATCATAATATCGTCTCGACAGCAGATAGCCGTGGAAATGGTGGCTTTTCCCTCTAAAATAAGGGTCTGCGCATTGCCCAGCCATACGTCCGTTCCGTGACCCAGACCGGAAATACGGATTAAGTCGGAAAACTGTTTGGGCTTTGTGTCAAGAAGCATCTGGATAACGAAATCCGTACCGAATTCCGGGATACCTAAGGAGCCCACCGGCGTACCGCTTATCTGGGACGGTGTGATGCCAAGCGCTTCCGTATTCTGGAACAGGGACATAACCGCCTTGTCGTCCAGAGGGATTTTCGTGGGGTCGATGCCCGTTAAATCCTGCAGCATACGAATCATGGTAGGATCATCGTGTCCGAGTATGTCAAGCTTTAACAGGTTGTGGTCAATGGAATGGTAATCGAAATGGGTCGTTACCGTATCCGTTGTCATATCGTTTGCCGGATGCTGCACCGGGGTAAAGGAGTTGATGTCCTGTCCCATGGGAAGCACGATGATACCGCCGGGATGCTGTCCGGTACTTCTCCGGACGCCGGTACACCCCTGGGTAATCCGGTTGATTTCACAGGTTCTCTTGTGGATGCCTCTCTCCTCATAGTAATTCTTTACATATCCGAATGCGGTTTTATCCGCAAGGGTCGCAATGGTACCGGCGCGGAAGGTCTGTCCGGCGCCGAAAATAACTTCTGTATATTTGTGCGCCTTGCTCTGGTATTCACCGGAGAAGTTTAGGTCGATATCCGGCTCCTTATCACCCTTAAATCCCAGGAAGGTTTCAAACGGAATGTCAAAGCCGTCCTTGATTAACGGCTCTCCGCAGACCGGGCACACCTTATCCGGCATGTCGCATCCGGCATTGCCGGCAAACGCCTTTACCTCAGGGGAATCGAAATCGTAATAGCGGCACTTGGGGCAGCGGTAATGGGCGCTCAGGGAGTTAACCTCCGTAATACCTGCCATAAACGCCACCAGGGAGGAACCTACGGAACCACGGGATCCTACTAAGTAGCCGTCCTCCACGGACTTCCACACTAACTTCTGGGCAATGATATACATAACCGCAAATCCGTTCGTAATAATGGAATGCAGTTCCTTTTCCAGACGGTCTTCTACGATTTTGGGCAGAGTATCCCCGTAAATTTCGTGAGCCCTGTTGTAGCAGATGGCGGTCAGCGTCTTGTCGGAATCGGGAATGACGGGAGGACATTTATCCGGGCGCACCGGCGCAATGGTCTCTATCATATCCGCAATCATATTGGTATTGGTAATGACAATCTCCTCCGCCTTTTCGCTGCCGAGATACTGGAACTCCTCTAACATTTCCTCCGTGGTGCGCAGGTACAACGGCGCCTGGTTGTCCGCATCGTCAAAGCCCTTGCCCGCCATAATAATACGGCGGTACACTTCGTCCTCCGGGTCTAAGAAATGCACATCGCAGGTTGCCACGACCGGCTTGTTGAACTGCTCGCCCAGTCTTACAATCCTTCGGTTGATGTCCTGAATATCCTCAACGGAATTGATATCCGGATGCTTGGGAGAGTCAATCATAAAGGCATTGTTGCCGCAGGGCTGGATTTCCAGATAGTCGTAAAAATCCACAATACCGGCTATTTCCTCTTCGCCCCTGTCCTCCAGGAGCGCCCGGTACAGCTCTCCCGCTTCGCAGGCGCTGCCGATGATAAGACCGTCCCTGTACTTGTTAATGGCACTCTTCGGTATCTTGGGCTGGCGGCTGAAGTATTTTAAGTGGGACATGGATATCAGCCGGTACATGTTGATACGTCCCAAATCGTTTTTCGCTAAAATAATGCAGTGGTAGGAATGCAGCCGGGCAATGTTTTCATCGGACGGCCTGGCAAAGGTATTCATTTCCGCCAGCGTCTTTAAGCCCTGCTCTTCCATCATCTTCATAAAATGCAGGAAAATATGCGCCGTTGCTTCCGCATCGTCCACCGCCCTGTGGTGGTTTTCCAAGGAAACATTGAACACCTTGCACAAAGCATCCAGGGTATGTTTGTTCTGCTCCGGCAGAAGAACTCTGGACATGATCATGGTATCCAGATAGGTAAAATTCGCCGGCAGAAAAAGTCTCTTGGCATTTTCCCGGATAAATCCCGTATCGAAGGAAGCATTGTGCGCTACCAGCACGGCATCCTCGCAGAAGCTTAGAAACTGCGGCAGCACCGTTTCGATTTCCGGTGCATCCGCCACCATGCTGTCATTTATGCTGGTCAGCTTTTCAATGGCGAAAGGAATGGGAACCTTCGGGTTAATGAATGTGGAAAAACGGTCTGTAATCCTGCCGTCCTTTACTTTTACGGCGCCGATTTCAATGATTTTATTATGTACGGGAGAAAAGCCCGTGGTTTCGATATCAAATACCACAAAGGTCGTGCCGGCAATCTCCTGTCCCTTGTCGTTGTTGGTGATTTCCTTTAAGTCGTCCACGATGTAGGCTTCCACACCGTAAATTACCTTGAAGAAATCCTGCTTGTCCGGCGCCGGTTCTCCCTTTTCCTTTCGTGCGTTTTTCTCTGCCTTATATATATCGTCCCACACATGGTTGGCATCCGTGAAGCCCTGCACCACGCCGTGGTCGGTAATGGCAATGGCGGGATGTCCCCATTTGTAAGCACGTTTTACAATATCCTTGGCTTCGGAAACACCATCCATGTCGCTCATCTTGGTATGGCAGTGCAGCTCCACTCTCTTTTTCACACTGTGATCGGAACGTGTCGTGGTAAAATCAGGAATCTTTTTAATCCCCGTAATGGAGCCGATGGATAATTCATGGTCAAACTTGTCCAGCATGGCAATGCCGTCCACCTTGATAAATTTACCCACCGCAAGTTCACCCGCCAGTTCTTTTGCAAACTCATTGGGACAGAACACCTTGGCGGAAATGGTATCCGTAAAGTCTGTCACCGCAAAAATCAGAATGGATTTTTCGTTGTTCTTAAGCTCCCGGACTTCCAGTGACGTCACTCTTCCGCGGATGGTTACTTCTCCGATTTCTCCGATAATATCCACTATTTTCGTAACTTCTTTGTCAAAGTCCCTGCCGTACACCACATCCGGATTGTCGGAGCGCCTGATTCCTTTTTTGCCATCGCCGCCGTAAAAGCGGTCGCCCTTGCCTTTGAAGCCGCCCTTCTGGGAAAAACCTTTTCCGCCGGCATTCCGGTTTCCGGCTCCCGCCGAAACGCTTCCTCTGCCGTCGCCTGCTTGGGGAGCAGTGCTTCCTGTTTTTCCGGCTGCCTGACCTGCCTGCATCCTGCCCGCTTTTGCACCATTTTGACCATTTGAGTCATTTGCATTTTTTTCATCCGCTGTGGCAGTCTGTACGGCACTCTGCTGACCGCTTCCGTCATCGTCCCTGCCGTTTAAGGCACGCAGTCTCGCCGCAATTTCCGCTACTTCCATGGAAAGCTTCTTTTCCTCTTCTTCGGCGAACCTGCTTTCCACTGGCTCTCTATAGTCAAATTTAATCACCACATCCACGCCGCAGCGCTCCTGGAACACCTTGTTCAGGATGCGGAGCATTTCCTCTTCCTTGCTTTTGGTGAGCACGCTTTCCTCTACGGTAAGCAAAATCTTCGCACTGTCCAGATAGGTAACCTCCGCCCCCCGCAACGCAACATACATAATATGGTCGTACTGCCGGAATTCCAAAAGAATGCTCTCCCAGTACGCATCCATCAGATTTTGCGGCGTATACTGGCTGGAAAGCTGAAACCTTTCGTATATCTTTACCGTCAGGTCGTTGTTCTTAAACAGCTGGTTCTTTATTTCATTTTCTGCTTTATATACAATTTCCTTGGAAATCAGATGTTCACTGGAAATATAAATCCGTAAAAAATCCTTTTTGGATGTGCTGGTGATTTTCAGCACTTCCACATCCTCAAACTGTCTGCCTACCTGCGTGGGCAGCTTCAGTCCCGCAAAAACTTCCAAAAACGCTTTACTCATTCTTATCGTCCCTGTTCCTTGTGCATGCGCATCCCGCATTTTAATTCTGTTATGGCTGCCAGTTTTTGTTTCCTGCTTCTGTCATGTTCCGCTGATTCCGTCATGTTCCACTGTTTCCGTCATGTTCCACTTCTTCCGTCATGTTCACTTCTGCTGCCGGTTATTCGTTCCAATGGTCAAGTTCCTGTTTCAGTGTGGAAATAAACTCTGCCTCGGGGATTTTCTTCACCACTTCGCCTTTTTTTATAAGAAGCCCTTCTCCGATTCCGCCTGCAATTCCCAAATCCGCCTCTTTTGCTTCCCCGGGACCGTTTACCACACAGCCCATAACCGCCACCTTGATATCCAGCGGATAATCGGCTACCATTTCTTCCACCTTGTTTGCCAGACCGATTAAGTCAATCTTGGTTCTGCCGCAGGTCGGACAGGAAACCACTTCAATGCCGCCTTTACGCAGTCCCAGGGTTCTGAGCAGCAGTTTTGCGGTTTTCACTTCTTCCACCGGGTCACCGCTTAAGGATACACGGATGGTGTCACCAATTCCTTCATATAAAATAATGCCAAGCCCGACACCGGACTTGATATTGCCGGACCATACCGTACCGGACTCCGTAATGCCCACATGCAGGGGATAGTTTGTTTTTTTTGCCAGAATTTCATGTGCCTTGATGCACATCATTACATCCGAAGATTTAATGCTGACCACCAGATTGTCATATCCCATGTCCTCAATGAGCTGCACTTTGGAAAGAGCGCTTTCCACAATTCCTTCCGCCGTCACACCGTGGTATTTCTCCACTAATTCTTTTTCCAGAGAGCCGCTGTTTACCCCGATACGGATGGGAACATTTCTGTCCTTTGCCTCTTTTACCACACTGAGTACCTTTTCCCTGCTACCGATATTTCCCGGGTTGATACGGATTTTATCCGCTCCGTTTTCCATGGCGGCGATTGCCATCCTGTAATCAAAATGAATATCCGCCACCAGCGGAATGGTTATCTGCTTTTTAATTTCCGCTACCGCTTTCGCTGCTTCCATGGTCGGTACCGTACAGCGGATGATTTCACAACCTGCCTTTTCCAGCCGTTTGATCTGTGCAACTGTCTTTTCCACATCCTCGGTGGGAGTGTTCGTCATGGACTGTATCAAAACAGGATTGCCCCCTCCGATTACCCTGTCTCCTATTTTTATTACCTTTGTATGCTCTCTGTACATACGCCGCCCCTTTCTTTTTTTCTGATTTTATGCTTCTTCACCCTTTAAGGTCACCACCGTCATGTCATGATGCATGGCATTCAGTACCGGTCCGAAAGCATCCTTTGTTTTAAGCCGCAGGCTGGAAGTGTTGATGCAGGGATGACAGCCTAAATATTCTCCCTTTAACACATCCTCATCCACCAGCAGTCTGACTTTGTTTTCTTTGTCATTCATAAGTCCCATAATACTCACGGAACCCGGCGTAATGTCTAAAAATTCTTCCATAAACGCTTCATCCGCAAAGGATAACCGTGCGCTTCCGATCTGCGCTGACAGCTCCTTTGTCTTGAAAGGCTTATCTCCCGGCATCATCAGCAGGTAAAACATAGTTTTCTGCCGGTTGCAAAGAAATAAATTTTTGCAGACAACCGCCTCCAGCGCCTCATCTATTTTTTCACAGGCCTCCATGGTAAATGCCGCCTCATGGTCGATTCTTTCATACTCCACGCCTAAACTGTCCAGTAAATCATACACTCGGATTTCTTTCTCCAGTCTGCCGGTCACATCCGCCGGTCTGCCCTTCTGTCTTGTATACATCATATCTGCCTTTCTGTTCTTATGTAACTTCAATCTGTCTTTCATTATACCGAAGCGCCGATTAACATTCAAGGAAAAAACCACCCGTTTTATGGTTTTAAAACGGATGGTTTCTGATATATTTGCTGTATCAGATTTTCTGTTTTCTATCAGCTAAGTTTCCCAGTCCTTATCATACAAACAGGGAGAACGAAAGCACCACAATTCCCAGAATGACAAGGATAATACCGGTAGCACGGTTCAATGTCTTAGGCGTTGCCTTATTGGCAAACAATGCAGCTATTCTTGCCCAAAGCAGGGTAAATACCACGCAAAGCCCGAATACCAGCCAGTCCGGCTGTCCGCCGATGGCAAAATGGGAGACTGCACCGGTAAGTGCTGTAAATGTCATGATAAATACGCTGGTTCCTACCGCCGTTTTCAGTTCATAGCCTAAAACACTGGTCAGGATAAGCAGCATCATCATGCCACCGCCTGCACCGACAAAACCGCAGATGAGTCCAATCATTATACCGCAGATAAGGGACTGGATGGCTCTCTTTTTTGCCGATACTCCCTGCATGCTTTCCTTGGTCGTCATAACCGGCTTCACAATAAATTTAACTCCCAGTAAGAAGGTCATGAACACGGAAAAATTCCCCATGGTTGCCGAAGGTACAAGACTTGCCAGATAGCTTCCCACAACGGTAAATGTCAGGACACTTCCCATCATGATAAGTCCGTTTTTAATATCCAGATTCTTGTTTTTCCCGTAAGTATATGCCGAAACGGCGCTTGCCAGTACATCCGATGACAGGGCAATTCCCACTGCCATATACGGGTCCACATGCAAAAAAGTAATCAGCATGGGGCTGATGACGGCTGCTGCGCTCATACCCGCAAAGCCGGTTCCCAGACCGGCACCCATTCCCGCAAAAAATGTTACCAAAATTGTTATCAGTAATTTCATACTCCATCCGTCCTTTCCTCTTTTATAACCAGGTCCATATTATGACTGATGATATTAAGAGTTTTTATAAAGTTTTCTTTTCCCTCTTCATCGGTATTTTCAAACAAAGTCCCCATAAATTTTTCCTGTACTTTTTTTCCTTTTTCCACGACCGGTCCCGCTTTTCCCGTGCACATAAGTAATGTTTTCCGCCTGTCGTCCTTTGCCTCTTCTCTCACAAGAAAGCCGTCTTTTACCAGCCTGTCCACATGCATGGACACCAGATTTGCCTTGATATTTCTGATTTCCACAATGTCGGATGCCGTCTTGTATTCGGGGTTGTTTCCCAAAAACATCAGAATGTCAAATGCCGTCTGCGGAAGCCCAAACTCTTTGCAGACCGGCTTGCAGGCTATCCTGTATGCCTGCCCGAACTTGCGTATAAGCTCCAATCCTATGTTCATTCCTGCACCTCTTTCATTTGCTTCATATGTGAATATTTCATTTTTGAACTTTTTAAGTATAATAGGACACCACGGGAGAAATGTCAATAAAAAATACAGCAACAATTATTAAAAAACTATAATCTCTTACAAAAGTATTTCCTCAATTATTTTATCCGTGCACAGAGTATTCAGTGGACACTCTGCCGATTCAAAGGTATATATAATGTTTTTCCCCGGAATATATCCATTCTTTTCATACATTTCTATTTTCCTCACTGCGTTTTTCGCATATGTCGGATCCGTCATCATCCCAAAATGTTCCCAGATAATTTCTTTTCTGTCCCATTTTCTGAGGCATGTAAAATCCGAATACACCATTCCCATTCCTTTCAGTCTATATGGAAATTCATAACGGTAAGGAACACCTTTCTTATACAGCTTGTCCGCTATTATCTTTTCTGACTTTGACCTCACCCTCTCTCCCTTCTCCGTATAAATTTCCACCTGTCCATCTGGAAAAGCTTTGCCCTCATAGATAACAGCCTCCCATTGTTTCACATAATCCTCTATTGGCAGAACCAATGGGCGCAATAGTTTTTGCCTTGCTTTCCCCTCCCTTGTAAAAATTTCTTCCAACTTTCTATCCTGTAATTGCATCAGGGCTCTTTCTACCAGTCTTAATTGCTTATCTGTCTCCTTCAACATTTTTCGGTTATAATCTCTCTGTGCAATTTTTCTTGCTAACTCCATATCTGCTTTATGTAAGTACTTACCCTTAGGAAAATCAGCTTTATTCTCTTCCGTTCTCAAATAGTACTGGCAACTACCATTGCTGTAGCCAATATTTAAGTTTCCATTATTTATTATATAATCATTTACAGTATCATCAGAAATGATTACCTGCTTTATCTTTAATAACTTATCCCTCTTTTCCAATAACATCTTAACTAATTGTTCCATATTTTTTCTCCTTCTTCTATACATTTATGCGCTATACGCAGATATTAATATTATCTTCCATATCCGCGTAAGATTTTTTTCCTCTTTACGCGGATTTTCAGCTTTTTCTTTTATATCCGCGTAATTTATTAGTCAAGTCCATATTTGTGTGTAAATTCCTTAAGGTATATTTTGCATCTTAT
>ERZ779851.767-NODE-767-length-31305-cov-5.584704_pt1 | contig 31305 bp, 34 predicted proteins | sample MGYA00511094_ERZ779851 | MGnify/ENA primary metagenome ERZ779851 (study PRJEB29588, sample SAMEA2155512) | human gut metagenome | biome: human gut; feature: human-associated habitat; material: faeces | place: Denmark | collected 2008/2010 ...
ACGATGGCGAACCTTCTGATCGGCAGAACGACCATCGGCGAGCGCGTGTTGGACATCTCACGCGCGATCGACGTTTTGATAAAGCATTTTGACGCGATCGACCCCGACAATATAATCTGCGTCGGCAACTCCGGCGGCGGAACGGCGACTTTTTATGCCGCGTGCGTTGATGAGCGCATTAAAACCGCGATCCCGAGCTGTGCATTCGCAAGCTATGACGATTCGATCGCCGCGATGCTCCACTGCACCTGCAACTTTATCCCGAACATCAGAAACTACTTTGACATGGGCGACCTTTCGGGGCTTATCGCGCCGAGAAACCTCATAATCGTGTCCGGCAAGGAAGACCCTATCTTTCCCATCGATTCGGCAAAGAAATGCTTTGAGATCACAAAAGAGCTCTATTCGCACACAAACGGCACGGCCGTTCACGTTATCGGGCCGGAGGGCCACCGCTTTTACAAAAAAGCCGCGTGGGAGGCTTACGACAAAATTACAAAATGACTTGTATTTCTGCGCTTTTTATACTACAATAGCTAAAGGGGGTGTGTTTATGGTAAAACACATAATACTCTGGAACTTGAAAGAGACGTATTCAGACGGCGAAAAGGACGAGATCAGGAAAAACATCAAGCGTGAGCTTGAAGGTCTTAAGGGAAAGATACCGGGGCTTATTGACATCCGCGTGCAGACAGAGCGCCTTCCCTCCTCCACCGCTGACCTGATGCTCGATTCGACATTTGAAAACGCCGAGGCGCTGGCCGGCTATTCGGTTCACACCGAGCATGTGAAGATCGCGGACACATTCGTCCGCCCGCACACCGAGAGGCGCGCCTGCCTTGATTTTGAAATTTAATAACACTGCCACCGGGTAGAAGCATTCGCTTGCACATCGTTAGGTCATAGAAGATGTGCGGACGGATGCTTATTTTTTATTTTTAAGGAGGACAACATGAGACACTATTTCACAAAAACCGAAATCGCTCTCTGGAGCGTCTCCGCCGCGGCCATAATATTATCCTTTATTATGTTTGACGGCAAAAGCTTTCTGACGCTTGCCGCGTCGCTCGTCGGCGTCACCTCGATCATCGTGAACGCCAAGGGAAACCCGATCGGACAGGGGCTGATGATCGTTTTCAGCCTGCTTTACGGAATCATTTCATACGGTTTTTCGTATTACGGCGAAATGATAACCTATCTCGGCATGACGATGCCGATGTCGGTCTATGCGCTCGTCGCGTGGCTGAAAAACCCGTACAAAGGCAACAAAAGCGAGGTTCGGGTACGCACGCTGAACAAAAAAAACCGCGTCATCATGTGGGTATCGGCAATCATCGTGACGACCGTCTTTTATTTAGTTTTGAAGGTGTTCGGCACGGCGAACATCGTTCCGAGCACCGTTTCGGTGACGACGAGCTTTCTCGCCGTCTACTTAACCGGGCAGAGAACGCCGTATTTTGCGCTCGCCTATGCCGCCAACGATGTTGTCTTAATAATTCTCTGGACGCTTGCCGCGCTCTCAGACCCGGGCTATATCTCCGTCGTCGTGTGCTTTGTCGCGTTCCTTGCAAACGATATTTACGGTTTTATCTCGTGGAAGAGGCTCGAGAAAAAGCAAAAAATTAATGCTTGAAAAATACCGCCGTCTGTGGTAGTATAGATAGCGGAGGGATCGTATGAAAATAATGCACAAAAGCCGCGGCCGGAAGATGAGCGACGGGCAGAAGATTTTAATTTCTGTAGGGATATTGCTTTTAGGCATTGCTCTCGGCGCGTTTTCAAAATATCTTGACGGAGGAAGGCTTCCCTTTATTCTTCGCGAGATCAATGATCTGCTTGATATTAATAATTTTCTCGGCGGGTTCGCGCCGTGGATATTGCTCGGGCTATGCCTTTCAGTTTTCAGCAGAACGCCTTTAAGAGCGGCGGTCAACACGTTTTTGTTCTTCGCCGGCATGGTCTCGGCATATTATTTATACTCGTATTTCGTTTTGGGGTTCTACCCTGAGCGCTATGCGTTTATCTGGATCGTGTTCACGCTCTTAAGCCCGTTTCTGGCGTTCGGAACGTGGTTTTCAAAGGAAAAGGGCGTCGTCCCGATCGTAATTTCGGCGTTCATACTGGCGCTTTTGATCAACACCGCGTTTAACTACGGGCTTTACTACATAGCGGTGACTAACCTTTTGAACGCGCTGATATTTATCGCCGCGGCGGTGATACTTAAAAGGAACGCGTCCGAAACGTCAATTATGCTTGCCCTGGCACTCATTTTAGCGATCATAATGCGCTTTGCGCTGCCATATCAGATATGGTGAGAAAGGAAGTATTAAAATGCTCAAAGTTATAACGTTTAATATAAGATATACCGACGATCCGGACGGCAACTCCATTGCCGAGCGCGCGCCGAGGCTTAAAAAAGTCATCGACGGGCGCGACCCCGACCTTATCGGCTTCCAGGAGTGCACTCCGGCATGGATGGAATTTATCGAAAAATACTGGGGAGAGGACTATGAGATAATAAACCAGTACCGCGCGCACCACAGCTTAGAGTCTACACCGATTTTATACAAGCGCGACAAGTTCGAGTGCCTTAAAAAGGGCTGGTTCTGGCTGTCGGACACTCCGGAAGAAGAGTCCGGCGGATGGGACGAGTGCGGCTGCTACAGAATTTGCTGCTACGCCGTTTTAAAGTGCAAATCGTGCGGAAAGACCTTCACATTTATGAACACGCATTTCGGATTCGGTGATGACAATCAGGTTAAGAGCGCCAAGCTCATACGGGCGAAGAGCGAGGAGATCTCAGCTGCACCGGCATTCTGCACAGGCGACTTTAATATGACTCCCGAAAAAATCGGCTATAAGACAATGACGGAGTTTTTCACGGACGTTAACGCCGTGACAGAGAAGGACTTTAACACCACCTATCACGGATATGACAAAGACTATACCGGTGAGCACATTGACTATTGCTTTATCGACAAGCGCATTAAGCCGGTGTCGTCCAAGGTGATATATGACCTTGTGGACGGCAAGTTCCCGTCTGACCACTACGGAATCGAATTCAAACTGGAAATATGAAAAAAGGAAGGCGTCAGCCTTCCTTTTTAGTTTGGATTGTCACGGTTGAACCTTTTTTATTGCGTTATTTTAGTTCCGCCGCCGGACATTGCATTTTTTGCGTTTTCAAGAGACGTTATAACAGCGACACGGTCAGGCGAGCCTTTTACAAATTCCACGGCGGAGAGCACCTTGGGGCGCATGCTCCCCTCGCCGAACTCGCCGGATTCGTCATAGGAAAGCGCCTCTTTGACCGTCATTTGGGCAAGCTCTTTTTCGTTTTCCTTGCCGAAATTTATCGAAACGCGGTCGACCGCGGTCAGGATGAAGAGATATTTCGCGTCCGTCTCGCTTGCCAAAAGCGCGGCGGCGCGGTCTTTATCTATCACGGCGGAAACGCCGCGGTATAACCCGTCCGACTCTTTTGCGACGGGGATTCCTCCACCGCCGCACGCGATGACGATGAACTCGTTGTCAAGAAGATTTAGTATTGAGTCGCGCTCGACGATCGATTTCGGCGCGGGCGAGGCGACGACCTCACGGTAGCCGCGGCCGGAGTCCTCCTTAAAGGTCTTGTCCGGGTACTCGTGCTTTATTTGTTCGGCCTCTTCGCGCGTGAAGAACGCGCCGATGGGCTTTGTCGGATTTGAAAACGCCGGGTCTGATTTATCGACCTCGACCTGCGTTATCATCGAGGACACGTGCCAGGGCATATTGCGCTTTCGGAGCTCGAACAAAATTTCCTGCTGAAGGTGGTAGCCGATATAGCCTTCGCTCATTGCCGTGCATTCGGGGAGCGGCATTGCCGGGATTTTTTTATTCACCTTCGCGCCATCCGAGAAGGCGGACGAGATCATGCCGACCTGAGGGCCGTTTCCGTGCGTTACAATGATTTCATACCCTTCGGCGATGAGCGAAACGAGATGCGGCGCGGCGGCGCGGATCTTTTCAAGCTGTTCGGACGGCGTGTTTCCGAGCGCGTTTCCGCCGAGGGCTATTACGATGCGGTCAGCCATTTATTCTCCCCCTTTTGGGAATCTGCTGGGTGATGCAGTGAATGTTGCCGCCCCCGAGCAGTATCTCGCGCGCATAGATGCCGACGATCTCGCGGCCGGGGAACACTTCTTTCAAGAGCGATTCTGCCTTTTCGTCCGCCGGGTCATTGAATTTCGGGAAGAGCACCGCGCCGTTTATGATATAAAGGTTGGCATAGCTTGCGGCAAGGCGGTCGCCCTCGTTTCTCGGGAGCGTGCCGTCCACGGCGTCCACGCCCTCCGATTCCTCGGCGGTGATCAAGACGGGGCGGGGCAAGATGAGCTTGTGAACCTTGATCTTTCTGCCCTTTGCGTCCGTCTCGCGCTCCAAGACTTCGAGCGCGCTTTTTGAAATTTCATACTGCGGATCGGACTCGTCCTCGCACCAGGCAAGGAGCGCCTCCCCGGGCTTTACAAACGTGAAGATGTTATCGACGTGTCCGTTCGTCTCGTCGTTATAGATTCCGCGCGGAAGCCAGATGATCTTTTCAACGTTTAAATATTCCTTGAGGTTTTCCTCAATTTCCTCTTTTGAGAGCGAGGGGTTTCTGCCTTCGCTTAAAAGGCACTCCTCGGTCACGACCAAGGTTCCCTCGCCGTCGACATGGATCGAGCCGCCTTCGAGCACGAAGTTTTCCGCCTTATAGCGGTCGGCGCGCTCAATTTCGGTGACCTTTAAGGCGATCTCGTCATCAAGATCCCAGGGAAAGTAAAGACCGTCGACAAGGCCGCCCCAGGCGTTAAAGTTCCAGTCGACGCCGCGTATCTCTTCGCCGTTGGTGACGAAGGTCGGCCCACAGTCGCGGACCCAGGAGTCGTTGTTCGATGTCTCGATAACGCGGACGGCCGGGTCTAACATGGCGCGCGCATTCTTGTACTGATCCTTATTTGCCAAAACGGTGATGGGCTCAAAGCGCGAAATGGCTTTCGCCACCTCGGCGAAGACCTTCTGCGCCGGCTTTCCGCCATTTCGCCAGTTGTCCGGGCGCTCGGGCCATATCATATATGAGCCGGAGTGAGGCTCAAACTCGCCCGGCATTCGGAAATTATCTTTTTTGGGTGTTGAATTTACTGTTTTCATAGTTTTATCCTTTCTGTGTTTTTACGGCGCGCGAGGCGATGACCTCGCCGATGATGACGGCAAGAATAGTGCCCGAAAGAAGCGGAAGCTTCGTGCCGAGCTCATCGGACGAGAAATTTAACGGAACGACCGATAGCACGACCGAGATCACCAGAAGCACCATCGGAAGATAAGCATAGAGCTTTAAGATCCCCTGCCCTCCGCCGACCTTATAGGGGCGGTTCCTGTCCGGGTCAGTTTTCCGGAGCTTTAGAAAAGCCGGAAAGATCGGGATATAGGACATTAATAGCGTTACCATATTAAGTGCGAAAAAGCTCCAGAAAAGGTCAGGGCTCGGGATGAAAGGCGCCGAGAGCACCACGAGCGACGCGATTACGCCGTTTGCAATGTTCGCGCCCTGGGGCATTTCCTTCTTATCAAGAATGCTGAATACCTTGGGGAGCGCCCCCTCTTTCGCGGCATAGCTTGCGACATAGTTCACGCCGAACGACCAGGAAATGAGGTTCGTAAAGAGCGTGTACATAAACATCAGCCCGAATATGATGATGAGCGCACCGGAGCTTTTGCCCGTCAGCGTCATAAAGCTTTCGACGAGACCGCCCGATGCGGCAAGCTCATCCGCCGGAATGGCAACGCCGATTCCGAACGACGCTAAGATATAGAAAAATGCGATGAAAACGCCGCCCAAGACGAGCGCTTTCGGGATCTCCTTACCCGGGTTTTTCATTTCTGAGGCGAAGGTCGTCACGACCTCGAAGCCCAGGAAGTTAAAGATTATGACCGAGATGTTGGAAAGCCCCGTCACATCAAGGCTCGGAATAAAGCTCTCGGGTGTGAACGCATTGGCCGAGCCGCGCGTCACGGCGACGTAGATACCGAGAACGCCGAGTGAAAGCATGATGATCGCTTTAAATATCGCGGCGATGTTTAATATCCACTTGTTGTCGCTCACGTTAAAGCCGCTTATGAAAACGACCACCCAGATGAATAAAAGCTGGAGCAGCACCGTTGCAAAAACCGAAAGCGTGATGCCGAAAAGCGTCGCTAAAAGGTCGGTAAAGAGCACCGCGAGCGAACCCATCCAAAGCGGAAAGTTGATATAATAATACCAGGCGACGCGCGAGCCCCAGCGCTTGCCGAACGCGCGCTTTACCCAGTCATAGATTCCGCCCTCGTCCTCATACGCCGTGCCTAGCTCCGCGGAGATCAGGCCGTACGGCATGAAGAACCCCAAAAGCAGGAATATCCACCAGAAAAACTGCGAGTTGCCGATCGCCGCCGCGCCGGGAGCGGACTCCACGACGAGCACGATGCAGACGGCGGCAAGCACCGCGTCAAAAAGACGGAATTTTTTCTTTGTCAAGTAAAAAACCTCCTTAATAAGAGCCTATCAGAAGATTTTGGAAAGCTCGGAGTAAACTTCGGTCTTCACGGCCTCGCGCTCCGCCTCACAGCCCAAGGAATCGCGGAGAAGGTAAACTAAGATACCGCGCATCGCGGTCAGGCGGTTTTCCGCCTCGTCGAAGGCGATGGAATAGTCAGAATCCAAAACCTCGTCGGTGACTTCCTCGCCTCTGCTTGCCGGAAGGCAGTGCATGAACTTAACATCGGGCGAGGCTTTTTTCATCATTGCGTCTGTCACCTGATACTTGGGCATGAAGAGCTTTAAACGCTCCTCTTTGGAAAGCTCGGCGTTGTAAAGGCCGTACCACACGTCGGTATAAACGAAGTCTGCGCCGGAGAGTGCTTCGTCCTCGTCCTCTGTCACCGTCACACTGCCGCCGGAAATTTCCGAGTTTCTCTTTCCTATCTCGATGAACTTTTCGGAAAGCTGATTTCCTTTCGGGCCGAAATGCACGAAATTCATACCGAGCTTTGTCGAGATCATCATTTCCGAGGCGCAGACCTGCGTTGCGTCGCCGACGAAAACGATCTTACAGTCCTCAATTTTCTTGCCATTTGGAAGGTGCTCAATCATCGTGATCGCGTCGCCTATCTCCTGCGTCGGGTGGTTATAGTCACTCATCGCGTTGATAACGGGGATCGACGCGCACTCGGCGAGGCGGACAACGGTGTTATGCTCGTCCACACGCGCCATCAAAATGTCCGTCAGGCGCGAGAGAACGCGCGCGGTGTCCTCCATCGTTTCGTGGCCGCCCAACTGTATCTGCCCGGGCGCCAAATACTGTGCATGGCCTCCGAGCTGTTCCATCGCCGTTTCAAACGAAACTCTTGTACGGGTCGAGCTCTGCTGAAAAATCATGCCGAGCGTTTTATTTTTAAGAAGCGGGGGATAATAACCGCGGCGTATGCTTTTCTTGATCGCAAGGCTTAGATTGATTATCTTTAAGAGCTCCTCTTTGGTGTAGTCTTCTGTTGTAATTAAATCTTTAATCATAAAATCAGTCCTTTCTTTTTTAATTTGCCCGAATGAGAAAAAAGCTATGCAAAAAAATAAAAATGTGATAAAATAAAAATGAGGTGATGAAAGTGGTCATAACGCTGACATTAAATCCGGCATTCGACATATATTATGAAACCGGGCGCCTTGAACCCGGAAGCGAGATGCGCGTGAAAAAGACGGGCCGATTCATCGGCGGCAAGGGCATAAACACGTCGCGCGCCCTATTCTCGCTCGGCATTGAAAATTTTGCCGCCGTGCTTTTGGGGCGCGACAACGCGGTCGAATTTATTAAAGAGGCCGAGGGCGAAGGGCTTTGCCTGATTCCGGTTTTGACAAGCGGCGCGGTGCGCGAAAACATCACTGTGCGCGAGGATGGCGGACGGGAAACAAGGATGAGCACAGATTTTTTTTCTGATGAAGATTCGGTGGCCGAAGCGCTCCGAAAAACAAAAGCCGCCTTTTCCGGCGACGATATTTTGGTCTTTTCGGGAAGATTGCCAAAGGGCGTTGAAAAAGAAAGAATAACGGATTTTCTTTCCGGGCTTACGGGCGTTAAAATAGCGCTCGACTCCAAAAGTATGGCAAAGGAGGACATAAAAAAGATCCGCCCGTGGCTCATCAAGCCCAACGAAGAGGAGGCGCTCGCGTTCGGAGATACATATAAGACAGCGGCGGCGAAGCTAAAAGCGCTCGGCTGTGAAAACGTCATAATAAGCCTCGGCGAAAACGGGGTGTTCTTTTCGGGAGCGGACGAGTTTTTCGTAAAAGCGCCGAAAGTGTGCGCGCTTTCGACCGTTGGCGCGGGCGACAGCTTGACCGCCGGGTTTATCGCATCGCACATTTTAAAAAGGAGCGAAAGAGAGTGTGTGCGTTTTGCGGTCGCCGCCGGTTCTGCGGCGTGCGAGAAGGCAGGAACAGCGCCGCCCGATATGAGCGAGGTCACCCGTCTTTTTTCGGAAAATACATTTTAAAAAGGATTTTTACATTTACATTTCACCCTCTTTAGTGCTAAAATCAGGATAAGGAGGGATATGATATGAAAGATAAATTGATTTTGCCGACCAAAGAGCAGGCAGCCTGGGCGGACGCGGAGGTCGGCGTTATCATTCACTACGATTTAACGTCGTTTCACCCGAGGTATGATTTCAGGAGTCACTGGGGAGACGTTATCCCGGCTTCGGACTTTGACCCGTCGGCGCTCGATACGGATAACTGGATAAAAACCGCCGCGTCTGCCGGTGCTCGCTATGCGGTGCTCGTTGCCAAGCATTGCACCGGCTTTTGCCTGTGGCCGACGGCAGAACATGACTACAGCGTTAAAAGCGCACCCTGGAAAAACGGTAAAGGCGACGTTGTGGCGGACTTTTTTGCTTCCTGCAAAAAATACGGCGTCCGCCCCGGGCTTTACTACAGCGCTTCGTGCAATCAGTTCGCGGACGTGGACAACCCGGGAAAGGTAAGAAGCGGGAAAAAAGAGGATCAGGAGCGCTATAACGCCCTTGTCCTCTCTCAGCTTACCGAGCTTTGGACAAACTACGGCGAGTTTTTCGAGATCTGGTTTGACGGCGGCTGCTTAAAACCCGAAGACGGCGGAGCGGACATAGCGCCCCTTTTGGCAAAGCTTCAGCCCGGCGCGGTCGTTTTCCAGGGGCCCAAAGAGCTAAAGTCCCTCGTCCGCTGGTGCGGAAACGAGAGAGCCGAGGCGAGCGAGAACTGCTCGGCAATATTTTCATACTCCGACATGCACGACGACGGGACAACCGAACGCCCCGACTCTGGCGACACGTTCGGCGACATCTGGTGCCCGGCCGAGTGCGATATGCCGAACCGCGATCCGTACCGCGCAAACGCGAACGGCTGGTTCTGGGCGCCGGGCGAGGACGACACGGTTTTTCCATCGGAGGAATTGTTCGACCGCTATTTAAAATCTGTCGGCAGGAACGGCAATCTTTTAATCGGCATGGCGATTGATAAAAGAGGGCTTGTTCCCGAAAAGGATGCCGCCGAGTTTAAGAAATTCGGCGATATGGTAAAAAACGCGTTTTCCGCACCGATAAACGAAAAATTCGCAAAAAAGAGCGAAACGGAATTTGAAATAGCCTCAAACGGCGAAAAGGCATATGTCATGCTCGGCGAGGAGATTAAAAAAGGCGAGCGCGTGACTGGATACACCCTTTCGGCAGAGGATAAAGAAGGGAAAGAAATATTCTCTTATTCGGGGGCTGTCATTTCGCACAAGAGAATTATCGCCGTTCCGGAGGGCGCGGTCAAAATAAAGCTTAAGATCACGGTCTTTAAGGACACACCGGCGATCCGGTTTTTCAAGATATATAAAAGAGGATAGGCACTGCCTATCCTCTTTTTCTTGCTTCAAGTCTGTATATGGGCTTTCCCTCGTTTACGAAGCGCTCTTCGTACTCGGTCATAACATTTCCTTCAAAGTCGCTTGAATGAAGGTCGAACGTGATGTTTGAAAGGAGAAAATCCTCGCCCGCGAAGCTGTTTAGCGAAAACTCAAAAAGCGGTGCGTTGTCCGTCTTGAAAAAGATCTCTCCGTCCGGCGTGAGCCACTTTTTATAAAGCTTTAGAAAGTCCGGATGCGTGAGCCTTCTTTTGGCGCGTTTCTTCTTCGGCCACGGGTCGGAAAAGTTAAGATATATCCGTTTGACCGAGCCTTCCTTTATTATATCGTCCAAAAGCGCGACGTTCTTCATCGAAAACCGGAGGTTCTCTATCCCGGCTTTTTTCGCACTCTCAGCCGCGAGAATGGCGACATTTTCGCACTGCTCCACAGCAAGGTGGGCGCTGTCCGGGTTAAGGCGCGCGGTCTCGGTGATAAAGCGCCCTTTGCCGCACCCGATCTCGATGCATAAGCTCTTATCGCCCGAGAAGCCGTAAAGCTCGTCGGCCGTCTCTATGATATAGTCGCCGCACCCGTCGATACGCTCGGAAAGATGCGCCCTTTTTCTCATTCTCAAAAAAATCAACTCCAAAAATATGATTAATATATTATAACAGCAAATCAAAAATAAATCAATAGAAGGTTATAAAATGTGTTAATTAGGCTCATAAATGCGCAAGTCGGGCAAACGGTATTGACATGAGACGCTTTTTTCTGTTATGCTTTTAAAAAAATATTGGAGGGAAAAAACTATGCTTAAAAAAATCACAGCGGTTATTGCCTGCCTTGCGATCGCGGCGTCGGTTGTCGGATGCGGCAAAAAAGCGGTAACATTTGACACTGAAGACTGGGGCGACATGGAGATCCGTGTTGCCGGCTACAGACTTTTCAACGACGACCCGTTAAACTATGAGTTTGCGGCAGGCGCCGATAAGTTTACCGAAGAGTACGGCACGAAGGTTTCATTTATGGTCGGCGGCGGCGACGGACTGGGCGACGATCTCGTTTCGGGCATCATGTCCGGCGACCCGTGGGAGGTTCAGTATTGTTTCGGAATCTCGGTATTCCCGCTCACCTTTGCCGAGGAGCTCTACACACCCATCACCGAATATCTTGATTTCGAGAACAACGACAAGATTGACAAGCTCACTGTCGAGGGCACAAAGTGGCTCGGAGAGTACTACGGCGTCAGCGCCCTTCCCATGCAGGAAGTTTTGTATATAGCATATAACGAGACATGGATGAATGAGCTCGGCATCAAGACCCCCTATGAGTATTACAAAGAGGGCAAGTGGGACATGGAGGCTTATAAGGAGATCAACAAAGCCGGCGTTGCACTCGGCGCAAACTCAAAGAGCATGTACACAAGACCGCACGTTCCCGGAAAATATATGTCCGAATGGAACGACGAGACAGGCGAGGTCACCGTTACATATGACTGCCCCGAAAACGTTGAGTGGCTCAGCTACTGGGGTGAGCTTTTGACCAATCCTCAGTACAACATCACGACGGACGGCAAGGTTTCTTTAAGAAACATCATCATGCGCGATCAGGTTATGCCCAACCTTATCAAAGACGAGCTTAACGAAACGACGACAGATACGATAAGATACATAAACTACCCTAATAAGGACGGCGGCCCCGGCGCATATCTCACGGACTCGCACTTCCTCTTCCCCCAGGGCGTTTCGGAGGAAAAGCTTCCCTGCGCATTCATGCTCGCCTGCTACATGGTCGACTCCAAGTCCGAGATGGTAACCGAGGAGACCTATAAGCCCAACATGAACGAAGAGGACTTCGCGATTTGGGAGGAGACGCTCGATAACGCATATTATCTTCCGAGAATTTTCTATAACGGAATCTGGGAGATGGGCGGCAAGTTCTTAAGCGATATGAACGCCGGAAAAGCGGTTGCGACTCACATCGCGGAAAACACAGAGGTTCTTAAGGCAAGAGCCGAAGAGTTCAACGAAAAATACGTTGACGGCTATGAAGCAAAATAATTAAAGAACAGGGCGGAGATCTCCGCCCTGTTCTTTCGCGCCGGTAAGCGCCGGCTGACGGGCAGAAAAAAGCAGCCGGACAACAAGAAATAAAACCCTTTTTGGGCAATTATGCTGATTTTCATAACTAAATGTGCAAAAAAGTGAAACATATGTGCACTTTTTTAAAGAAAAGTCTTGACCCGGAGCAGATTTTGGTATATAATACTCTTACATTGGTGTCCCGGCGGCATTCCGGGGCATAGCACCCGTGAGGGAATTAAAAGTATGGAGGAGTATAGAAATGGCAAAAAAAATCATTGCGGTTGTTGCTTGCTTGGCTATCATTGCGTCTTTTGTAGGATGCGGCCAGAAGGTAACATTCAACACAGAAGACTGGGCTGACATGGAAATCCGTGTTGCAGGCTACAGACTTTTCAACGACGACCCGTTAAACTATGAGTTTGCGGCAGGCGCAGATAAGTTTACCGAGGAGTACGGAACAAAGGTTTCCTTCCTGGTAGGCGGCGGCGACGGACTTGGCGACGACCTTGTTTCCGGTATCATGTCGGGTGATCCCTGGGAGATCCAGTATTGCTTCGGAATCTCGGTATTCCCGCTCACCTTTGCCGAGGAGCTCTACACACCCATCACCGAATATCTTGATTTCGAGAACAACGACAAGATTGACAAGCTCACTGTCGAGGGCACAAAGTGGCTCGGAGAGTACTACGGCGTCAGCGCCCTTCCCATGCAGGAAGTTTTGTATATAGCATATAACGAGACATGGATGAATGAGCTCGGCATCAAGACCCCCTATGAGTATTACAAAGAGGGCAAGTGGGACATGGAGGCTTATAAGGAGATCAACAAAGCCGGCGTTGCACTCGGCGCAAACTCAAAGAGCATGTACACAAGACCGCACGTTCCCGGAAAATATATGTCCGAATGGAACGACGAGACAGGCGAGGTCACCGTTACATATGACTGCCCCGAAAACGTTGAGTGGCTCAGCTACTGGGGTGAGCTTTTGACCAATCCTCAGTACAACATCACGACGGACGGCAAGGTTTCTTTAAGAAACATCATCATGCGCGATCAGGTTATGCCCAACCTTATCAAAGACGAGCTTAACGAAACGACGACAGATACGATAAGATACATAAACTACCCTAATAAGGACGGCGGCCCCGGCGCATATCTCACGGACTCGCACTTCCTCTTCCCCCAGGGCGTTTCGGAGGAAAAGCTTCCCTGCGCATTCATGCTCGCCTGCTACATGGTCGACTCCAAGTCCGAGATGGTAACCGAGGAGACCTATAAGCCCAACATGAACGAAGAGGACTTCGCGATTTGGGAGGAGACGCTCGATAACGCATATTATCTTCCGAGAATTTTCTATAACGGAATCTGGGAGATGGGCGGCAAGTTCTTAAGCGATATGAACGCCGGAAAAGCGGTTGCGACTCACATCGCGGAAAACACAGAGGTTCTTAAGGCAAGAGCCGAAGAGTTCAACACAAAGTATGTTGATGGCTACGAAGCTAAATAATTAAATAATGCCGATAAAACAGAGCGGAATTTCCGCTCTGTTTTTTCTTTGCGGCGACCGAAAAATCCCCGTCGCTGTTCCGGAGCCCTAATAAAAACCGTGAAAATGCGGCTTTGACGGCGGATATGCAGCTAAATTATAAAAGAAAAAAACCGAAATGTTGAACCGACCTCCCAATCGTTAGATTTTTGGTCTAACTTTCGGGGGTCGGTTCACTTTGCACACAGTTTATTTTTTATAAAACCATTACGAGTATTCCGGCGGCGATCAGCACAGAACCGATTGCCGACTTGACGGTGAATTTTTCGTGCAGGAATAAAAACGCCATAATGAGCGTTAAAACGATACTCATTTTATCGATCGGGGCGACGCGCGAAACCTCGCCGAGCTGAAGCGCCTTATAGTAAAACAGCCACGACGCGCCTGTTGCGAGGCCGGAAAGAATTAAGAATATCCAGCTTTTTTTGTCAATATCCGCAATTCCGGACTGGGCGTTTGTCAAAAACACCATTCCCCACGCCATGATGAGGACGACGGCCGTGCGGAGCGCGGTCGCAAGATTCGAGTTGACGCCGTTTATGCCGACCTTCGCCAAAATTGTCGTGAGTGCCGCGAAAACCGATGAAAGAATTGCGCAGACAAGCCACATAATAAAACCTTCTTTCGTTTATTTTGAATTATGGCGCAGAACCTCATACATTAAAATTCCGGCGCTGACCGAAGCGTTTAACGATTCCGCCTTACCGCGCATCGGAATCTTGACCGCTTCGCAAAGAGAGATGACCTCGTCCGACGCGCCGGAACCCTCGTTCCCGATTACAACGGCGCATTTACCGCGAAAGTCCGCCTCGAAAAGCGAGACAGAATCCTCGCGCAGTGCTCCGCAAAAGACCCTGTAGCCCCTCTTTTTAAGGAGCGGAATTATGGACGGCAAGTCCCCGCCCAAGACGATCGGAAGGTTAAATACCGAACTCATCGTCGAGCGGATGACCTTGGGATTATAAAGGTCGGCACAGCCGGGCGATAAGATGACTGCGGATGAGCCCGCCGCGTCCGCAGTGCGGATGATGGTGCCGACGTTGCCGGGGTCCTGCACCCTGTCGCAGAGAACCAAAAGGTCAAATGATCCGCTCAGGATCTCCTCCACGGAAGAGGGGACGATCTTTGCGACAGCGAGCATGTCCTGCGGCGATGAGGTGTCCGTTATCTCGGCAAAAGTCTTCTCATCGGTCGAAAACTGGGGAATCGAATGGTCGAAAAGCGGCTCGCCGCCGTTACAGAATATTATGTAGGAGATCTTAGCGCCGTTTGCGACCGCGTCCGTCACGCTTCGTTTGCCTTCGATGATGAACTCGCCGGACTTTTCGCGCTCCCTTTTTTTCGAGAGCTTTTTAATATGCTTGATTTTATCGTTTGAAGCGGATAGTGTGAGCATATATCCTCCAAAAATAAAAGGAACGGTATCAACCGTTCCTCGTTTTTTTACGCCAATGCGCTCTTAGCCTTTGCAACGAGCTCGGCGAAAGCCGCGGAATCGTTGATTGCTATCTCGGAAAGCATCTTTCTGTTAAGAGTGATGTTTGCCTTCTTAAGTCCGTTCATGAACTGAGAATAGTTTATTCCGTTCATCTTGCATGCAGCGCTGATTCTGGTGATCCAGAGTCTTCTGAAATCTCTCTTCTTCTGCTTTCTTCCGATGTAAGCATAGTCGAGAGCCTTCATAACGGACTGCTTTGCTACCTTATAAACTTTAGAGCGGGCACCAACATAGCCTTTAGCCAGCTTAAGTACTTTTTTGTGTCTTTTTTTTGCGCTCATTGCGCCTTTAATTCTAGCCATTTCTCTCTTTTCCTCCTGGTATTATTTGTAGGGAATAAGGGTCTTCATTACCTTTGCGTTCGAAACGTTTACGTAACCGCCCTTTCTGAGTCTTCTTTTTCTCTTGGTGCTCTTCTTGTTTAATATATGACTCTTGAAAGCCTTTCCGCGTTTGATCTGACCGCTTTTGGTGAGTCTTAAACGCTTTGCGGCGCCTCTGTGCGTCTTAATTTTGGGCATAACTATTAAACTCCTCTCGGTTAAATTTATTCTAAAGCATTTCTGCTTTGTGACTTATTTTTTCTCGATGGGCGCAACGATCATAAAAAGGGTTCTGCCTTCGAGCTTGGGCTTTTTCTCAACGTTTCCGCATTCGGCCAACGCTTCGGCAACGCGGTCAAGAAGCTGAACACCCAATGAAGAATGGTTGATCTCACGCCCTCTGAACCTGATGGTGACTTTAAGCTTGTCGCCCGCGGTCAGAAATTTCTTTCCGTGGTTCATTTTGGTCTCGAAATCGTGTGTGTCGATCGAAGGAGTCATCTTGATCTCCTTAGTGTCGACAATGCGCTGGTTCTTTCTGTTTTCCTTCTCTTTCTTAAGAAGTTCGAAACGGTACTTCCCGTAGTCCATTATCTTGCACACGGGCGGATCCGCATTCGGCGACATCAAAACCAGGTCAAGCTCCGCCTCATCGGCAAGGGACTGCGCCTTATCGGTATCCATAATGCCGAGCTGTTCGCCGTCGCTCCCTATGAGCCGTACGCTTTTCGCCGTTATTTCCTCATTGATCATCAATTCCTTGATAGCTATTGAAAACACCCCCGAAATTAAAAATTGCGGCAGGAAACTGCCGCAACAAAAAAACGCTTGTTTTTTCGTATTTACCGAACCGCTCGTACGTCGGCCGGTGAGAAGCGGCAATGCCTCTGCTTGTTTTGCTCTGCTATTATAACACTTATTTATCACTTTGTCAAGCTTTTTGTTGACAAAATTTTTTCTTAGGTGTATAATATTAAAAAAAGAGTAGGGCGAGGTGAAATTCCTCACCGGCGGTAATGAGCGTTTATGCTACGAGTCCGAGAGCGAAAGCTGATTTGGGTCAGATTCCCGAACCGACGGTAGAGTCCGGATGAAGAACTCACTTTCTGAGAGGCGCCTTTTTAAGGGCGCTTTTTTTGTCCCCGCTTAAAAGAAAGAAGGATATTTATGAAAAGAACAAGATTTATGGCAGTGTGCGCGATGCTTTCGGCAATGGCGGTCGTTTTGCAGCTTATGGCGGCGGTTATCCCGAAGGTCGGCGGATTTTTGGACATTGAGTTTTCCGACCTTCCGGCGATAATCGGAACGCTCGCGCTCGGGCCGCTTTGCGGCGTTTTGATCGAGCTGATCAAAAATGTGGTGCACTGCGCATTCACGACGACGGGGTTTGTCGGCGAGCTGGCAAATTTCGTTGTGAACGGAACATTCGTTTTGGTGCTCGGCCTCATCTATAAGGCGCATAAAACGAAAAAGACAGCGATCGCCGGCTTTGCGGCGGCGACGCTTGTTTGTACCATTACGGCGATGGCGGCAAACTATTTTCTGATGTTTCCGCTCTATATGCCAGATGCACCTAAAAATGTCATCTGGGCGATGATTCTTTCGACAGTAACGCCGTTTAACATTGTTAAAGGAATCGTCCTTTCGGTGATAACGCTTCTTATTTATAAAAAGCTCTCGCCAATCATAAAGGGATGACGAAATATCGTCGGAACAAGTTACACTTGTTCCGATTTTTCTTACAAAAAATCTTCCGCAAGCTCCACTGTTCCTCCTCTTTGCAAAAAGGAACGCTGTCGATGCCGCCCTTTGCGGCCCGGCATCGTAAGGTGACGGGAATAGGTCACTGAAAAATGTCGTTCCCCTCGCCTTTCTTTTTCTCACGGCGGAACGCCAAAAATGTGCCCGATGTGTCCGCCGCGGCAAAGAAAACATCATTAACGCTGCCTATTCCCTGCTCGGAAAGCTTTCTTTCGAGCCATTTTTCGTCGTGCCCGGAAAGGCGCAGATTTTCATATAATATATGGCCGTCGGCGATCAATGTCACGAACGGGCTTTCTTCGGCGACGGCATTTTGGTGCATTATATTGCCGATGTCCCCGGGCGTCGCCGGGCGTGCCGTCGATTTGGGGAGCACGGAGATCTTGCCGTTCTCCTCCAAAAAGGCATAACCGATGTCGCCGACGTTGAAATAGCCCTGAACGCGGCACTGATTTAAGAACTCGCTTAAGTCCACTTTGCTTTTTTTGAAATTTTCGGGCAAAAATTTTCCGTTGTATATCAGGGCGAGACTCCTTCCGCTGACAAAGCGGCGCACGCGTATCGATTTTGAGGTCAGCACCGTGATGAAATATCCGGCCGCAGTGTAGACGGCCATCGCGGTCAGCGGCTTTAGAAAGTCGCCCTCGAGCGAGGTTGCCATCTCGGCGGCGATCGACCCTATCGTGATGCCGTTGATATAGTCGAACATATTTAGCTCGGACATCTGGCGGTTTCCGATGATCTTGACCGATATAAACATGGCGATGAGCGAAAAAAGCGACACCGCGGCGATGTTTAAAATTGCCATAATAAAGGCACACTCCTTTTTTATGAGTGTGCCCCGTAAGATAAAAATTATTACATCGCCGCAGTGAGGATCCCGACGGTTATCAGCGCGGCACATAAAAGCCTGTATAAAATGTGCTTTTCGCCGAAAAAAAGCTTGCCCATCAAAATGGAGGCGACGACGGACGACTGCTTTAAGAGTATCATTACCGTCACGCGGCTGTCCGGCGAGGCGTTGGCCGTGAAAAGTGCGCGGTCGCCCAGAACGAAGATGACGCTCATTATTATGATGAGCGGATTTTTTATGTAGGTCTTTAAGCTTATGTGAGTCTTTGTGATTATGACATATACAAGGTATAAAAGCGTCATACACAGCATGAACCAGAACTGGAGCGCGCCGGGCGTGATGTCGCCCCGCGCCATGATGCCTTTATCCATCGTGCCGGAAATTGAGTTAAAAAGGCACGAGGTCAAAAGCATTAAGACCGGCACAAGCGCGGCTTTGCCCTTTTCTCCGTCGCGCTTTAAATTGACCGCCGAAACGCCCAGAACCACCAGAAGGAGGCCAAGCCACTGATATATGCCCATCTTTTCATTAAAAAAGATTATTCCGAACAGCGTGGAAAATAATATGCCCGACATTTCCACGACCCCGAAAAAGCTGACCGGCATTTTGCCGATGGATTTAAATGAAAATATCCACGCGACGAAAACGGCGAGCGATTTTAAAAGTATAATAAGGTAGAGCGACCTGTCGGCAAAAATGAGCTCGCCAGGCGAAGAGGTGAGCGACACGGGCGCTATTAAAAGAAAGCTTAAAAGCGTGTATAAAAACAAGACCTCGACCAAAGGGCTTTTTGTGAGCGCCTTTTTCCGAAGAGCGTTTCTGACTCCCGAGGCGACCCCGTAAAAGAGCGTTAATGCGATCCAATTCAATTCAATCATCTCCCTGCAAGATTATACTATAAACCGATAAATTTTGCAATATTAATAAAAAAATAAAAAAACTATTGCATTTTGTGAAAAAGTGTGCTACAATATATTTTGCTGAAAAATACTAAGGGCAAAAAGTGCGGCACCGTTCGCCGCGCCGCTTGCCGTAACCCAAATGTATTAAAAAATTTTTGGAGGTGAATTACATGCCCAATATTAAATCAGCTAAGAAGAGAGTTCTTATCACAAAGAAGAAAACACTCAGAAATCAGATGATTAAATCCGCGATCCACACGGCTTTAAGAAAGGCTGACGCTGCAGTTGCGGCAAACGATAAGGACGAGGCTAAGAAGGCGGTTACTTACGTGATCAAGAAGCTTGATCAGGCGGCTGCAAAGGGTGTGTTCCACAAGAACACCGTTGCAAGAAGAAAATCTGCTCTTGTTAAGCGTTTCAACGCAATGGCGTAAATTTTATAAATACAAAAACTTAAGGACAGTTTCCCACTGTACGATTTGTAAACAAAAATCTACGCTAAGTAGATTTTTTTGTTGTGCAGGGGTTTTACGCATTTTCCTATTAGAAGGAGGGATTAACTTTGAAAAGACTTTTTACTTCCGAGTCCGTGACCGAGGGACATCCGGACAAGCTGTGCGACCTTGTGGCGGACAGAATTCTTGACGCGTATCTTAAAGAAGATCCGTATTCGAGAGTTGCGTGCGAGGTGACGGCGTGCACGGGCCTTATCAACGTGATGGGCGAGATCACGAGCCGCACCACGGCGGACGTTCAGTCGATCGTGCGCGATACCGTGCGCGAGATCGGCTATACCGATTCCTCGATGGGGTTTGACGCGGACACATGCTGTGTTATGAACAGCGTTCACGGCCAGTCGCCGGACATTGCAATGGGTGTCGGCGACGGGGACGATCCGGATTCCGGCGCAGGCGACCAGGGTCTCATCTTCGGCTATGCATGCTCCGAGACGGACGTGCTCATGCCGCTTCCCATTTATCTTGCGCACAAATTGTCCGAACGCCTCACATATGTGAGAAAGTCGGGGATCATGAGCTATCTCCGCCCGGACGGCAAGACTCAGGTGACGGTTGAATACTCCGAGGACGGAGAGCCCAAACGGATCGACGCGGTGGTCGTTTCCTCCCAGCACTCCGAGGACGTTTCGCAGGAGGAGATCAGGCGCGACATCAAGAAGAACGTGATCGATCATGTCATCGACAAAAATATGATGGATGAGAACACGAAGATATTTATAAACCCGACCGGAAGATTCGTTATCGGCGGACCTTACGGCGATTCGGGACTCACCGGAAGAAAGATCATCGTTGATACATACGGCGGATATGCGCGCCACGGCGGCGGTGCATTTTCGGGAAAGGACCCGTCCAAGGTGGACAGGAGCGCGGCCTATATGGCGCGCTATGTTGCAAAGAACCTCGTAAAAGCGGGCATCTGCTCAAAGTGCGAGATCCAGATCGCATATGCGATCGGCGTTGCAAGGCCTGTTTCCGTGAGAGTTGACACGTTCGGAACGGGCAAAATTTCCGACGGCGAGATCGAAAAAATAGTTGAGGACACCTTCGATTTAAGGCCGCACGGCATTATCGAAAAGCTTGGCTTAAGAGCGCCGATCTATGCGAAGACGACGAACTACGGCCACTTCGGAAAAGAGGGGCTCCCCTGGGAAAACACCGATATGGCACCCATATTGGCGAAAAAAGCGGGATTTTAACTAATAATGCGCCGAAAATTAATTTTCGGCGCATTATTTTCACGAATTCTCTTGACAAAAAAAGCGATTTTTAGTATACTGTGATTAATGTGGCAAAGAACGGGGGTATCGCCTTGAATATTTCCGATTATGCCGGCTGTTCCGATGAAGAACTCATCAGCCTTTCCAGAAACGGAGAGGACGGAGCGCTGGATTTTCTGATCGCCAGATATGTCGGACTGGTCAGGCAGAAGGCATTCCGTTACTTTTTGGTCGGCGCGGACAAGGAGGATCTCGTTCAGGAGGGACTCATCGGTCTATTCAAAGCGACGAGGGACTATGATGCTTCGCATTCTGTTCCCTTTAAGAGCTTTGCGGAGACTTGCATCATGCGCCAGATAGCGACCGCTATCAAGGCTGCCACTCGGTTGAAACACGGTCCTTTGAATAATTCTATTTCCTTAAGCCAGCCTTTGTTTGACGACGATGAAGAGGCTGTCGCCCTGATGGACGTTATTTGCAGAGATACACTCCCCAACCCTGAGGAAATCATTATCAATAAAGAACGCTATCGCATTATGGGAGAAAAAATTCAAAGTCTTTTAAGTAAATTCGAAAAGCAGGTGCTTGCCTACTATCTGCAGGGAAGAACCTACCACGACATTGCGTTAGAACTTGATAAGCCTCAGAAGGCGGTCGACAATGCGCTCCAGCGCGTGAAGCGCAAGCTTGAAGGCATTGTTGACGAACGGACGTTATGACCGGCGTTTAATATTGTCATATGCCCGGCTGTAAAAGCAGGAGATCGGTGCAAATCCGGTCAGGGTCAAATACTATTATTATCACAAAGCGAGGAGATCGAACATGTACCAGGACAAGACATTGGTATGCAAGGATTGTGGAAAAGAATTCGTTTTCACAGCCGGCGAACAGGAATTTTATGCTGAAAAAGGTTTTCAGAATGAGCCCCAGCGCTGCAAGGACTGCAGAGCTGCAAAGAAGGCTTCCATGAGAGAAAACAGAGAAATGTACACAGCTGTTTGCGCAGCTTGCGGCAAGGAAGCAAAGGTTCCCTTTGTTCCCAAGAACGACAAGCCCGTTTATTGCAGCGAGTGCTTCGCAAATCGTAGAGCTGAATAATTCGACGATTAAAAAAAGTAGCTGTTTTAACAGCTACTTTTTTTGTCTGTAATAATCATATATTGCTTCTGCCGCGGTCTTGCCGACGGCATCGCGAAGTTCTTGAAGCGTCGCCTTTTTGATGTTTGAAACGGTCTTGAACCGGCGCATCAGCTTTTCATAGGTCTTCTCTCCGACCCCCTTAAGCGAAAGGAGCGGGCTTTTGGCCATCGATTTTTCGCGCAGACGGTGGTGATAGCCGATCGCCGCGCGGTGCACCTCGTCCTGAATGGCCGTCATCAGCCGAAACTCGGGCGATGTCGGATTTATCGCGATCTCACCCTCCGGCGCGAGGAGAGCGCGCGTTCTGTGCCGCTCGTCCTTCACCATGCCGTAGACAGGGAGCGAGAGGCCGAGCGAGGATAAAACCGAGAGTGCGATGTTCACCTGGCCGGCTCCGCCATCCATCAATATAAGGTCGGGCAAGAGCGAGAACTTTGCTTCGTCCGGGTCAAGTGTTCCGTCCGAAAGCTTTTCATATTCGGATAAACAGCGGCGAAACCGGCGGGTCAGAACCTCGTTCATACTTGCGTAATCGTCGCCGGCGTTCTCATCGCTTATTTTGAAAAACCGGGTGTCCTTTTTAGAATACCGCCCGTCGGCAAAGACGATCATGGCGCCGACTGCGGCGTCCCCCGATATGTGCGAAATGTCGTATGCCTCGATGCGCGACGGGGGATCGTTAAGCCCGATGAGTTTTCCGAGAGCTGCCGCGGCGCTTTTTTTGAGGCTTTTTTTCATTTTTGACTCGCGTATGTCGTGAAGCGTTTTCTCTGCGTTTTTCACTGCCATATCGGCAAGCTCCTTGTATTTTCCACGCTGTGCGAAGCGAATCTCGACCGACGAGGTGCGCTTGGCGGAAAGAAAATCCGAAAGCATTGCGGAGTCTTCGGGCTCGGTCGCGGTGATGATGAGCGCCGGGGGAACGACCGGTGCGTCCTCATAATACTGCGAAAGAAAGTTTTCCATAATTATGCCGTCGTCGATCCCGGCGGCGCCCTCCGTCGGGAAGCTTTCGCGCCCGGTCATTTTTCCGTTCCTGATGTGGAGAACCTCGAATGAAAGGTCGTTATCCTCCGCGGCGAAGGCGAAAACGTCCGCGTCCTTCCCGGTGAGGATGGTGACGTTCTGCTTTTCGGAAATGTATCTGATCGAATTTATCTTATCGCGAAGATCGGCCGCGCGCTCAAACTGGAGCTTTTGGGCGGCCTCGGTCATCTCGCCCTCCAGTCGCCCGATCAAAGCGCCGTGGTGGCCTTTGATGAAATCCGCCGCGTCGGAGATGGCTTTTTTATATTCCTCTTCGCTCACCTGGCCGGTGCACACGCCCATACAGCGCCCCATCGAATAGTAAAGGCACGGGCGCTTTTTGCCGAAATCCTCGGGAAATCGGCGGTTACAGGTCGGCAGACGGAAGATCTTTTCGGTCATCTCGATCATTTCGCGGCAGAAATACGCGCTCGTGTACGGGCCGAAATAGTCCGCCCCGTCCTTCTCCGTGCGGCGCGTGAAGCTGATCTTCGGGTATCGCCCGGCGGAAATTTTGATGAACGGATAGGTTTTTGAATCCTTTAACAATATGTTGTAGTGCGGCTTATATTCCTTAATGAGATTGCACTCGAGCACGAACGCCTCGCGCTCGGTCGCGGTGATGATGAACTCAAAATCCGCGATGTTGGCAACCATGGCGCGCACCTTGGGCGTGTGATTCGCCGAGGCGTGGAAATATTGGCGCACGCGGTTTTTTAATACCTTCGCCTTGCCGACATAGATTATCTTGCCGGCGGAATTTTTCATAATATAGACGCCGGGCCTGTCCGGCAGTGCGGCAAGTTTTTCTTTAATTGTCATTTTTACTCCTTAAAAACAATAAAGGCAACCCTCAGGTTGCCTTTAAAAATCAGATATCACTCTTCGAAGTTCGACTCGATAAGAGCGACAAGCGCCTCGACCGCGTCCTTCTCCGTCTCGCCGTAAGCCGTGAGCTTGATCGACGATCCTCTTGTGATGCCCAAAGACAGCACGCCGAGAAGGCTCTTGGCATTGACTTCGCGTTCATCCTTGGTGACCTTGATCTCGTCCTTGAACTCGTTGGCTTTCTGTATAAAATATGTTGCCGGTCTTGCATGGAGCCCAACCTGATTTTTAATAACAACCTCTTTTGAATACATTTCGAAACCCTCTCCCGCGCATAATAATTATATTAATTATACAATATAATCGCGGTTGTTTCAATTGTGTTTTTTCATTAACATATCGTGCTTTTTTCACATAATATTATACAATTTTTATATACCGAGCTTTTTTATGAGAGGCTTTTCCAGCTTGCGCTTTAGGTGAACGAACGCGCCCTCGCCTCCGATGCTGATCGGCCTGACATAGACCGCCAGTATTCCGGCCGCCTTTGCGCCCGAAATATCGGAAAAAAACTGATCGCCCACAGCCGCGGCCTCGCTTTTTTTAATGCCGAGCTTTTTAAGCATTCTTCTGTAGCCGACAGTCAGCGGCTTTGCCGCGCGGTAAACGCTCGGAAGCGACAGCGTGTTGAAGCGGTCTACCCTCTCTTTTTTGTTGTTGGAAACAAGGCAGACAGAAAGCCCGGCGGCCAAAAGAGAGTTTATGAACCGCTCCGCAGCCTCATCTGGGACGGGCGTGTGCGGCATAACGAGCGTATTGTCAATGTCTAAAAACACGGCCTTGATGCCGCGTTCGGTGAAAAATTCGGGCGTTATCGAATCGATCGAGTCGAACACCGCGTCCGGAACCAGGATCTTTAACAAGTGGCAGACCTCCAGGATAAAAATTAGATGTTTTTGTTGACTTTTTTAGATGAAGTGCTATAATAATATATACCGCGAGGGGGAATGGAAATGATGTTTTCGCAAAAACTCAAAAAAATAATGAAGGAAAAAGGCCTGACGACCTATTCGATTCAGAAGGCGACGGGGATCTCGCAGGGCAATGTGGATTCATGGCTCAAGGGCAGATCGAAGCCGCGTGCGGTGAATTTAAACCGCCTTTGTGCGTTTTTAGATGTTCCGCCCGAATATTTCACGGAGAATCCGCCCAGGGATCTTAATCATTCGCTCCACAAAAGGATCACCAAAAGCCGCGAGTCGGCACTGCGCGCCTCGATCTGCGAGATCATCGGCACGAAAGTGGCGGCAAACGACCTTGTGCTTTTGGAGCGGATCGTTAAAAGCTTTATCGAGTAATATTTTAACACAAGATAATGCTTTTTTCAAGTTTTTTTAAGGTCGGGGGTAACAATTTTGCACGGTAAGGAATGGGATCTTTTATTATATTCGGACACGACGGAGCTGCCGGTGCACATCGGCAACATCTGCCGCGCGTGTGGCATCGTCGCCGTCACATACTCCGCGGCGAGCGCCCTTATAAAGGAAAAAGAGCTTTTTGACTATACGGAGAACGACGCGTTCACCTCGAAAATTCAGGGAAGATACATAATTTTCTATCGCGGAGATCTCGAGGTGGATGAGATGCGCTGTGCGGTGATGCACGAGATCGCGCATATCGTGTGCGGCCACACGTCGACCGAGAGTGCGGTTTTTGACGGGGAGGCGACGACGTGGAACCGTCACAGCGTCCGCCCTCCGAACATTATCGAAGAGGCGGCGGACGATTTTGCGGCGTCCGTTCTCGCTCCGGCCTGCGTGCTCTGGGCGCTTAAAATAAGAAGAACGAATGAAATCGAAAAGCTGTGCGGAGTTACGAGAAAATTAGCGCGCCGGAGGGCGGAGCGTATGGAGGAGCTCTATGCGCGCGAGGAGCGGTTTTTGGCATATAAGGGAATGACATGCTTTCTCATGAGTGAGAAGGAACGGCGCCTCTACGACAAATTTAAAGATTTTATAAGCAAAAATAAGCCGCCGAAAAAGCGGAGCGGGAGGGTAAACGATGGAGATAGAAAAGATTGATAAAAATTTTCTCACAGAGAGAAGCATTCCGGAAAATGCAAGGGTTTTCGATGTGAGGAACGATCCGTTTGAAATCAACGGAGTGTTCTTCTCGGGCGGGCACTTTGTGAGAATGCCGGAAGAGGATGCAAAAAAGGTGAACCCGGGTGTGCGTGAGCTTCACGCCTGCACGGCCGGCGGAAGGGTGAGATTTTCGACGGACTCGAGCTTTCTCGCTTTTATAGCTGACATGAACTCGCTGTTCCCGGCAAGTCATACGACTTTTTTAATCAATGCCGGGTTTGACATTTACCGTGACAATGAGTATTTTAAGACGGTTCAGCCGCCGCTTGATTATTCGCTGGGAATGTATACGGCGCTCGTGCCGACGGACGGGAAGATGCACTCGTACACGGTCGTTATGCCGTGCTACGGCGGTGTGCGCTCGCTCATGATCGGCGTCGGCGAGGGAGCACAGCTTAAAAGCCCGGTGCCGTTTCGCGACAGCGCGCCGGTGATCTATTACGGCTCGTCGATAACTCAAGGGGGCTGTGCCTCGCGCCCGGGGCTGACTTATCAGGAGTTTATATCACGCCGCCTCGGCAAGGACTATATCAATCTGGGCTTTTCGGGAAGCGCGAGGGGCGAGGAGTACATGGCGCATTACATAAACAGAGTGATTAAGGAAACGGGAGCGGATATTTTCTGCTACGACTATGACCATAACGCGCCCGATAAAGAACACCTTTTAAAAACGCACGAGCCGTTTTTTAAGATGATCCGCGCAGAGAATCCGGACATTCCGGTCATTATGGTCTCAAAGCCCGACCCGATCGGCGAGGAGGACGAAAAGCGGCGCGATATTATTAAGGCGACATATGAAAACGCGCTTGCTTCGGGCGATAAGAACGTTTACTTTATTGACGGGGCTGACCTTGGCGTGACCGGCGACGCGACGGTTGACGGCTGCCACCCCAACGACCTGGGCTTTTACCGCATGGCGGAAAAGATCGGCGATGTAATAGAAAAAATCGGACTCAGATGAGTCCGATTTTTTTACAGGTTTATTGCTTCGCCCGGGGCGAGCTCGTGCTCTTTGCCCGTCGACGAATCAACGAAGCAGAGCTTATATGCCGTGGGGTTATAGACCGCTTTTTCGTCAAACGAGGTGACAACGTTTTCCCACGCGGTCACATAGTCATATATCTCGATATTCGTTGCATACCATATATCGTCACGGTTTGCCGCCTTGTCCAAAAAGCTCTCGATCATATCCCGGTTATTGTCGTTATCAAACTCGTAAGAATGCCCCCAGAGGTAGAAAAGCGCGGGGGAATAGTCCGCATTCTGTGCCGTGAAACGCTCCCAAAGGTCAGAAAGCGCCTTGTCGTTGTGATGACAGGTGGGGTTTAGCTCCATCCATCGCGGGGGAAGGCCGAAGCTGTGGGTCGAACGTACTGTTCTTGAATAAACTATTCCGCACGAGGAGGCGCCCGAGATCACGCTCTCGTTATATTCGCCGTAGGCGTAAGCCATGCCGCGCACTATGCGGCCGGTGATTTGCTCCAAGTTCCTGCGGTCGTCCGACACCTCTTTTATTATTTCGGGGTCATTTAAGTCTGCGATGTGAAGGTGGTAAAGCCCGTGAGCTGCAACCTCCATGCCCGAGTCAAGGTAAATTGACGTAACCTCTTCGTTCGATAATTTTCCGGGGTGGCCGAGCCAACCCGAATTCAGGTTAAACGTGCCCTTTATCCTGCGGTCGGCCATTAATTTCACAAGTCTTTTGTCGGCGTCGACTCCGTCGTCATAGCTCATAGTAAAGGCTTTTTTCAAAAAGCCGGGGTATCTTAAATACAACATAATTTTTCATCCTCCTTGTTTTTGATTATATCACCGGAAAAGAGTCCGTGTCAACAGAAAAGCATAATTTTAGCACTCTCTAACACAGAGTGCTAAAATTAACGGTTTGTTCACAAAAGTTAAATAATTTTGTACCGGTTTCGGAGTATAATGATAACTGTAATAAGGAGGAGGGCAAAAAAGAAAAGCCTTCCGTAATAAAAAAGAGGTAATCCCAATGGAACAGATAAATAAATAAAACATCGATCAAAATTCAAAATATTCGGAGGTAATCTATATGTTAAGAAAGAATTCTCTCACAAATTATAATCCCTTTAATGAAATGGCTGAAATGGAAAAAAGGTTCTTCGGCGAGCCGTTTGACTTCTTTAAGACGGGCGGACTTGACGAATTCAAGACCGACATCAAGGACGAGGGCGACAAGTATGTTCTCATCGCCGATATGCCGGGCTTCTCGAAAGACGACATCAAGCTTGATGTTGATTCCGATGTTCTGACCGTCAGCGCGGAGCGCCACTCCGAGCATGAGGACAAGGACAAGAAGGGCAAATACATCCGCTGCGAAAGGTCGTACGGCTCATATCAGAGGAGCTTTGACGTAAGCGGAGTCAAGACAGAGGATATCAAGGCAAAATACGAAAACGGCGTTTTAACGCTGGATATGCCGAAAAAGACGGAGACCATCGAAGGCAAGCGCCGTCTGGCAATTGAATAATACTTCTCCCCGAAAAGGGCGGTCAATTTTTGATCGCCCTTTTTGTATAATTTTATCCCGCGTGATAAAATATATATCCGAAAGGAAGATGATCTTATGTTTTGTGTGACAGAATCACTGACGGTCGGATTTAAAAATTATCTTATCAGCGCGGAAAAAAGCGAGAACACGGTGGAGAAATACATTCGCGATCTTAGGCACTTTGCCGCCTTCTTAAAAGGCGAAGTGACAAGGGAAAAGGTGCTTGCCTATAAAAAAGAGCTTTGCGAAGACTATGCACCGGCGAGCGTGAACTCGATGCTCTCGTCCCTCAACGCGTTTTTCGACTTTGCCGGGAGGATTGATCTTAAGGTGAAGACCTTAAAAATCAGCCGCCGGATATTCACCGACAGCGAAAGAGAGCTTAAAAAAAGCGAATATGAGCGGCTTTTGCTGGCAGCGAAAGAGAAAAAGGACGAGCGGCTCTGCCTTTTAATGCAGACGATGGCCGGCACGGGGATCAGAGTTTCCGAGCTTCGGTTCATCACATGCGAGGCGGCGGCAAAGGGAAAGGCGACCGTATCGCTTAAAGGGCGCGTGCGCACGGTCTTCCTTCCGGACGCGCTGTGCCGCTTGATAAAGGCATATGCTAAAAAGCGCGGAATAAAAAAAGGCTCCGTTTTCGTTACGAGAAACGGCCTGCCGCTCGAGCGCAGAAACATCTGGAGAATGCTCAAAAATTTGTGCATGGCGGCAGGTGTGGCAAAGGAAAAGGTCTTCCCCCACAATCTTCGCCACCTTTTTGCAAGAACGTTTTACGCGGCGAGAAAAGACATCGTGAGGCTGGCCGACATTTTAGGCCACGCAAGCATCAACACGACGAGGATATACACGGCCGAAACAGGCGAAGTGCATTTAAAACAGCTTGGCAATCTTGGGCTTCTTTTATGCTGAAAAAAGACGGCATAATGTTAATTATGTCGCCTTAATTATTAAGTTTTACATAAATTAAGTATAACACACGTTCCTTTTTCTGTCAATATAATTATTCCGGACACATTTTTAAGACCGGCGGACTTTAATTTTTTAGCCGGTCTTTTTTGCGTGCCGTATTTTTCCTTTTTCGCGTCTGATTTTAAGACGCCGTAAGGATATTTATGACATAATTAACATTATGTCATAAATAAGTTAATAAGGCACACGCCTTATTATAAATTGTTCCTTCTGTCCGGAGCCGTGCGCATAAAGGGTGGGCCCCCTTTTGCGAAAAAACGCGGCTCCGGGCACATTTTTAAAAATAATGTTGACAAACGGGGAAAAGTGTGCTATCCTTAAAAAAGTTAAATAGTGACCCGTGGAAGTTTCCGGGTAAAACCGGAAGTGAAGGGAACTTCGGAGAACCTCATTAAATTGAGTGCCGAAGGGGCAAGGCGCGTTTTTCGCGCTGAAACTCTCAGGCAAAAGGACGAAGCGCGTTAATTTTTTATCGCCTTTTTTGAAGTTGCCGCCATGGGTCGGCAACTTTTTTTATTGGAGGCGTGGAAATGAATACACAGGCAGGAAATTTGGATTTGATGGACAAAATCGACGCGGTGCTGGAGAAGATTGACGGCTATGTTTGGGGCATTCCCCTCATCGTGCTGATTCTGGCGGTCGGGCTTTTGCTCACGATAAGGACGGGGCTCATCCAGGTGAGACATCTTCCCAAGGCTCTTCGTTATATGCTTAAGAACGAAGAGAGCGGCGAGGGTGACGTTACAAGCTTCGGCGCGCTTTGCACGGCGCTTTCGGCAACGATCGGAACGGGTAATATCGTCGGCGTTGCGACGGCTATCGCGGCCGGAGGACCCGGTGCTCTTTTCTGGATGGAGGTTGCGGCCTTTTTGGGAATGGCAACAAAATATTCAGAAGGTCTTTTGGCGGTCAAGTACAGAGAGATCGATTCGGACGGCAAGATTCTGGGCGGGCCGTTTTACTACATCGAAAAGGGAATGGGCAAGAATTGGAAGTGGCTTGCGGTTCTCTTTGCAATTTTCGGAATGCTTGTCGGCATTCTGGGAATCGGAACGATGACGCAGATAAACGGTATCACTGCGGCGGTTCAGAACTTCTTTGACCCGGACAGGGCGATGACTGCGTTCAGCTTAGGAGAGCACAGCTATGCTTGGCCGACTGTCATCTCCGGCGTTTTGGTAACGCTTTTCGCGGCGCTCGTTATAATCGGCGGAATCAAGAGAATCGCGAAGGTTTCCGAGATTATCGTGCCCTTTATGGCGGTTATTTACTTTGCGTGCGGTCTTATTTTGATAATCTGCAACATCACGAGGGTTCCCTCGGCAGTCGTTTTGATTGTTCAGAGTGCGTTTTCACCTAAGGCAGCGCTCGGCGGTGCAATCGGTATCACGATTCAGAGCGCAATGAGAAACGGTATCGCACGCGGAATATTTTCCAATGAGTCCGGTATCGGATCGGCTCCCATCGCGGCGGCCGCGGCGAAGACAAAAGAGCCGGTGCGCCAGGGTCTTGTATGCATGACGGGAACATTTTTGGATACCATAATAATCTGCACGATAACAGGACTTTCAATTGTTTTGACGGGCTCTCACATTCCGGCGATGGACAAAACGCTGGAGGGCGTTGCGATCACGACCCGTGCGTTCACGGAAGGCCTTCCCTTCTCCGGTAACGTCTGCGCATTCCTTTTGATGATATGCCTGGTGTTCTTCGCGTTCACGACCATCCTCGGCTGGGACTACTATTCGGAAAAGTGCCTTCAGTACCTTGTGGGCAACAGGAAAAAGGCACTTATGACTTTCAGGGTGTTATACATACTCGCTGTTTTCTGCGGCCCGTATCTTAAGGTTTCGTTTGTGTGGACGCTTGCCGACATCGTTAACGGACTCATGGCGTTCCCGAACCTTATCGCGCTCTTTGCATTGAGCCCCGTTGTGGCAAAGGAAACGAAAGACTATATCAACAGGATAAAGACGCTGAAATAAAAAAATCCCGCCTAACGGCGGCCCGCGATAATAAGGTAACGCCATAAAAACATCTTTTTTGCGAATTGCTGTG
>ERZ779851.769-NODE-769-length-31273-cov-101.356109_pt1 | contig 31273 bp, 24 predicted proteins | sample MGYA00511094_ERZ779851 | MGnify/ENA primary metagenome ERZ779851 (study PRJEB29588, sample SAMEA2155512) | human gut metagenome | biome: human gut; feature: human-associated habitat; material: faeces | place: Denmark | collected 2008/2010 ...
ATGGACAGTATAAAGAGAAATCCCGAAGTTCACACGATAGTGAGCTTCGGGATTTTTGTTATGTGAGTTAACAGGTTAACAGTTAACAGCCGTTTTTTGCATACTTGCCAGCAATTATACCTTATTTATAAATGCAGTATTCTGTCTTTTACAAGAGTATAACCGTCACACCTCGTGCAGCCTGTGCTCCCATGACGAGTGCCTGCTCTATATCGGCAGTCTTTGAAGGACCGCTGATGAATGTGCCGAAGTTGTACTTCGGATCCATTTCGATACGGGCATAAGCCTCGTGCATATTGTTCACCACCTTATCTTTCTCCAAGATGATGACGAGATACTCAGAAATGAAAAGCACGGCCTTCTCCTTCATCGTCTGTGGAATCCAGACGCAGCCGTTCTCTGCCACGCCCAATGCTCCACGAACGATTCCCACATCCGTGCCATTCAGTTCGTTGGCCTCTGCCACCGTATCGGGGTTCTTCTGAGCTATCGTTATCTCTGGAAGATGAGAGGCGAAAACCTTTGCCTCAGGATATGCTCTCTTCACCAGTTCGTCAAGGCTCTCGCCTTCCTTGGCCTCTATCACGTGTCCTCCCACTGACTCTGTCATCTCTACAAACTGTCTCAAAGTATCCTCGTATTGGATGCCCTTCACTTCCACGGCAGGCATATCGAATTGAACGTGCGTATTCTTACGCAGTTTGTTCAGCAATTCTTCTTTTTTCATTTTACTTTCCCCTCCTTCCATAATTGATGAAACGATTTCTTCGCAAACTTGGGCATGGCGTGTCCGATGCCCCATGCATTCAGACGGCTGAAGTGTGTACAGCACTCTGGCACAAGATTGGCAAGGGGTGCAAACCTCAGGGCCGTGGTATAGAGCGAAGGATGATCGAAGAGATACTTCATTCCGCAGGACATGGCTTTCTTGATGGGGTCGGCCTTGCCCAGCTTCTCCAAACTCTGACGCCATAAATAGATCTGCGAGCCTGGTCCTACCTTGGAAGGACAGACATTGTCGCATGACAAGCACAGGGTGCAGGCTGACACGTTGTCGGCATACTGCTGTGGATTCTTCAGCATGCCCAGGTTCACACCGACAGGGCCGGGGATGAAATAGGTGTAACTGTATCCTCCCGAACGGCGATAGACGGGGCAGGTATTCATACAGGCGCCACAACGCATGCACTTCAGCGTCTGCCAGTGGTCTTTGTCGGCAAGGATGTCGCTTCTGCCATTGTCTACCAGCACCACGTGCATCTCAGCGCCTGGACGGGCCTGACGGAAATGAGAGGTATAAGTGGTGGTGGGCTGACCTGTACCGCAGCGACAAAGCAGGCGCTGGAACACGGCCAAAGACTGATAGTCGGGAACCAACTTCTCTATACCCATTGCCACGATGTGGAGCTTGGGCATGGAGGTTGTCATGTCGGCATTGCCCTCGTTGGTGCATACCACACAGTCGCCTGTGGCTGCCACACCAAAGTTGCAGCCTGTCATTCCGGCACCTGCCTCCATAAACTGGTTGCGCAGATGATGGCGGGCACAGCGGGTCAGGTATGTTGGGTCGTAGTTGCCTGTTTCCTTAGAGATGCCTTTCTCCTCAAACATTCTTCCCACTTCCTCACGCTTCAGGTGGATGGCGGGCATCACGATGTGGCTGGGCTTTTGGTGCAGCAACTGTATGATACGCTCTCCCAGGTCGGTTTCCACCACATCAATGCCATGCTGTTCGAGGTAAGGATTCATCTCGCATTCCTCGGTAAGCATCGACTTCGACTTCACCATCTTTTTCACGTTGTGATCCTTGAGGATACCGAGCACTATCTCGTTGAACTCCTGTGCATCCTTTGCCCAGTGCACCTTGACACCACGGCTCTCCAGATTCTTGGAGAACATATCGAGGTAATCGGCCAGATGGGTGATGGTATGTTTCTTGATTTCTGACGCATGCTCGCGAAGGTCTTCCCATTCGGGCAACTGCTGCGCCATGTTGTCTCTCTTCTGGCGCACCGACCAGAAGGTGTTGTCGTGCCAGGTGGTCTTCTCTACGTTCTGCGTAAACTTCGCAGCTCTCTTGGAATGTTCTGTACTCATAGTCCTGCAGATAGTATTTGTACAACATGAATAAACTTGATGGGCATCTTCTCTTTCTTGGCAATGCCTGCCATGTGCATGAGGCACGAAGAGTCGGGACCGGTCACATACTCGGCACCTGTAGCCATGTGGCGACGAATCTTGTCCTCGCCCATTCGTGTGGACACGGCAGGCTCCTCGATGGAGAACATGCCGCCGAAGCCACAGCACTCATCCTTGCGCTCGGGCTCGTGGATGGTGATTCCTTCAACCATCTGCAACAGGTCGATGATCTTGTTGAAAGGAGCTATATGCTGCTCTGAGGGGGAGGAAAGTCCCAACTCTCTCACGCCATGGCAACTGTTGTGTACACTCACCACATGGGCAAACTTGCCCGGCACATGGTCGACCTTGAGCACATCGTGCAGAAACTCCACAATGTCCATAATCTTTTTTGAAGCCACGCAGTCGTGCTTGCCCTCCAAAATCTTAGGGTAATAAACTCTCACATAGGCTGCACACGAGGCTGAAGGTGCCACGATGTAGTCATAATCTTTGAAGATATCGTCGAAGGTTTCTATCACCTTCATAGACTTGTCCTGAAAGCCAGCATTTGCCATCGGCTGACCACAACAGGTTTGTCTTTCTGGATATCCCACTTCAAGCCCATAATGTCTGAGCAACTTGTATGTAGCCACACCCGCTTCTGGATAAAGCGCATCTACATAGCAAGGGACGAATAATCCGACTTTCATTGTTGTATAAGAATCTTTTTGCTATAAATTTTATGTCTTGTATATTTTCTGTAACGTTTGCAAAAGTAATAAAAATATCACAAACTCAAAACATTCTTAAAAGAAAAATATTATTATTGATATTATTTAATAGGCAAAGAAATTTGCAGAAGTCAAAAAAATGATGTAACTTTGCATCCAGAAATAGTGTATTTGACCTAAACAACCCAAATACAATCCTAAGCATTAGATACAATTCAAGAACAAACTTATAGTTATAAAAATAATGATGAAGAAACAGCTTAAGAAAGTCCTCGTACTGGGTTCCGGTGCTTTGAAAATCGGCCAGGCAGGTGAGTTTGACTATTCCGGTTCGCAAGCCCTCAAGGCTTTGCGTGAGGAGGGTATCAGTTCCATCCTCATCAATCCCAATGTTGCAACGATTCAGACAAGTGAAGGTATCGCAGACAAGGTTTATTTCTTGCCAGTGACACCTTTTTTTGTAACTGAAATCATCAAGAAGGAGCGCCCCGACGGCATCATGCTCGCATGGGGTGGACAGACTGGCCTCAACGTGGGTACTGAACTCTATCTTAGTGGTGTGCTCAAGGAATACGGTGTGCAGGTTCTCGGCACATCAGTAGAGGCTATCATGAACACCGAAGACCGCGACCTCTTCGTGAAGGAGCTCAACAAGGTTGACCTCAAGGTGCCGGTAAGCCACGCCTGCGAGAACATGGAAGAGGCTGTCGACGCTGCCCGCAAGATAGGCTATCCTATCATGATTCGTTCAGCTTATGCGCTGGGCGGTCTCGGCTCTGGTGTCTGCAAGACTGAGGAGGAGTTCAAGGAGATTGCTGAGTCGGCCTTTACCTTCGCACCTCAGGTGCTCGTAGAGGAGAGCCTGAAGGGATGGAAGGAGATTGAGTTTGAGTGCATCCGCGATGCCAACGACCGCTGCTTCACCGTTGCCTCTATGGAGAATTTCGACCCGCTGGGCATTCACACGGGCGAGTCTATCGTTGTGGCTCCTACCTGTTCGCTTACCGATGAGCAGGTGAAGATGTTACAGGACATTGCCGTGAAGTGCGTGCGCCATCTGCAGATTGTTGGCGAGTGCAACATTCAGTATGCTTTCAATGCCGAGACCAACGACTATCGCATCATCGAGATCAATGCCCGTCTGAGCCGTTCGTCTGCTCTTGCCTCTAAGGCTACCGGTTATCCGCTCGCCTTTGTGGCTGCCAAGATTGCCCTTGGCTATACACTCGACCAGATAGGTGAGATGGGAACTTCCAACTCGGCCTATGTGGCTCCTTCACTCGACTATATGATCTGTAAGATTCCCCGTTGGGACCTTACCAAGTTTGCCGGTGTAAGCCGCAAAATCGGTTCTTCGATGAAGTCGGTAGGTGAAATCATGTCTATCGGCCGCTCTTTCGAGGAGATGCTCCAGAAGGGTCTGCGCATGATCGGTCAGGGAATGCACGGTTTCGTAGGCAACGACCACACCAAGTTCGACAACCTGGATGAGGAGCTTTCCAATCCTACCGACCTCCGTATCTTTGCCATCGCCCAGGCTTTGGAGGAAGGCTACACCATCGAGCGCATCGAGGAGTTGACCAAGATCGACCCTTGGTTCATCGAGCGCATGAAGAATATTGTAGACTACAAGCACAAGCTTTCTGAATACAACACATTGGAGGAGATTCCTGCCGAGGTATTGCGCGAGGCCAAGGTTTTGGGCTTCTCTGACTTCCAGATAGGCCGCTTCGTACTGAAGACACAGGACACCAATATGGAGAAGGAGGTTCTCGCTGTTCGTGCCCAGCGCAAGAAGCTGAATATCCTGCCTGCCGTGAAGCGCATCCCTACTGTGGCCAGCGAGCATCCCGACCTGACCAACTATCTCTACATGACTTACGCCGTAGAGGGTTACGACATCAACTACTACAAGAACGAGAAATCGGTCATCGTACTGGGTTCGGGTGCTTACCGCATCGGTTCGTCCGTAGAGTTCGACTGGTGTTCGGTCAACGCCATCAACACAGCCCGCAAGTTGGGTTACAAGTCTATCATGATTAACTACAACCCAGAGACCGTGTCTACCGACTACGATATGTGCGACCGTCTCTACTTCGATGAGCTTTCGTTCGAGCGTGTACTCGATGTCATCGACCTGGAGTCGCCACGTGGTGTGATTGTTTCTGTAGGTGGTCAGATTCCAAACAACCTGGCAATGAAGCTCCATCGCCAGTCTGTGCCAATCCTGGGTACATCTCCTGTGAACATCGACCGTGCCGAGAACCGCGGTAAGTTCTCTGCCATGCTCGACAAGTTGGGCATCGACCAGCCTAAGTGGAGCGCCCTCACCTCGATGGAGGATGTTCAGAAGTTCATCGACGAGGTAGGCTATCCTGTGCTCGTTCGTCCATCTTACGTTCTTTCTGGCGCAGCCATGAACGTTTGCCACGACGATGATGAGTTGCGTCGCTTCCTCGAGGCTGCTTCTGAGGTTTCCAAGGAGTACCCTGTGGTTATCTCTAAGTTTATGACAGAGACCAACGAGATAGAGTTCGACGGTGTGGCTCAGAACGGCGAGGTAGTAGAGTACGGTATCTCAGAGCACGTAGAGTATGCGGGTGTTCACTCCGGCGACGCTACGATGACCTTCCCTGCTCAGCAGATTTCCTTCGCCACAGCCCGTCAGATCAAGAAGATCTCACGTGCCATTGCCAAGGAGCTCAACATCTCTGGTCCTTTCAATATCCAGTATCTGGCCAAGGGTCGCGACGTGAAGGTGATCGAGTGCAACCTGCGTGCTTCCCGCTCATTCCCATTCGTGAGCAAGGTATTGAAGCGCAACTTCATCGAGACGGCTACACGCATCATGCTCGATGCTCCTTACCAGAAGCCAGACAAGTCGGCTTTCGATATTGACCGCATGGGTGTGAAGGCTTCACAGTTCTCATTCGCCCGTTTGCAGAACGCGGACCCAGTACTTGGCGTCGACATGAGTTCTACAGGTGAGGTAGGCTGTATGGGCGACACCTTCGAGGAGGCATTGCTCAACTCGCTGATTGCCACAGGCTACAAGATTCCTTCAAAGGAGAAGGGCATCATGATTTCGAGCGGTGGCACCAAGGAGAAGGCTTCCATGCTCGATGCTGCCCAGGCTCTGGTAAAGAACGGCTACACCGTTTATGCCAGCGAGGGAACAGCCAAGTTCCTCAACGACAATCATGTGAAGGCTATTGCCGTGGCTTGGCCCGACGAGGATCACAAGGACATGCCTAACGTCATGGAAATGATTGCCGACCACAAGTTCGACCTCATCGTGAACATTCCAAAGAACCATACCAAGCGAGAGCTTACCAATGGTTACAGAATCCGTCGCGGTGCCATCGACCACAACATTCCATTGATGACCAACGCACGCTTAGCCTCTGCCTTCATCGAGGCTTTCTGCACACTCTCGCAGGACGACCTGCAGATTAAGAGTTGGCAGGAGTACGAGTAATCTCGTTGTTTTTAGGCACGGATTACACGGATTTATACGAGATGATTATCGCTTTGCTCATATTAGCACCATAATTCCGTGTAATCCTTGTAATCCGTGCCTTTCTATATCCTAAAAAACTTATGCCACACCCTCCAAGCCTTACGGTTTTTTTTATTCTCTGCCATGAGAAAAAGGAGCTGAAATGATGCCTTTCTCATTATTTTGTTGTACCTTTGCAAACAGAAACAAGAATAAAGAATGATAGTTTGTATAGCAGAGAAACCCAGTGTTGCCAAAGACATAGCCCGCATCATAGGAGCCAACAAGGCACACGACGGATATATGGAAGGTAACGGATACCAAGTAACCTGGACCTTCGGCCACTTGTGTGAGCTGAAGGAACCCGACGACTATACCCCCATGTGGAAAAGATGGAGCCTTTCGGCCCTGCCCATGATTCCACAAAGATTCGGCATCAAGCTCATCAATGACGAAGGCATCAAACGACAGTTTGATACCATAGAGCGACTGATGCAGGCGGCCGACAGCATCATCAACTGTGGTGACGCCGGACAGGAAGGTGAGCTCATACAGAGATGGGTGATGCAGAAAGCACAGGCCAAATGTCCCGTAAAGCGACTCTGGATTTCATCAATGACCGATGAAGCCATCCGACAGGGATTTCAGGAACTGAAAGACCAGAGTGAGTATCAGCCACTCTACCTTGCCGGACTCTCACGTGCCATAGGCGACTGGATACTCGGAATGAACGCCACACGTCTATACACCCTGAAATACGGACAGAACAGACAGGTGCTCAGCATAGGACGTGTGCAGACTCCCACCCTTGCACTCATCGTGAACCGACAGAAAGAAATCGACAACTTCGAGCCAGAACCCTACTGGGTGCTTGCCACCATCTATCGCGACACACAGTTTACTGCCACAAGCGGTAAATTCACCAGCAAGGAGGAAGGCGAGAAAGCATTCAGCACCATCGCCGGAAAGCCCTTCACCGTGACTGCTGTCACCAAGAAGAAAGGCACCGAGGCGCCACCTCACCTCTACGACCTCACATCGCTGCAGGTGGACTGCAACAAGAAGTTCAGCTATTCTGCCGACATGACGCTCAAGCTCATACAGAGCCTCTACGAGAAGAAATTTACTACCTATCCTCGTGTGGACACCCAGTTTCTTACCGACGACATCTACCCCAAATGTCCTCAGATTCTCAATGGTGTGAGTCAGGCAAAAATCAACAGCCAGCAGAAATACCTGCCCCTGATACAGCAACTGGCAGCAACAGGAAAGAAACTGCCCAAGAGCAAAAAGGTGTTCGACAACAGCAAAGTGACCGACCACCATGCCATCATCCCTACAGGAGTGCCACCCTCGGGACTTACAGATATGGAAGCCAATGTGTACGACCTCATTGCCAAGCGCTTCATCAGTATCTTTTATCCTGACTGCAAGTTCTCTACCACAACCGTCCTGGGCGAAGTAATCGGCGAGACTGACGGTAAAGAACAGAAGGTGGAATTCAAAGTGAGCGGCAAGGAAATACTCGAACCAGGCTGGAGAGATGTATATGCCAAGGAGTCAAACAACAAAAACACCGACGAGGAGGAGACTGACGGCAACAACAGCAAGAAGGAAAACGTAGAAGAACGCACCCTGCCCACATTCGTGAAGGGAGAGAGCGGTGACCACAAGCCTACACTCACGGAGAAGTGGACCACACCGCCCAAATACTACACCGAAGCCTCGCTGCTCAGAGCCATGGAGACGGCTGGAAAGTTTGTGGAAGACGAAGAACTGCGCGCTGCCCTGAAGGAGAACGGAATAGGCAGACCTTCATCGCGTGCCGGCATCATCGAAACCCTCTTCAAACGACACTACATAAGGCGACAGCGAAAAAACCTCGTTGCCACACCTACGGGTATCGAACTCATCGACACCATCAACGAGGAACTGCTGAAAAGCTGCGAGCTGACAGGTATCTGGGAGAAGAAGTTGCGCGACATAGAGCACAAGACCTACGACCCTGCCGACTTCATCAACGGACTGAAGGAACAGATCAACCAAATTGTGAAAGACGTGCTGTCGGACAACAGCGCACGCCACGTCACCATAACCACCGAGGAAGACCTCAAGAAAAAGCCTGCAGCCAAGAAGACGGCTGCAAGAAAGCCTTCGGCAGCTGGAACACCGCAGCCTGCGACTCCTGCGGCAAACGAAGACTCAATGGTAGGCAAGCCCTGCCCACTGTGTGGAAAGGGAACCATCATCAAGGGAAAGACAGCCTACGGATGCAGCAACTGGAAGGAAGGATGCCAGTACAGACTGCCATTCGACAAGATGTAAATCTCTGAGGTTTCGCAAGTACGGAAGTTGAGTAAATCTCTGGTAAGAAAAAATAATTCACCCCTTTTTACGTTATCCTAATATGAAACATATTAGACGGAACACAATGCTCTTGCTCATCAGCAGCCTCCTGCTGATGAGCTGTGGAGCAGACAAGTATATGAAGAAAGGCGAGAAGTTTCTTGCCTTAGGCGAATATTACGATGCCGCCTACCAGTTCAAGCAGGCTTACACGCGTACGCCAGTCAAGGAGCGCGACACCCGTGGAAAACGGGCTCTGAAGATGGCTCAATGCTACCAGCGCATCAATGCCACACCCAAAGCCATAGCTGCCTATCGAAACGCCATACGCTACAACCAGGCATCGAAGGAAGACCAACTGGCCTATGCCCGACAGTTGCTCAAGAATGGCGACTACCGACAGGCAGAGAAGGTGTTCCTGATGCTCAAAGACTCCATGCCTGGAAACCAGCTCGTTGCCAACGGACTGAAGTCGGCACAGATGGCACCCGAATGGAAGAAGCAGGGAAGCCGATACATCGTAAAACGCATGGATGTCTTCAACTCACGACGCCACGACTATTCGCCCGTACTCTTCGGCGATGACTACGACCAACTTTATTTTACCTCGACACGCAACGAGGCACTGGGAGACGAACTGAGTGGAATCACAGGCACCAAGGCTGGCGACATCTTCCTCTCAGAAAAAGACGACCGAGGGAAATGGAGCAAACCCGAGGCCATAGGCACCGGACTGAACACCGACTATGATGAGGGAGCCTGCTGCTTTACGCCCGATGGCAGGGAAATGTATCTCACCCAGTGTGTCACCGACCCCTCATCGCCACGTTATGCACAGATAGCCACCTCACCACGTTCGGATGCGGCTTGGGGAAAAGCCACAATGCTGGAAGTGACGAAAGACACACTGAGCAGCTATGCCCATCCTGCCATCTCGCCCGATGGAGAATGGCTCTACTTCGTTTCCGACATGCCTGGAGGAATGGGCGGACTCGACATCTGGCGTGTCAGACTTACGGCTGCCGGACTGGGAGGAGTAGAGAACCTTGGCGAACCTGTCAACACTCCTGGCGACGAAATGTTTCCTACCTTCCGTCCCAATGGCGACCTGTACTTCAGCAGCAACGGACATCCCGGAATGGGCGGACTCGACATCTACATAGCCAAAGTAGATGCCAAGACACGCCAATACAAGATAGAACATCCTGGTTATCCACTCAACTCAGAGGGCGACGACTTCGGAATGACCTTCGAGGGGCCTCACAACCGAGGCTTCTTCTCGTCAAACCGTAAAGACGGACGCGGATACGACCATATCTACTCGTTCGAGAACCCCGAAATCGTTACCACCATCAAGGGATGGGTTTACGAGATGGGCGGTTATGAGCTTACTGCCGCACAGGTAATGGTGGTGGGCAACGACGGAACCTACAAGAAACTGCCTGTCAAGGGCGACGGCTCTTTCACTCTTCCCATCAAGCCTCATGTGGACTATCTGCTGATGGCATCGTGCAAGGGATTCCTCAATCACAAGGAAGAACTGCGTGTCGACACCGCCAAAGAGAGCAAGGAATATGTGCTGCAGTTCCCCTTGGCTTCTATCACAGCCCCAGTTCTTATCGACAACATCTTCTACGATTTCGACAAAGCCACCCTTACACCTGCCAGCACCAAGGCTCTCGACGAGCTCACAGCGCTGCTCAAGGAGAACCCTAATGTAACCATTGAGTTGGGAGCCCATTGCGACTATAAGGGAAGTGCCGAATACAATCAGCGCCTCTCGCAACGAAGGGCTCAGGCTGTAGTCGACTATCTCATCGCCCACGGCATAGCCAAAGACAGGCTCACGCCAAGAGGTTACGGATGGGAAAAGCCGAAGACCGTACGCAAGAAGATGACCGAGAAATATCCATGGCTCAAGGAAGGCGACGTGCTCACCACAGAGTTTATCACCAAGCAGACCAAAGAGCATCAGGAAATATGCAACCAGCTGAACCGACGCACCGAGTTTATCGTGCTGCGTACTACCTACGGACTCTTCGACGAGAAGGGAAATCTGAAGAATCCGCCTCAGCCCAAACAAAAGAAAGAAAACAAAAACGCAGAAGACGTCTTCGACATCGACTTCTGACAATAAGCAATAACACTACATCATGACCAAGATATTACCAGAAGAGTTTATACAGCAAACCCAGAAACTGATGGGTGAGGAAATGTTTGCGCAACTTTCCGACGCCATCTGTCATTCAGAGCCGCCAACAAGTATCAGACTCAATCGGTTCAAAGCGCCACAGGGAACGCATCTTGCCGACAATAGCAGCACAGATGCTGAAGCCGAAGTGAAGACACATAATGAGTCGGAAAGAACGGCTGACAAAGGAACTGAAGAAGGCAAAGGAACGGCAACCTCTATTGTGCCCTGGTGTCCCGACTATGGCAGATACCTTACAGAAAGGCCCAACTTCACCTTCGACCCACTCTTCCATGCCGGTCTGTATTATGCCCAGGAAGCCTCTTCCATGTTTGTCGACCTCGTGGTAAGACAACTCATTCACGAGCCTGTTGTCATGCTCGACCTTTGTGCTGCACCTGGCGGAAAGTCTACAGCCGTGCGTAATGTCCTTCCCGACGGCAGTCTGCTCATCAGCAATGAACCCATGCGCACACGAGCACAGATTCTCGCAGAGAACATGCAGAAGTTCGGGCACCCCGACGTTATCGTTACCAACAACTACCCCAAGGATTTCCAGAAGGCTGGCGTTCTCTTTGATGTCATCCTCGCTGATGTGCCCTGTTCGGGAGAAGGCATGTTCCGCAAAGACGATGGGGCAATAAGCGAATGGAGCATTGACAATGTAAACAACTGCAGTTCTCTGCAACGCAGCATCATCAAGGACATTTGGCCCTGCCTCAAACCTGGCGGACTGCTTATCTACTCTACCTGCACCTTCAACAAACTCGAGGACGAGTTGAACGCAGCCCACATCATCTACATGAAGGGAGCAGAACCTGTAGAACTCGATATTGACGAGGCGTGGGGCATCACGGGCAATCTGACTCACCACAATTTTCCTGTATATCGTTTTCTGCCAGGCAAGACACGCGGCGAAGGACTCTTCCTCGCCGTCATGCGAAAGAACGAGGATGCAGAGACACTCGATATCAAATCCGACAGATATAACAAGAACAGAAAAAAAATAAAGGGAAAAAGCAGGGGCAACTCTCCCTATTTACACATCCCCCAGGACTGGATCAATCATCCAGAATCCTATCAGGGCGCACGCATAGGCGATCATCTGTACGCCATATCGGAGTCATGGAGCAACATCTTTGACAGCGCATCTCCCAACCTCAAAGTTCTGCACGCTGGCATCGAGATAGGAACCATTAAAGCCTCACTCATTCCTGCACAAAGTCTGGCGCTGTCTATCGACTTGTCACGCCAAACATTCCCACAGGTAGAACTCAATTATGCCGATGCCTTGCGCTATCTGCGCAAAGAGGCTGTCAATCTGCCTGAAGGCACACCGCGCGGCTATGTGCTCGTCACCTATCGTGGAATTCCTTTAGGCTGGGAGAAGAACATCGGCAACCGTGCCAACAATCTCTACCCACAAGAATGGAAGATAAAGAGCAGCCACGTACCCGAAACCGACAAGCCTGTCATCACATGGTAAAACAGCAAGAAATAAGCCTCATCGCCTGCATTGCTCAGAATGGCGCCATCGGTTTTCACAACCACCTGCTCTACCCTATCAGGCAGGACATGCAGCGATTCAAGACGCTCACCACGGGACATACCGTCATCATGGGCAGGATGACTTATCTGTCGTTGCCCAACGGACCTTTGCCCAACAGGCGCAACATCATCGTCTCCAAGACTATGAGGAAGGAACAGAGTGCAGAGATGACATCTGCGAATGAGGCAGAATCAAAAAACAAAGAATTGTCTCATGCATCAGCACTTCAATACGAGGTGTGCCGCAGTTTGGAAGAAGCCCTTTCCCGATGCCGCGACCAAGGCGAGAAAGAAGTGTTCATCATCGGCGGAGCCATGCTCTATCGGTCAGCCCTCAGTCTTGCCACTCGTCTGTACCTCACCATCGTAGAAGATACGCCACAACAGGCTGATGCCTTCTTTCCTCTCACAGCCAACGAGGTGGAATGCTTAAACCAAGCAGGATGGAAGAAAGTGAAGGAGGAGACACATAACGAAGGCAAACTCACATTCCGATTTGTGGACTTAGAGAAATGTTAGAAAAACGTAAAAATAAAGACAACAAAATCATGCTGAAAAAATTATTCGGTTTTGACCCAGCTCAAAACAAGTTGAAAACAGAGATTGTGGCAGGTATTACCACCTTCCTCACCATGGCCTACATCCTGGCCGTAAACCCCAACATCTTCAGTAGTCTTGCCTCTCAGGGCATGGATACACACGCAGTATTCACCGCCACAGTACTGGCTGCTGTAGTAGGAACACTCATCATGGCAATATATGCCAAGAAACCTTTCGGACTGGCTCCCGGCATGGGACTGAACGCCTTCTTCGTCTTCACCGTGTGCCTCACCATGGGCTATCCCTGGCAAATGGCGCTCACGGCAGTACTTATCGAGGGTTTCATCTTTATCATCCTGTCAGCAACAGGCATTCGTTCGCTGATGGTTGATGCCATTCCTGCCTCTCTGAAACGTGCCATTGGTGCAGGTATCGGCCTCTTTATCGCCTTCATAGGTCTGAAGAATGCAGGCATCGTAGCTGCCAATGCCGCCACTCTTGTGACGATAGGAAAAATAACAGAAGGCTCAGCCCTGTTGGGTGCCATAGGCATCGTCATCACCAGTGTGCTTGTCATCAAGAAAGTGCCTGGAAGTCTGCTTATCGGCATCATCGCCACCACGCTGATTGGTATTCCTATGGGCATTACGAAGATTACGGGTCTGATTGACATTCCTCCTTCGATTACCCCCATTTTCTGTCAGTTTGACTTCTCCCGCATTTTCTCTATCGACATGGTAATCATTGTGCTGACATTTCTCTTTATCGATATGTTCGACACTATGGGCACCCTGGTTGGCGTATGTACCAAGGCAGGCATGATGAGCCCAGACGGCAAGATACATGGACTGAACAAGGCTTTCATGGCAGATGCTGTGGCAACAGTGACAGGAGCCTGCTTCGGAACCAGTACCACCACTACATACGTGGAGAGTGCATCAGGCGTAGCCCAGGGCGGTAGGACAGGTCTCACGGCTTTTGTCACAGCAGTCTGCTTCCTGATAGCATTGTTCTTCGCTCCCCTGTTCCTGTCAGTTCCTGCTGCCGCTACCACTCCTGTGCTCGTCATCGTGGGCTTGTTTATGATGTCGCCCATCAAGGATATCAATATGAACGACTATGCCGAGTCGATTCCTGCCTTCATCACCATCGTGATGATGCCGCTCACATATAGCATTTCCGACGGAATCCTGTGCGGTATGATCAGTTATGTACTTATCAACGCACTGTGTGGAAGCTTCAAGAAGTTGAGCATCACCATGTGGGTATTGGCGATTTTATTCGTACTGAAGTATATTTTCATTTAAAGAAGTTAGAGAAGTTAGAGAAGATAAATTCTCTAACTTCCCTATTTGCGAAAGCCCCCCGTTACTTATATATGAAATAAGAACCTCCATCGCTCTTACAGTATTTTTTGAGCAATGACTGTATGTATTCGGCATTGGCACGCACCTGTTGCTCGTTTCCATCATAGCCATTAATAAGCACCACAAGATGAGAAGTGTCTGACATCATCTTGGTGCGCTCATTGTCGCTGGTTGGCGTTCCAACGCCTCCCAGACTGTCTCTGTATACAGGCAGTCCCTCGATATTGATGTTTCCTCTTCCTATTCCCTCGTAAGGTTCACCGGCCTTGCCAACGCCCAGTGTTAGTGTATCGCCCTCAAACTTGTCGGCATCAAATCCTCCGATGCTGTAACCGAATGCGATGCTGGCAAGGTTGACCAGGTCGACGAGCGTGTCTCTCTGATAGAGTTGTTTGCCCTGAAGCATTCTCCTGATGAGCGCCTCGGAAGCAGGACGATAGCGCGAAGGATCTTTTCCGCAGGCACGATAAACCTTCCTTGTGGCGGCAATGCCACTCATTTCTTTCAGCGACTCTGTAGTCAGCGTGTCTCTGTATTTCTCGCCAAGGGCGTTAATCTCGTCCCACAGTTCCTGGCAATAAGGCGAGTTCTGTACTTTGGCTTCCACACAAGCCCCTACGAATTTGGGGCAAACTGTTTCTATCTCTTCTGATACGATAATTTTCATTTGCTGTATGTTTTAGTTGAAGATTCCATTGCTGTTGCAAAAATACAAAACTTTTCTGACAGTAGACGAAGGTATCAGGTATAAAAAACAAGAATCCCTGCAAATCTTACGATTTACAGGGTTTATCTTGGGTGGAAGGTGGGACTCGAACCCACGACATTCAGAACCACAATCTGACGCTCTAACCAACTGAACTACATCCACCATTTGGCTTTAAAAAGAGTTATTTCTTTTAAGCGAGTGCAAAGGTACGGAATTTATTTGGAATAACCAAACAAATTCCGCATTTTTTTCTAAAAAATTACTTTGCAGGAGTTGCAGGCACCGCAGGAGCAGCCTTTTCAGCAGCATTCTGAGCAGCAGGAGCAGCATTCTGTGCCGCAGGAGCAGCATTCTGAGCAGCAGGCGCAACCTTCTTGGCAGCATCGCTGTTAGCACCTGGCATAGCAGGCAGCGCTGTCTGTTCCTGTGTAGCACCTTCCATCACGCTATTGTCGCCGATAGCCTGAGGAGCCACATAAGCACAAGCAACACTGAGGACAACCATCGCTGCAGCGAGTCCCCATGTCAATTTTTCCACTAAGTCGGTAGTCTTGCGAACTCCCATGATAGAGTTGGTTGAAGAGAAGTTGGAAGCAAGTCCACCACCTTTAGATTCCTGGATGAGCACGATGAAAATCATCAGCAATGAAGCCAGGACGATTAAAACTACAAATAATGTGTAAGCCATTTTTGATTTTTGTTATTTATTATTTTTACTATTTATTATCAGTTTCTCCAAGAATCGCATCTGGTCAGTATAGTATGCGCTCTTGTTGGGTTGTTTATGATAGAGTCGCTCAATGATTTCGTGCGCTCTCTCGTACTTGCCCTGTTTGATATAGATGCGTGCGAGTGTTTCGGTGAAGATACCGCTGTTCTCTGTAGTCTCGCTGTTGCTGTTGACCTCGTCGTCATCTATGGCAGGTTTGTATTCCAGCTCAGCATCAGCTGCAGCATCGAGCTTAGGCAACTGAAATCCTCCATCGTCAATGAAGTCGTCGATAAGCGCCAGCGTGCGTGAGGAGTTGTTGTCCTTTTCCTGTTCCGCATCTTCTGTCTCCATCAGATAAGCCACATAGTCGACGGCAGCGTCGGCAGGCGTAGGCTTTCGCTTGTTTTTCTGTGCCGCGTCTTTCTCCTCTTCGGCATCATTGGGTATCGACTCGAGGAAGTTGTCTATCAAGTCGGAAGTTCGGTCGGAAGCATTGTTGGCATTTCCTGCCTTCTTCTCTTCCCGATGGGTTTCCTTCTTGAGTTGATAGTGAGCCGCCTCCACCATTCTGAATATTACCTTTCGGTCGGTGATATAGATAGCAGCCTTTCTCAGTTCCTCGTCGAAACTCGGGTCGTGGAGCAGGTAGAGGTTCTGCAACATCAAAAGGCGGGCTGTCTGATAGTACGGATAGAGTGCTAACAGTGCCCGGAGATCGTAAAGCGTCTCCTTGTTCATCTCCTCAGGATGTTGTATCAGTCTACTTAATTCCACGTTATAATTTCGCGTTATATTTTATTTCCTAATCTTTATATACAGAGTGTCGGCATTTGATTCTTCACCCTTTACTCATTTACCAGTTGGCCACGGTAGCATTGAAGATCTGTTCCACCAGGTCTTTCACCATCTGTGTGACGAGTTCTTCCTGTACGGCGTTCAGACTCTGCGTTGTGTCGTAGCTTTTGGTAGAGGTAAACTGGCGCTCGAAGTCCTCTGCATGGTTCTTGTTGTTGGTGAATCTCACATTGACAGTCATCGACAGCTCGGTCTGTGCAGAGTATCCCTCACTCGATACCGACTTGTTTCGCTGGCTGTACTGTGTGATTTCTCCCTCTATCTTGAGGTCTCCATTTCGCTTCACCTGTATCAGTCGGGTGTGGCTGGCGAACTCATCCTTCAGCTGATTGTTGAACATCGGTCCCATAGGTCCCCAGACATAGGAGCTGCGAATAGGGAACTCGGCAAGCTCTATGGTCTTGGTTTTGGTATAGTCGATGCTGGCACCATTGAAGGCATACTTTACCGAGCATGCAGCCGTAGTGGCGATAATGGCGAAGATTACACCTATTATATATATATGCTTGAAGAGATGCTTCATTTTGTTATTTTCTTCTTGTCGTCTTAGCCTCTTGGCTTCTTTTATTTCTTCACATCGTCGTCATCGTCGTCCTCAGCCTCGTCGTTGTCGCCGAGCTTGTATGCCTTGATGCGTCGATACAGAGTTCTGTCGGATATTCCCAGTTCTTTGGCAGCTTTCTTTCGGTTGCCGTTGTTGCGTTCCAGTGCTTTCTCCACCATCTGCTTGCCCAGGTCGTTGAGGTTGAGCGTTTCCGCCTCATGTATTTCCTCCACTTCGGCATCCTCTGTGAATGGATGGTGCAACGCCTCGCTTTCCTTTTCGACAGGGGCTGGATAGCTTATGGGGGTTATGGGTGTCAGGGGCTGTGGTTCGGCAAAGCCTTTGGCTCCGTTGAGCTGTCGTGCCTCGTCGAGCTGTTTGCGCAGCGAGTTCATGTCGCGCCGCAGGTCGCTAACGTTGCCCCTCAGTTCGTAGAGAATCTTGTAGAGCAGTTCGCGCTCACTCTCATAGCTGTGGGTTCCTCCCTGCCCTGGTGCGATGGTAGCCAACTGTGTGGTCTCCTCGTCTTGCGGAATGAACCTGAGCAGCGTCTGTGCGTCGATTTCCCTTTCCTCGCTCAGTACCGACATCTGTTCGGTAATGTTCTTGAGCTGTCTCACGTTGCCAGGCCATTTGTATTTCAGCATGATGGCCTTGGCGTCATCGGTAAGCACAATTTTAGGCAGTTTATACTTCTCGGCCATCTGCATGGCGAAGAGTCGGAACAAAAGCAGGATATCGTTTCCCCTCTCTCGCAGAGGCGGCATCATGATGGGTATGGTGTTGAGGCGATAGTACAGGTCTTCGCGGAAGCGTCCCTCGCTGACGGCCTTTCTCATGTTGACATTGGTAGCCGCCACGATGCGCACATTCGTCTTGCGCACTTCCTGTCCGCCCACGCGTATGTATTCTCCCGTCTCGAGCACTCTCAGCAGTCTTGCCTGTGTGGCGATGGGCAGTTCGCCCACCTCATCGAGGAAGATGGTTCCCTTATTGGCGATGCCGAAATATCCCTCGCTCTCGCCTATGGCTCCGGTGAACGAACCTTTCTCATGACCGAAGAGTTCACTGTCGATGGTTCCCTCAGGAATGCTTCCACAGTTGATGGCGAAATACTTCTCCCGTCTGCGTGGAGAATTGTCGTGAATGACCTTCGGAATGATTTCCTTTCCCACGCCGCTTTCTCCGATGATGAGCACAGAAAGATCAGTCGGTGCCACCTGCAGGGCGACATCGAGAGCTCGGTTCAATTCGTCGCTGTTGCCTACGATATTGTACCTCAATTTGATCTTCTGAAGTTCAGATGTATTCATTTAGCTGCCAAAATTACGCATTTTTTTTGAATTAACTGCAATATTGGCTTGAAAATAGTCCTTTTTTAACGTTTAGCCTCTGGCGAATCTGCTTTCTTCTTTGGAATAGCGAATCTCACCTTCTCGCTGTCGTCTCTTTTCTCGTGGAAGAGTTTGGGCAGTGGGTTCTCGCAGGCCTCGTCGTAACTGCTGCGATATCTGAAGGTGTCGATGGCCAGATAGACGGCATTTCTGAAGGCAGACTCATCGGCAGTATTTGTACCTGCAATCTCGTATCCGGGCGTGATATCAGCGCTGGTTCGGATGACAGGCATTCCTGCTGTATAGATAACGCCCCGTCCGTCGTTGATCGACTTGAATGGAGCTGTGGCCTGGTCGTGATACATGGCCAGAACACCGTCAAACTCTCTGAAGTCGCCATTGCCGAAGAAGTCGTCGGCAGGATAAGGTCCGAAGGCCTGTACGCCCTTGCCTGCCAGCTCGTCGATGGCAGGAATGATGATTTCCTTCTCCTCGTTTCCGCAGCTTGTCTCCTCATTGTTCTTGGGGTTGAGTGCCAGCACGGCGATACGTGGATTGCTGATGTTGAAGTCGCGCTTGATGGTTTGCTGGAAGAGGGTTGCCTTCTCTACGATTTTCTCTGCCGTAATCTGTGCGGCAACCTCTTTGAGCGGCAGTTTCTCTGTCACCGAAGCGATGCGCAGCGTATCGCCCACGAGGATGCTGAGTCCCTTCTTTCCCTCACCGAGACAGGTCTCGATGTAGTGCTTGTGTCCCTTGAAGGCGAAGCCCTCGATGAATGCGTTCTGACTGTTGATAGGTGCTGTCACCAACACATCATACAGATCGTCTCTGAAGTCGGTCATGGCTCTGTCGAGTGCCTTCACCGCAGCCTGTCCCGACTCCTCTGTAGGCACACCCATGTCCACCTTCACCTCCTCCTCGACAGCCGCCAGAAGATTGATGCGTCCTTCCTCGGCGTCTTCGGCCTTCTGGATGATGGAGAACTGCGCGGGCAGGTTCATGGCCTTGCGGTAGTAGGCTGCCACCTTGGGCGAGCCATAGACGATAGGCGTGCAAAGCTCCAGCATCTCGGGCTCTGCAAAGGTTTTAAAGATCAGTTCGTATCCGATACCATTGGTATCTCCATGGGTGATAGCCACCCTGATTTTCTTGTTGTCCATTTTGGATTCTTATTTTATTGTAGAAAGAGCAGCCTCGAGCTGCTTGATTAGTATTTTCTTTTTCTTTTCGGGCGCATAGACGAAGCCAATGACAGCCATGCTGCCCCGTGTCCTCATCACGTAGGGTCCGCCCATGGCGTCGCCCTTCATCTCCCACAGTCCCCGCCTCATTCCCTGCCTGTCGGCCTGGCTCATGTCGGCAAGCTGCATGTACATGCCGTCGGTCTCGCCGGGCAGGTTTCGCTTCAGGGCGCTGTCGGCCTGGGCCTTCAGGTCGTCACGGCTCCGGCCGTGGCTCTTGGTCTTGAAGAATATCAGGCTCTGCATTCCCGTGCTGGCATTGTCGGTGAGCCATGCGAAGTCTTTGGCTTGCTTACCGGCATTCATCGAGGCAGGAATCCTCATGCTGATGCCGAAGCGCAGCCTCATCTCCTTCTGTCTGTCGGGATTCTGTGGCACGACGGTGGCAAGATGCCGTAGCTCCGATGTGTCGAAGAGGCTCCTCAGCTTCCCGCCGTCCAGCCTGTGGCGAAGCTGCTCAGCCGACTGTGCCTGTATGTAGACGACGGTCTGCGGCACGGCACTCACGTCTTTCCTCATCTTCACGGCATAGCCTTTGTTATGGGCATTGATGTCCACCACGATGCGGTTTCTCACCAGCTGGTAGCTTCCGCGCACCTTTCCCTTCCTCACCTGTATAAGGCTGAACATCGGTTCGGGCTGTGGCAGATGCGGCATATCGGCCGTCATCATCCGGGTCACGATGCTGTCGCTGTCGCCTTCCAGCACCACCTCGTAGGGCAGCCCGGTGCTTGCGGGTTTTCTTCCCCCCATGCCATCGCAGCCGACGAGTGTCAGCGCCAGGCAGCACAGCACGGCACTAAGCCTGTTCGTTCTCATGCTGTCTTATCTCTCCTATCTTCTTCGATGTGCTCAGCAGTCCGCAGGCAGCATAGATATCCTGTCCACGGCTGGCGCGGATGGTGGTGAACACACCGTGCTGGGTCAGATAGTCGCGGAACTGCTCCATCTTCTCGTCGCTCACTCCCTGCAGCGGGATGTCGGGAATCTGATGGAAGCGTATCAGGTTGAAGCGGCAGTCGAGCCCCTTCACCAGCCTGATGATGGCCTTGGCGTGCTGCATGCTGTCGTTCAGCCCCTTGAAGACGATGTATTCGAACGAGAGTCGGCGCTGATGCGAGAAGTCGTAGTTGCGCAACAGTTCCACCACCTGTTCTATTCCCATTCCTCTCTCTGCCGGCATCAGCTCGGCACGCTCTGCCGGTATCGGGTCGTGCATGGAGATGGCCACGTGGCACTCGCTCTCCTCGAGGAATCGTTTCAACTTATTCTTCACGCCCACCGAACTGACGGTGATGCGCTTGGGGCTCCATGCCCAACCATAGTCGGCTGTCAAGATGTCCGTGGCACGGAGCACATTGTCGAGGTTGTCCATTGGCTCGCCCTGCCCCATGAACACGATGTTGGTCAACTTGTCCACCTCGGGCAGCGAGTATATCTGGTTGAGGATGTCGCCTGCAGGCAGACTGCCCTCAAACCCCTGCTTTCCTGTCTGACAGAACAGGCAGTTCATCTTGCACCCCACCTGTGACGATACACAAAGCGTGGCGCGGTCTTTGTCGGGGATGTAGACCGTCTCGACAAACTTTCCGCTCCGTGTGGGGAACAGATACTTGATGGTTCCGTCTACCGAGTGCTGTGCGTCGGAATATCCGAAGCATCCTATTTCGTATTCTTCAGCCAGCTTGGCACGGTTGGCTTTCGATATGTTCGTCATCTCGTCGATGCTCTTCACATGCTGCTGATAGAGCCATTTTGCCATCTGTCCACCGGTGAAGGCAGGCATGCCCAAATCCTTGGCCACCTGCTTCAGTTCGGCGAGTGTCAGACCGAGAAGATATTTTTTTTCGTTATTCATAGTGCAAAGATACGCTTTTTTGCTGAAAAATTGTTATCTTTGCCACATATTTTAAGATAATAAGCAAAAATGAGAGAAAAAATAGACCTTTTCTTGCCTTTTGAAGCCTTGGAGAAGGGTGAAGAAACGCTGCTCGAACTTCATGAGAACAAGACGGTTCAACATATCAATCTGCTGGTAAGCAGCGACTTTGCCTCGCAGCACCAAGTGCCCGAAGGCTGTACCTTTGTAGTAATCGACAGAATGGAGTCATCCAACACGGTGATGAGCATAGCCGAGAACACGGATGCCGACTATCTGCTGTTGTGCACCAGGATGACGTCGGTGCGCTGGGGGCTCTATGCCCTGGAACGCTTTCTGCGCACTGCCGACGACACGGGAGCGGTGATGGTCTACAGCGACCACTACTCCTTGGAGGAAGGCGCCCTGACGAAGCATCCCGCCATCGACTATCAGGCAGGAAGCCTCCGCGACGACTTCGACTTCGGCAGCCTGTGGCTCATCAAGTCGCAGGCGCTGCTCGACTATGTGGCACAGACCGACCGTGTGGATTATCAGTATGCCGGACTCTACGACCTGCGCCTGTATCTGAGCAGAAAGGGCGAGATATTCCATCTCAATGAATATCTCTACACCGAGGCCGAGCTCGACACCCGCAAGAGCGGCGAGAAACAGTTCGACTATGTCAATCCGCGCAACCGCGAGGTACAGATTGAGATGGAGCGTGCCTGCACAGCCCATCTCGAGAAGGTGGGAGCCATCGTCGACACCAACTTCTACCGCCAGCCCGACTTCGACGAGCAGGACTTCGCCTGCGAGGCCTCTGTCGTCATTCCCGTGTTCAATCGCGAGAAGACCATTGCCGACGCCGTGAAGAGCGCCCTGTCCCAGAAGACCAACTTCCCCTATAATGTCATCGTGGTCAACAACCATTCCACCGACAGCACCGGTGAAATCCTCGACTCGATAGACGACGAGCGCCTGATACAGATAGTGCCTGGCCGCACCGACCTGGGCATCGGCGGCTGCTGGAATGTGGCTGTCAACAGCGACCATTGCGGAAAGTTCGCCGTACAGCTCGACAGCGACGACCTGTATTCCTCACCCAAGACACTGCAGAAGATCGTCGACGCCTTCCACGAGCAGAAGGCAGCCATGATCATCGGCTCGTACCGCATGTGCGACTTCGACCTCAACACCCTGCCCCCGGGACTCATCGACCACAAGGAATGGACCGAAGACAACGGCTGCAACAACGCCCTGCGCATCAATGGTTTGGGAGCGCCACGCGCCTTCTTCACACCCTTGGTGCGACAGATACAGTTCCCCAACACCTCCTATGGCGAAGACTACGCCCTGGGACTGGCTTTCTCGCGCCGTTACCGCATAGGCCGCATCTACGACGAACTCTATCTCTGCCGCCGCTGGGGTGGCAACAGCGACGCAGCCCTCAGCGTGGAGCGGGTAAATGCCAACAACCTATATAAAGACCGCCTGCGCACCATGGAGCTCAAGGCCCGACAGCAGATGCTGCAGGGCAAGGCCGACATCATGGAGGACAGCAGCATCTCGCGCTTCTTCAACCGACAGTTGGAGATGTGGGAAGACGCACGCCACCGCTTCCGCGACCTCAAGCACGTAGAGGTGCGCCAGCTCTCCGACCAGCTGAAGGTGCAGTTCAATCCCGCACGCATCGTCAGCACAGGCGCCAAGATAGACAAGCACACACTCGGCGAGCGCCCCTGCTTCCTGTGCGAGCGAAACCGCCCCAAGGAACAGATGACCAAGCAGATAGACGACCACTTCCAGCTCCTGGTCAACCCCTTCCCCATCCTGCCGGTCCACTTCACCATTCCCGCCACCAAGCACCAGCCACAGTCCATCTACCGCCATTATGGCGAGATGCACAGACTGCTGTCGCTCCACAGCGAGCTGATGGTGTTCTACAACGGTCCTAAGTGTGGTGCCTCAGCCCCCGACCACCTGCACTTCCAGGCTGGCACAAGCGGCGTGCTGCCCCTGCAGACCAACTGGCAACGCCTCTCGCGCAACCTCACCGACGTCATCTCGCTCACCGACGAGGAGAAGATTTCCGTGCTGCGCGACTTCCTCGTGCCAGCCTTCGTCATCATCTCGAAGAGCGAGGACAGCGACGAGGAACTCTTTCATCGCCTCTATCGCTCCATGCCGATGCGTGGCGACGAGAGCGAGCCCATGATGAACATCATCGCCTGGCGAAAAGGTGACGAGTTTATCAGCGTCGTCATCCCGAGAGAGAAGCACCGCCCTGACGCCTATTTCGCCGAAGGCGAGGCCCAGATGATGGTTTCGCCAGGAGCGCTCGACATGGCAGGACTGATCATCACTCCGCGCGAGGAAGACTTCAGTAAGATCAACCTCGACAAAGCCACAGCCCTGCTGTGCGAGTGCGGCATTTCGGCAGAGAAGATGGAAGCCATCGTCAGCAATCTCAAGGCCTCTGCCGCGACCGCTCACGAGCATCCGCTCCAGCTGCTTGCCGGCAAGGGCAAACAGCCCAACGTGAACGTGGGCATCGTGAGCGGACAGAAGATACACTTCTCGCTCAACAAGCCTTACCTGGCCAAGGGCGAGATGGTGACGGGCGAACAGGAAGTGGCGTTCTCCGAGGGCGGCATCCTGTGGAACGGCAACCAGTACAGCTCGCTCACCTTCCATCCGCAGAGCGCCGACGCCTCCTTCTCGCTCAGCGATGTGACCATAGGCGTCAACTTCCATTGGGAACGCAAGGAGACACAGACCTTCCTCGGCACCCTGCACTTTGTGGTGGAGTCGGACAAGATATGCGCCATCAACGAGCTGCCCGTAGAGCGATACCTCGAGAGCGTCATTTCGAGCGAGATGAGCGCCACGTCGAGCCTCGAGCTGCTCAAGGCCCATGCCGTCATCTCCCGCTCGTGGCTCCTGGCACAGATGAAGAAGCGCCGCGAGGTGGCTGAGTCGGGCAACAACTTCTTCTCCTTTGTCAAGAAAGACGACCGACTCATACGCTGGTACGACCGCGAGGACCACACCATCTTCGACGTCTGCGCCGACGACCACTGCCAGCGCTATCAGGGCATCACCAAGGAGACTTCGCCCCATGTGGCAGAAGCCATCCGGCAGACCAAGGGACAGATCCTGATGGACGGCGACGACATCTGCGACGCACGCTTCTCGAAGTGCTGCGGCGGCGTCACCGAGGAGTTCCAGTACTGCTGGGAGGACACACCGAAAAACTATCTCAGCAGCGTGCGCGACATCATACAGGGCGTGAAGTCTGTCGGCTCCGCAGCCCCAGCCCCACTGCCCTCGCTGCAAGACGAGGCTGCTGCCGATGCGTGGATCCGCTCCAACCCTCCTGCCTTCTGCAACACCACAGACAAGAAGATACTCTCGCAGGTGCTCAACGACTACGACCAGGAAACAGCCGACTTCTACCGCTGGAAGGTGACACTGACCCAGGAGAAGCTGAAGCAGCTGCTCGACGAGAAACTGAAAATGAATTTCGGCGACATCCTCGACCTTCAGGCCGAAGAGCGAGGCAAGAGCGGACGCATCAGCAAGCTGCGCATCGTGGGCACCGAGAAGACATTCGTCATCGGCAAGGAACTCGAGATACGCCGTGCCCTGAGCGACACCCATCTCTACAGCTCTGCATTCGTGGTCGACAGATGCGACATCGACGAGAAAGGCGTTCCGCAGCGCTTCGACATCATCGGAGCCGGATGGGGACACGGTGTGGGACTCTGCCAGATAGGTGCCGCCGTCATGGGCGAGGAAGGCTTCGACTACGATGCCATCCTGTTGCACTACTATCAGGGAGCCGAAATCAAGAAAGTATATAAATAAGATTAAGGGGTTTAAGGAGTTAAAGGAGTTAAGAAGTTAAGGAGTTAAGACAATAGCTTTTGTGGACTTGAAATTAAACACAAAATATTTTATCAAGGCATTTGTCTTAACTCCTCAGCGACCGAAGGGAGCGATAACTCCTTAACTCCTTTAACTCCTGAAAAAACATTTCAAAAAAGTGGCAACAAATAAAAACAGCAGGAGTCCCTGGGCTTGGATTCCAACCTTATATTTTGCAGAAGGACTGCCCAACATCATTGTCACGGGTCTTTCTGTCGTAATGTACATGCAGATGGGACTCACCGACTCTGAGGTGGGCCTCTACACAGGCTGGCTGGCCCTGCCATGGGTCATCAAACCCCTGTGGAGTCCGTTCATCGACTTGCTGAAGACCAAGCGCTGGTGGGTGCTCACCATGCAGGCGCTCATAGGAGCAGCCCTGGCAGGTATCGCCTTCTCCATCCCCACAGCATTCTGGTTTCAGGCCACGATGTGCTTCTTCTTCATCATCGCCTTCTGCAGCGCCACGCACGACATCTCTGCCGACGGATTCTACATGATAGAGCTCGACGGGCACAACCAGACCAAGTATGTGGGTCTGCGCAACACCTTCTACCGGCTTGCCATCATCTTCGTCAACGGCGTCTTAGTGTCGCTGGCAGGCGTCCTGCAGGTAGTGTTCCGCAACCAGATACGCTTCTCGTGGGCGCTGATATTCTATGGTCTGGCAGGCATCTTCATCGCGCTGTGGCTCTATCACAGCCGTTTCATGCCGCGTCCTGCCGACGATGTGCAGACCGAACGGAGCGTGGGCGAAGTGGCTCACGAGCTGAAGAACATGTTCGGCACGTTCTTCCAGAAGTTCCCCGTCAAGGAAACCATCTGCGTCATGCTCTTCCTCCTGCTCTATCGATTCCCCGAGGCCCTGCTCAACACCATGACCAAGACCTTCATCCTCCGCCCCAACTCACAGGGCGGACTGGGACTCTCGCCCCAGGAATATGGCTTCGCCAATGGCACCGTCGGACTCATCGGACTCCTCCTGGGCGGCATCATCGGCGGCATCCTGGTGAGCCGCGACGGCATGAAGAAGTGGCTGTGGCCCATGGTCATGGCGATCACGCTGCCCGATGCTGTCTACATCTTCCTGAGCTACTCGCTCAACTCCAACCTCATCGTGGTTTCCTCCTGTCTGTTTGTCGAGCAGTTCGGCTATGGCTTGGGCTTCACCGTCCTCACCCTCTACATGCTCTTCTACAGCCAGGGCAAGTTCAAGACCTCCCATTATTCCATCTGTACGGGCATTTCCTATCTCGGCCTCATGCTTCCCGGCATGCTCTCGGGCTATCTCAAGGACATGGTGGGTTATCGCCTGTTCTTCATCATCGTCATGGCGTGCTGCACCATCACCTTCGTAGTCACCGCCTTCCTCAAGATCGACCCCGACTTCGGAAAGAAAGAACCCATTCCCCTCGATACCGAGGAAGAAGAGGAAGAATAAGGAGAGAGTAATTCCCATAAGAAAAGGCCGCCGAGAATCGTCTCAGCGGCCTTTTCTTGTTAAAGTATTATAAAACAATCGCCTCTGCCATTGTGATATCATTTTAATATCATATTTTTGCGATATCAAAATGATATCAACATAAACAGTAAAATATGGAAAATAAGGAATTTGCATTTCAGGGCAAGACCATAAATGGCATCCTGATGTTAGTGATCAACCTTCTCGTCTTCCTGACAGGAATAGGAATGTTTGTATTGACTTGCCTGTCAGAAGAAACATGGCAGGCCTGTGTATGCGGCATCAGCAGCGCAGTGCTCCTCATCCTGAGCATCATCTGCGTTTGTGGTTTTATCCTTGTAGAGCCAGGACAGGCACGCGTATTGCTTTTCTTCGGTAAGTATCGTGGTACGTTTACCCAGCCAGGTTACTATTGGCTGAATCCGTTTATCAGTCAGAAAAAACTCTCGCTTCGAGTGCGCAACCTCGATGCCGAACCCATCAAGGTGAACGACAAGACGGGCAACCCCATCATGATCGGCATGGTATTGGTATGGAAACTGAAAGATACCTATAAAGCCATTTTCGAGATCGACACCCAGACGATGGCAGAAGGTTCTGTCGGCCAGGCTGGCGTCGGAGCCTCTGCCGCACAGGTGATGAATATGCTGGGACGTTTCGTTCAGATTCAGGCAGATGCAGCTCTCAGACAGGTGGCAGGACAGTATGCCTACGACGATGACGAGGACGCCAACAGCAGCAAGAAAACACTTCGTGATGGAAGCGACGAAATCAACAAGGAGCTGGAAACCCGCATCGACGAGCGATTGGCGATGGCAGGCATCGAGGTGGTAGAAGCCCGCATCAACTATCTGGCCTATGCTCCGGAGATTGCAGCCGTGATGCTTCGTCGTCAGCAGGCTTCGGCCATCATCTCTGCCAGAGAGAAGATTGTGGAAGGCGCTGTCTCGATGGTGAAGATGGCATTGCAGAAACTGAGCGACGAGGAAGTAGTCGAGCTGGACGACGACAAGAAGGCTGCCATGGTCAGCAACCTGCTCGTAGTGCTCTGTGGCGACGATACCGCCCAGCCTGTGGTGAATACGGGTACATTGAATCATTAACAGCATGGCTAAAAAAGAGACAACTACAAAGAGTTTTATATTACGCATCGATTCGGAAACGATGAGCGCCATTGAAGCATGGGCTGCTGACGAGTTCCGTTCCACCAACGGCCAACTGCAATGGATCATCTCCGAAGCGCTGCGCAAAGCAGGCAGACTGCCTAAGAAAAAGAAGGAAAAATGAAAAACAAACTGTTGCATTTTGCGCTCGACCTGTTCAGTGCCAGCGATGACGAGGAGCAGGACAGCATCTTCGCACAAGTCAAGATTTATCGCACAGCAAGTGTCAGAATTTTCGAGTACATCATCGGAATCCTGTTGCTTGCCATTTGGCTCCTCATCATCAGAAACATCATCCATGCCGCAGCCGAGGAATGGCACACTTATCTAATCGTCGCCATCTTCGGCACAGTCAGCGTTGGTCTCAGCTTCCGTCACAGCTATCATCCATCGGCCTACGATCTGCCATTCGTCAAGATAGTCAACGCCCGGCAAGTACGCTGCCTGTCGCTTTGCGGCCGCCTGCAGTCTGTTGTTTATGCCCTCTTCTTTATATGGGGCGGCTGTGCGGAATGGATAGAGATAGAGAGCGAGAGCATCTTCTTAGGCGGAATAATAACTATCTTTGCCCTTTTGGTTCTGAATTGCATATTCTTTACCTACAAGATATACAAGTTGCGAAACCTGGTAGAAGTAGAAGCCCCCTCGCCCACTATCCGGAACGAGAAACTCCTCATCGTCGGCACATTGGTGTTGTCCATAGCTGTAGGGTTCGGAGTACATTATATTCCGTTCTGGGACAGTCTGCCTGGTCTGGTGAGTGGAGTTTTGAGGGGCTTAGTCTCCATAGCCCTGATTGCCGGCATCATCTGGGCTGGCAACAGATTCTTCGGCCTTTTCCGCGAAATAGACAAAGAGAGTTCTGATTCGCCCGACAAACAATAACACCCTCCCAACAGCAAAATGCTGCCATCTGTCAGGTCATAGAACGCGTCAGATGGCAGCATTTTTTCATTCTCAGCATCAAAGACCAGAGAAATAGGTCTTCAGCGCCGCTACATATTCCTGCATGGCCTGCCGGCCAGCCTCAGTCATTCGGCAGACTGTTCTCGGCTTGGAGCCCGAGCCGTCAGTCTCCTTCTCGATATAGCCAGCCGAGGCAAGTTTGTCCAACTGCACACTCAGGTTGCCCGCTGTAGCCTCCGTTTTCTCCTTCAGATACACGAAATCGGCTTCTTCAGCACTCAGCAACACCGACATGATGGCAAGTCTCAACTGACTGTGTAATATGGGATTCAGTTCCTGCATCATTTATGCTGTTTTTTTGATTGATAGTTCAGATAATGTCCTGGCGCGACAAGCGTTATCGCCGAGGAAACCGCCATCAGCATCGGCCATGCCAGGCTAATCACTGCGCCCGTGCATAAGTCATGCAGGAAGCCCACTCCCATCATGACACCTATCAAGCCACACAGCTTCAGCAGCTCTTCTTTCAGAATGGTGCCGGTGCAGTAGGTTCCTATACCGGGCAGAAACAATCCCAGCAGAAACATTCCCGACCAGCCTTCCATCTCGGCCCAATACCCGAGACTGTAAACGGCATAGGCGACAAACACACCCGTCAGGCACGCCCAGATGCTGTTGATACTCTTCGAGGTGTACGTAGAAGGCACATTCTTTTTCTTCCTTCCAGCTATCAGCGTGGCAGCGCCACCCAAAACGGGAATGCCCAAGTAGAGCCATCCCCAGGCTCCAGGACCAGTATATGCCGCAACAAAGACGGCAAGCGACACGACCATACACACATACCCCCAAATCAGGAACGTATTGCCCGATCCTACTGTCGAATCCCTTCTTGTCTGCTCTATCATCTGGTTGATGAGCTCAAGGCTCTCCTGCTCAGAAATCTTCTTTTCTTCCATTTTTCTTTTAGTTTGTGACACCTTATATAATAAAGGAGTCCAGTTGAACACTTAGTTTATTTTATAAACCATGAGTGTAAAAAGAGAAGCAAGGAGGTCGACTCTCACTTGCTTTAAGCTAGCATGATCACTCTTCACAATCATGATTTCGGGCACAAAGATAACATAGTTTATTTTATAAACCAAACTTTTTCCCTCAAAAAACAAATATTTAACTTTAGTTTACAAAATAAACCATTCCCCTTCATTTGCTGCAGAGTGTTATTTTCTCCTCTTCTCATAGCATGAAAAGTAGTTTCTTCTTGTCCAAAAAGGCTGTTGGTTATAACTTCTAACGACCGAAGGGAGTGATAACTTATGAACTTGCTAAAGTTCAGTAAATATAAAAACATGTTCATCTTTTGTGTTTTGTAAGTTTTATTTACTACATATTCACTCTTAAAACTTGCTATTTTGTGATTGTATATTTATACATTTCGTTCTTGGGCTTTATTTTGCATTTTTATGCATGAAAATAATTCTTTTATATTATGGATAAATATCCATATTTCACAGATGAAATCTGCATAAACACTACAAAACCTTTGGTTTTTGTTCATTTTTTCATCCTGGCACAGCAAACATCATTGCATAACGGAGAGGGAGAAACAGTTTCCTACTCTTCATCATTTCCTTACTTTTTGCAAGAGGATTGGCGGACAAAATGTAAATTATTTTATCTTGTTTTGTTTAAGGTAATTCCGGTCAAAGTGGTCAAAGTGGTCATGGTCAAAGTGGTCAAACTCGAAATCTGATGAGAGAAGAAAGTTCTAAAGATAGTATATATAAATAATATATTATTTATATATACTATCTTTAGGCGAGAAAAATACTTTCAAAAATCGAGTTTGACCACTTTGACCATGACCACTTTGACCACATTTGTATTATTTCCAAAAGTTACAATGTAGAGCAACAGATATAATACACAAAAAATCGAAGTTTACGTATTCCACACATACACAGCAACTTACAGTACTGTTTCTTGTCATTTTTTGACCTGTTTTGTTTAACAAGTTACCCCCGTTTTTGAACAAACAGCCGAAAAATGTATTATCTTTGCAGAAGAAAAGCAGCACTCGGCAATTTGAAAGCAAGCTTTCATTGCGCTCGTTTGCATTTTCTTTGCACCGTCAACCAATGAAAGTGCTCAGGAAGCCTCTCAGGAGGCATCTATTACGACCAAGGGCGGTCACAATAGACGACAGGCGCCGGTCA
>ERZ779851.778-NODE-778-length-30994-cov-12.177737_pt1 | contig 30994 bp, 27 predicted proteins | sample MGYA00511094_ERZ779851 | MGnify/ENA primary metagenome ERZ779851 (study PRJEB29588, sample SAMEA2155512) | human gut metagenome | biome: human gut; feature: human-associated habitat; material: faeces | place: Denmark | collected 2008/2010 ...
CCTGTCGTTATAGGATGGTAGGAGGTGCGTGCCTACACTATTGCTGAATAGTTACTTCATAATCAATCCTCCTCTAAAAAATCTACAAAACTGTCTTTATCAAAGATACCATTCTGCTGCAAATAGTTTCGACACGCATTGAGTTTGTTCAATTCTATTTGAAAAGTTGCTCCATCGTAACTTCACTATGCACCAAACTATGATGCAGCCCGTCAACGATGCCATAGGTCGTAACAAAGGTGATGACCAAAGAGAACTTGGTCTTGGTAGAGCTTTGGAAAAGTTCTAAGCGCTGCCTTAGCAACTGTTCGTATGCCTCCGTTATGCGGTATTGCGATTTGCTGAATTTCATCTCGCACAAATGGATGATGCGGTCAGCACGTTTGATGACCAAATCGATCTGTCCACCATTTTGCCCATCAGTTGCTGCCTTGCGCCATGATGAGACTTCGGTCGCCATCCCCGAAATACCCAAGGCACGCTTGATGCTGTCCGTGTGCATAAGGCATACTATCTCAAATGTAAGTCCCTGCCACGTAGAAACTTGACGCGACTCAAAATGATGACTCCACCATTGTTCGTCGCCCGAAACATCGGGCAAGATGAACTTATAATAAAACAAAGTATAGAAATCCACTAAACGATAGATGGTATCTTTCACCTTATGAGCGAAATTCTGATTTCGGGAAACGAAGTCGCATCGTTCAAGATTGGTCAGCACACGCGTGAGGGTTCCACCAGTGATTCCTGTAGCCTTAGATATTTCCTCACGAGACATTCCATCATGATGGGCAGCCAAACCCTTCACCACACTGATATATAAGTCGGCGTTTGAAAACAAAGCATTGTAGAGTTCGTCGAACTCGCTTCGCATAATACCTCCTTGGGCAAAGAACAGTCTATCGACATTCTGCACGAGACTTTCTTTTGCATTGATGAGACTTAAGTAAAACGGGATGCCACCAAACACCATGTAACACTGCAATATTTGGTATCTATCCCATTTGCAGTGTTTTCTCAGAAGATACGCCTCTGTCTCATGCAAAGTGAAAGGCCGGACATAAATACTGCTTGTAATGCGAGCATGCAGTCCCCCTTGATTTTCTATCAGATTGTCCACCATCCATGAGGTAGCCGATCCACTGGCAATAAACACAATATCACTACGACGAGCAGCCCAGCCATTCCAGAAGTTCTCCAATGCCGCAACAAAGTCAGACTTCTGTGTGTCTATCCAAGGCATTTCATCTATAAAAACCACCTTTTTTCTGTTGGCATCGAGCGACTCAAGGTATTCTTCAAGCGCATCGAATGCGTCGAACCAATCGGAAAACTTATCAGGTTTCGTGCCAGAGAACTTTTTCAATGCTCGCGAAAAACTCGTAAGTTGTCTTTGGCGCGATAGATTATGGCCTCCGACAAACGTGAAGTCGTATTGTCCCTGATAGTATTGATCCACAAGAAAAGTCTTGCCCACTCTTCGCCGACCATACACTATGACAAATTCAGAACGATCGGACTCCATCACTCTGTGGAGTTCTTGACACTCTCGCTCTCTACCAACAAGTTTGCTTCTCATGCCCATACCGTTTATCTATTAACCTTGGCAAAGGTAGCGTTTTTATGGCAGCAAAAAGAAAAAACACGCGATTTTCTACCCAAATCTATGCCAAGAAGGGAGATTTGGGTAGAAAATCGCCTATTTTTGACTTAAATCAAGCCATCGCTTGCCCTGTTGCTACAGGACGAACTGTAGTATCATCACGCTATTAATCTATGCCAACATGCTATTTATAGTAAGCAGCTTGCCTGGCGATAAAGGCCAAAAAGCGGTATGGGAATCATGCTGCGAAATTCCCATACCGCTTATATTCAATGCTTCGAGCTGAGATAAAGAAAATCAGCTTGTGAGCGATTAGTACTCGTCCTCGTTGAAGAGGAAGTCCTCCTTGGTGGGGTAGTCGGGCCAAATATCCTCTATACCCTCATAAACCTCTCCTTCGTCCTCGATCTCCTGCAGGTTCTCGAGCACCTCCAGAGGTACGCCCGATCGTGTGGCATAGTCTATCAGCTCATCCTTTGTTGCGGGCCATGGCGCGTCTTCCAGCTTTGAAGCCAATTCAAGAGTCCAATACATAGTCTTCTGTCTTTAAGTTTATAAAAATTTGCGTGCAAATATACTATATTTTATTTGAACTGCAAGCGCTATGGCGTATTTTTTCGCACACACTGCAAACAAAGTTGAAATAACTACCTATATAAGCAGGAATAACTACCTATATCAAAAGAAATAGCCACGAATTCTGGGGGCACACGGGATCCTCTTGCACTAAAAGTTGATCTTATAGTGCTGCTTATACTTCTTCTTATCGAAGAAGAGAAGGCCACAATAGTAGAGGTCGAAACTGACGCGCACTCGCTTGTCTTGCAAGATGCGCGCCCAGCTGCGGCGGGTCTCTCCATTGCGGTGGATGCCCTCCACGATGAGTAGGGAAGCATCTGTGGCCCGGCTGATGAGCGACAAGACCTGCTGCTCCATATCCTGTCCATGGGCCACGACAGCCAGCGAGAAGGAATCCTCAGTAAGTGAGCAAGCCCCCTCCCCCATCGAAGAAAACGCCATCCGGAGGCAACCCGCATGAAGGTAGGCCCGCTTGGCCTCCGAGACATCGCCCACCAGCACGGCCTCGTCGGCCTGCTGGTAGTTGGCGATACGGAGATAGAGTTCGCAAACCCTCCGTTCCCGCTTTGAGAGATGCGGGAACAGGGGGCGGAGGTCGTCGTAGGCATAGTAGGGATAGTGCTCATTGACGACATAGCGGACGAAGTGGTAGGACCAGGGCGACTGTATGCCGAAACCACGGCAATACTTAGCCCGGCTCATCCACAACACGCCACGTCGCAATCGAGACAACATTGCCATGGTTTCTGAGACAAGACCTAAGGTTACGCCTCGATGGGCTTGCAATGATCCTGGAGCCAGGCCAAGTCTTCGCCATCGAGGTGGGGAGCGAGCTTCTCGCAGACCATCCGATGGTAGTCGTTGAGCCACTGCTTCTCCTCGGCGGTGAGGAGGGAGCAATCGACGGGCGTAAGGTCTATCGGACAGAGCGTCAGCGACTCCATCTGCAAGAAGCGGCCCAGTTCGGTTTCCATATAGTCCTTGATCAAGCACGTGTTTTCAATGCGCACACCAAAGCGGTCGGCCAGATAGATGCCCGGTTCGTTGGTGACGGTCATTCCCGCACGCAGGGCAGCCGGCATATACTCCATGCGCACCTGGTGGGGACCCTCATGGACGTTGAGGTAGGAACCTACGCCGTGGCCCGTGCCGTGGAGGTAGTTGAGACCCGCACGCCATAGCGGTTCGCGTGCCAAGGCGTCGATCTGCGTGCCACTGCAACCATCGGGAAACTTTGCCAGTTCCAACTGAATATGGCCTTTGAGCACCAGCGTATAGACGCGGCGCTGCTCTTCGGTGACAGGGCCCAAAGCTATCGTGCGCGTGATATCGGTCGTGCCGTCCTGATACTGCGCACCACTATCGATCAAGACCAAGCCACGGGGCTCCACGGGGATATCCGTCTCGGGAGTGGCCTCGTAGTGGACGATGGCACCATGGGCCTCATAGCCCACAATGGTATCGAAGGAAATGCCACGGAAGAGATCTTGCTCCGCACGCAGGGCCGTGAGTTTCTTGTCGAGGGAGATCTCCGTCTGTCCTCCTGCCTCCACAGCAGGCTGAAGCCAGCGCAGGAACTTCACCATCGCCACGCCGTCGCGCGTCATGGCACGGCGGTAGCCCGCTATCTCGGTTTCGTTCTTGACCGCCTTCATGGCGGGGATGGGCGACGGGGCAAACCTCACCACCGATCTCTCGAGGGCACAGGAGGCGAGATAGTAGCAAGTCTTCACACTGTCCAGCAGCAGACCGCCCTCGAAGGCATGAGACCGCAGGTAGTCGGCCACGGCAACATAGGGCTGCACCGCCACGCCAAGGTCGGAGAGGTAGCGACGCACCGCGTCGTCGAGTTTCTCCTCGTTGACAAAGAGCGTGGCACTTTCCTGCTCTATCATCAAGTAGGAGACGAAGACAGGATTGCAATAGACGTCGGAGCCACGCAGATTCAAAGTCCAGGCAATATCGTCGAGGGCTGAGACGAGCATGGCCTCGGCATCACAACTGCGCAGCGACTCACGGATGCGGGCGAATTTGCTCTCCGTCGTCTCGCCAGCAAACTCCAGGGGATGGAGCTCCACCTTCGCTGTCGGGATGGAGGGGCGGTCCGTCCAAATCTCGTTGAGCGGGTCGAAATCGGTACGCACCTGGATATCGTAGCCCTGGAAGAAGGCCTGCATCCTCTGCACCTCGTCCGTGCCATTGACCCATCCGTCGAGACCCACCACAGGATGGGAGGCCCCACGGAGTTGTTCGGCCAGCCAGTCGGTGATCGTCGGCGTGCCCTCCACCTTGAGTTTCATCAGCATGATACCCGTGCCGCGGAGTTGCTCCTCGGCAGCAAGGAAGTAGCGGGAGTCGGTCCAGAGCGCGGCAGCATCCATCGTGACGACAACCGTGCCGGCCGAACCATTGAAGCCTGAGATCCACTCGCGACCCTTCCAATGGCCGGCGACATACTCACTATTGTGTGCATCTGTGCTGGGGAAGATGAAAGCCCCCAGTCCCTCACGCTCCATCACCTGGCGGAGCGCGGCTATTCTTTCTACGATCTTAGTCATTATATATAGGGTATTTGGTTGATGGTTTCTGAAAGTTATTATCGGTCCTACTCACACATCGCCCGGCAGATGCGGTCCTGCAGCCCATTGGCCTGGCTGGCGCGGATGGTCCCCTGGTTGAGGATGCAGAAGGCCAGGCGGTGGCCATTGCTGGCCGTGCAGAATCCAGCAAGCGTCTTGACACTCGTCACCGTGCCTGTCTTGGCCCGCACATTGCTATCGGCCGCCGTGCCACGAAGCCGCTTGCGGAGCGTGCCGTCGCGTCCGGCGATGGGCAGCGTGGGAAGCAGGGCCTCGTAGGCCTCCGTGTTATGGTAGTTGAGGCGCAAGAGGTGGACGAGGAGGTCGGCCGTGACATAATTGTAGAGCGAGAGGCCACAACCATCGGCCGCGTAGTACTGCGCAGGATCAAGGCCAGCCGCACGCACCACCTGGTTGATCACCTGTCGGCCCTGGCGCGCACCTGCACGCCGCACACCCGTGCTCTTGGCCAGCTGGTAGAAGACCGACTCGGCATGGAGGTTGTCGCTCTTCTTCATCATCCGCTGCAACACCCGCGTGAGGTCGTGGGTCTCCTCGGCTAGCAGCGTGGATCCTGCGGGGAGCGTGGCGTCGCCCAGCGTTCCCTCCAGGACAATGCCGGCCGCTCGCAGGCGCGAAGAGAGTTCGGCCAGAAAGCGGTCGCGACGGTTGTAGAGCAGGGGCGAGAGCGGCGGATTGCTATCGTCGTCGTCCCAGCACCAGCCCTCTCCCATCGGTTTGTCGTCCTTCATTGACTTGTCGGCCAGCAGGTCGCCCGTGATACGACGGATGCCTTTTTCACGCAGCGCACGGACGAAGGCGCGCATATTGGTGTCGCCAAAGAGGGGATCCATGCCACCGACACAATAGAGCGAACCGTGGAGCACACCCGTGGAGTCGATGTCGCCACGGCAGTAGAGGCGCGTGGAAAACTGATAGTCCACGCCGAGGCGGTCGAGGGCCGTGATGGCGGTGACACACTTTTGGACGGAGGCCGGGCGCATCCGCTGGGCCTCGTTGAAGCGATAGACACACTGGTCGGCACTAAGGTCCCAGACCATCACTGCCATTTGGGTGCTTTGAAGCAGTGGATCCTCAACGATGGCGGCCATGCGGTCGGCAAAACTATCGGTCCACAGGCGGTCGAAATCGGCGCCATCGGCTACGACGGGACGGTCCGCCAAAGGAACCGTGTCGGTGTCGGCCACTTCGGCGACGGGTGCTGCCACCAGCCCGGCGTCCTCGGCCAGGAGACGAGCCACGCGGGCACTGTCAATATAGACGAGATTGACCTGCGCCTGCATGGGCAGAGCCAGCAGGGCGGCCAGAAGGAAGAAAAGTTTTCTACGAATACTTGTCATTGTTTTTTTTAGGTTTTTAAGATTAAGATTCTGTTTCTTTTTCTTTGCATGTGTTCTTGGCAAGAGCGACACGCTTGCCGACTGCCTCGACAAACGAAGCTTCGTTCTCCGGGGTGAAGATACTGATGTTGTGGTCGCCATGCTCCACCATCACATAGCTGCCCGTGAGCAGGTGGCGGGGCATACGGCGAAGTGCCGTGATAGTCTGCAATGGGATGGCCTGTCCCCGTTGGCGCCCTATCCTGCCGCTCTGCGTGGTCAGTTGGTCGTCGTCGAGGACATAGTCGGTATGGATGCCACGGTCGATGCCCCGCACGGCCACGGCCACAAGCAGCGCGCCAAGCACAGCCATGGGCCACGTGCCGAACCAAAAGCAATAGAGCGAGGCAAGGGCGAGGAGCAGGATGCCGCACAGTTCGCCCAGCGTGAGTCGATGATGAAATACTCTTGTCATAGTTCGACTGCAAAGGTACGAAAAAAATGGGGAGTCACTCCCATTTCAATCCAAGAAAAATAGATCTACACCTCGCCTTGGGCGATAAATTCTCAAAAAACATGCAACTTCCTGCCGTCACAAAGGAACTAAGCACAAAATCGGGAGAAACATTCGCCCATCTGCCAATAAATGAGTAATTTTGCGGGCGAAACGTTATTCCGCTCCCCATAGGGAGCACAACTGTTTGCTTAGAAATGATTCATAAATACGATTTCCTGATCATCGGCGCTGGTATCGCCGGAATGAGCTATGCCTTGAAGATAGCCAAGGCGCACAAGGGAAGGGTTTGCATGATTTGCAAGACGACGCTCGACGAGGCCAACACCTCGTTCGCGCAAGGCGGTGTGGCTTCGGTGACGAACCTCGCCGTCGATGACTTTGACAAGCACATCAAGGACACCATGATAGCAGGTGACTACATCTCCGACCGCAAAGCCGTGGAGCAGGTGGTGCGCAACGCGCCGGCACAGATCCAGGAGCTGGTCGAATGGGGCACCCAGTTTGACCGCAAGGAGGACGGCAGTTTTGACCTCCACCGCGAGGGCGGCCACAGCGAGTTTCGCATCCTGCACCATGCCGACGACACAGGCGCGGAGATCCAGCGTGCCCTGATGGAGGCCTGCCGTAACCATCCGCGCATCGAGATCAAGGAGAACCACTTCGCTGTGGAAATCATCACGCAGCACCACCTCGGCGTTGAGGTGACGCGGCGCACGCCCGACATCGAATGCTACGGAGCCTACGTGCTCAATCCGGAGACCCAGAAGGTGGACACCTATCTGAGCCGCGTGACGCTGATGTGTACGGGCGGTTGCGGAGCGGTGTATCAGACGACGACCAATCCCATCATCGCCACGGGCGACGGCGAGGCCATGGTCTATCGCGCCAAGGGCACGGTGAAGGACATGGAGTTCGTACAGTTTCACCCCACGTCGCTCTACCATCCGGGTGAGACCCATCCGGCCTACCTCATCACCGAGGCTATGCGCGGCTACGGCGGCATTCTGAAATTGCCCACGGGTGAGACCTTCATGGAGAAATATGACGAGCGCCTCTCCCTAGCCCCCCGCGACATCGTGGCGCGGGCCATCGACAAGGAGATGAAGACGCACGGCCTGGACCATGTCTGCCTCGACGTGACCCACAAGGACCCGGAGGAGACGCGCCAGCACTTCCCCAACATCTACCAGAAGTGTCTCAGCATCGGCATTGACATCACGAAGGAGATGATCCCCGTGCGCCCGGCGGCCCACTATATGTGTGGCGGCATCAAGGTGGATCTCAACGGCGAGAGTTCCATCCATCGTCTCTATGCCCTGGGCGAGTGTTCCTGCACGGGACTGCACGGTGGCAACCGACTGGCCAGCAACTCGCTGATAGAGGCCGTGGTCTATGCGGACGCAGCAGCCAAGCACAGCCTGCAGGTGGTGGACGGCTACGATTGGAATGACCGTGTGCCGGAGTGGAACGACGAGGGCACGATGACCAACGAGGAAAAAGTGCTCATCACACAGAGCATCAAGGAGGTGGGACAGGTGATGTCCAACTATGTCGGCATTGTCCGCTCCGACCTGCGACTGAAACGCGCATGGGACCGCCTCGACTTGCTCTATGAGGAGACGGAAGCCCTCTTCAAACGCGTGAAGGCGACGAAGGACATCTGCGAGCTACGCAACATGATCAACGTCGGCTACCTCATCACGCGCCAGGCCATCGAGCGAAAGGAAAGTCGCGGTCTCCACTACACCATCGACTACCCGAAGCACGCCTACGACCTCGAGAAGTAGGACTTCGGGACCAGAGGCTCAAGGGACCTAACGGCTTTGAGAGAGAAAGAACACGATTTTGAGAAATACAATAAAATAGCAAATCCTAATATCTATCTCCCCGCCCCCATCTGCAAGTGCTGATGTGGGGCGGGGAAACAACCAACCAAAGTATGAGAAAGAACCAAATTTTAGCGGCGGCTCTTCTCTGCCTCACGATGCAGGGCCATGCGCAGACGCCGACCAAGGGTGGTGGCATCTCCAGCGAGATGCTCACACAGATCGAGCGCAATGGCGTTCAGAGTAGTGACCGCGTGATCAGCAATGCGCTGGCAACCAACAAGATCGACGACTTGGCCTTGAACTTCAAAGAGCAGGGCCGTCTGGACACCTACTTCAGCGTGGAGACCCCCGCACAGAGCATCCACAACCAGAAGAGTTCGGGACGCTGCTGGCTGTTCTCGGGCCTCAACGTGCTGCGTGCCAACTTCGCCCGTCTGCACAAGGACAGTATCCGCGTGGAGTACAGTCAGGTCTATCTCTCCTTCTACGACCAGCTGGAGAAGGCCAACCTGATGCTGCAGGGCGTGATCGACTGCGCCGATAAACCCATTGACGACCAGCGCGTGCAGTTCTTCTTCAAAAATCCGCTCAATGACGGCGGTACGTTCTGTGGTGCTGCCGACCTGGCTGAGAAGTATGGTGTCGTGCCGATGGAGGCCATGCCGGAGCCCTACTCCGCAGAGAACACCTCACGTATGGCGGAGCTGATCTCCTCGAAGTTGCGCGAGTTTGGTTTGGAGCTGCGCAAGATGGTGGCTGCCAAGAAGTCGAAGCGCGACATCCAGGCCCGCAAGACCGAGATGCTCGGCACGGTCTATCACATGCTGACCGTCTCGCTGGGCAACCCGGTGAAGGAGTTTACCTACGCCTTCAAGGACAAAAACGGCAAGACCGTGGGCAAGCCCCGCAAGTACACCCCAAAGGAGTTCTACGACGAGACCGTGGGCCATCCGCTCAACGGCACCTTCGTGATGGTGATGAACGACCCGCGCCGTCCCTACTGGAAGACCTACGAGGTGGAGTACGACCGCCACACCTACGACGGCCACAACTGGAAGTATCTCAACCTGCCCGTGGAGGAGATTGCCAAACTCGCCATCGCCTCACTCAAGGACAGCACGAAGATGTACTCCAGCTACGACGTAGGCAAGCAGCTTGACCGCAAGCGCGGCTACCTCGCCATGGACAACTACGACTACGGATCGCTCTACGGAACGACCTTCCCCATGGACAAGGCCGACCGTATCAGCACTTTCGATAGCGGTTCCACCCACGCCATGACGCTCGTGGCCGTCGATCTCGATGAGAACGGCCAGCCGAAGAAATGGAAGGTGGAGAACAGCTGGGGCGCCAGCTACGGACAGAACGGCTGCCTGATCATGACCAACGAGTGGTTTGAGAACTTCATGTTCCGCCTGGTGGTCAACAAGAAGTACTGCTCCGAGGAGATCATCAAGGCCGAGCAGCAGAAGCCGATCATGGTGATGCCGGAGGATCCGCTCTTCCAGGCTGACAGATAAATTCTTTGGCCTGAGAGCCAGGGACCGAAAAAGGGGATGGGAAGCACTTGCTTTCCATCCCCCTTTTCTATATCATAGCCTCCTGCGGCTTTTCTATATTAGGCCTCGCTGCCTTCGATACTGTCGCCGTCGTTGGTTTTGGACGCTGTGCTCGCTGCAACCTTCTGTTCCTCGGAAGGATTGGTTATGGCCTGCATGATGAGCGCTTCCAGCTCCTCGCAGAGTTCGGGATTGTCCTGGAGCAGTCGCTTCGTGGCGTCGCGGCCCTGCGCCAGGCGCGTGTCCTTGTAGCTAAACCAGCTACCGCTCTTCTTGATGATATTGTAGGTCACACCCAAGTCAATGATCTCGCCAGCCTTGGAAATGCCCTCACCGAACATGATGTCGAACTCCGTCTTGCGGAAGGGCGGCGCCACCTTGTTCTTGACCACTTTGACGCGGACCTGGTTGCCGATGACCTGGTCGCCATTCTTGATGGAGGAGATTCTGCGGATATCCAGTCGGACGGAGGAGTAGAACTTCAGGGCGTTGCCACCCGTGGTGGTCTCGGGACTGCCGAACATCACGCCGATCTTCTCGCGCAGCTGGTTGATGAAGATGCAGCAGGTGTTGGTCTTCGAGATCGTACCCGTCAGTTTGCGCAGTGCCTGGCTCATCAGGCGCGCCTGGAGTCCTACGCTGCTATCGCCCATGTCGCCCTCGATCTCCTTCTTCGGAGTCAGGGCCGCCACGCTGTCCACCACCAGGATGTCGATGGCGGAGGAGCGGATGAGCTGGTCGGCGATCTCCAGGGCCTGCTCTCCCGTGTCGGGCTGCGAGATCCAGAGATTATCGACATCTACACCCAACTTCTGGGCATAGAAGCGGTCGAAGGCGTGCTCCGCATCGATAAAGGCGGCCACACCGCCCATCTTCTGTGCCTCGGCAATGGCGTGGATGGCGAGCGTCGTCTTACCAGAAGATTCTGGTCCGTAGATCTCGATGATACGGCCACGGGGATAGCCGCCCACGCCCAGGGCAGCATTGAGGCCAATGCTGCCCGTGGGGATCACATCGACGGGCTCCACATGCTCATCGCCCATGCGCATGATGGAACCCTTGCCGAAATCTTTCTCTATCTTGGCCATCGCTGCCTGAAGGGCCTTCATCTTGTCGGCCTTCGGGTCCTGCGCGGCATCTTCTTTCTTTGCCATATTTTTTTCTATGTGTTATCTTGCTAAACCTCCCTCCTTCCCTGCTTGACCGGAAGCCACGGAGGGTCTTCGGCGAAGCAGGGGGAGAGAAAAGGGATGATTACAACTCCAAGTCCTTGTCAAACTCCTCATGCCAGGGCAGTCCCTGCGTGTTGAGCAGCTCCATGAAGGGATCCGGATCGAACTCCTCCACGTTGTGCACGCCCGGCTTCTTCCAGACGCCCTCCAAGAAGAGTTTCGCACCGATCATGGCTGGGACGCCCGTCGTGTAGCTCACGCCCTGCATACCCGTCTCCTTGTAGGCCTCCTGATGCTTGCAGTTGTTATAGACGTAGTAGGTGTGCTCCTTGCCATCCTTGATGCCACGGATACGGCATCCGATGGAAGTCTCGCCCTCGTAGTTCTCGCCGAGGTCCTGCGGATTGGGGAGGACGGCCTTGAGGAACTGCAGCGGCACGATGTTGACCTTCACCTTCTTCGTCGGGTCGTCGGCGAGCGGTGCCTCGTAGGTGACCTCGTCGATGCGTCCCATACCAAGGTTCATGATGCTGTCGAGATAGGTGAGATACTGCTGTCCGAAGGTCATCCAGAAGCGACCGCGCTTGATGGTCGGGAAATTGAGCACGAGGCTCTCCAGCTCCTCGTGGTGCATGAGGTAGCTCTCGCGCGGTCCCACGTTGGGATAGTTGAGCGTCTTGTGGACGGCCAGCGGGTCTGTCTCAAGCCATTTGCCATTCTCGTAGTAGAGACCCTTCTGCGTGATCTCGCGAATGTTGATCTCCGGATTGAAGTTGGTGGCGAAGGCCTTGTGATGGTCTCCAGCGTTGCAATCGACGATGTCAAGGTAGTGGATCTCATCGAAGTAGTGCTTGGCGGCATAGGCCGTGAAGATACTGCAGACACCCGGGTCGAAACCACAACCGAGGATGGCTGTGAGGCCCGCCTGTTCGAAGCGCTCGCGGTAGGCCCACTGCCAACTGTACTCGAAGTGGGCCTCGTCCTTGGGCTCATAGTTGGCGGTGTCGAGGTAGTTGCAACCGCAGGCCAGACAGGCCTCCATGATGGTGAGGTCCTGATACGGCAGGGCGAGGTTGATGACCAATTCGGGCTTGTAGCTCGACATAAGGGTCTTCAACTGCTCCACGTCGTCGGCATCGACCTCGGCCGTCTGGATGTCCATCTTGTAGCCTTTGTCGTGGATGGCCTTCACGAGTCGGTCGCATTTCTCCACATGGTGGCTTGCGATCATCATCTCGGTGAAGACATCCGTGTTCTGCGCAATCTTGAAGGCGGCGACGGTAGCCACGCCACCCGCGCCGATCATTAATACTCTGCTCATTCTATGTTTCGTTTTATCTTGTTATTTCATCTTTTGGTCTATCTCTGCCTGGGTGATGCCGAGGGCGTCCATGAGAGAGAATCCGAGCATCTCCTCGCGGCAGCCGGCAGTCTGCGTGGGCTGCATGGTGAAGAGCGTGACGTGCTTCTTCTCGTCATCGACATCGCGGAGGGCATGGCGCAACTCCTGCCAGAGCGAGGAGTCACTGCCATCGGGGACTATCATCAGGCGCGTCACTTCCTCTTCCGAGAGCAAGAGGCGGACCAAGTCGGCCAGCACGGGACCTTTCGCCTGTCCCTCCTCGCCCGTGGCGATGCAGTTGATGATAAACTCGCCCAACTGTTCTGAGCGGAAGGCCTTGCCGTCGAGTTCGGACTCATAGTCGGCGGGGGAGAAATGGAGGAGCTTCGGGGTCTTGCGGTCGTGGAGCAACACGACCTGGGTCTCGTGGTCGCCCGGGCGAAGGCGTCCATCGAGGGCGACGTCCACCAGCCATTGACTGAGGTCGGCCTGGGGGATACGACGCCCCAACATGCGTTCAAAGTTGACTATCAGGTCGAAGGCGACGTGATCGACGAAATCGGCATCGACGATGATGATATTCTTGCTCCAATTGACGGGATTGATTCCTTGCTTTTTCATTGGCACAAAGATACGGTTTTTAGCTTAGTGGGCCAAACTTTTCCTTGTTTTTCTTTTGGTTCATCCGATAAATGGAGCGACTGGGGTGTTTTGATCATTGCTTGTTATTGTCCCAACTCCTCTTTCTCATTCTCAGCCTCGACGAGCGGGATTTTATCCTCGGCGGGCTTTACCTCGGTAGTCTCGGGCTTTACCCCTACAGGCTTAGTCTCTACCTTGGTGGGGGCGGGCTTGACCTCGGCGGGGTTGTCCTCGTGCTTGGCGGACTTGACCTTGACTTCTCCCAATTTCAGACAACGCTCCACATCGGAGAGCAGGCGACGGTAGGGTTCCGACTGCATGAAGCCCATGTTGCGGCGGAGCGTCGGCACGATATCGACCGTGCTATGGTCGTAGCAGGACAACTCGTTGAGGCGCTGCGTGTTGTGGACCGCCAGACGGTTGATCTCATTCTCACGAGATCGGATAAGCTGGTCGCAGACCTTCTGCATCATCGGCACGACGACACCGTCGAAGAGATGATGGCCCTGGATGTAGAGATAGGTGGTCTCGGGCGTGACACCCAGTCGGCACAGATCGCGCGACAATTCACCGAGCTTTTCCTTCGTCCCCGGATTGCCCTTGCGCAGGGCAGCGAGTTTGCGGTTGACCTTGCGCTGCAGGTTGTCGAGCAGAACGGAGGCCTTGCCCGTAGAAAAGGCACCAAGAGCCACGACATTGTTGAAGTCGGCGATGGTGAAGAGGTTGTTCTTCCTCCTCCGATAGAAGAAGATGTTCCACAGAAAGAGGGGGTAGATGATCTGACTGTAGCGACGCAGGAAGGCATCGAAGTCGAAGTTCTTGCGGTCGTTGAGGGTCACAGAGACACACATATCGTGGAGACTCGGTCCGTAGCACTGGTAGTTTTCTATCGCATAGACGTAGGTGTGGAGGACGTAGGGATTGTCGCAGACCTGTTTCGAGTCCTCCGTCCGCCCCTGGAGGAGGTAGTCGTAGTCGGCATCGACGCAGGCCAGCATGTCCTTGCCCGTGCCGTGGAGCAGTAGACTCGTCAGCACCGACTTCTTGCCGCGCGAGAGTTTTTTGCGCGTGGGTAGCATCACCTCGAAGTAGCGATGCTCGTTCTCGTAGCGGGCAAGCACCATGCGCCAGAAGAAGACATCGTCGTAGGCCTCAACATAGGCCACGATCCTGCGCCTCGCCTTGCGCCCGTTGAGGCGGTTGGAGGCAGTGACGTAGTCGGAGGTGATATTGTCTTTCAGCCGTTTTGCCATATCGCAGCCTTCCCTATTATTCGTCCTCCGTTATCTCCGACACCTCCGTCACATTGTCGAGCCAGCCGTTCATGATGACAGCGGGACTGTGGGTGGTGAGGATGATCTGTACGTTGGGGTTGAGTTCGAGTATCAGGTCGATGAGCCGCTTCTGCCATTCAACGTGGAGGCTCACCTCGGGCTCGTCCATGAAGAGCACGTAGTTTTGTCCGTCCTCGATGAGCACGGTAAGCAGGATGACCAGCATTTGCTTCTCGCCGCTGGAGAGTTGATAAGGCATGAGCGTCTCGCCGATCTGTTCGAAGCGGATTTCGTTCTCCGTGCGCACGATCTTCTTGCCTGTCTCGGAGAAGAGGTCGTCGATGAGATCCTGGAACTTCCGCTTCGGTTGGCTGATGCGCTGGGCCTCCTCGGCAGCCTCGGGTGTGGCCTTCTGCAGGGCCTGGATCATGCGGTTGCCGATATTGACCTGGTAGTCGAGATACTTCCGCTGCAGTTTGTAGATCTGCCAGTCGAGTTCGGTGACGAGGGAGGCGTCGATCTTGTCCGTTATCTCCGTACTCATCAGCGGGCGGTCGAAAGACCGGATGATGTCGAAACGTACCCAGCGTGCTTCCTCAGGCGCCACACGCAGGCGGACTCCCTTGACGGGATGGCTCGGCAACTCGCCGCCACGGGCCAGGCTCCGCACCACCTTGTTGAGAATGGTACTCTTTCCCACACCGTTGATGCCGCTCAGGATGTTGACCTGTCGGTGCAACTCCCAGCAGACGTGCTTCTTGCCGCTCCAGAGCGAATCGATCTCTATCTCCTTGATGTATTCAGCGTATTTCTGCATAACGTTCAGGTATAATTGTTTGTTGGGAAGCGCGTGCCATGAGGGCTGGCTTCTCTTGCAAAGTTAGTCATTTTTCTTCATACCAACACGCTGCGAACGGTCTTTTTTCTGAAAAAACACGTTTAAACGTTTACTATGCTATTTTTCCTCATCTTTTATCGTCTCTCTTACTTACTTTTTTCTTTAGCATCATTTGCGCAATCAGTCCTTTTTTGCTACTTTTGCAACGTCAATTTCAACCATCACCAACCAGCAACACCACCAAATAGATGAAACGTATCTTCCTCCTCGCCCTGCTCGCCACCGCGCTATGGGCTCTCTCCACGTCGGTCCTGGCGCAGAGCCAAGACGGTCTGAGACAATATGTGGAGCCGCGCATCGGCACGGCCCACTGTCGCTACTTCCACTTCGCGCCCGGCGCACTACCCTTCGGCATGGCCAAACCCGGACCCTCCACCAACGGCCACTACGGCAACGTGGACGGCTGGCAGGCCACGGGCTACGACTATCGCGACCAATCAATCGAGAGTTTTCCTTGCACCCATGAGTTCCAGGTGGGCGGCATCAGCGTCATGGCCACCACGGGGCGCCTCATCACCGTGCCCGGAGACACCACGGAGGCGGGCATACAGAAGGGCTACCGCTCCCACTTCAGCCACGACGACGAGGTAGCGACGGCGGGCTACTACAGCGTCCTGCTGCAGGACTATGGCATCCGCGCCGAGATGACGGCCACGCAACGCGTCGCCCTGCAGCGCTACACATTCCCCAAATCGCAGGAGAGCCACCTCATCTTCGACATCGGCCACCGTATGGGAGAGAGTGGAGCAATCAAGGACGCAGAGGTGCGCATCCTCGACGACGGCACTATCGAGGGCTACGTCGTCACCTATCCCGAATACGTCAAGGCTTACCAGCCCGGGGCAGTCGTGCCCATATACTTCTCGGCCACGACCAGCAAACGACCAAAGCGCTGGGGCACCTTCCACGACGCCACCATCCATCGGCAGGTGAGAGAGGCGCGCGGCGAAGGGGCGGGAGCCTACCTCTCCTTTGCCACGAAGGAGGGCGAGCAGGTGACGGTGAAGGTGGGCATCTCCTACACCTCCGTGGAGAATGCACGGCAGAATCGACTGGCCGAGGCGCGGACGCTGACCTTCGACGAGGCCAGGGAAGAGTCGGCGCGCCAATGGGAAGAGATGCTGGGGCGCATCCGCGTCGAGACAGACCGCAGGGAGGACAAAGTGAAGTTCTACACGGGCCTCTACCATGCACTGCTGGGGCGCGGCGTCTGCAGCGACGTCTCCGGCGACTATCCGAAGCACGACGGCACGGTGGGCCACCTGCCGACGAAGGAGGGGCGTCCGGCCTTCAACCTCTACAACACCGACGCCATGTGGGGCGCGCAGTGGGGACTGACGCAGCTCTGGACAATGGCCTATCCCGACCACATGAGTGACTATATCAGCAGCCACCTGCAGGTCTACAAGGACTGTGGCTGGCTGGCCGACGGACTGGCCTGCAGCCGCTTCGTCTCGGGCGTGGGCACTAATCAGCTGAGCAACATGATCGTGGCGGCCTATATGGCGGGCATACGCGACTTCGACCTGCCGCTGGCCTACGAGGCCTGCCTGAAGAACGAACTGGGATGGGAGGACCGCCCGCGGGGAGCTGGCAAGGCCGACACCAAGGACTTCCTGCGCCTGGGCTACGTGCCCCACGTTCATGCCGCGGACGGAGGGCTCTACAACTTCTCGGCGTCCCACACGATGGAGTATAGCTACAGTGCCTACGCCGTGGCGCAGCTGGCCCGGGCCTTGGGCAAAGAGGCCGACTACGATCGACTGATGGGCCTGTCGCACGGCTGGGAGAACCTCTACGACTCGACGTGCAACTTCGTGCGTCCGCGCTACGACGACGGCACCTTCGTCGAAAACTTCGACCCGCTGGAGGTGTGGCGCGGATTCCAGGAGGGCAACGCGTGGCAATACACCTTCTACGTGCCCCACGACCCGCAGGCGATGATCGCCAAGGTGGGGACCGAGGTCTTCAACGCGCGCCTCGACAGTATCTTCACGCTCTCGCAGCGACGCATCTTCAGCGGAGGCACGGAGGTGGAGGCCTTTGCCGGACTGCGCACGCTCTACAACCAGGGCAACGAGCCCTCGCTCCACATCTCGTGGCTCTTCAATGAGTCGGGACGCCCGTCGAGGACGCAACACTGGGTGCGTGCCATCCTCAACGAGTTCTATGGCACGGACGGCATCCACGGCTACGGCTACGGACAGGACGAGGACCAGGGAATGCTGGGGGCCTGGTACGCCGTCTCCTCCATCGGCCTCTTCGACGTGAAGGGACTCGACGACCTCCAGCCCTCACTGGGCATAGGCAGCACGATCTTCGACCGCGTGACCATCCAGTTGCACCCGCGCTACTACCCCGGAGGCCAGTTTGTCATCCAGGCCGTGGACAACAGCCGCCACAACGAGTACGTGCAGCGCTTCTCCCTCGACGGCACGCGACTGACCACTCCGCGCATCCCCTTCCAACGCTTCGCCCAGGGCGGCACGCTCACCGTGCACATGGGCTCCACGCCCGTGGACAACTACGAATAGCCATTGGACAGCACGCAGAGGAAACAAACAATCCAGCGCGACCTTTAGTTATCACTAAGTGTGGTCATCAGCAACCTTCGGCAAGGTAGCGGAACACGCCACGAGACTGCAAGACAACGACATCACCGCTCGCACGCCACCCTGGAGCACCCACCAGACAACCAGCAAAAACGCGGTTCTCGCGGGGGAGTAAAGCTCAGATTACACCCACGGGCGTACGGCGATGCAAAAAGTGCAATAAAAACAAAATCGGAGCATTCTTTTTCAGTTATTCCCGCAGTTTTTTCAAGAAAAACTCATAACTTTGCATCTGTCTATTAATACTCACAACGTGCCAGTATAGACTACAAGACAAGCGGATTAAAAGTCGTGCCGACCAGCAAGGGAAGGGACTGCCGTTGGCGGCTCGCGCTAAGACCCTGCAACAGTCGGCAGGAGTGTAGCAACGCGCCACAGTCCATCCTCCTCGCCATGCTGACACGGCAAGCATAGAAAAGGCTCATAACGGCAGAAAAGAAGGGGACGCCCCGTTGGAACATCAACAAAAGCACCAGCCTTCACACTGCAAAGACGATCAAAGAACAAAATATGAAAACTCGCCGCGCTCGTCATGGCCCTGGCCGCAATGGTGGCAGTCTCGCTCTTCGTGCGCAGCCACCAGGATGCAGAGGAAGCCGAAGGCAGGGAGCTGACAGACGACCACCAAGCGGCTCGCCAAGAAGACAACCAGGTCATCGACTACCATCTATGGGATAGACGATAGTCGATGACCTGGAGAAGGGAGGCCCGAAGGAGGAAAGACCTGGAGAAGGGAGGCTTGGAGAAGGAAGCCTGAAGGGGAAGACCTAAATGAGAAGGAAGCACGAGGAGGGAAGTATGAGTGGGAAAAGGCTTGCTCACTCCCCGTTCGTACACTCGCCCGTCTCGTAGCTCTTGGTCATGTCTTGCAGGATGGCTATCATCTTCTGCCGAAGACTTTCCGGCTTCAACACCATCAGGTTGCGTCCGTGCCATAGCAGTTCCTGCAGAAAATCGCGGGTGGGGCGCACACGGAGCGTATACTCGCGGTAGAGGCCGTCGGCCGATTGGCCCACCTTCTGCTGGCTCTCGTGCAGCGGCACCTCCTCAAGGTAGTTGTACTCGGGATAGAACACGCGCAGGCGCACGGTCTCTATCGGCTCGTCCTCCATGCGCATGATACCGAAGCAACCATCGTAGTAGTTGTCGGGCGTGAGCATCTGCTTCAGCTTGGGCGACAGAGGACGCTTTGTGCACTCCTCATACATCAAGGAGATGCGGTCGAACGGCAGGCAGCGCACCTGCTCTTTCTCGTTCACGCCGACGACGTACCAACGCTGCTTGAAGAACCTCACAAAAGCGGGCGTCAAGGCGACGGACGTCTCCACCCCGTAGGCCGTGGTGTAGTCAAACCTCAGCCGATATTGCTTGTCGATGGCTCTGAGGATGTCGTCGAGCAATTCTGAGTTGCGTGGCGCAGGGTCGAGCATCACCTTGGTGTGGTATTGCAGCATATCGCCCAGCGAGGCCAGCCGCAGGGAACTGAGCAGCCACTCCGTGACATCGTCACACTTCACGCTGTCTTTCTTCAGATAGTAGCGATAGCCGCCGCTCCTGCCGCTACACTCCACCTTGATGCCAAACATCTGCTCTATTTCGTCGCGATGGCGGTGAAACGTGCGCTTCTCCAGCGACTTGCCTTGAGCGTTGGCCGCAGCCTCCAGCCATGCGGCAGCTATCTCCTCATACGTCATGCGCCTGCGTTCGAGCTGGCCTATCAGCCAGGCGAAGAATCTCATTCGCTTGTCCATACCCTGTAGCCCATTATTTCAAGAAGTTTGCTATCACCCGGTGCCAGTAGTCCCACGAGTAGCCCACCGAGGGATGGTTTACCGCCATCGCCCTCACCGTCCTGCCACTTGCCAAGGAGTAGGCGCCCGTGGCTGTGCGACAGCCGTCCACGACGATGTCCTCCCCATCAGTCCAACGCTCGCCGGGCAGTTTGTCCCACAGGCGGTTGCCCCATACGATGAGGCATTCGGGCTGGTATTTTTCCATCACGTCGAAAAGGGCCTCGCCGGCCTGGCGGTATTGCGCGGCGGTGCCAGCCTCGCGCGGGCCGCCCATGGCCACTTGCAGATAATTGTAGAACACCACCGACTGCCATATCCGCTGACTCTGCGCCTGATCGGTCTCGCAGCCCACGAGCGAACGCTCAAACTTCAGCAAAGTCTGCATCCACCTCTGCCGCTCCACGTCCCGGTCGAGATATTGCTCCACTACGCCGCTGGTAAACTCCATGCACTCCCGATGGCGCAGGCAGCTGCCGCAGTCGGCGCAGCCCTCGTCGCAGTAGTGGCTCTCGCCAAGCACCATGATGCGCTTGCCAAACAGTCCTCCGCCAGCGTATGACGCTCCGACGAAAGGACGAAAGAATACTCCGTCTTTCATATATTATTGCTCTTCTGTGTTGTTTCGATACTCATCCTGGGTCTTCCAAATCTCCTTGTACACCCATTTCTGCCACCACGACCAGGCAGGACGGGTGTGCCAGCTGCCACAGGCCGGACATTTCAGCGGCGCTGACAGGGCCGTGCATTGGTATTCGAAGTCCATGCCCACAAACTTGTGTCCGCATTCGTTGCAGACAAATTTACTCCATCCTCTTAACATAGCTTTTTCGTTTTAGACCAATTGGCAAGACAAAGGTATGGAGAAGTTTTTATCCCTGCAAGTCCATGATGGTTCACTGATGAAATCCTCACGCCGCCGGTCCCAGCCTTAGTCTGCCACAGTCGGTTTTTTGTTTACGTCGGCAAAGTTACTTATCAGCCATGCCAAAACGTGTCACAGCTGAGAAGAAAAGTAAAAAAAGTGGGGAAAAAGATGCTGCATCGCTTACGGGATTTGCGATGCAGCATCTGAATAGTGGTTAAAACTATGAGAACCAGGTGGCCACCATGAGGGCCAGTTTCACGACAAGGCAAAGCAATGCGCACACAATGGCGATGAGCACAGCCGTGGCCAAAGCTTTCTTTCTCACTTTGCTGATGATCTCCTTGTCGTCTTCTATATAGCCCGTGATCAATCTCAGGTTGTTCAAATACGACCGCTTGAATATGTCCAGCACGTTGCCTACAAAGGGTATGGCTCCTATCAGGACATCCAGCAGCACGTTGTATATCACTGCCAGCGTCAGCGGTATGGACCTCACCACACACAGACTGTAGTAGATGAACGGCATGGCCAAGGAGCTCGAAAGCACGTCTCCGACACCTCCCGGAATGAGTCCGATGAGCGGATCGAGATAATATTGGTCCATATACTTAGCCGTCTTCACCATGATTCGGTAAGACGAGCGGTTCATCATCTTCTCGCGCTTGGCCTCTTTCTTTGCGACGCGCTCCTGCTCTTTGGCAAGGGCTGCCTCGCGGCGAAAGTCTTCTCGCTCAAAATTCAGCCCCAAGTCGCTCTGGGCTCGTTGTCTTCTTGAACTCTCCATAGTCTCTTACAATTCTATTTGCTTGTTTCCGTTTATGAAATCATTGAAGTCTTGCATGCTCAGCGTGTATCCGCTGAGGTCTGAGAGCATCTCCATCGCCTGCTTGCGCTCCTGCTCGCTGTCTGCCAGGTTGATGCGAGTGAAGACCTGGCGCAGGTAGGCGCTCTTGTCGTCGATCCGGTCCAGATAGCCCTTGAAGATTTCCTTGTAGTGGTCGAGCTGCTCGTCGTAGGCTGCCGCCGCGATTCTTCCGTTGAGTTGCTGCAACTTCAGTTGCGCCACGCTGTCCAGCAAGGCCACGCCGCGCTGCAGCACCTCCTCGGCCTTTGCCTCCACCATGCCCAGCTCCTCGTCGGTATAGGTCGGCGGCTGAGCCTCTTGCCGAGATGTTGGCCCATACAGTCTGTTGTTGTCGCCAGCCACCTGCTCCACCCCGTCGAGCAAGCGGACGGCCATGCGGCGGTCGGCATGCAGATGGTCGGCCAGAAGATTGGTAAACTCCGACAAATTTTGCTCTACGCCTGCCGGCAACTTGGCAGTCTCCTTGAAGTCGGTAATGTCCACGCTGCGCAGCAACTTCTCGTCCAGCCTGCTCTCGGCAATCTCTCGGCCCAGCCTCAGCATCGCCACCACGTCGCGGAGATGCTTCAGCATCTTGAGTTTCAGCTCGTCAGAGCAGACGACCTTGCTTCTTATCTCGCGCGACACGGCGTCCAGGCGGGCCGCCAGGCGGACGTGTTCGCTCTTCGTGGCCTTTGCCGCCTCCTGGTGCGAGAGGAGCTCCTCCTGGTCGAGTTTCAGATCCACCTGCATATTGTCAAACTCCCTGATCAGCGGGGTGCAGACGGCGTCCCACTCCGAATAGTTGCGATAGTAGTTGCGGCGGGCCGTGCCCAGCGTCAGCCAGTTGAGCAGAAAGAAGGGCTTCGAGGGCTTGCGCCGTTTGGCGTCCTGATAGCTGGGACGCTTCGCCTCCAGCGTGGTGGTGAGCTCGCCGACCAGCGACTGATACACGTCGATGTTCTGCAGATGGTCGTTCATCTCCATCTCGGCAGACCTCATCTGGCGGAGCAGTTCCCTGCGTTCCTCTTCGAGCGGGCGCACGCTGGCCTCGCCATACAGGGCGTCCGTCATCGAGCGGAAGTCGGAGTCCATCAACTGCGAGGCAAAGCGCAGATAGACGTTCGACTTCGGTATGACGATGTCGTTGAGCGTCTTGTAGATCACGGTCAGACGCCCCATGTCGGCCTTGATGCGTGTGGCGTCATGCTTCACGCTGGTCTGCAACTGCTGCAGATCGCCGCGCAGCCGGTTGGCCTTCTCGCTGGAGACCATATAGTGGTCGAGCATCCCCAGTCCCGCCATGGCGAGTCCGAGCGTCTTGCTGCTGCCCGCAGCCGATCTGTAGGCATTCATGGACCCTTGCAGCGAGGTGCGAAAACTGTCTGCTATTTCGGCGATCAGCACGCCACACTTGTCTTGTATCTTGCTATACTCCAACTCTATTTGCCGCAGCATTTGGTCCACGTCGAGCCATTCCACTTGGTTGAAATCGAAGAGTTCGGGCGACACCATCTTGATGGAGTCTCCGTAGAGGTCTATGAGCCGGAGCGCATACTCGCGGTAGGTAGCCTCGATGTCGCTGCGCAGCGAGTTGAAGTCGCTGATATTGCCGCGCACGCTGTCGCCGGCATAGCGGTAGGCCTCCACCAGTTTCGCATATCTGTCAAACATCACCGAGGCCTTGCCTCTCACCTCCTTCACTCCGCTCGTCCCTGTCAGCCAGTCCGCCGCCTTCGACGAGCCCTTGGCCAAGGCGGCGCCCAGGTTGAGGGCTATCATGCCCTGCAGCTTGTCCAAGGAGTTTTCCGTCGCCTGCAGTTCGTTCTCGGCTATAGCTAACGCGTCGCCCATGTCTCCCTGCTCAAGACAATGGTTCAACTTGTAGTCGGCCACGATCGTCGTGCGCGCATTGTTCGTCACGAAAGCGATGCTGATATTGCTGTCGTTTCCGTAGAAGCAATACGCGTCATAGACCAGGCTCCCCACCTCGGAAGAGTCGCCCGCGACGCCATACTTCTTTAGTTCATAGGCCAGGTCGGCCCGCAGAAACGTCTTGCCGTCGCTGCACAATTCGTCGGCAATCGACTTGATGGCTTTGTAAATTTCTCGATTTTCCATATCAATACTATCGTTTGGATGTGTATAGGGTGAGTCAAAGATACAGACAAATTCCGCCCCCTGCAAGTCCATGATGGTTCACGGCCTGCAGGCGCTTGCTGTCTCTATCCCCTTCTCCTATATCCATGCTGAGATTCTTGTTTACGTCGGCAAAGTTACACATCAGCTGTGCCAAAGAGTGTCACCACTGGAAAGAAAAGTAAAAAGAGGCTGAAACAAAACCTGCATCAGACCACGTTATTTGTCGGAATTGAGCATTATACAGCAGATTATTAGTCGGAATTGAGCAAAATCAGGCACACAGGGTGGCATGAAGAGCCTATGGCAATTCATGAGAGAGAAACGCCTTACAGAAGCTATCCGTTGTTCATTTGAAAATTTCGGAGAATTCACCTACACCGACCCGCAAGCAGACAATGCCGAGCGCCATATAACCATCATTCCGCTATACGCATTGGAAAATCTGCGGGAAATGAAGTAGCAAATGGATAGTAGTCTCCGTCCTCCTCATGCTCCACTTGTGTGAGCTTTACAAAGGCATCATTGGATTTCAATATACCTAACGATGCTGAGTTGAATATATCTCTCAATCCAAGTTTGCTTCTTTGGCAAGACCTTGCCAAACAATCCCTACAAAATGGTAGAATAGAAAAGTATGCTGAGTACCTATCCAGTAGAACGCAAGTGACACTATAGTCCAAGCACACTAACACTCAAGTACCAGGCAAGTGAAACTCCAGTACCAGGCAGGTGGCACAAAAAGTGGTACCGAAAATAGATATCGACTGATACGCTTACACCAAGAAATCCAAACGTCCTATTATCTCGCCATCGTTACTTCTTTGAGTAATCTCTCCGATAATTCTTCAAAGGTGGTTCCTTCTGGCATTTTTCCACCTGCCAATTCATTAGCTACTTTTGACATGCATACCGCGCCGACTGCAGCTATGGTCGACAGATGCAGCTTATTGGCAATGTAAGTTGTCAGCCTTGACAGCAATTTCTCTATTTCAAGTTTATCTGTAATCATAGGTCTAGTATTAATTGTTTAATTCCTTTTTCTGTACAAAAGCAGTATTGAATGTACTCTGGGCCGGGATATTTCAGTAGTTTTGCCAACTTGACGAGATTTGCACTATTGCCGTATGCATTGCCATAACTCCTACGATACTCCTGTAAAATGGCATCTACACGTGAGTCTGCAACAGGACCGATGACAATGTCATAGTTATGCTTGTAGGTATGAAGAGGGTCCTTTTCCCTGTTTTTTAGTACAAAGAGAGCCCATTCCGCAGTCCTACCATCAAATTTCTTTATTCTAACATCGCTGGGGCATCTTGATGGGTTGAAGATGAACGGTGACACTTCCGGACTCCCATCGCCCATAATGGCAGTCGTTCTTTGAGCCATGGCGACTGCACGCGCATAATCCTTAGTCAGATAGAAGCCACGACCAAAGTCTTTGAAGTTCTTGCTCTTCGACAAGTCTATTTTGGTTATCAACTGGTTACTGCCGTGATAGAGTATCATAGACGACCACCATTATTTGCACATACACGTGACACATCATTGACAATCTCATGATTGCTGAGGGTCTTCTCAATGTCTTGGTATTGACGCAGGAAGTCCATCCCCTTGAAAGTCACTATGTAGCTGTAAGCCTGAGTAAGAGGGATCTTCTTCTCATCGGCAAAGTTGTTGATAACAGACACTACAAATTCGCTTTCCTCTTGGTTAAAACCAACTTTGTCAACAACATGAATCTGCAATGCCGACCCCAACTTGCCGAGTATGAAAGATGCCACTTCTGGCGTTATCGGCGCGCCATGCTCTATTTTTGACACGCGAGACTCCTTCAGGCCAATAAGCTTACCCAGCTGGGCTTGCGTAAGTCCCTTCTTTTTTCGCTCCTCGCGTATTATCATTCCCAAACTCTTGTTCTCCATATCAATCAGCTTTTGTTGTATAGCACAAAGACAATGCAAACGAGCGCAATGAGAACTTGTTCACAAATTGCCGAGTGCAGCTTATCTTATGCAAAGATAATGCAAACGAGCGCAATGTAAGCTTGCTTACAAATTGCCGAGTGCAGCTTATCTTATGCAAAGATAAGCAAAACTTTCCACATATGGAAAGTTTGAGATAAGAAACCGTGCTTAAAAAGGTTAAATTTTAGGCAGACATGATGGCATTACGGCATGATGGAGCGTTCGCTTACGCCTATTCCACAATCCTTAACGGCATGATGACATGATGACATTACGGCATGATGACATGATGGAGCGTTAGCCTTGCCTCCGCTGGCGTGCAACACGCGGCTCTCATACAGCCATCGCTGCGCGGCGCGCATTGGGAAAAACAGCGGAAGAAGAAATGATAATATGAGATCGGTAGGCGGACAAACAACATGAGCCCGATAAAACAAAACATTCTATTTTATCGAACTCATGTTGGTTAATGTCTACATTTAAAAATCTAAAAGTTGTTGTGACGTATCGTTATATAGATCTACAAATTTCTGAAAATCTTCAAATGGCGATTTTGTAACTATCGAGCTGATGCCATGTAATGATGCAAGGATCATGTCTCTATCATTTGACGCCACAGCTTTGTCAAGCAATTCGTAGTGCTTTACCAAAGCCTTGTCACGCTCTCCGAATGTACCTTCCATGAAAGCTTGGGCTGTTTTAAATTTTGCAATGGTTTTTGCCATTTCAATTTTACCCCATTCTTGTATTTGCTTAGTACGTTCTTGGGCTAACATACATTCATGGAACATACCAGCGATATTTTGTGCGGCATCAAGGGTACGCTCTGATGAATGCACTAAAGCAGACAATGATTGGCCGACATCCTGCAAATCTCCAATGAGATCATTGTTTTGTTCAGCACTCATAGGATATGCCCCCTCATTCGAAACATGTTCTGTCATTTCATTATAATCCTTCATCGTTATTATTATCTTAAACTTGAATCACTAATATTCTTGTAATCTTGTGTCGCTTTGGCTATAGCTTGCAGGTCTAGCATGCTCAAGCTCTCACCTCTTTCAAGGTATTTTTTCCGCAATGGCTCGTAAACAGCCATAAAGCCTTTATTTGCTTTGGCTATGGCTTTTATTATCTCTATTGCACGCAAAGAACTGAATTTTCCTTCTTCGTAGCCTTCAACCATCTGTTTTAAGTTTGAGATGATAGTTTGCTGGAATTCATTGTGCTCACTGACTAACTGTGTGTGCTTATCAAGTTTATCCATTAATGCACCACCAACAAACGTAAGGGCTGCTGCACCCATTGTAAACTTAGGATTACTTTTCATCCATTTTCGGCTTTGTTTGTTCATTAGGGCTTTCGTAAAGGAATTTATAGTATTGTTTATATGGGCATCTAGGTCAACAGCAGCATCGTTTATCGTCACACTTGGCACATCATACGATAGTATCGAAACGTCTATGCCGTCTTTTTGCGTAGCTAATGTTCGTCCGCCAGCATTGCTTCTTACAATATTGATGAGTTCGACACCTAAGTATGTATTGCGATAAGCGTATGCCCGCACGTAATCCAACCAATAGTTTAACTTTTCGTTTGAATCTGTAAGTTCCTCATACTCATCCTTTGCGATGTCATATAGTTCCTTAAGTTCATTAGATTTCTCTACTAGTTTGTCCTCGTTTGTCCAGATTCCTCCGAACGAAGAAATATCTTTACTTTGAACATATCCTAATTTCTCCATAACATAGGCCAAGCGATCTTCATCAAGTAGCCCTTTAATGTCAGACAAGTCTTGAGCCATCTTGGCATCGTTTTGTATAATGTATGGAAAATCACTCTTTCTCAGCAAATCAGCATTGCCTGTAGAAACGGATTTATGAATTATTTCTTGGTAGTGGTTATACACCTCATCCAATTCTGTTTCGGCACGTAATGAGTATGTGTAGAAGAAACGTAACTTGGCGTCATAGTATCTCTTCTCCGCAATTCTCCTCCTTGCAGGATCATCTTCGCACATTGCTTTGTCGTTTAGTTCAAACAACTTCTTGAGCCCTTCAACAAACACAGCATATGTGTCTCTTGATATGATATCCTTGTTAAACGGAATACCTAAACCCACGTTCAATCCGTCGTAAAGCGCATCTTTTACGTCGGCAATCGCCGAATCTACTTTTCGTTTTTCCTTAGCGTACTCTATAGTCTGTTCACTTTTGTCTTTCTTGTAATAATATAGACCCCACGAATACTTACTGTACGCTTTCTTCTTTTTCCTAATAAAATACCATCTCGGTGCTATTAGCATGATAAGGACCCCAAGCCCAATGAAATGGGTTATTATTATTAAAACTAAACCGATTAGCAAACTTATATTGAGCCAAGTTCCAAAGTACTTAGGGGCTTTTTTTACTTCTTCAGGCCTTGTCAAATCTGATAGTTTACGTTGTATAATGTCAAAGTTAGATGCAAGTTTGTTGTATCTTCTGGTTAAAGTTCCAAGATCCTTCAACAGTTTTTTCATTTGCTGACTTTTAGCTTGCCAGTCAATATATGGATTGCCATTCTCGTCAAAGAATACGGACTTGTATGATGCTTTAGTATCTTCGAATTCTGGAGATATAGTTGAACCATAAAGGTAAAGCATTCCTAACCTTCTTAACTCTTTTGACTGATCTTTATCACGCTCTAACAACACCGTGCCATGAGCATATCGCTTAGATAATTCAAGACAAGCCCAACCATCACATTCTTCTGCCAGGTATTGAAGTTCCTTTGTTGGAGTATCCTCATAATTGCGGACCTCATCATCTTCTTCCTCTTCCTTGACAGAAAGATTATTTATTGGAACCGGGATATAATCTTGATAAATCTCGTTAGATCCTGACGTATTACTGATATTCCTATTACCATTATCGTGACGCTTCATATCGCTGACTGCAACAACGTAATCTTTATTATCGTGACGCTTTATATCGCTGGCTGCAATAACGTAATCTTTATTATCGTGATTATCGTGACGCTCCATATCGCTGGCAACAACAGAATTTTCAATAACATGATGTTTCATATTGCAAGCAACATCAGTAGAAATAGAAGCCGACGATACCGTTTTATCAGAAATAGGTTGTGCCTGTTCTATGGAAGGTGCAATTGTTCCTTCTTGCACAGCGTTGATTATTTCCCTGACACGACTCAGTCCGATGCCATATTTCGCACGCAATTCGTCGATCTTTTCCCATTCTGAATCGGGGATATTGCTCCCGTATGTTTTATAAGCTCTATACAACTCCCTTGAATAAGCTTCTTCCGAAAGTGATAATTCCATAACGCCTAATTATACTGTTGTTACAATTATTGTTTTATCTTGTCTCGTTGGACTAGATATTTTGCATATCGCAACTGCTTGTTTTTATGCCTAATTACGGCTATCGTTTCCCAAATCATAATGATCACGCCTATTCCCCAGAATATTATGGTGATAAAACCTATCGTGTACCAAAATATAACTTTCCAATTGTTTATATCACCTGGGTCTTCAACTGGGATTAAGTCTTTGTTCTCTGTTTCTAACATAGATTTGGGGGCATTGACAGGTTGGGTGGGATTTTCTTTGTGTTGAGACTCTGAATCCTTCACCAAGATTTCTACATCCGCCGTTGAAGTTTCCTCAATAGGTTTGTTTTCAATAACGGTTGTATCAATAGTTTCAATTTTAGACTCGTTCTTGATAGAAGTGCTATGTATTTCGGAATCAGATTGAATTTGTTTTTTCACCAACTCAAATAATTCTTGAGAACGTTGAAAACTTATTCCCAATTCTTTTTCAATGACACTCAAATGCATTAAGTCTGCATCGGGTATATTATCTCCGTATTTATTATACAATTCTACTATTTTATCATAGTATTGCTTCTCATTGTCTTTTAGATTCATATTATTCTTATTTAGTCCAACTTCCTAAATTCAAAATCACTTGGATAGCAGCACGCCTTCTTGTAGTCGAAGGCGTAGATGCGCATATAGACTTCTTGCACCTCCTTGGCTCCATTGTAGAATGGAGTGGTGGTGTGCTGCAAGGTCGTTACCGTCACTTCCATATCGGGAGTGAGGACGGTGCCATTGGAGCGCTTAATGCGCTTGGGCCATACTTGAAACACTTTACTCATAGGCAATAGGCAATAAAACTTGTTGGTCGCATCTGATGTCGCCATTCAAGATACGATAGGTAATGATGTTGCAAAAGTAAAGAATAGTTTTGAGCCATACAAGTTCATAATGGTTCACAAATCGTAATCATCGAATCGCAAGGCTGTTTATTTTACACCACTTGACTCTACGACTGTGGCAACACGATCCCGAGGCAGGGTTTGACCACAAAAATGGAGACCTTGCCGATGGTTGCTTAGCATCAACGCCGATGGTTGCTTATCCCTCGTCGTTGTCGTAAGAGCGGGCCTCAGGGAGCTCTCCATGGGCCTGTAGCGCAAGGCTCGCAACCGATTGGCAAGTTTTGCCAGCGATGCAAAATGCCATCATGCCGTAATGTCATCATGTCATCATGCCGTTAAGAAAAAAGGGATATGAGAAGTCAAAGAAATAGTATATAATATAAATATTATATACTATTTCTTTGAGCCCATATACAGCGTTCCCCTGTAAAATCCTTAACGGCATGATGACATTACGGCATGATGACATAATGACATTACGACCAGACTGTATGACGCCCTCTAAATCGATGTTGCGCTGGTGGGTCGTTTGTGGGTCCAAGGCGGGGATGTGCAGGAGTGGCATCCTGTTTTCTTGGCAAACTTCAGTGAACTCTCTTCAAAAGTCCACCACCCTCTCGGCGAATTCTCACAAAGGTTTTCACCAAACTTTCACCAAACTTTCACCAACTTTCACCAAACTTTCACCAAAAGGGCCAAAAAGGGGTGAAAAATGGGCTTACTTTCACTTTTTCTTTCACTTCCTTTCACCCGAGCCCATTTTTCTTGGCGGCGTTGAAAGATTCGCCTACCTTTGCACCGTCAGTTGAGACCAACGAGGCCCGCTGACGGTGCTGGTCTTTTATAGCCCTCATTGCGCCGTCTCGCCTCTTGCGCCCGCCAGCTGGCAAAGTAACCGTTCAAGAACAAAAGGGTCGCGAAAAGGCGCGACGTAAAACGAGCGTTATGAGTATGTATTTCAGTTTCACGGTTTGGAGGTTTTTGTTTAGCCTCAGCATGAATTGTAGTAAAAAGGAAAAATAAGCGCACGATGGAAGGAAAGATTATGCGAGTAGTGCAGCAGGGCGAGGCCTTCGCTGTGCAGAGTCAGAAGAGCGAGACGGGACTGGTGAAGAAGTGCAACATCCTGCTGCAAGAGCTGGGCGGGAAGTATGCCGACCAGTATGCCTGCACGATGCTGGGCAACGCGGCCACCTGCCGCTTCTCCC
>ERZ779851.789-NODE-789-length-30830-cov-7.629667_pt1 | contig 30830 bp, 35 predicted proteins | sample MGYA00511094_ERZ779851 | MGnify/ENA primary metagenome ERZ779851 (study PRJEB29588, sample SAMEA2155512) | human gut metagenome | biome: human gut; feature: human-associated habitat; material: faeces | place: Denmark | collected 2008/2010 ...
TGCAGTCATTACTGCATTTTCTGCAAAGTTCGTTGTAGGTAATGCGATTTCTTTCATTCAGAAACAATGCCCACTCTTGTTTCCGTTTCTTACTCATTCTCGGCATATCAATCCTCCTTTCCGCCTGAAAACAAAAAACCACAGGGAAGATACTTACTGCCTTGTTTCTGTCATTTCTCGGGGCGAAAATCGGGCAAAATTGCCTTTCTAAGCCTTTCAAAAAATCACACAAGGTATTTGTACTAACCTGTGGTTATGTATAAAATTGTAGGGTTTGGGGTAACAAAAAACACCGTATTTCTACGATGTTTTTCGTACTTCAACTATTGTTGTTTCACCAAACTAATCTTTATCTTGTCCACGACACTTTAACGCTTTAATTAAAAGATATTTCGACATCATTTAATAATTGTATTTATAGCGGACTGCACTGCTTTATATCTTCCTTCATCTGATAATGATGCCAAGCAGGTAATCAAATATTCCTTGCCATCTTTTTTATAAAGAACAACAATATTATAGGAAGATGCCATAGTTCCTGTTTTTATTCCTTTTACATTTTCATTATAGTACGGTGACTTTTTATCTAAAAACTTATTGGTATTTTTCCAAGTAAATTCACCTTGTGGAGTTTGAATTGAGAAAGTGCTTTTCCCTACACATTCTTTAACAAAATCATAATTATAAAGCTTCAAGGCTACACGATTAATATCATCCAAATGTGTATCGGCTGACATAGCTGCCCCGCTCGGATCATTATACAAATTTGTTTTAGAATAGCCTTCTTCAATTAAATACTCACTTAGCTCTGTCATAAAATAATTTATATATTCCGTTGCTGTATAGCCCTCTCCTAATTCATTTTTAGCAATATAATATGCCAACGAATAGGCAGCATCGTTTCCCGAAGGAACAAGCATAGCTTCCATTATTTCTTTTACTGTGTACTTCCCAACTTTTAGATTTGCTAAAGATGACCCAGCCGGCACAAGATCCAATACCTCTTGATTTACTTCAATAACATCTTCCAAGTTAACTTTTGTCAAAGCATAGTCAATGACAAATAGTTTTGCCAAACTTGCTACTGTGGGCAATTGGCTATCTCCCTCGTAAAATAAATATTCACCCTGTTCAATATCATAAACAGAAAACGAAAGAGCGTCCTGAGGAATGTTAAGCTCATTTGTACTCAGTTGAAAATCGATTTTTTTATACACATCCTTAAAAAAATCAAAACGATAAATCCCTGTTTTATATAATCCAACTACTGCTACAAACGCTATAAGCAAGACTGTTGTAAAAACCATTATTATCTTTATCTTTTTGTATTTTCTATTCTTCTTCATACTCTCACCTACAAATTCATTTCGTTATTCCTAATAAAATACAACCTTCCATTAAACATTATAACAAAAGTCATCATTTTTTTCAATACTTCAAACTACTTCGACTACACTCACAACTTAATGACTTCTTGAATACTTCCCGAAAAAGAAAACTGCCATCAGTAAAGACAGCAGTTCCTTTTCGGCTGGTATGCTATTAGGAATACACAATATCGTTCAATACAATCTCATCTGCACAGGCTCGGATATTATTCATCAATCCGACCCATCTCATCATATCCTCCGCTTTCAGTTGTTCCGTCACACCTTGTTTTCTTGCCATTTCCTTTATCAGATACTCCGCCATATTACACGCCGAAGTATCAATTTCAGCAAGGTGTTCATATAACTTTCCGCTTGTAAGCAGATTGCAATATAAGACTTTCCTATGCTCCCTCAAATATCTTTCCCTCATTCTTCCGTATTTTGTGAGCGTAGGCGGTTCTTCGTTTTCTATCGTCAAGCAGGGATAGTAATAATCTCCGATGAGTTCGTACTGGATACCAGTTCTTTCGTCTGTAATAAATCTTTGCATTCTGATTTCTCCTTCTGCTTCTTGTGATAAAATTCCAAAGACTTCTCGTTATGGTTTATCTTTTGACATTCTTCGGAACAGAATTTCTGCTGACTGTGTGTAGGCCAGTAGGTACTGCCACACACAGCACAGACACGCTGACGATAATAATGATTTCCTTTTTCAGCTTCTCTGTCGGCTTTTGTCTTGTCCTGCCTTGCCTGATAGCAACAATCTTTTGAACAGAATATCTGTCGGTTACTTGTAGGCACAAACTCTTTTTGACAGTGAGGACATATCTTTGTCTTGACGATTTCTCCACCGTTTTCAGCGAGTTTTTTCGCCTTTCGCTTCTCTCGGTAGGCTTTTTCACGCTCACGCTGTTTTGCCAAGCGTTCCATCTCAATCTGTTCTTCCTGTGCCTTTATTTCAGCAAGTTCTTCTTCTGTATAGGCAATATCGACCTGCCCGACATAGTTGAAGTAAATATCAACCTTTTGTGTCCTTGCTTTTCCCACACCCTCTGCTTCATAAACCACAATCTTGTCAATGAGTTCAGCAAACATCAAATCGGAAATTTCTGTCGGCTCTTTGCACTTGCGAATTAAAGAAATGAAATGCTTAATATCAACAGCATTTACTTTTTCTTCGGTAAGTTCCTTTTCCATTTCCTCAATCTTCGTTTCCAGCTCAGCCTGTTCGTCATCGTACTGCTTCATCAGTTGCTTATACTGTCTTTCGGGCAGTAATCCCGAAACAAGATTTTCATACAAGCCACGAATAAGTTTAGACAATTCATCGTATCGCTTCTGAAAACGGTGCAATTCCGATTTATTGTGCTTTGGCTTTTCTGTCTGCTTTTCATTCCAAAGTGCTTGAAGTTCCTTTGCAAAGGCTTCTTCGTCATTCAGAACAAATCTTGATAATCGTTTGACAGCCGATAATATCAAGGCTTCAACATTATCAGCACTAATTGAATGGGCAGAGCAGGAGTTTACTTTGCTTGCATATCCGCCGCAACGGTAAGAATACTGCACCGAACGGTCTTTTTTACTGTAATGCGTTTGCAGGGTCATTCTTCTGCCACAATCCGCACAGTACAGATAACCGCTTAAACGGTTGCTATGCGTACCTTTGGCTGCTGTCCTGTTCGCTCGTTTCTTTCGCTTCTGAACGCTGTCCCAAAGTTCCTGCGAGATGATAGGCTCGTGCGTATTATAAAATACATACTGTTCATCTTCATCGGTATTCTTTCTTTTGTGCAGTTTGAAATTGGTGCTGACCGATTTACGCAAAACAGTATGACCGAGATATTCCTGTCTGCTTAAAATCGCTCTTATGGTTGACATTCCCCAAAGATACGGGTCTGAAAACTTTGTTCCGTTATACTGTTCGGGGTGATATTCCTTTGCGTGTGCAGCCGGAATTAAAACCTTTTCTTCGGTAAGCAATTCAGCGATTGCTCTCGGACTTTTGCCCTCGTTGGCAAGCAAAAAGATACGCTTTACCACCGCAGAAGCCACAGGGTCAACGACAAGCGTTTGTTTGTCGGTTGCTAATCGGTTATATCCATAGGGAATTGAACCGCTACAACGCTTTCCGTCTTTCATACGGGCGTCAAACACAGCCTTGATTTTATTGCTTGTGTCTTTTGCGTACCATTCGTTCATTATATTCAAAAATGGGGCAAAGTCATTGTCAGAAGCATTATTGCTGTCGATACTGTTATTTATCGCAAGGAAACGGACATCTTTCTGTGGGAACAGAACTTCCGTATAAAAACCGACTTGCAGATAGTTTCGCCCTAATCGGCTCATATCCTTAACAATAATCGTTGCGACATTTCCTGCTTCTACTTCCTTAATCAACTCCTGAAAACTCGGACGATTGAAATTTACACCCGAAAAACCATCGTCAGTAAAATGACGGATATTCGTAAAACCATTTCTTCGGGCGTAATCTTCCAAGTATTGCTTTTGATTGGTGATTGAATTTGACTCACCATTAAGATCATCATCTCTCGACAAACGCTCATAGAGTGCTGTAATCTTTGAACTCCTTGACATTCTCTTATCCTCCTTTCCTTATGTAATCCGATTTAGCATTACAGGGATTACTCCCTCTGCTAATAGGAGAAAATAGGGGTACAAAGCGGAACTGTTTTTCAAGAAAATCAAAATATTTTTTGAAGTTCCAAGACCGATTTTGATAGCCTATTTTCAATTTAGAAACGCATTATTTATCGTCCTACTAAAGTATAGCCCTCCGGAGCAAGCTCCATCGCCGCAACCGTTTCACCGAATGTAGACGCCCACGCATCAAAATGCTGCAAACCTCGGTCGGAAAGTGATTTGTACTGCAAGTATCTCTGCATTGTGTAAAGTTCCACCATAGAATTACTTACCGGAGTACCTGTTGCAAAAATAACACCCTTGCCGCCCGTCAGCTCATCAAGATACTGTGTTTTCATAAACAGGTCGCTTGACTTTTGTGCTTCGGTCTGTGCGATACCACCGACATTTCGCATTTTTGTGTAAAGGAAAAGATTTTTGTAATAATGTGCTTCGTCCACAAACACTCTGTCAACGCCGATTTCTTCAAAGGTAACAACATCGTCCTTGCGGTCTTGGTCATTGAGCTTTTTTATCTTTGCTTCAAGTCCACGCTTTGTCTTTTCCATTTGCTTTACGGTGTAACGCTCCGCATTTTCGATTTTCGCCTCGATTATTCCGTTAATAATCTCGTCAAGCTGATTTTGCAGTATGGTTTTCTGCCGTTCTGCCGACATCGGTATTTTCTCGAATTGCGAATGACCGATAATAACGGCGTCATAATCGCCCGTTGCAATTCTGCCGCAGAATTTTTTGCGGTTTTTCATCTCGAAATCCTTTTTTGTTGCAACAAGAATATTTGCCGCCGGATATAACTGCAAAAATTCGCTTGCCCATTGCTCGGTCAAGTGGTTAGGTACTACAAACAGCGATTTATTGCAAAGTCCGAGCCGCCGTGATTCCATTGCTGCCGCAACCATAGTCCAAGTCTTGCCGGCGGCGTATCTATGGCTATCGGTTATGCCGGTCTCATAATCGGTGCAATCTTTGCAGGACTTGTTTATGTAGTAATTGCAATCATCGTAAAAAATGTAGGCGTTAAATGGATTGATAAGTTAATGCCCGCAGTCGTAATCGGACCTACCGTTGCAATTATCGGTCTGTCACTTGCCGGAAACGCTGTCGGCGATATTGTAAAAGGCTCGGTAACAACCGAAGTTATCGAAACCGTTGCACAGCTTAATGCTGCCGGTGAATATGAGCTTGCAGAAGCTGTTTCGAATGTTCCCGTAGCCTCTCCGCTTATAGCCTTCCTGTGCGGCATTGTAACATTGTTCACAACAATGCTCTGTTCTACATACGGCAAAAAAATGACCAAGCTCATTCCTTTTATCATAGGAATTATGGCTGGTTATGTTCTCGCTGTTATCTTTACGGTAATCGGTAACGCAGCAAACATTCCCGCACTTCAGGTCATCAGCTTTGCACCGTTTACCGCTCTTGTTGAAAACGGAGTATCGCTTTCGACATTCCTTTCGGTACCGGATCTCACCTTCCTGACAGCTTCAAAAGGCCTTAGCGAAATCAACGGCTCATATATCGCAACAGTCGCAGTTGCTTACATCCCGGTAGCATTTGTTGTTTTTGCGGAGCATATTGCCGACCATAAAAACATTTCATCCATTATCGAAAGAGACCTGCTCACAAAGCCCGGTCTTCACAGAACGCTTTTGGGAGACGGTATCGGCTCGATGTTCGGAGCATTTTTCGGCGGCTGCCCGAACACAACCTACGGGGAATCAATTGCATGCGTTGCTATCACAAGAAACGCTTCCGTTGCTTCAATAATAGCTGCTGCAATCGGTGCAATAATAATATCCTTTGTATCTCCGTTTATCGCACTTGTCAACTCAATTCCTCCCTGCGTAATGGGCGGAGTTTGTATGGCTCTCTACGGATTTATAGCAGTAAGCGGTCTTAAAATGTTCAAAAATCTTGACCTTGACGAAAACAGAAATCTGTTTGTTGTCAGTGCAATATTAATCGCAGGTATAGGCGGATTAACCCTTACTTTCGGAAAAGTAACAATCACAGCAATCGCATGCGCTCTTATCCTCGGTATTGTATGTATCATAATCGGCAACGGTATCGCCTTTTGTATCCTTAAATGTTCCCTTTTTATCCTGAGAAAAATAGCCGTTATGTACCTTAGTCGCATCCAAAGTGAACTTTGCTTTAAGCTCCGCATATTTGGGCATATTCATAAGCTCACTATAGCACTTCTCAAACATTTCGGCATAGATACCCTTTTCGCCGTCAGCCGTTCTGTACTTTTTAACCTCATCAATAAAGAACAGCGAAAGCACCTTGATGCCTTTTTCGGTATATCGGAGTTCCTTGTCAAGATGTGCCTGAATGGTTCTTCTGATCTGTGCTTCTTTGATTATATTCTCGTCTATGCTGCCGATTGCCTTGCCAAGCTTTACAAACTCGGTATTTGAGAACTCCACCATTTCACTTTCGGGCGTGCAGTCTATTCCGGCAACGGAGTATCCCTCATACAGCTCTCTTTTGCCCGATATAAGGAATAAATCGTCATTCGGCTTTACAGTTACGGTTTTTCTCGATACAATGCCGTCCTTGTTCTGTACATCCATTTCAAGCTTTGCGCGGAATCCGTTATCATTCGATACCGACAAAAGCTTTATATACGGCTTATTAAAATCGTTTGCCACCGTGTTTGATGAAACGCATATCTGCTTTACAAGGCCTTTTTTGTACGCGTCAACAGGCGTCAGGCGATAAAGCAAATTCATCTTTTCCCTGTGGGTTGCGGAATATCGGAACACGCAAAGCGGATTGAGCGAGCTTATCGCCTCTTTTGCTTTTGGCGTATTGTCAACCGACTGCGGTTCGTCAATAATAACGACAGGATTTGTGTTTTGTATGTATGACATTGCCGTTTCGCCGCAGAGCTTGTCCTGTGCCTGATTGATGATATTTTCCGACTTTTTGGAAGCGTCGATATTGATTATCATAATCTCTATATTGCTGCTTGTGGCGAACTGCTTGACTTCCGAAAGCTTTGCGGAATTGTATATAAAATATCTGTACGGCACATTATCGTACTGATTCAGAAAATGCTCCCTTGTGGTTTCAAGAGATTTATACACACCCTCACGAATGGCAACAGACGGCACAACAACGATAAACTTTGTAAATCCATAACGTTTGTGCAGTTCAAAAACCGTCTTTGTATAGACATAGGTTTTTCCTGTACCCGTTTCCATTTCAATGCAGAAAGAACGCATACCGTCTTGAATATCGGACGGTGCAAGGCTGTTTCTTTTCTGTACCTCGTGCATATTTGCGTTTAACTGTTCATCGGATATGAGTATTCCGTTTCCGATTCCAAGTTCATTTTCCACCAATCCTCGAAATACTCGGTATATACCGGCGTGCAGGTCTCTGTATCGTCGTGGAAAACGTACTGAGTGGGGTTTATCCTGTCATAGCAGATGAGCGTGTCCGTCTGCCACAAATACCCCATCCTGTAGTCGTCGCGCGAGTTAAGAACCTTTGCCAGAATGTATAAAAAATTAAGGTAAAACTTTGTCCCCGTCTCGTCCGAGCGCTTTTTTAGATCAGTTACATCGACTCTCGCCGTGATTGAGACAGAGCACTTGCAGTCTTCCGAAAAGTGACGATACACCCCTTTTCTGTAATAGCTCTCTTTGTCTATGATTTTATAATTCATACTTTTAACCCTGCTTTCTTTTTGGCTTTGGCAGTTCTGAATACATCGCCTCAAAAAGCCTTTGCAAAAGCGCCCTGTCGTCCGTTTCCTCGACCAGGAGCATATTTTTCGCTCCCTCATAGGGCGGCTCGCTTTTTGCCCCGGGTAAAAGCGCCTCGGACGACGGAACAGTCTTTACCAAAAAGCGGTCGTCGCAGATATATGCGGCAATTTTTCCGTTGTAATAAACGATGTATTCGCCCATCATCTGCCGATAAGTTATGCCGCAGATTTCCGATAACTGCTCTTTTATGTAGCTAAAATACTCTTTCGTTACCGCCATTATTTTTTTCTCAAAACGATCTTGATGAAATTAAGATATTTTCCGCCGCCGGCCTCCATCGCCTTCCTGTCGCCGACCGCATATTCGTTTTCCTGTTTGAGCCAGTCGTCCCATACCTCGGAATTGCTCTCCATCTCGCTTACCGAGATGACCTCAGCTCCCCGGCACTTTTCCGCGATCGAGCGCCAATAGGCAACATCGTGCATATAGTCAAGCTGTTCGGGCGTCCACGAGAGTAAAAGCTCGGGCGGCAGATCATCATGGCAATCTTTTTTCATTCCGGGTATCGCGATATAGATATATCCGCCGCTTTTTATAAACGGCAAAAGCTTTGTGTCAAGATATTCTTCGTCGCGTCCGAAATAGTTGTATGAGTCGATGCTTACGACAGCGTCAAAAAAATCCTTTTCAAACGGAAGATCCGTCGCGTCCGCCTTGACGGGGGCGATCTCTTTTTCGGTCAGACCCATTTGATTAAAGAACTTTCTGTTTTCTTCGGGGTCACTCCAAAGGTCAGCCGCATATACAAAAAAGTCATATTCCTTAGCCATAAAAACGCTCGTTAACCCCTGGCCGCTCCCTAAGTCGCAAACCTTCGCGCCTTTGGGAATTTTATTGTCCAATAAAAGCTCCTCTTCAAGCTTTACGGGGTTCGGCCCCATAATTTTTGCCTGTAATTCTTTAGTGTTGTATTTTTCGCTTTTTATATATTTCATTTTTGATTTCTCCTGTCTTTATTGATCTTTGCGATCTTGATAAATTTTTCCTTTTTCCGGGCCATATATGCTTCAGAATCCTCAAAATACGCGTTTTCCGCCCTGAGCTTTTTATATGACAAAAGCCTGTCTTCATCCAAGAATCCGTTTCTGACAGCCTCTCTCACAGCGCATCCGGGTTCATTTTCATGCGTGCAGTCGGAAAACCGGCAGTGAGCCGCCAATTTTTCAATGTCAGAAAACGACTTGTCGATCCCGTCGTCCGAATCCCACATGCCCATCTCGCGCATTCCGGGCGTGTCTATCACATTTCCGCCGCCGGGGAGTGAGAAAAGCTCTCTCCTCGTCGTTGTGTGGTGGCCCTTATCGTCGTTTCGGAGACCGTTTGTCATTAGTCTTTCCTCGCCCAAAAGGCCGTTTATAAGCGTCGATTTTCCGACGCCGGACGAACCGATAAACGCGGCCGTCTTCCCTTTTCCGATATAGGATAAAATCCGCTCTTTGCTTTTTTCGTCGCCCTGCGTCGTCATGATAATATCCGTACCGACGGCCGCCTTTTCTGCCTCAAACAAAAGCTTTTCACGGTTTTCGCAAAGGTCTGCCTTCGTTAAAACCACTACGGGCGAAGCGCCGCTTTCCCACACCACGGAAAGATAGCGCTCCAATCGCCTTACATTAAAGTCGTTATTTTGAGACATACAGATAAAGACCGTGTCGATATTCGCGGCGATGGCCTGTTTTTTGTTTTCACGGCCCGCCGCCTTTCTTAAAATCAGACTCTTTCTTTCAAGAACGGAGTGAATCACCGCCATATCGCCCGAGAAGCAAACCGCGACAAAATCGCCGACCGCCGGAAAATCGGCCGCGCATTTTGCATTGTATCGAAGCTTTCCCGAAATCTCGGCCTCAGTCTCGCCGCGCTCTGTCACAACCGTATAGAGCCCTTTTTCCTGTGATATTACGCGCCCGATCGCATCGCAGTTTTCGGGCAGTTCATATTGGCCGCAAAGCCCGTATGACGCCATATCTGTATTATCCATTTTCTTTTCCTTTCAGTTTTTCCTTCCAGTATTCGTTATCGATCTCCCACATCTTGCCATTTAGATGCAAGGTCTTAAACATTTTGTAAAGGAACATAACTTTAAGCGACGGCTTTAGGTTTTTTGCGCATTTATTCACCTTTTTTGCCGCCCTGTCAAGCTTTCTTAAATATTCGTTTTTAAATTTTTCGGGCATATCGTCAAAGAAAAAGCCCCAGACCGACTGCGTGACAACATGCGTTCTTGAAACGCCCCAGTAATCCATACTGTCTTTAATGTCCCTCGCGGCGGACTTTAGACCCCCTCCGCCCGCGGTCGTGACGATCACGGCCTGTTTTTTTGCCATTTCAAAATCCGGGCGGTGAACGAGCCATCTAAAGCCGTAGTGATCGAGAAAGCTCTTGATCTGGCCGGGCGCGTGAAAGCACCAGACGGGGGACGCGAAAATTATCACATCCGAGTCCGCCATTGCCTCGTTGATCGGCTTTAAATATTCATACCCGCCGCACTTATCCTCTTTCCCGTGAAGGCACATATAGCACCCGCGGCAAATGTGGGGCATATCGTCGGGCAGTGTGAATTCATAGACCTTGCCGACATCATCAAGCCTCGAGATCAGATATTTTGCTCCGTTATATGTACTGCTGTTTTTTCTTTTGGTCGCTCTTATAAGCGTTACGTTTATCATATTTTTACACTTTCCTCAGGTTTAATTTTATCAAATCCTCTGCCATCTTGAACAAAAACAGTAAAAAAACGTGTTCACTGCCAAAAAGCCGATCGGCATTTCGTTTTGCCCGGCACTATTCACGCCGCCACATACCACTCTATGTCCGGAGATTCAACACCGGAGAGATCGCTAATGCCAAAACCAGTGTTTTTTCATTTTACACACACTTTTTAACATAACTCAAGATATATCAAAATTAAAGAATCGCTTTGTCACATCGGCGGTACGAAACGTGTCACCCCTCTTTTTTTGCCGCTTTTTTGTTAAACGTCGTAAAAAAGAGGTGAACATGCGCGCCGAGCTTTTCAATGCACTCGTCCTCGCGGTCGGGTTCGCGGTCGCACACGCCCAAAAGCGTGATGACCGGCGAAATATACATCATCGAAAGCGTTTCAGGATCGGCCTCTTTGATCTCGCCCTTTTTTATGAGCGCGCGGAAAATCCCCTCATGGTACTTTTCTATTCTTTCGATATATCTTTTAGTGTATAATCTTGAAAGCTCCTCCGACCGGAACTGTTCGATCGTCATCATTCTGCGAAAGCGCGATGTCGTCTCATCGTGCAGTGAATAGACGAAAATCTTTCGCACCTTGTCAAACAAAAATGCCTCGTCGATTTCCGAAAACACGCCGATGTCCTTCCCCGAATCACCCACATGAATGTCGATCTTATCGGTAAACTTATCGTAACGCTCCGCCGTTTCTTCGACAATTGCTTCAAAAATCGCCTGCTTTGAAGGGTAGTGATTGTAAAGCGACGGGGCTTTTATGCCCACGGCCTTCGCGATCTCGCCGACGCTGACCGCCTCATACCCCTTCATTGAGAAAAGCCTTAAGGCCTCCTCCAATATTTTTTCTTTTGTATCGTCCTGTTTCATAAGCCCTCCCGACTAACTAATATTCGTTAGTTTTAATTATAGCACTCTCTTTTTATTTTGTCAAGAAAAAAATGAGCAACTAAAGCTGCTCATTTTAAGACTTTTTCAAGCATTACAAGTCTGATCCCGGGAATTCCGTTAAAGATGCACGGCAAAATACCGGCCTCCGAATAGCCGAGCTTATTATAAAAGCTTCTCGCATTTTTATTAAGCTCGTTTGTGTCCATTCGGAGGCATTTGCACCCGTTTTCTTTCGCGTATTCCTCATAAAAGCCGACAAAGCTTTTGCCGTACCCACGGCCTTTTATATAAGGATCTATCACAAGAGTGTGCAAGAGCATTACCTCATCGTCAGGGGAAATATACTTCCACGAGCCGCCCTTATAAACCTCGCCCTGGTTTTTATTGATTATCGCCGTGCCGACAATTTTTCCGCCGTCCTCCTCGACAAAAAGGTCGCAGCGAGAAACTGCGTCTTTCGCTGTCCCGCGCTTGGGCTAAACGCCTCTCACCCAGCCGGTGTAGGTCGCCCCTTTTTCATGTTCTGTGTGAATGTGATCGTATATTTCATTGACCGCGTCAATGTCTTTCTCTGTCGCTTTTCTGATCGTAATGCCAATGGTCTTTTCCTTTCTTTATGCAAAAATATTCGGTATTACAGTTCAAATGAATCCACGTCGCTATCAACTGCGCATTTCACTTTTTCAAGCGCTCCGATTGCCTCATCCTTTGTATTGTAAACATGGATTATCTCCCATGAATCTATCCCCGTCTGAACAGACAGTCCCCACCCGTCAGGAAAATATCTGCCGCAGAATTTGCCCGTATCCTCCACACGCAATCCGCCGTAACAAACGAGTACCTTCGTTTTATCCGGGCTTGTCAGTCTCATTTTCTTTTTGGGGATAACACGTGTTCCGTCCGGAAGAATAAATTCAGACTCTGAAAACGCATTTCGAATGGCGTTCTCTACGGCCGGCTCCAAAAGCCCTATTATTGAAGTTTCCAGTTCCCCGATTGAGCCGCCAATTATTTCTTTAAGTTCATTAAGCTCCTGTTTATTTAATGCCATGATCATCTCTCCTTCCGTTTATTTCAGCCAATATGAGAATATCTTTCCGGCGCATCTTGCGCTGACGGAGCTCCCTTGGCCGTTATACTCAAACATAACGCACACGGTCACGCTTTCGCCCTCATCATTTTCCGCAAAGCCGACAAACCAGTCGTGGCTTTTTTCCGTTTCGTTCTGCGCCGTTCCCGTCTTTCCGTAGACCTTAAGGCCGGAAACATTCGCCTGTCCGCCCGTTCCCTCGCCGACGCAGGCGGCCATCATATCCTTGACCTCGCCGGCAACATATGCCGACACAGGCTCTGCGAGCACCTTTCTTTTCGCCTTATAGGCGTTCACATTTCCTTTGTCGATGCTCTCGACAAGATAAGGCTTTACCATCGTTCCGCCGTTGGCAAAGACAGAGCCGACCATTGTCATATAAAGCGGAGTCACCATGAGTCTGCCCTGGCCGATCGAAGTCGACGCAACGTCCGCCGTGCTCATCGCATATATCTTGTCCGAAAGGGTGCTCACGGAAAGCGGAATATCAAACTTAATGTCGTCTCCCAAAAGGAAGCGCTCGTAAATGCTCAAAGCGTCCTTGCCCATTTCCGTGCCGATCTCGGCGAAAACGACGTTGCTTGAATGAAGGAACGCACCCTTTAAGTCCACCCTGCCGTATGCCTTGCCTCCTGAGTTTTCATACTCTCTGCCGCCGATAACCGCTTTTCCCTCGTCGTCATATTCCTTGTTCGACAGTCCGGCTTCAAGCGCGGCCGACGCCGTTATCATCTTCCATGTCGAACCCGGGGCATATAACCCGGAGATCGCGCGTGCAACAAACGGCGCGTTGTCGCTTTCGGCGAGCTCCTCCCAGTTTTTAAGAAGGCTCTCCGCCGACGGGTCAAACGTCGGATTGGACGCCATGGCGCGTATCGCGCCGGTCTTGTTATCCATAACGATGATGCTTCCGTTTTTGCCGCCCATAATGTCATAAGCATATTGCTGAAGCTTATTGTCTATAGTAAGAGTCATATCAAATCCGCTTTTTTCCTTGCCGGAAAGCGTGGTGGCAAGGTTCATCGCCTGGCCGATCTCGTTTGAGCCGGTCAGATAGTCGTTATATTCAAGCTCGATCTTGCTTTTGCCGTAGGTCTTTGAGGTGTATCCGATGACGTGGGTATAGGTCTTTCCGTATGGGTAAACTCTCTTTTGCCCCTCGTCCGTCATCTTGCTTTCGGCTAAAATCGTTCCGCTTCTGTCATAGATCGTGCCGCGCTTTATCTTTTCCTCTTTCTGATATAGCCTTTGATTATAAACGCTCTTTTCAAGCTTCGGCGCTTCCATCACGCCGAAATATGTGAGATAGACGCTGAGCGACAAAAATAGAAAGAGTATGACCGAAAGCACGATTATAATTTTCTTATTCAATGTCATCCCCCTCTCCAACGCTTATCGCCTGAAGTATTCCGAGCGCCATAAAGCTCGTGACGAGCGACGAACCGCCGTAGCTTATGAAAGGCAGTGTGATGCCCGTTAATGGGATCAGCTTTACCACTCCGCCAAGAATGATGAACGTCTGGAATCCGAACATCACAGACAGGCCGAACGCCGTCCTCTTGTCAAATGAGCTTTTCGCGGCAAGAGCTATCTTAAATCCTCTGTATACCATTATGAAAAAGAGCAATATGACACCGATTCCGCCGAGGATTCCGAACTCCTCGCACACGGCTGAAAAAATGAAGTCCGATTCGACAAAGGGCACATATTCGGGGCTTCCGTTTGCCAGCCCTACGCCCGTGAACCCGCCGCTCGCTATCGCGATCAGCGACTGCACGATCTGATAGCCGCGGCCCGTCGGGTCAGAAAACGGGTCGACCCACATTTTGACACGCGTCTGGATATGGAAAAGCACCTTGTAGCCGACATATCCGCCGAGCGCGGCGATCGCGGCGTTTATCACCAGAAACGACATTTTCTTTCCGAACACGAAATACATCGCCATATAGATGATGAAAAATAAAACCGCGATTCCCCATTCTCTCTGAAGCACCAAAAAGCCCAGATTTATATATACGTAGGCGGTGATCAGCATGCTCTTTTTTGTGTCCGACCCCGAGAGGAGCTTTCCGTCCCCCGTCCCGAAAAGGCACGAAAGCGCAAGAACATATAATATCCTTATAAGCTCCGACGGCTGAAAGCCCTGATTGCCGAAATATATCCAATTTTTAGCGCCGTGAATTGTGCGCCCGAATAAAAGCGTCGCCGTAAAAAGCGCGACTGACGCACCGGCATAGAGCCAGAACAGCTTATTTTTTATTTTTACCGCGCGGTACATAAAATAAGAAACAAAGAACACTCCGACCGAAACGACGAACCAGAGCATCTGGCGCTCGCCGTATGAAGGGTCGATCCTTGTGAGCATCATAAGGCCGATCGACATTAAGGCCGTGACCGGCAAAAATAAATATCCGTCGCCCATATGAAGCGCCCTGATCAAAAGATACGAAATGATCAAAAGAAGCATAAACAAAAGCGCGGTTACGCCGGTTTTGATCCTGTCCGCCTCAGCCGCATTCTCAAACGCCAGAAGGCCGAAGCCTATCACGTTCATCAGCGCGAGCATCAGTAAGGGCGTGTATATTCTATATGTTTTTTCTCTCATAAATTGACCTCACCGTCCTTAAGCGAAGGGCGGAGGAACACAAATTCAAGCTGACCTATGCATATCCTGTCTCCGTCAAGGAGCTCCACAGCGTCCTCTCCCAGCTTGTTGCCGTTTAAGAACGTGCCGTTTGTCGAGTCAAGATCCTCAATATAATATCCGTCCTTCTCCTTAAATATCCTCGAATGGCGGTGCGACATAAAGTTATCGTCGATCGGAATCTGACAGTCCTCATCACGCCCGATCGTGTCGTCACCGGACAAGGGGTAGCTTTCCTTTATCAAAAGCCCCGTGTCGTGCGGCTGGTTTATCGGCTTAATATAAGCGTCATAAACCGGAAGCCCGGCTTTTTTTCGGCTCATCACCCTGATGTCGGAATAGATCATCTTAACAACGATAAAGATGAAATAATAAACGACGAGCACAAAAAGCGCGCTTGCAATTTTTGATATGATCTGAAACAACTTTTACACCTACCTTTTCGTTTTTACGATATAGAATATCAAAACAGCGATCGCCAAAAGCAAAACAAGTTGTATTATGCCTCTGTACGGAAATTCGATGTTATTTAAGACGACAAACGCCGCCGTCAGTACCAAAAGAGATAAAAATAAGAGTGCCTTTTTCATAAGATCCCTCACTTTATATAATAGTGCGCCATTTCAAAATAGTCACCGTCCGCCTCTAAGATGCCGACGGAGCGCTCGCTCATTCTCGGATAGGTCGGGCTTCCGGGCGAAAATATGCGAACCGAGTTTACCATCAGGTCCTCCGGCACATGTGTGTGGCCGTGAAGGGCGATCAGAGCGCCCTTTTCCCTCGCCGCAAGGCTGATCTTCAAAAGATTGGTGCCTACGCCGAGCGTGTGGCCGTGGCAGATGAATATCTTTCTTCCGGCGATAGTGATAACCTTTTCGTTTTCGCCCGAAAAGTCATTGTTTCCGCGAACGAAGTGCACGGGGATCTCCTTATAAATGTTTCCGATAGCCGCCGCGTCCTTAACATAGTCTCCAAGATGAATGACCTCGTCAAACTCCACGTTTTCCATAAGATCAAGAACGCTTTGTATGTGCCCGTGCGTGTCGCCGGTTATTAATACTCGGTACATAATATTCCTCCTTCACAAAAAGAAGTAAAAAACATAATATAATTACAGAGCCTCGCATAATTATTTAAAAGGGGGTATCAGCATGAATGAGATTGAAAAAATAATGAAAAGCCTTGACCCGTCGGTCATCAGCAAGCTCAAAAGCTTTGCCAATACAGGTGAAGGAAAAAAGATCATCGACCAGTTTTCCTCGCTTAACAAAGATGAGCTCATAAAAAAGGTCGGCTCAATGACAGACGAGGAGAAAAACGCCATATTATCGAAAATGCCCGTCGATCCCGGAACAGCAAAAAAATTAAAAAATCTGAAGGGATAATAAATGGATGAAATGAATCTTTCGGACGCTATTGAAAGCATCCTCTCCGACCCTAAAATGAAGGATCTCATGCAGAGCCTCTCGGGCTCGCCCAATCAGGAGAGCGAGAATAAAGAGGGGCAGATGCCGGATGTCGGCAAAATAATGAAATTAAAAAGCATGTATGACTCCGCCATGAGCTCAAATGACCCGAGGGTGACGCTTCTTTCCGCGCTCAGGCCCTATCTTTCTGACTCGCGCGTGAAGAATCTGGACGTCTGCATCAAATTTCTGCGCTTCTACAAGATCGCCGGCATGCTGAAAGACTCAGATATATTAAAGGAGCTGTTATAGCGTTATGACGAAAAGGTACTTCAGCGAGCCCGCGGGCGGGCTTTCAAACATTCTGTCCTCCGTTAAAAAGGACGATCTCGTCCTCCTGGGGCTCATTTTATTTTTAATCGGGGACGGCTGTGAGGACAAGGAACTGCTCCTTGTGCTGGGGTTCCTTTTCGTTTCCGATAAAATCGATACTGACAAAGGTATTTTATCACACCTAGGGAATTTTTTCAATAGTGCAAATTAATTTGCTATTGTATTTTAAAAAAATATGTACTATAATATAATAAAAAACCAAGGAGAATTTTAAATGCAGCTTTTAGTAAACTATGTGGTTCCCGTCGTTCTGGTGCTCATCGGTGCCGAGGCCGGGCAAAGGTATGATAACCGGCTTTTAGGCAGCTTTTTGGGCCTGCTTTTGGCGGTTATATACATTCTCATCGTGATGCGCGGCGATATTTTTATGATTCGCGGAACAAAAAAGATCAAATCCGGCGAAACGAAAAAGGGCATTGAACTTTATGAAAAAGGCATTAAAAACCGCACGAAAACCGAATATGTGCTCTATGCGTGCTATGCTTTCCTGCGCTACGGCTATCCGGATAAGTGCATTCATTATCTTGAAGAGGCCGAAAAAAATAAAAAGCTAACGCCTGCACAGAAGGCTGAGATCGCGTCGACCAAGGGGCTCTACCTCTGGAAGACGGGTGACCTTTCGGGCGCAGAAGAGGAATTCAGAAAGGCGCACGAGCTTAACCAAAACTCCTCCACCTACAGCCAGCTCGGCTTCATTCTTCTGGACGAAAAGAAGTTTGACGAGGCACTCGCACTAAACACCGAGGCGGCCGAGTATAACGATTCCGACCCTTCGATAATGGACAACCTTGCGATGAGCTATTTCTACGGAGGCGAAAACGACAAGGCGGAAAAAATATATGAAGGCATAATGGAAAAAGGCACGCGCTTTCCCGTTATTCACTATAACTATGCGCTTGTTTTGGAAAAGGCCGGCAAGCTTGACGAGGCGGCCGAACAGCTAGATGACGCGCTCCGTTATAACTTTTCCTATCTCGCCTCCGTCTCAAAGGACGAGGTTGAAAAAAAGCTTGACTACATAAATTCTATAAAATAAAAAACGGCTAAGAGTCGGTCCGCGATAAGGAAGTAATGGTTTTACATAAAAAGGTGCTGTAACCTAAGTCACAGTACCTTTTTAATATTTAAAGAGTAAGCAGTGCGTAAAACTGCCCCTCGGGCATCATTAAAGCAAGATTTTTCGATGAAGTGCAAGGCAAAAAAGCGAAGAATCCTGACGGATTGCGAGCTTTTTTAACACAGCAATTCGCGAAAAAGATGCTTTTAGGGCTTTACTGTTTTATCACGGACCGGCTAATGCCGTTTTTTATTTTGCGCGCGGCTTTCTGATAACGGCCGCCGCAAGACCGGCGATGACGGCGGCGGATATTCCGGCCGCGCCGGCTGTGAATCCGCCCGTCAGCGTTCCCAAAAATCCGTCGGAGGCGACGGCTTCGGTAACGCCGCGAAACATATTATATCCGAACCCCAAAAGGGGCACCGTCGCCCCCGCTCCCGCAAAGTCGACGACCGGCTTATAAATGCCCAAAAGCCCCAGCACAACGCCAATGCAAACGAGCGATACCAGTATTCTTGCCGGCGTCAGCTTCGTCTTGTCGATAAATATCTGGCAGACGGCGCATATCGCTCCGCCGACCAAAAACGCCTTTATTATCATCCAAAGATCCATTTATTTTTCCTCTTTTCTCAGTAGCTCCATTATTCCGAACACCGCCAGAAATACCGCAAACATTTTTTTAAGCACCGCACCGTCGGTAAAATTTGCGACCCAGCTTCCCAAAAGCGCGCCCAAAATGCCACCCGACGACATTATGAGCGCCTTTTTTAAGTCGATGCTTTTATTTTTTATATGAATAACGAGCGCCGAGAGCGCCGTCGGAATGAAAAACAAAAGGTTTGCGCTCTGCGCGGTGTGCTGTTCTATTCCGCCCAGAAGCGTGAGCGCCGGAATCAGGAGCGCACCGCCTCCGATTCCCATTCCGCCGGCAATCCCGGCAACAAAACCCGATATTACAGACACTAACATAGCATTCTCCAAGCCGATATAAGCATTAACATTCCGAAGATCCTGCTGACCCAGACCGTCGGAAGCTTTTTTAAGAGCACCGCTCCCAGCGCACCGCCCGCCGTGCCGCCGACGGCACACCAGAGCGATGTTTTAAGATCGATATTTCCGCCTTTGACATAGAAAAATATGCTGACAGCACAGAGCGCCAAGATAACGGAAACGGTCGTCGCATGCGCTTTTTTCCTGTCCAGCTTTAAAAACTTCGTCAACGCCAGAACGCTGATGACTCCTCCGCCCGCGCCGAAAAGCCCGTTGATGAACCCGGCGATGACGCCCGATGCAATAAGTGCAAAAACAGCTCTTCACCTCTTTTTTCTCTATTGTTGCCGCTTTTGCATTTCAATATACAAAAAGAGATGTACTTTCGTACATCTCTTTTACATCAATATCCGCCGGACTGCTTTTTATATCCGGTTCTTCTGTTGTCCGCCGCCTTTTTTACATCCTGCATCCTATCCGTGCTCTCCTGCTTGAACTTTGCGAGCTTATCCTCGAACGACAGATCCTGCTCCTTGTCGCCCCCGAACGAAAATTCCGCCGGAACGCCGGAAAAGACGTATTTCTTTCCGCGCTCTTCTTCAAGAGCTTTCTTTATCGACAGACCGATCTTTCCGTTAGGTTCAATGTTCATCACCTTGACCTTGACGTTGTCCCCTATCTTAAGATGGTCATTAATGTCCTTAACATAATTTTTTGACACCTCGGAAATGTGCACAAGACCGGACTTGCCGCCCCCAAGATCGACAAACGCGCCGAACCCGGTGATGCCGGACACTTTTCCTTCAACTACTTTTCCCACTTCCAAATCCATGGAAATGTCCTCCTTATTTCTCATTTGTATTAAAACAGCCGTCAGCCGTTCGAATCAATATATTTCCTCTCATCGGGATAGACGAGCCCGAGCTCGTCACGCGCGATATTCTCGATCGTCTCGCGGCTCTCGGCATTATCGATCTCGTCCTGCAATTTCTTTTTCTCTTCCTCAACCGACTTTATCTGATCCTCAAGCTCTCCGATCTCCCTATTCTTTTCATTTATCGCAATCTGCTGAGATATGAACATAACGCAGAAATATATTATGACCAGTGCCGCCGCAATGTATAAGACCGCGCGCCTTTTCATACTCACCCGCTCCTTAAATATATATCAAGAATATTATATAACAGCCGCGGTTACTTGTAAAGAGATTTTTCGGAGTTTTTTCATATTTTTTTGGCCAGTTTTCTCTGAAAATTGAATTTTCGCCGGAGCAGCTTTAATTTTTTAGTCAAATTGCGTACCGGCGAAAAAACAACGACCGCCGCCTTCCCCGTTTTTTTAAGGAAAAAGCGCACCGGAATGGCCAGAATTTTGGCAATTGCCGCGAGAATTTTTATAATGATTTTCAAGATGACACAGCCGGCCGCGACAAAAAATCGGCTCAGCAAAAGAAAATAGAGCGCCGCGCCCGAGGCGACCGCGAGGTAAATATAGATTCTCAGATTCGCACCGGCGACACGGTAAAAGCACGATATAAAATACGCTCCGCCGAAAAGCCAGAAGCACGCGTCGCATATGTTTGTGACGGCTCTGTTTTTCGCAGTGCGCCTTATGACGCGAAACACATCAAATATCGCGCCGAGCATCACTCCCGTTGCCGCAAAGCTTAAAAAGAGCCTTGCCTGCTCTATCATCTCCTGTGACATTATTTAAGAAGCTTTCCCAAAAATCCTGAGGCTCTCTTTCCTCCGCCCTCGTAATATGCGCAGGAATTGATTGTCCCCTCGATCTCGACATCGCCGGATTCCACGCTCAATTTATTGATATGAAGATCCTCCCCCGTGACGGTGAGCGAGCCCATGCCCGTTTCAAGCGTTACCTTGTTTTCATCGAAATTGCCGACCTCGGTAACGCCGCTGATGCTCATCTTTTTTCTACCCTCCAATATTACGTTGTGAATGACTTTTGCCGCCGTTCTTTTCTCTTCCATAAAGTAACTCCTCCTTTTTTGCTATATATATTGCAAAAAGGAGGAGCTTATGCTTATTTTTTAAGATATTTCTTCAAAAACTGCCCTGTGTATGACTTTTTAACGCGCGCCACAGCCTCCGGCGTTCCCTGGGCGATTATCTTTCCGCCGCCCTCGCCGCCTTCCGGCCCCAAGTCGATGATATGGTCGGCAACCTTTATAACATCAAGGTTGTGCTCGATGACAAGCACGCTGTTGCCGGCATCCGTCAGGCGGTCAAGAACCTCGATGAGCTTGTGAACGTCGCCCGTGTGAAGTCCCGTCGTCGGCTCGTCCAAAATATACATCGTCCTTCCGGTCGCCTTTTTCGAAAGCTCCGTCGCGAGCTTGACTCTCTGCGCCTCGCCGCCGGACAATGTCGTAGAGGACTGGCCGATCTTGATATATCCCAGTCCGACGTCATAGAGCGTTTCAAGTTTTTTTCTGATCTTGGGAATGCTTTTGAAAAATTCAAGCCCCTCTTCGACAGTCATCTCCAAAACGTCATATATATTCTTGCCCTTATATTTGACTTCGAGAGTCTCTCTGTTATAGCGCTTGCCGCCGCATACCTCGCACGGAACATAAACGTCGGACAAAAAGTGCATCTCGATCTTTAAAATTCCGTCGCCCGAGCAGGATTCGCACCGTCCGCCCTTGACGTTGAAGCTGAAACGCCCCGGGCCGTAGCCGCGTATCTTCGCCTCGTTCGTTGAGGCGAAAAGATCTCTTATATCCGAGAAAAGCCCCGTGTAGGTCGCCGGGTTGGAGCGCGGCGTGCGCCCGATAGGCGACTGGTCGATGTCTATTACCTTGTCAAGGTTTTCGATACCCAATATCTCCTTATGCTTGCCGGGCATATCCTTTTTCGCTCCGTTGAGCTCGCGCGCAAGCGCACGGTAGAGTATTTCGTTGACTAAGGTGGACTTTCCCGACCCCGAAACGCCCGTGACGCAAACGAATTTGCCGAGCGGAATTTCAACGTCGATATTCTTTAAGTTGTTTTCCTTTGCGCCGATGATCTTTAAGACTTTTCCGTTCCCCTCACGCCTTATTTTAGGAACTTCGATCTTTTTTCTACCGGAAAGATAGTCGCCCGTCACGGAGTCAGGCGCATTCTCAATGTCGGCGATCTGCCCTGCGGCGACGACCTTACCGCCGTGAATTCCCGCGCCGGGGCCGATGTCTACGATGTAGTCCGCCGCATACATGGTGTCCTCATCGTGCTCGACGACAATTAACGTGTTTCCCATATCGCGAAGGTTTTTAAGCGCCGAAATGAGCCTTTCGTTGTCGCGCTGATGAAGGCCAATGGACGGCTCGTCCAAAATATATAAAACGCCCGTGAGCCCCGAGCCGATCTGTGTCGCAAGTCTGATTCTCTGCGCCTCGCCGCCGGACAGCGTTGACGCTGAGCGTGTGAGTGTAAGATAGTTTAATCCCACCTCGCGAAGGAACGAAAGCCTTGCTTCGATTTCGGTTATGATCCTCGACGCGATCATTTTCTCTTTTTCGGAAAAGTCGATGCTCTTCATAAAGTCATAGAGCCTGTCGATCGGCTTGTCCGACATTTCGTATATGTTGATTCCGCCGACGGTGACGGAAAGCGCCTCTTTTTTAAGCCTCTTTCCTCCGCAGCACGGGCAGTCGCTCTTGCTCATACGAAGCTCATAGTAATATTTCATAAAGTCCGAGGTTGTCTCGGCATAGCGGCGCTCCATACAGGGGATTATGCCCTCATACGGCTTGTCATAAATCTGCTCCGTGCGGCTGTCGCGCCCCTTATAGCGGATCTCTATCGGCTCGCCGTCCGTTCCGTAAAAGAGTATTTTTTTAGCCTTGTCCGTAAGATCCTTTATCGGCACATGAAGGTCGATATTATAATGCTTTTCAAGCGCATTATACTGGCTTTCTATCATTCCGCCGGAGACACTTCCGTCCCAGCCGATAAGGTCGATCCCGCCGTTATAGACAGAACGGTCCTTGTCCGCTATGAGCCTGTCGGGATCCATCTTTAGTAAATATCCGAGTCCCGCGCACTCCGGGCACGCGCCGAACGGGTTGTTGAATGAGAAAAGTCTCGGCTCCAATTCCTCTAAATTGATTCCGCACTCGTGGCAGGCATAGTTCTGGCTGAAGGTTCTCTCCTCGCCGCCGATGACGGCGACCGTGACGAGGCCGCCCGACATTTTTAACGCCGTTTCGAGCGAATCGGTGAGTCTTTTATTCATATCGGGCTTAACCGTGAGTCTGTCGACAACTATGTCGATGCTGTGCTTTTTCTTTTTATCAAGCTTTATTTCTTCCTCAAGCAGTCTGACCTCGCCGTCGACCCTGACCCTGACATAGCCGTTTTTCGCCGCGTCGACAAAAAGCTTTGAATATTCGCCTTTTTTGCCGCGGATGACCGGGCTCATTATCATAATTTTTGAGCCCTCGGGAAACGCCTTCACGCTGTCGGTTATCTGGTCGATGCTCTGTTTTTTGATCTCTTTTCCGCATTTCGGGCAGTGCGGAACGCCGACTCTGGCATATAAAAGTCTCAAATAGTCATATATTTCCGTGACCGTGCCGACCGTCGAACGCGGATTCTTGCTCGTCGTCTTCTGGTCGATCGAAATCGCCGGTGAAAGGCCGCCGATAAAGTCAACATCGGGCTTTTGCATCTGCCCCAGAAACTGACGGGCGTATGACGAGAGGGACTCCACATAGCGCCTCTGCCCCTCGGCATATATTGTGTCAAAAGCGAGCGAGCTTTTGCCAGAGCCCGAGAGACCGGTAAAAACAATGAGCTTGTTTCGCGGAATCGTTAGGTCAATATTTTTTAAATTATTCTCTCTTGCTCCCTTTATGACGATCTCATTTTTCATCAAATTCACCCCTGATTCTTTCAATTCTGTCACGCAGTTTTGCCGCGTCCTCGAACCTTAATTCGGACGCCGCCTTTTTCATCTCGTTTTCGAGCTTTTCCAAAATATTTTTATCTTTTTTGCCGGTATCCTTAGTTTCCTTAAGGGTCTTAATGACCTCGCGCACCGCCTTTTTGACGGTTTTTGGCTTGATATTATGCTTTTCGTTATAGTCCGACTGAATTTTTCTTCGCCTTTCCGTTTCGTCGATTGCCTCACGCATTGCGTCCGTCACGCTGTCGGCATACATAATGACTTTTCCTTCGGCATTTCTCGCCGCGCGGCCGATAGTCTGAATGAGTGACGTTGTGCTTCGCAAAAATCCTTCTTTATCGGCGTCCAATATTGCGATAAGCGAAACCTCGGGAAGGTCAAGCCCCTCCCTTAAAAGGTTGATTCCGATAAGAACGTCGAAAACTCCGAGCCTTAAGTCCCTTATTATCTCCATTCGCTCAATCGTTTCGACCTCGCTGTGCATATAGCGCACCTTGATGCCGAGCTTTTGCATGTGGTCGGTCAGCGCCTCGGCCATCTTTTTGGTGAGCGTTGTGACAAGCACCCTCTCGCCCTTTTCCGTGCGCTCGTTGATCTCGCCGACAAGGTCGTCGATCTGCCCTTCGACAGGGCGCACCTCGATCTCGGGATCCAATAATCCCGTCGGCCTTATGACCTGCTCGACCGTCCTTTCCGAGTGCTCCTTTTCATATTCCGCCGGAGTCGCCGAAACGAAGACGACCTGGTTTATACGCTCCTCAAACTCCGAAAATGTCAGCGGTCTGTTGTCATATGCCGAAGGAAGACGAAAGCCGTATTCGACAAGGTTGTCCTTTCTTGACTTATCGCCGGCATACATCGCCTTGACCTGCGGAATCGTGACGTGCGACTCGTCGATGACGAGAAGAAAATCGTCCGGGAAGTAATCAATCAGCGTGTAGGGCGCGCTTCCCTTTTCTCTTCCGCTGATGTGGCGCGAGTAGTTCTCGATGCCCTGGCAGAAGCCGACCTCGCGCATCATCTCGATGTCATAGTTCGTGCGCTGGCTGATGCGCTGTGCCTCCAAAAGCTTGCCGTGGTCGTTAAAATACTTCACTCTTTCATCAAGCTCTTTTTCGATGCCCTGTATCGCGCGCTCTAATTTTGCCTTGTTAGTGACATAGTGCGACGCGGGATATATCGCGATATGGCTTCTTGTGCCGAGTATCTCGCCCGTCACGGTGTTGATCTCGCATATTCTCTCGATCTCGTCGCCGAAAAACTCGATCCTCACCGCTTTTTCGTTTTCACTCGACGGGAAAACCTCCAAAACGTCACCGTGAACCCTGAATTTATTTCTTGTAAAGTTAATGTCGTTGCGCTCATACTGCATATCGACAAGGCGGCCTATGATCTCGTCGCGGTCGGTCTCCATGCCCGGCCTTAGCGAGACGACCATTTCGCTGTAGTCCTCCGGGTCGCCGAGGCCGTATATGCACGATACGCTGGCAACGACGATAACGTCCCTCCGCTCAAAAAGCGCCATAGTCGCGCTGTGGCGGAGCTTGTCTATCTCGTCGTTTATCGCGGCGTCCTTTTCTATGAACGTATCCGTCTGCGGAATATACGCCTCCGGCTGATAATAGTCATAATACGAAACGAAAAACTCAACCGCGTTGTCCGGGAAAAACTCTTTAAATTCCGAGCACAGCTGTGCCGCAAGCGTTTTATTGTGCGCGAGCACAAGCGTCGGCCGGTTGACCTTCTCGATGACGTTTGCGATCGTATATGTCTTTCCCGAGCCGGTAACGCCAAGTAATATCTGCCCCTTGTCGCCCTTTATGATGCCGTCCGACAGCGCCTCGATCGCCTCCGGCTGATCACCCGAGGGGGTAAACGGGCTTTTTAATACGAATTTATCCATTCTTCCGCCTCATTCCGTAAGGGCAAAAGCGCATGCATATTCCGCAGACCGCTCCCCTTCCGATATTTTTGAATTTGTCCTTCATATATGTGCTGCAAAGCTCCGGGTCAAAAAAGTCCGAATAGTTAAGCTCTCTGCTCCAGCTGACTCCGGCGATCGCGCCTGACGGGCACTTGTCGCGGCAAATCGTGCACGCTCCGCATCCGTCCTTATACTCGTGATCTTCCACAGGAAGTCTAAGATCGGTAAACACCGTGGCAAGGCGCACCCTCGGGCCCATTTCCCGGGAAATAAACATAGCGTTCTTGCCGATCCAGCCGAGCCCGGCGGCAACCGCTCCCGCCTTATGCGAGAAGAGCCCTCTGTAGCCCTCGATGCTCTGACTCGCCGGAATGTTCGCAGCGTTATAGCCTTCTCTCTGCAAACGGATGATGACCGAGAGCGACAGGCTGTCCAAAAGCGCGTTCACCGTTCTGTAGTGATGAAAATATGTTTTGGACGGGCCTTCTTCGCTTATCGTATCAATAATAGCGTCCGAAAGCCGTACACAAAAGCTTATCGCATAGTTAAGCCCGGGGAACGGCGTGTACTCCCAATACGAACAGCCCACAGCCTCCGCTCCGCCCGAGGTAAGCATTTCGCATATTTTATTATACATTATTTTCTCCTTCTCTTGCACTTTTTCCGCATTTGTGGTATACTTAAATAAGTTTGCACCACGGAGGGATTTTTTATGGCTGACTATTATTTCAGCAATTCGATCGACTTAAAACTTATTATACTCTTTATTGCGGAAAATTTCAAGCGTCCTGTCACAATTTCAGATATTACGGATATTGTTGCCGAAACGGAGTTTGCGGATTACTTTCCTGTCGCTCAGGGATTTTCCGAGCTTTTGTCGTCCTCGCTTATGATCCCGGCGGTTCAGCCCGGCCGGTACATAGTAACGCAAAAAGGGCACGACGCGTATGACCTTTTCGCGTCCGATGTTCCTTATACAGTGAAGCAGACGCTTTTGGAGGCCATAAACAAGGCGCGCTTAAAGGAGGCGGAGGCAAAGTCCGTCACCGCCGAATACAAGCCCAACCGATCGGGCGAATACGAGCTTTTCTGCGAAATAGCGGAAACCGGGATCCCGTTTTTTTCCTTCTCGCTCACACTCCCGACTCTTGACTCGGCGAAGACCGCGGCGGCAAAGTTCCGAAAAAACGCCGAAAAAATATATTCCGAAATAATAAAAGACTTGACTTAAACATATTGACGATATCTGTATTTTGGTATATAATAGATATTATATACTTTTTGATTATATTTTTGGAGGTTTAATATATGGACAGAGTTTATAATTTTTCCGCAGGCCCTTCAATGCTCCCGCTCCCCGTTCTTGAAAAAGCTAAAGATCAGCTTTTGAATTATGAAGGCACGGGTCAGAGCGTTATGGAGATGAGCCACCGTTCCAAGGAATATGCTCCCATCATCGAGGGCGCAGAGGCTCTCCTTCGTAAGGCGATGAACATTCCGGACAACTATAAGGTGCTCTTTTTGCAGGGCGGCGCGTCGAGCCAGTTCGCGATGATTCCGATGAACCTCGGAAACAAGAACAAAAAGGCGGACTATGTTTTGACAGGCCAGTGGGCTAAAAAGGCTTTCGCCGAGGGCAAGAGATATTTGTCCGCACGCGAGGTCGCGTCGAGCGCGGATAAGACATTTTCCTACATTCCGACTCTTACGGCCGATATGTTTGATCCCGAGGCGGATTATGTCCACATTTGTATGAATAACACGATCTACGGAACGAGATATACCACCCTTCCCGATACTGGCAACGTTCCGCTTGTCGGCGATATTTCGTCCATGATCCTGTCCCAGGATATTGACGTGTCGCGTTTCGGCCTTTTATATGCCGGCGCGCAGAAAAACGTCGCTCCTGCAGGCCTCACGATCGTTATCGTGCGCGACGACCTTTTAGGCAACGCGATGGACATCACACCCACGATGTTTAACTATGTAACGCATGCGGACAACGGCTCGATGTTCAACACTCCGCCTTGCTATAACATCTACATCTGCAAGCTCGTGCTTGAATGGATACTTGAAATGGGCGGCGTTTCCGCTCTCCAGAAGGTGAACGAGGAAAAAGCGGCGCTTTTATACGATTTTCTTGATTCGTCCTCCCTTTTCTCCGGCACGGTTGAAAAGAAAGACCGTTCGCTCATGAACATTCCTTTCGTTACAGGCAACGAGGAACTTGACGCAAAGTTTGTTTCGGAGGCTAAGAAGGCCGGCTTTGTTAACCTTAAGGGTCACCGCACGGTCGGCGGTATGCGCGCAAGCATCTATAACGCGATGCCGATCGAGGGCGTCCGCGCTTTGGTTGAGTTTATGAAGAAGTTCGAAGCAGAGAATAAATAAGAGGTGTTTTTAATGTATAATATTTTAACGCTGAATAAGATCGCCGCATGCGGCCTTGAAAATTTCGGCGATAACTATACTGTTTCAGATAACATTGAGAATCCCGACGGTATCGTTTTAAGAAGCTTTAAGATGCACGATATGGTGCTTCCCGAGTCCTTAAAGGGTATCGCGAGAGCCGGTGCAGGCGTTAATAACATTCCCGTTGATAAGTGCACCGAAAAGGGCATCGCGGTGTTCAACACTCCCGGCGCAAACGCAAACGCCGTTAAGGAACTCGTTATCGCGGCCCTGTTCTTGGCATCGCGCGATATTTCAGGCGGAATCGAATGGGCAAAATCGCTGTCCGACAAAGGGGCGGACATTCCGGCGCTTGTTGAGAAGGGCAAGAGTAATTTTGCAGGAAATGAGATTACCGGTAAGACCTTGAGTGTCATCGGCCTCGGTGCGATCGGCTCTATGGTTGCCAATGCGGCATACCGCCTCGGAATGAACGTTGTCGGGTTCGACCCGTTCCTTTCCGTCGGCGCGGCGCTTCACTTGGACCCCAGGGTAAAAGTGGCGTCTTCGCTCGAAAAAGCGGTTGCGGAGGCGGATTATATCACAATTCACGTTCCGCTCAACGATTCGACGAGAGGCGAGTTTAATTCCGATATTTTCGCGGCAATGAAAAAAGGCGTCCGTTTCTTAAACTTTGCAAGAGGCGAGCTTGTTGATAACACTGCTCTCCGCGAAGCGATCGCGAACGAAACGGTTAAGCTTTATATAACGGACTTCCCGAACGAAGAAGTGCTTAATATGGAACACACGATATGCATTCCCCACCTCGGCGCGTCCAGCGAGGAGTCGGAGGATAACTGTGCGGTTATGGCGAGCCGCGAGCTCATCGACTTTCTGGAGAACGGAAATATCACAAATTCTGTTAACTTCCCGAACTGCTCGCTCACTCCGAGTGCACTTCCCAGAATCACGGTTATGCATAAGAACGTTCCGGCAATGCTTTCTGCCTTCACAACGATTTTGAGCGAGGCAGGCCTTAACATCGCAAACATCATCAACAAGAGCAAGAAAGACGTTGCATATACCATGATCGAGACGGACAGCGCCCCGACGGACGAGATAATCAAAAAGATCGAATCCACCGACGGCGTTATAAGAGCAAGACTTTTCATAAAGTAAAAAATAAAAGAGCGGAAACGCTCTTTTATTTTTTTGCAAGGCTTTGTCTCTTCCCCTCTTTAGGCTCTTGAGGGTTTTAAACTTCCGCCTCGGTTTTGATAGAACTTTTAAAGGCTCCCTCTGACGAGGGAGCTGGCTCGGCGAAGCCGAGACTGATGGAGCGATGGTTTTTGTACTCACTCTGTCAATGCATTTTCACAGTTCGTCGTAAACATAAGACCCCTACAATTTCGTGCTCACGCATTCCGTGCCCTATACAAAAACAAAAAACTCTGTAACGATTACAGAGTTTTTCTTTATCTCACCGCATATGACCGATGGATGGGTTTCTCGCCTCACTCTCCGATATTTACCCACATCGCCGGGCGAACGCCGCATGTTTGGTCTTCTATCATTTGACCGTCACCATGAACAAATCCGTCATTGCCCATGCATGAGGCACATAAATCATCACTGCCTGGCGAACGCATCCACCACCAAGACTTTCCGTTTTCTTCAGATACAAAAATTCCTTTATCCTTTGCATAGTCCGTTGCCTCTGCCTTTCTCACTATTTTGTCAGATAAATACTTTGACGTCTCGTCTATGCTCAAAAGAAACACTTTATCCGTCGTGTCATTTCCGCCGTCGGTGCCGTACTCCGGATTGTCCGGATTCTGCAAATATGTATCGCATATCAGCGCTTTCTCCTCATCGGTAAATGCTTCATTTATAAAACAACTGTTCAGCCATTGCCGAAGCGTTGAGGTTTCCCATGTGACGGATTCATTGTTCTCATTTTTATCGTACTCCTTCGCATCTAAACAGTATTTGCTGATTAAAAGCGCCTTGCCGTCCTTTTTATCAAGCACTAACCATTCAACTGCACCGTGATAGTTGCCAAATTTCATCGTACTGTCCGGATTGTATACTCTGTTTTCATTATTATTTTCCAATTTTGTATCAATTGATATTGCTTTTTCTATTAACTCACCGAATCCATACAAGAGCATTCCGTTTATTATCGTTATAATTGGTCCTACTATTAAGAAAACGAAGCCCAAACTCATAAACAATCCTTCTGCATAATATGAATCTCCTGCTTTCGCAAACATTACAAATCCCAAAATGATGTTTACGATTACTCCGACCCAAGACAAAATCCGCGACAAACCCTTAATGTTTTTGTCAATCTCACCAAACATTTCTCTTCCTCCTAAAAAATTAATTTTTACCACAGAATATACATTCTGTGGTAGGTTTGGAAAGAAAAATAAGCCAAGGCATTAAAAATTGCCTTAGCCTTGGTGAAAAAAGTTCTCAAAAATGCTACGAAAAGAAGACCGATGAAAGCAATTTTTCATCATCGGTCTTAAAACCATGCAAAAATATAATTTATGCGCTAAATATTGACATAGTTTGCCATAAGTGTTATAATAACTGTAGTCTGTTT
>ERZ779851.790-NODE-790-length-30825-cov-23.154241_pt1 | contig 30825 bp, 22 predicted proteins | sample MGYA00511094_ERZ779851 | MGnify/ENA primary metagenome ERZ779851 (study PRJEB29588, sample SAMEA2155512) | human gut metagenome | biome: human gut; feature: human-associated habitat; material: faeces | place: Denmark | collected 2008/2010 ...
ACGTTTTTCTCCGCTCAGGATGACGAAATGCGCCGTACCACCATTTCGCATTTCTCATTTCTAATTTTTCATTCATGCGAGGCTTTCGTCTAAAATCAAGGGGGCAGCACACCCACGGGGCTGACCCTCTCCCTATTTCATTAACATCCGAATCATATTCATCTGGATTTCCAGATTTTTTCTGGCATTCTTGACCTCGGTATCCAGCACAAGACCGATGCCTGTGGAAATCACGGCGGCCACCATGAAGAAACCGGAGGTCACGAGCGTCGGCATCTTGGGAACAAGGCCCGTTGCGAGATACTCATGAAAAACCGGAAGAAAGAGCGAGAGAGAAATGAGTGTGAGGACGAGTGCCGCCGCCAAGAAGAACCGCAATGGGCGATAATCTTTGTAGAGCATGAAGATCGTTTTCAGCACCCGCGCCCCATCACGGAAGGTATGGAGCTTGCTGACACTTCCCGCCGGACGGTCGCGATAGGATACCGGCACTTGCATGAGAAGCAGATTCTTATCCAGCGCGTGAATCGTCATTTCCGTCTCGATCTCAAACCCTTCTGACAGGATCGGAAACGTTTTCACAAATAGGGGAGAAAAAGCCCGATAGCCCGTCATGACGTCTCGGATCTCCCCCCGTCCCCTGCCCCAGAACAGATTGATGAACCGGCGAACGAGCACATTGCCGGAATTATGAAAAGGACGCTTATTCTCCTCGAAGTATGTCGAAGAGAGACGATCACCGATCACCATATCAGCACGGTGAGAAAGTACGAGCTCTGCCATCTCTCGCGCCATCTCGGCGGGATACGTGTCATCGCCATCAGTCATCACATAGCAGTCTGCCTCGATGTCGCGAAACATGGAGCGGATCACATTGCCCTTCCCCTGACGGTATTCATGCACGACGATCGCCCCCGCGCTCTTCGCGATCTCCGCCGTGCCATCGGTGGAGTTATTGTCATAGACATAGATGTCTGCCTCTGGGAGTACCGCGCGGAAATCTGTCACCACCTTCTCAATGGTCAAGGCTTCATTCCAGCAGGGAATGAGAACAGCGATACGGGGCATAGAAACTCCTTCTTGATAAGAAATGTGAAATCAGAAATAGCGGTTGTCTGATACCCACCAGAGTCGGGGTTCAGGGTTCAGGGTTAGCCCGTGGGGCGGGGCGCCCATGGATTGCGGATGAAAGCTTTGCTCGAATGAAAAATCAGAAATTAGAAATGGTGGTGCGGCGCATAAAAATCAAAAGCGCCGCGGAGGTTTGAAACTAGCGGTTTTCTCGTATCACAAACCTAATCCCTAGCTACTAATTCCTAGCCACCAGTCACTAGCCACGCATCCCCGCTTTCACACATACATCGTTTACCGATCTGCAAGGAAGATTTCTCGCTTCGCTCGAAATGACGATACGGAAGTCTGATGTCTTCTAGTCCCCAGTCGCTCCTCATTCCCGATTTCAAAACGCATTTCTGATATGATGAAACTTCACAGTCCCATCCGCCATCTGCATGACTTCGACAACGTCGAAACGGATACGCCGGCCTTCTATATGGCGGCTGCACGCGAAGGCTTTCGCTGTATAGCGGATGTGCTGCTGCTTGAAGGGCGTCACCGCTTCCTTCGGTTCTCCATAGCGACGGTTTGTGCGGCTCTTGACCTCGATGAATACCAGCGTCTCTCCATCTTCCATGATGAGGTCGATCTCCCCATGGGTACGCTTGAAATTACGCGAAAGGAAATGGTAGCCCTTCCCTTCCAGATATTTTTCTGCCGCCGTTTCTCCGTCGCGGCCAAAGCGGGTCGTCTGCATAGTATATCTCCTTGGCTATATGGCGCTTTCCGCCTGCCTAGTCCCGGCGAGCGAGACCATTCTTTATTCTATTCTCTATCCTCCCCGCCGTTTCGTCAATGAAAGAACGTCGGTATATGCAAACGGTATCAATAATGACTTTCTCATGAAAAAAAGTAATAGCAGAGACATGTTCTGCTATTACTTTCCTCATTCCAAAGAAACTGCTTTCGCCATCGCAAGAAGCCGTTTCCGATCCGTCTTCCCTGTAGATGTTTTCGGGATAGATGTCACGCGAAGGATACGGTGCGGGATCTCCCAAGCACGAAGCTTTCCCGCAAGAAGGCTCATAAGTCGAGCATCCGACGCAGGCACCTGACCGGACAGAAAGGCGATCAGGCGGTCATCCCCATTCGCCTGCGTCTCTCCGATGACCTCAGCCTCCTCGACGCCGGGCAGCATCAGAAGATGGGAGAGCACTTTTTGCCTGCTCACATGATTTCCCTTGATGTGATACTGATCCTCTCTGCGGCCGAGGAAGTAGAGCATCCCCTCTTCATCGACGCGGCCCATATCATGACAGGTAAGAGGTCTGCCTGCCCCTTCGACAGCAAACGGCGTATCGACGTAGATCTCTTCGTCCCTGATGGAGATCGATATCCCCGGAAACGGCCGCCCCACTGCACTCGGATGGGTCAGGATATCCTTCCCTTCGATATAGCTCACATAGCTTAGCTCGGACGCCCCATAATAAAGGATGGTACGGCTCATCGGAAACGGTATGCTCTTCATTGACCTTCCGTCCGGCAGACGGCTCGTGTATGTGAAACCCCGTATGGGCACAAACCAGTTCGGCTCTGATTCTGTTACCTATGAGGGCATCAATACCGGCAAGTGGACGAGAATCGAAAGCTACGGTCCCAATCCCAAATTTGTGGAGAACATCGTTCAGGCGGTCAGCAGGGATATTCTCGCATATGCGATGAAAACCCTCTCTCACTGTTTTATCTGTGGTCATGTCCACGATGAACTCATCATCGAATGCAGTCCTGATGTATCGCTATCTGCAGTGTGTGAGCAGATGGGCAGAACCCCTCCCTGGATCAGCAGTCTGCTACTACGTGCAGACGGGTACGAATGCAACTTTTATCAGAAACAGTAAAAAACGGCAGCAGTACCGACCTTGGTTTGGTCGGTACTGCTGCCGTTTTTCTGTTTAGGATTACTCAAATATCTTCACAAGTTTCTTTCCACCGCAACACCTTATCATACATGATTTGTTATATACTCATACATGGAAGATGCAATCTTCACAGGTTCTATACCTGGAGATGTTTGATATACAATACCTGCTGTATCCTGCCAAATAATAATTCCGTCCACACAAGTATTTTCAATAACATACATGGTGTTTGGAACTTTAGAGTTCAGTTCACGCTCCTTTTTTGTGAGAGAAACAACATTACGATATTCAGATTTGGCAATACCAGTTAATTCAATGCCATCCGCCATAATTGCACCGAAAGCTTTCAGGTATTCTTTATACTCATCAGCGAACCTAACTCTAAGTTGCAGTTCAGCATCAGTGATCTGTACTTCCGTAGCAGGTTTTAACGGCAACATTTCTGGCAAAGAATTTATCAAATCTACAATTTTTTTCATTCAATTCACCCCTTACTTTGTTCGGCTCTTGCTTTCCAATGAGCTTTTCGTTCTTGGTCCCAACTGTTTCCCTCACCATGAACCTCGGTTTCCACTGTGTTATCATGCCAAAGGCTCTGATTTTTCTTTCCATTCTCGTACTCTCCGGTTCTGTGTTCTTCCTCGGTCAATTCAACAAGTGGGGAATCCGCTTTTTGTCCAAGGTGATGCAATTCAATCGGCTTTCCCGTTTTACTATCTAATGGAGCCAATCCACGAGCAATTCTGTCTCTATTAGATACACCGTCTTCATCTGTATAATCAAGGTCAATGTTTTCCTTTATTAAACACTTTCTACCGCTGATTTCAATCTCGACAAGACCTGCGTTCTTTAGAATTTCATATTGCTTCATGTTTTTGATATTATCAATTATTTCATTAGACCATCCGGTTTCTTCTTTAATCTTTGCTTTTTCTTCCTCGGTTAGGCCCTCAGATTTTGTTTCTGAAGCTTCGGATTTGGTTGCATCATCCGCACTCGTTTTTTCTGTTGTTCTCAGAGAGCATTGTTCCATGAGAGCAGAACGAGAAGTGCGTTCAATGTATGAAATATCCGGTGGTTCAACAATTTGCTTTTCGCTATTCTCAATATTGTCAGGAAGCTCTTTTATTTCGGGTATTTCCTTCCCAATGTCAGGCAGGACACTTTTTTCCAACTGTTTTTCTATAAGAGATTCCATTCCTGTCATTTGGCAAACTGACCTCCTTTCAAGAATTTTTCTATCTCTGAAACGGTATCGTTAGAAGCACCGATAAAATACTCACGCACCGTGCCTGGGATGTCTGTATTGTTCTTCATCGACCGACTCACGAGGGCTGCTACATTAAGCTTCGCGTATTTTGCCAAGTCTCTTGCATACAATCCTTGCAGAGCCGCTTTAATCGCTTTGATTTTTTCGCAAGAAGGAGAGTAGAGGGCTGTTTCTAACAATTCCACAAACTTATCATTAGGAAGAATCTTTGTGCAATACACACCCCTAACCATCATAGAGAGAATTGACTCGGTCAAAAACTCTGCATTCAGGTGTGCCGGATCGTCCATTAAGGTAAGACGAATATCGCTGCGCTTGACCTCATTCTCGACGGAGTCCATAAGGGCATTACAAGCAGCCACACAACAATCCTCGTTTTCAACCATAAGCGTATTCAAAAAGGCAACGACATTTTGCTTGATGCGGCTGTTGCTGCCAAAGAAACTGCGAATAACGCTTAGATTGATACCATCAAATCTGTTGACATTATGGTTATAAAGCTCCTCATCGGTAACAAACACATCAAGACTTTGCTTACCCGTATTAGAGGTATAATAGTCCATAATCTTCACCGGTGTCGGAAGAACCATACCCTCCTTGTGGCAATACGCAAATCCTGTTTCCAAGGAACCAAGCTGAATCGCATCTTCACTCATAATCCCTATCGTATTTGCTATTGTCTGCTGGTCATCAGCAGAAACAATGCGTTGTACGATTTTGTTCGATGAGTTTTTAATTACATCAGGGGCAAGCTTGGTAGGAATCTGCTCAGCAACAATAACGCCTTGCCCATATGAACGCATTTCAGCAATCATATTAGTGAAATGCTCAACAGCTTTTCCTTTGGGGTTGCCAGATGTTTCAGTTAAGCGTTCAGTTTCAATATTTTTTAGCAAACGGTGAGCTTCTTCAATGACAAGCAAATGTTGCAAACCGGTTTTCTTGCTTCCGTTGATTTCCTTTTGGACTTGGCGGTACTCGTTAATAAATATTACCAACAATCCCACGCTAAATGCCTTGTCGGAATCATCTGCAAGTCCTTCTAACTCAAATACCACATTTTTTTCAAGCATTTCATTGAAATCAAAGAACTCGCTTGTATTGAATGTATACCCTTTAGCGCCAACGCAGAGATTTTCCAGGCGTACTTTCATAGCGGTTTTAACATTGCCCGCAACCTCACCGTCATACTTTAGTTCTTCCTCAACATATCTCGCGATTTCATCTTTCAGCTCTTGCATTGTGGGAAACAAGAACTTATGGGATAAGTTTGAATACTGAACCTTTGTGTGTTCAATACTGAAAAAGTCAGTAGGGCTTTTGCTATTTACAAGTAAAGGATGGTATCCAAGAGTTAAATCCCAACCTTTGTTTTTATAAACCGTGTGCAGACATTTTTCTAAAATGTACGGCATCGGACCATAGAACGAGAACGATGCGTTGAACAAATCTTTTAAGTAGTCGATGTGAACTTGAGGACTAACACCCGGCATAATGTAAAAGGGATTGATCTGCGGTGCGTTGATTTCCGGTTTACCAGGGGTGTACACCGTCGTATCTACAGCTATATTTCGATATTCCTTTTTTGCAGACTCAATAACAAGGAATGGTTTTTTTGCTTCTACGAGTATCTTCTTTACCGTTGTAGTTTTACCGCTATCAGTAATACCGCAGACGAATGTGTGCTTATTTAGGTCTCGTTCGCTTAGACCAAACGGCATATTCTCCATAGGTCTTTTGCCGTCCACTATATTACCAATTTGAATTTCGCTTGCGTCATACCTGCTTGCCATTAACGGAAACTTCTTTTCAAGGCGAAGTTCAAAATCGGGGACGCTTTCCGTAGGAACAGTACACAGAAGTCCTAATTCTGCTGAGTTTATATAGGAACACAACGGATTTTGGCGAGTACCTTCAAGAAAATTCGGTATTGCTAAAGCCTCTGAAGATGTCTTCGGTTCAAATGCCAACATGGGTAATTTTTCAGCATCAAGTTTAGAAAGCTCACCGCTTAAACAAGCTCGAATAATATTTCTTGAAATGGCATTTTCAGCGGAATATGCAATAGCTGTTTGCCATATCCCGTTGTTTTGTCCGCCTTTTAGCCTTTCAATGGCATTATCGGCATAATTCATCAATTCCAGTGCAAATCCGTTTTGAATATCACCAGAGATTGTGTCACCATTTGTTATCGTGTCAGATACAGACTTGCTATAAGTATCTGAATGTGTTTTTCCTTTGCCTACAATATTCCCGATGATTGTTCCTAAACCGCCTCCAACTGCGCCACCTATCGCTGTTCCTGCAGCAGTTCCGAGTCCTGGTAATAGAAAAGTACCCACAAGAGCACCAGCAGCAGCACCTACACTCGCCCCAGCCCCTCCTCCAACTTGTCCAGCAACGCTGTTCTTTCCATCAGAGGTGCCTGTGCTCTCAGATTCATTATGCGAGGTACTGCTTGAACGAGCAATATTTCGTTTGCTTACTGCAAATGCCGCATCCCTAACAGATATTAACTCTGAAAGATCCTGCGAGATAATATCTTGGCTAACAGGCTTGGCAATAAACAGGAGTGTATAATTCTGACCATTCAAGCTCCGCATGATGGATGCCAAACTAAAGGTCTGCTTATGCTCTTTTACATAAAGGGACGGTACACCGGTCAAAATACCGTGATTGATATTATTGCTCGTGCTTGGTGAAAAGTCGGGGACGATTTCTTTCATATCTATTCCAGAAAGCATACCTTGCGTAATGGTTTTAACGCTTTCAACATCATTGCTGGAGTATACACCAAGTACAAGATTGGTTATCCCCTTACGACTCACAATTCCGTAGGCAATGGGAATATCTATGGAATACAGTGCGGTAAGGAGTTTTTCAAATCGCTCGTTTACATTATCAAAAACCTTATCTACATTATCTGCAGTACAACTACCAATTCGGAAAAAAGTCATGCCTTGAAGTCTTAGCGTACTGTCTTTTTCAAGTAGAGTTGCGAGGTTTTCTTTATCAACGAGATATGAGGGATAAACCAAACTTAGGAACTTGGCAGTTTGTTCTCCGATTATCTGACTGTCCTGATTAAATTCTTTTATAATTTCCTCTTGTTTGGCAATAAGTTCATTCACAAATACCACCTCACAATGTTTGCTTAATTTCTTCAACTCGCATATTGAAGTATTTCTCAACTTCGTCAAACCAGTTCAAGAACTGCTGTTTTGCCGCAACAAGGTAACTATCCAAAGCTTGCACCAGTGCTTTTTTGTTTTTTTTAGACTCAATGGCATAATAATCTGCCAATGCAACACCTATGGATGCAACAACAAGCACACTGATAGGGATAGGCACAAGGCTGGAGAGTGATAGACCAGCGATTAAAACGACACCGATTTCAGCAACACCTCCTATTACAAGGGTAGCCCCGCCAACCTTTAACGCTTGTACCGTCCTGGAAGCCTCTTTGTAGTTTACAGTTGCGCTTGGTGCAAACTGGTACTTGCTCAATATTTCTTGGCGAAGATTGATTTCGAAAAACTTGTTTTGTCTTGCAATATCTACAAAGAAATCTGTTTCCATCAAGTTATCTGAAAGGTCAAATAACATATCACTCAGAATAGATTTGCTTCTAGCAGCAAGCTCGGAGCTAACTATCTTTGTGACATTATTGACTGCTTCATTGGATGTGGAGGATTCAATCACAATGGATGAAACTTTTTTTCTAAGGTCATCAAACATTACATCCACTTTGGGGTTAATTGTTGTGCTGTACATATTTTGAAATGCCTCCTTTTATCTTATTTGTTTCTGCACGAGCTACATTGATTTTATCTGCCTTAACCGTGAGTTCTTGGACAATATCTCTTATCTGTTCAGCAGTTGCTTTCGCTTCCATGATAGCATCCAACTCGTTTTTCTTGCCACGAGCATTGGTGGCAAGTTCTTCAATATACCTTGTACGGATATTCTCAACAAAATCTTCAAGATTATCTATTAGGTCATTCTTCAGCTCATCCAAGCGATGCAGAATATCGTTTTTAACCATATTAAAGTGCTTGTTCTGAACATATACAGAGTAGGTTTTTGTTTTTTTGAATGTACGACCTTCCTCATAAGAACGGGTCTTAACGGCTTTGGATTTAGTTGACTCTTTAATCTGCTTGAAGGTTGCTTCGGTAAAGTCCGGCTTCAAAGATTCAAAAGGGATTGAACTCTTATCGCTTAACGCTACCAATGCTTCATCAAATTCAGCGACAACTTGAAGCTGTACCTTTTTTGTCAGTTCCTTAAATTGGTCAATTTTTTTTAAAGATAGCCGTTTCAGTTGATTGAACGCATCACTTGAGTCGGGGGCTATCTTCCCGACAGATGCTAAAAAATCCTCTACTGCGGCCTCTGCTTCAGTTCGAATCACTCCTTTATCACCTCGAAATCGACGGACAACTCCATCCATACCTCTGCTCATTTTGTTTTGAATTATATCTAATTCCTGCTTTATCTCAGCAATCTTTTTTGCAAGCTCAGTAGGGTCTTCTGCTTTCTGCTTGAACATATCAATTCTGGAATTCATATCATTCCAGAGTTTTGCGTACAGATTATTTATCGAATCAAGCAAAGCAGCAAGCAGAATGTAATGAGCCTTTCTGCCAAAGATATTTAATGCGTCATAAACTTGCTTGAAGCGTGATTTTTCTTTCAGCTTCTCAATAAAGTCTTGCGTATCACCGGCTCCAAACATACCGTTTGTTTCAAAGTAAGCTTTGGTCACAAAATCATCAAGCGTTCCATTTTGATTCAATCTGCGAAGTTCCGCTTCAATATCTTCCACATCGACAAGGCTTTTTGCATACAGTTCCGCTTTACTATCAACAATCAGAATGTTTCTTTCATCCAGATTTGAAAACTGCTTGTGAGCTTCTACTTCTAACTGTCTCAAATCTTTTTCTGTCACATTTGTAGCACGAGTAAGCACGAGGAATAATGCATTTTTGTTTCTTTCAACACTCGCATTATTCATAAACTGATTGAACTGCGTGGATTCCAGAGCTTGTCCTGAAACAGGCTTTAAGAATATGATAGCATCCGCATTTTCAATGTATTTAGATGTAATCTCAGCTACACCACCACGAGCACAAACACCTGGACTATCTATAATTTCAATACCATGAAGATCTTCCCCAAAAGGAAACATCACCTCAATTTTGGTTACAATATCTTTCCAATTATTTTTTCTTGCTTCAATATATGTCCTAATTCGTTCATTGTAGTCCGGAAGGTTATGAATATTGGCTCCCTGAACTTCTGGAGATTTGAGCATAGCTTCAACCTCTGCGTTAGGGATTGAAATCTTTTTACCATTTTCACGAGCGCGCAATCCAGACTTTACAAGAATTTCACTATTAATGGTGGGTACAGGAATGTCTCTATAATCATCATCCAAAGCAGCATTTTTCTTTAAAAACTCACGAGCTTCGTCATTGCCGGAAATAGTTTTCTGTCTGCCATCTGCGTATGTTGCTCTAACAGAAAAAGTATCTCCATATTTTATTTCTACAATAGAGCTTGTGCATTGTTTTACATCCATAGGAAGCAACTCAACACCCAAGTACGCATTGATAAATGTTGACTTGCCGCTTTTGGATTCGCCTGCAATCATAATGTTAAATCGATCTTCCTTAACCTTTTCTGCCTTATTGCGAATGTCAGTAAGCAAAGCTTCCAAATTCTTCGTTGGATCGGGCAAATTTATCGTTTCAGCATAATTTTGCAGTTCAGTTATCAAAGCTTCAACGGTTTCATATGAAGCTAAAACTTCGTTCTTTCTTGACTTGTAATCTACAACCATAAATATTGTTCCTTTCGATTTGTGAAATATTGTATATCAGTGATATTGGCTTTTCATCAATTCAATTTCATTCTTCACTCCCTCAACAAAATCATCTGGCGAAAATAACCTTTATACGATGCCCCTGGCTCAAAAGCCACATCTTTATCCCATCGCCATATACATCAGCTTCCACCGTGTAGGTTTTTCCATTACGTTCGATAACTTTAGCAGTAGGTAGCTTGAAATTACGCGTAAGGAAATGGTAACCCTTCCAGATATTTTTCTGCCGTCGTTTCTCCGTCGCGGCCAAAGCGGGTCGTCTGCATAGTATATCTCCTTGGCTATATGGCGCTTTCCGCCTGCCTAGTCCCGGCGAGCGAGACCATTCTTTATTCTATTCTCTATCCTCCCCGCCGTTTCGTCAATGAAAGAACGTCGGTATATGCAAACGGTATCAATAATGACTTTCTCATGAAAAAAAGTAATAGCAGAGACATGTTCTGCTATTACTTTCCTCATTCCAAAGAAACTGCTTTCGCCATCGCAAGAAGCCGTTTCCGATCCGTCTTCCCTGTAGATGTTTTCGGGATAGATGTCACGCGAAGGATACGGTGCGGGATCTCCCAAGCACGAAGCTTTCCCGCAAGAAGGCTCATAAGTCGAGCATCCGACGCAGGCACCTGACCGGACAGAAAGGCGATCAGGCGGTCATCCCCATTCGCCTGCGTCTCTCCGATGACCTCAGCCTCCTCGACGCCGGGCAGCATCAGAAGATGGGAGAGCACTTTTTGCCTGCTCACATGATTTCCCTTGATGTGATACTGATCCTCTCTGCGGCCGAGGAAGTAGAGCATCCCCTCTTCATCGACGCGGCCCATATCATGACAGGTAAGAGGTCTGCCTGCCCCTTCGACAGCAAACGGCGTATCGACGTAGATCTCTTCGTCCCTGATGGAGATCGATATCCCCGGAAACGGCCGCCCCACTGCACTCGGATGGGTCAGGATATCCTTCCCTTCGATATAGCTCACATAGCTTAGCTCGGACGCACCATAGTAAAGGATGGTACGGCTTCTCGGGAAATGCCGGGTAAGCGCATCCAGGATCCGCTTCGTCATGAGCTGCGAGCCTGTCAGAATATGCGTGACGGACGGGGCTTTCCCTCTGACACGGCAAAGGGCGGAGAGCTTCGAGGGGATCATATAGACATGCGTCGCCTGCGTCTCTCCGATGTCTTTCATCCATGTCTTTGGCTGTACAGCCTCCGTCCCCGCGATCGTCCCTCCTGCATAAAGGAAGGCCATCAGCATGTTCAGATTTCCTGTGAAAGCCATCGAACCGGACAGATAAAGCACCGCATGCCTATCGATGTGAAAAATATCGTTCTGCACTGGGAAAAAATCCCGCCAGCTCGCCTCTTTTCGGAAGAGTACCTTGGCAAGGCCGCTCGTCCCCGAGGTCAGTACACCAAAGTCGGCGTCGGCCCCCGTCTCTTTGCCGGTCAGTTGCCAGAGCTCTCCCGCCGGCTGCATCTTCAGCCCGTCAAAGCAGGTATCAGAAAGAAGACCTCCGATCGGACGCTCCCTGAGAAGCGCGGCGATGTCCTCCTCCTTCAGGTATTCGTGAAGCAGCACCGGCACGACCCCCGCCATCATCGCGCCAAGGAAATAGAGCACCTGCGAGGGAGGATCTGAAAGGCGCAGTCCCAGCACCTCTCCCTGCCATGGAGATAGAGACGCTGCGATCGCACAGACGCGCGAGTACGCCTCACTATATGACAGGGCCTCTCCCCTCCATAAGAGAAAGATCTTCCGAGGGGACTTCTCAGCCCAGCGTTTTAAATCCTCATATAAATGCATAGTCTTTTCTTCCTGTTCATGACATGAAATCTGATACATTGGGATTTCTGAAATTTGAAAGCAGGTATGAGGGATGCGTGGCTAGGGATTAGAAATAAGCGGTGATTGAAATAGCGCAATTGGTATACTGACCGTTCTGCAAGGAAGATCTCTCGGCTACGCTCAAGATAACGACGGCGCGAAGCGCTATCAAAATTCTGCGGCGCTTCTATATTTTTATGCGCCGCACCACCACTCCTAACTCCTAACTAGAGAGCGCGAGGCTTTCAAACGTAGTCAAGGGACGGCACGACCCCTGAAACCATTATGCATCTCTTCCCATCTTATTTTCTATCAGTATCGCTTCGGCGACGCCACCCGCAGCCGGGATCGCGGCGACACCATAGCGCCCGTTTTTCTGCTTGAGGATCGCCATCAGATGGATCATGATCTCCGCCCCGGATGCCCCATAGGGATGTCCGTAAGCCAAAGCACCGCCGAAGCAGTTCAGCCGATCCTTCACGGACGGATGACGCTCCATGAAATCGGCACTGATGACCGCGAAGGCTTCATTGTACTCGAAGGCATCAATATCTTCATAGGAAAGCCCCTCTTGAGATAACAACTGAGAGACCGCCTGATCTGCCATGAGAGGCGAACAAGCTGCATCGCCGCCGGACGCGCGCACCGCCTTGATCTCCGCCATCGGATGCGCGCCGTGCGCCTTCACCCAGTCATCGGAAGCGAGTGCCACAAAAGCCGCACCATCATTCATCGTGCAGGCATTCGCCGCCGTGAGTATCCCATCTGGCACATTCGTCACATGCGGCGCTCTTGCCAGCAGTCGTTCACTCATCCTTGGACGGATGGCCTCATCCCTTGTACTGCCAAAGAGAGGCACGATATACGGCGCGAGGCAGCCTTCCTTCTCTACGCGGCTCGCCCGCTTGTGGCTAAGAAGGGCTGCCTCGTCCGCTTCTTCTTTGGAAATCCCTGCTTTCTTCGCCGCGCGCTCCGCACCCAGAAGCATCGCATCATCACTAAATTCCCCCGGCCGGAACTGCGCCGCCGTGAATTCAGGCTCTCTCTTTCGGCTTCGTTCATCCCATTCCTGATAGATGCGGCGCGGTGCGAGCGAAGCACTCTCGGTGCCGCCCGCAAGGATGAAGTCCGCCATCCCGGCGGCGATCTTTGCTGCAGAGAGGTCGATCGCTGCCAAAGCAGAAGCACACTGGAGATCCAGCGTCATAGCGGGGACCTCTTCCGGAAGACCCGCCTCGAGTACCGTGAGGCGGCCGATATTTCCGCCAGGGCCCACCGCATTCCCGCAAAGCACCAGATCCGGAAGTGCTGACTTCCCGTACTTCGACCACACCCTGTGAAGAATTTCTCCGCCCAGCACCTCAGGCCGCACCGTCTTGAAGATGCCATATCGTATACCGATATGGCTGCGCAGTCCGCCCAGAAGATACACCCGATCTCTCATTCCCTGCTTCCTTTCCGCTGCCATTCTCCGGCAAAGCACAATGTATCCGTATACCCGAGAAGCTGATCCCCCTCTTTCTTCAAGTATACCATCTCCCCTGCCCTGACAGGATGATGGAAACGAAACCGGATCGCGTTCCCGGGATACATGGCAACGAGCGACACAAGCAGCTGAAAACCGCTCACGATCGGCTGCGATCCCTGATGGATCGCATTATGATCCCCCAAGGCATCGCTGAAGTGATGTACCTCCTCAGCGGTAAACAGCCGCCACGACTCTCCCTCCCGTCCCTTCTGCGGACATTTCCCCGCGTGGAAAGGTAGGAGCACCATAGAAAGCTCCCCGCCGTCCGTACATGCCGAAAGGCGGATGAGCCGTCCCTCCTTGACATGTACCCCGCGGAATGCCTTCGGCGTGCCTTCTTTCCAGAAGATCTCTGCCATCACCATCCCCTGCCATGCGTCTTTCCATACGGAGCATAGCATTCGCATTTGTTCTTCCATACAGCCTCCGAAAAAAGCTGTGACAGCCTCGGCCATCACAGCTTTTACATCATACAAAACAACCGGGAAACGCTGATCCAGCTCCAAACCCGTTTCCCTAATCTCTCTCGATCAGTGTCTTTCTATACTTTGCCACCAGGAAAGAGGCGAGGATGATCTTAGCCAGATCACCGGGCAGGAAGGGGAACATGCACATCACCATCGCTGACCACATGCCTGTACCGGTGAGGAACATGAACCAGCCGATCCCCATCACATAGCAGACTGCCGTACCCGCCAATGTCGCAGCGAGCATCGACTTGAAGGTATGTCCCAGCTTTTCAGATACCAGCCCCACCACGAAAGCCATCGGTGCAAAGCCGAGGATGAATCCGCCCGAAGGCCCTGCCAGGACAGAGATCCCCGCACGCATCATCGAAAAAACCGGCACACCGGCTGCCCCCAGAATGAGATAGATCAAAAGAGCGAGAAGGCCATAGCGCTTCCCGAGAAAACCACCGGCCATCAGGACTCCGAAAGTCCCGAGCGTGATCGGCACTGGCTGGATCGGAATGGTCAGCTGCGAGCACACCGCGCACACCGCAGCGAATAACGCACACAGGACCTGCATGCGGATCGAATGATTTGTATTCATGGTATGACCTCCTAGAAATTGGCCGAGACAAGAAACAGAAGGTGTAAGGTGCAAAGTTTTCCTACCAGTCACCAGCCACTCCCAATCCCTGCCAACTATATTTGATGTGCTTATTATAAAGTGCGAAAAACCGTTTGTCAACTCGCTTTATTCACCAGTTGACAAACGGTTAACGATAAAAATGACGCATACGGATTTCCCTGCAACGCCTGACGCTTTAACCATGTCCGTGCAGGATGAATCGCTTTGTGAAATAATTCCAAATCATCACGATCGCAGAAGCCACGACCTTTGAAAACATATACCATATCCCAAGAAGGTCGATGCAGCACCACATGACAAGCTGATTCAGCCCCAGCCCCATGAGAGACGTCACGATAAAGAGCACCATCTGCTTCGTACTCTGATTCTCTGCATGAAAGACCACATAGACACAAAGGATGTAATTCACAATGAGGGAGATCGTAAAAGCGATCGGCGCAGAGACCAGCGGCGGAAGACCGCCGTACTCCGTCAATGTGAACAGCAGGACATACTCTAAGAGGAAGCACCCGCCCCCGACCGCAAGGAAACGAAAAACTTCCCAGAAACGATCCATGGAAGGGAAAATCTTTAAAATAAGAGACTCTAAAAATGTAGGCATAATATGTTCCTTTGGGAATAGCAGCTAGGGAAACACGGATTCAATCGCAGAATCAGCGTTTCCCTAAGGATTGCGAGTGACTGGGGATTCGTGGCTAGGGATTAGGGATTAGGAGCCTCGAGTGACTTGTGACTGGAAGATACCAGACTCTCTCATATCGTCATTTCGAGCGAAGCGAGAAATCTTTCTTGCAGTCCGATAAACGATGCATGTGTGAAAGTAGGGATTCGGGACTAGTGACTAGGCACCAGTGGCTTAAATGCGACTTTCGGGCATCGCCCCATTTATACATCACGGCGCTTAGATCCTTCGACTCAGTTCTCCTGTTTCAGATAAGCCATTTGCTAACATACGACGTTTTTCTCCGCTCAGGATGACGAAATGCGCCGCACCACCATTTCGCATTTCTCATTTCTAATTTCTCATTCAAGCGAGGCTTTCAAATGTAATCAAAGGGCACCACGCTGGGTGCTAACCCTGAACCTTGAACCTTGAACCCTACATCATTTCCCTTCTCAAAGGAGGATATCCTATGTATGCACAAGTATTGGGCTCGACCACGTTCGGCCTGAATGGTCATGTGATCGGCGTCGAAGTCGACATCAATAAGAATTTTCCCTCCTTTGACATCGTGGGACTTCCGACAACGGCGGTCAAAGAGTCGAAGGAGCGTGTACACTCTGCCATCCGGAACTCCGGCTATCACTTTCCTGTCGACAAAGTGACGGTGAATCTGGCTCCGGCCGACCTCAAAAAAGATGGCTCCGGACTGGATCTTCCCATCGCTGTCGGCCTTCTGGCTGCGAGCGGCGATGTCGCCAAAGAAGCGCTCGAAGGGATCATGTTCATCGGAGAGCTATCGCTCAAGGGAGAGATCCGCCCGGTCCCCGGCATTCTCTCCATGGTGCTTGCTGGACGGGAAGCGGGGATTTCCAAATTTGTCATGGCCGAAGACGTGACCGGTGAAGCACTTCTCTGTGAGAATATCACGGTCTATGGACCGAAGACCTTCCGGGATCTGGTGGAATTTCTCTGCGGCCGTCAGGAGATGGCACTGGCAGAGCGGCACGAGACGCGCCGCGAAGTGATGAGTGATGTAGACTATGCAGAGGTGCAGGGGCAGATCCTCGCCAAGAAGGCGATGGAGATCGCAGCTGCCGGAGCGCACAATGTACTGATGACCGGGCCGCCGGGCTCCGGGAAAACCATGCTGGCCCGTCGCATCACGACCATCCTTCCTCCGATGACGCGAGAAGAAGCGCTCGAAGTGACGAAGATCTACAGCGTCGCCGGCCTCTATAAAGCGGAAGATATCATGCGGGAGCGCCCGTTTAGAAGTCCGCATCATACGATCTCCATGGCGGGGCTCATCGGCGGCGGCAGTATCCCCAGACCGGGGGAAGTGACCCTGGCTCACCGCGGTGTACTTTTCCTGGACGAGCTGCCGGAATTTCCAAGAACGGTGCTGGAAGTCCTGCGCCAGCCTCTGGAAGACCGAGAAGTACATATTTCCCGTGTGAATGCAGCCTTCACCTATCCGGCGGATTTTATCTTGATAGCGGCGATGAATCCATGCCCCTGCGGATACCTTGGAGATCCGCAGCGGGAATGTACCTGCACGGATGGAGAGATCCGCCGTTACGGACAGAAGATTTCCGGGCCGCTTCTCGACCGCATCGACCTGCATGTCTCTGTGATGCGCCCGAAATACAGTGAGCTCACCGCGACCATTCAGGGCGAGCCTTCCTGTGATATCGCAAAGCGTGTCGCCGAGGCACGGGCTGTGCAGGCGGAGCGTCTCTCACGCTGGCATATGCAGAGCAATGCACAGATGGGGCATCGCCAGCTGAAGGAGACTTGTCAGCTTGACGCGGAGGGGACAGAAATGCTGCGTGTCGTCTTCGAAAAGCTGCACCTTTCGGCCAGAAGCTATGACCGCATTATTAAAGTTGCACGGACGATCGCTGACCTCGCGGGTTCCGACCAGATCCGCCCCGAGCATGTCGCTGAAGCGATCAGTTTCAGAAATATGATCAATGGAAAATGACCGGGGATCGAAGTGACACCTTGCCATATCTCTTTTTGTCAGTTCTGACTCTGGATCTCTGATCTAGTTATATATAAGGAGCATCCCATGGATATCTATGCTGCTGCCCTTCCGGGCTGTCCGCGGCTGGGCGCGAAGCACATGCGGGCTTTGATGGAGTATTTTGAGACGGCGGAAGATGTATGGAAAGCATCGGCGGAGTCTGTCGAAAAGTCACATATTTTGACGGGAAAGACACTGGCTGCCTTTCTGGCTTACCGAAATGAGACAAGCCTTGAGCAGATCGAAGAGAAGCTCTACCGGCTTGATATCCGCTGCTCTACCTTCGAGGACAGTGACTATCCGCCGCTTTTGGCCACGACGGCGAATCCGCCGGCAGTTCTGTTTTATCGCGGGGCGTTGCCCTGCTTTGAACGGACAATCGCTATTGTCGGATCGCGAAAAGCGACGGCATATGGGATCGAGACGGCACATGAACTTGCCAGAGGGCTCTCCGCTCACGGCATCACGGTCGTTTCCGGCGGAGCACGAGGGATCGATAGCGCATCGCATACGGGTGCGATGGAGGGCGGATCGCCGACCGTGGTCGTGCTGGCGTGCGGTCTGGACCGCGTATATCCACCGGAGAACCGTCATCTGTTTCATCAGGTGATAGAGAGCGGCGGGACACTGGTTTCCGAGTACCCGCCCGGTACGCCGCCGCTTGGCCGCCAGTTTCCTGCGAGAAACCGCATCATCGCAGGGATGAGCCGCGGGATACTCGTCGTGGAAGCGGCTGAACGGAGCGGCTCGCTCATTACGTCTGACTTTGCTTTGGAGGAAGGGCGTGATGTATTCTCTGTCCCGGGGAGCATCTGGCTGCCTTCCTGCAAGGGGACGAATCAGCTCATCCGAAACGGTGCCATCTGCTGTACATCGGCAGATGACATCCTCTCGGAGTATGGCTGGCAGGAAGAAGAGAATAAAAAATCTGAAAAAGGTTTCCTTGAGCAGTTGACATTGGAGGAAGAATTGGTGTATCGTTTCTGCTGTACAGAAAATGAAGTGACGTCAGAGGAGATCCTGCAGCAGTCCGGCCTGTCTGTGGTAAAACTGACCATGCTGCTGCTACAGCTTCAGCTGAAAGGATACATCAGAGAGGTCGGCTCGGGGCGATACATTGTGACGAGAAAAGACTAAGGAAACGTGGATCCTTCGATGTGATCGGTGCTTTTCTAAGAAAAGTCAGGAGAGAGTCTGATTCCATCTGCGTTTATTCCATACAACAAACCATTTCAGGAGGAATGAAGTGCCTATTACCAGAACGATAACGATCGAAAAGAAAAAGACCCGCCGCACACGGCAGGTCGCATTTAAAAGAAAGCCGAATCCCAAGGGCAAGCACCTGGTCGTGGTGGAATCCCCGGCCAAGGCGAAGACCATCGAACGCATCTTAGGACCGGACTACAAAGTCATGGCGTCCATGGGACACCTGCGTGATCTTCCCAAGCGTACCATGGGGGTCGATATAGAGAATGGCTTTACGCCGGAGTATGTCAACTCGACGGATCGGGCGAATGTCATCAAGGATCTGCAGAAAGCGGCGAACCAGTGCTGCGATATCCTTCTGGCAACGGACCCTGATCGCGAAGGCGAAGCGATCTCCTGGCATCTGTCGAAGCTTCTGGATGTGAATCCGGAAGACAAGGTGCGTATTGCTTTCCATGAGATCACGCCGCCGGCGATCCGTGAAGCGATCAAGGATCCGGAGCCGATCGATCTTGACCGTGTCGATGCCCAGCAGGCGCGCCGTGTCCTCGATCGTCTGGTGGGCTACAAGCTCTCGCCATGGCTGTGGCGGCAGGTCTATCGTGGTCTTTCCGCAGGCCGCGTGCAGTCGGTCGCGACCCGCCTTATCTGCGAAAGAGAAGAGGAGATCCGTGCTTTTGTCCCTGTCGAGTACTGGTCGATCGAAGCCATGTACAAGACGGAGAAAAATGAATCTTTCAAAGCGAAGCTGACCCAGATCGACGGGAAGGATGCGGAACTCCATGATGGGGAAGAGACGGATGCTGCGGTCAAAGGGATCGAGGGGAAAGAGGCTGAAGTCACCGCTGTCACGAAGTCCAGAAAGCAGCGCAAGACAAAGCCGCCCTACACCACCTCCACCATGCAGCAGGATGCCGTCAATAAGCTGAATTTCAGCTCGAAGAAAACGATGATGCTTGCGCAGAACCTGTATGAAGGCGTAGAGATCCCAGGACATGGCCACGTGGGGCTTATCACGTACATGCGTACCGACTCTACCCGTATTTCTGATGAAATGATCAAGCAGGTGCGTCCGTATATTTCCGAGACCTATGGGGAAGACTACCTGCCGGCGAAGCCGAACGTTTTCAGCAAGTCGAAGGAAGCACAGGATGCCCATGAAGCCATCCGCCCGACCAGCCTTTCCTTCCCGCCGTCTGCTCTCACGGGCATCCTTTCCCGCGACCAGCTCCGTCTCTATACCCTGATCTGGAATCGTTTCATCGCTTCCCAGATGGCACCGCAGATCCAGCAGAGCACAAGTGCGACGCTCCAGTGCGGTATCTACACCTTGAAGGCGACGGGCGTGCATGTCCTCTTCGACGGCTTTACCATCATGCAGCCGTCGAAAAAGAAGGACAGCGAGGAAAGTGATTTCCTGCCTCCGCTCAAAAAAGGTGATATCGTCAAAAACACCAGAGTCAATGGCGAGCAGCATTTCACCGCGCCGCCGCCAAGATATACAGAAGCGAGCCTCATCAAGACACTCGAAGAAAAAGGCATCGGCCGTCCGTCCACCTATGCGCCGATCCTGGATACCATCCAGAAGAGACGCTATGTGACGAAGGAAAATAAACAATTCGTTCCGACAGAAGTTGGATTTAAAGTGACGGAGCTTTTGAAGAAATATTTCGAAGGGATCATCAATGTCGACTTCACGGCGAATCTGGAAAACTGGCTCGATAAGATCGCGGAAGGCAAAGCCACCTACAAAAAGGTCATGACAGACTTCTACAAAGTCTTTGCGGCCGAGCTTGAGTCAGCGAATGTAGAAGCAGAAAAGGATAAGAAGGAGAATCAGGAAGTCTCTGATGTCACCTGTGAGAAATGCGGCGCAAAGATGATCGTGAAAATGGGCCGCTATGGGAAATATCTTGCCTGCCCGAATTATCCGAACTGCAAGAACATCAAGCCGTACAGCCTTGCCGAAGGGCCGGAAGAGGTGTCGGATGTGAAATGCGATGCCTGCGGTACGCTCATGGTCTACCGCACAGGACCCTATGGACGTTATCTGAAATGTCCGTCCTGCGGCGCGAATAAAGCCATCGTGATCGACACGGGCATCGTCTGTCCGAAGTGCCATGAAGGGCATATGGTGCAGCGCAGAAGCCATCGCGGCCGCATTTTCTACGGATGCAGCCGCTACCCGAAGTGTGATATGGCGCTTTGGAATGAGCCGATTAACAAGTTCTGTGAGACTTGCGGAGCCATCCTGACGAAGAAAACCTATAAAACGGGCAAGGAGGTCATTTCCTGCTCGAACCCCGACTGTCCGACCCATCCGAAGCGGAAAACAAGAGCAAAGAAAGAGGAGAAGTGACGGGTGACCAGACTAAAAGACTAGGAGACGTCAGACATCAGATATTAGACGTCTAATCGCCCACATATATACTGCGGCGAAGCCGCCATCACAAGTTTGAAAGCAGGGATGAGTAGCTAGGGATTAGGGATTAGGAGTGACTAGTGGCTAGTGACTGGAATGCCTTTTTCGGACATCGCTCAATTTATACTCCGCGGCGCTCTATTATTTTTGCGCCGCACAACCACTCCTCACTCCTAACTAGAGAGCGCGAAGCTTTCAAACGTAATGAAGGGGGCAGCACGCCCGCAGACTAACCCTGAACCTTGAACCCTGAACCCTATAACCTCAAAAAAGGAGACATATATGACAGACCATATCACCGTAGTCGGTGCGGGCCTTGCCGGAAGTGAAGCGGCCTGGCAGCTCGCGGAGATGGGCATCCCGGTGACACTCATCGAGATGCGTCCCACCAAGCAGACACCGGCGCACCACACATCCTATTTTGCAGAGCTTGTCTGCAGCAATTCCCTTCGGGCAGCGGCGATGACGAATGCCGTCGGCCTCCTGAAGGAAGAAATGAGACGCCTCCACTCCCTTATCATGGATGCCGCGGACACACACAGCGTCCCCGCGGGCGGGGCTCTTGCGGTCGACCGCATGGGCTATGCGAAAGCCGTGACGGAGAAGGTGAAGGATCACCCACTGATCTCCGTCGTGGAAGAAGAGGTGAGGGAGCTTCCGAAGGACGGTATCACCATCATCGCGACGGGGCCGCTGACAGAAGGCGCTCTGGCGGAGTCCATCGAAGCCTTCTGCGGCGGGGAAGGCTTTCATTTCTATGATGCGGCGGCACCCATCGTGACGAAGGAGTCGCTCGATATGGACGTCGTGTACCGCATGTCTCGCTACAACAAGGGCGAAGCGGCGTACCTGAACTGCCCGATGAATGAGCAAGAGTACAAGGCTTTTCGTGAAGCGCTCTGCGAAGCGGAGATGGCACCGGTACATGGCTTTGAAAATAAAAAAGTCTTCGAAGGCTGCATGCCGATCGAAGTCATGGCAGCACGCGGGGAAGATACGATGCGCTTCGGCCCGATGAAGCCGGTGGGACTGCCAGATCCGCGTACGGGGAAGGATCCCTATGCGGTGGTTCAGCTCCGCCAGGATAATGAGGAAGACAGCATGTACAATATCGTCGGCTTTCAGACGCATCTCAAGTGGGGGGAACAGAAGCGTGTCTTTGGTATGATCCCCGGTCTTTCTCATGCGGAATTCATCCGTTATGGTGTGATGCATAGAAATACGTACATCGATTCGCCGGATCTTTTAGATGCTACGATGGAGAGCCGAAAGCAGAGAGGCCTTTTCTTTGCCGGGCAGATGACAGGCGTCGAAGGATATGTCGAGTCTGCCGCATCCGGTATCGTGGCTGCGTATGCGGCGGCGGCCCGGTTCCTCGGAAGGGAGCCGAAGGCATTTCCGAGAGAAACGGCGATCGGTGCGCTCTGTCACTATATTTCCCATTTCGAGGGAAAGAATTTCCAACCGATGAATGTGAATTTCGGCCTCATCCCGCCGCTTGAAAAGAGAGTGCCGAAAAAGGAAAAGAACCAGAAGCTCGCAGAGCATGCGCTCGCGGCACTGGATGATTTTCTTGCCCGATAGTTTTTGAGATCCCGCTTTTTAAGAGCGGGATTTTATGCTATGTAAGGAGGGGTAGCACACCTCATGATTACGTTTGAAAGCCTCGATTGAATGAGAAATTAGAAATGAGAAATGCGAAATGGTGGTGCGGCGCATAAAAACAGGGAAGCGCCACGGAGGTTTGAAACTAGCGGTTTTCTCGTATCGCAAACCTAATCCCTAGCTACTCATCCCTAGCCACTAGTCGCCGCCCAGCCCCAGTGATCTCAGATAGTCCTCCAGAAGCTGGGGGAGACGGCTTTCGCTGCCTGGTGAGAGGGGGATGAATCTCAGGCTGTAGTCCTCATCGCTGCTGCCGGGGACTTCCCTTGGAAAGACTGCCCAGACTTCTTTGACAGGCCGGCTGTCGCGGAGAGACTGCGTTTCATCCATGTCCCGGTAGAATTTTGTATTCATATCACGGTAGCCGTTGAACTGGCGGCGCAGGCCCTCGCCGCGGTTTTCATCGTTCCATAGGAAGAGCATGTCACGGTACTTGAAGTCGACGACCAGAGAGCCGCAGTACATCTCCCCTCTATAGCAGTCCATGCGAAGATCGGGCTGGCGGTGGGCATTATTGGTATAAAGCGGCGCAGTCATGCGGTCTGTATCGGCAGACGCAGCGGGGATGATGCCATCGTAGGTGAGGCGGATCTCCTCTTCGCCCTTCTTCATGCTGATGACGGCGCCGGACTCCAGCGAGGAGAGGCGGTAGCGGCCGTCCTCCCTGATGACGGACATGCCCTCCTCCATCTCCCAGCCCAGCGAGGAGAGCGCTTTGATGAATTGAAGAAATCCCCATAGCTCGTAGAGCTTATCCGTCCGTTTCCACTGGAACTGGTAAAAATCAGCGACAGAGTAGCTGTCGGCAGGCGTCTCCAGATGCCGATGGAGGTGGTAGAGAAGCGAGTAGCGCGGATCACAGAGAACGGTCATCGGGATGAGGGGCGGCATCCGGCTGCCGGCTTCTTCGAACCATGCCGCGCGGGTGACGCGCTCGATGTCTCGAAGAATGGCGAGTGCCTGTTTCCGATAGTCGCGGAATTTGACGAGCGCCGCCTCGCCTCTTCTGTACTCCTGATTCTGCGTGTACGGCAGGAGCGCCTGACATCTGGCATCGAGGCGCGCGATGAAGCCATCGACCTCACTGACGAAATCCCGCAGATTCTTCGCGAGGCGAAGCAGGATGGCTTTGGCGAAACGGTTCTCCGCGACGTCGTAGGTGATCTCCGTATAGAGCAGATGCTGCCCGGCCGAAGGGCGCAGGGACTGGGGCGGGATGTGCGATGCCGCCGGAGAGACGCCGGCGGTGCGGGCCGGCTTCTTCCGGCGCACGAGGCGGCCATTCGCCGTGCGGGCAAGCTCGCCGAGCACATGAAGCACCATGCGGGAATTGTCGCTGATGGTATAGAAGCGCAGCAGGAGGTCTGGATTGATATCCAGCGTACGCGACATGTGGATGCTCTTTTTCATGAAATCGAAGGACAGATGCTTGATCTCCTCCAAGAGCTCCTCGCCCATATCCTGCCAGCTCTGCTTGCCCATGTAGCGGGGCGTGATCTCCAGAAGGCTGTACCACGTCTCGCCGCGCCCGGTGACGGTCAGGACATAGTAGCCGGGGACTAAGGGAAAATCCTCTCCCTTGAAGAGGAGCGTATCCCAGGCGCGCCGCGGGCGCACCCAGGTCTCTCCGTCATAGCGGTCCTCGCCGGGAAGCGTCACGATGTCGAGCCCGTCCATGGTGAAGCGGAAATCCATCGGTGCCTCAAAGCGCAGATAGAGATCCTGATTCTCCGTGAAGCGCCACGCAGGCGGCGCCTCCTTGAGCTCCTCCGGGTGCGTGGTAAAGCGGGTGAAGGAGCGCATCGCCTCCCGCTTGCCGAGTGCCACACTGAAGGGCAGCTTACATGGTGTAGTCATAGAGCTTCAGCTCCCCGGCTTTCCGTTTCAGCACGGCCTGTGATTCCTGAAAATCCGAGAGCGCCTTGAAGCGTACAAGGATAGCCGGCAGCAGCCCCTCCGCCGTATTTTTATCTGAGAGAGAAAGAAGGGCGGACAGCTGATCGGTAGAGCCGCGAAGCTTCGTGAAGACGCGCTGCACGAGCTGGGCATCGAGCCCTTCTCCGCGGCTGATCCCCGCCTCCTCGGGAATATTCTCCAGATAGCGTCCCATCTGCTGCGCCACGCGGAAGCCGATGCCATACGGCATACCGCTCTTCGTGAAGGCATCATTCAGCGCATCCAGCAGCTCGAGCTCCTTATCATTGAGGCCCATGCCCTCCTTCACGCGGAAATCATCATACTCCCCGGCCGTGATCTCCTTGTACACCTTTCTCTCTTTCGGCGAAAGCTTCAGCAGGTCACGGAAATGGCACTGGCTGAGCGTGATCACATTTGCACGATCGAGGATCTTATCCGAGAAATGGCAGGTGGACTCATCCACATTCACCGTCCCCGTGAAGAGCACATTCCTCCCCACCGGGATCTCCGGCGGATACTTCTCACTGTTGTAGAGGCGCGGGGCGAGCGATGGATTGTACAGACGGATCATCGGATGATCCTCTTTCTCCAGCACGGAAATGAACTGTGCGAAATAATGCTCCACACGTGCCAGATTCATCTCATCGAAGCAGACGATGTACTGCTTCTCCGGATGCGCCGCCGCATCGATCAGAAGCTCGGCGAGCCCCGTATCCGCACTGCGGTACACCATATTCTTCATATCCACATAGCCCAGGACATCCCCGTCATCCATCCATGACGGACGGACCGGCAGGAAACGCACCTGCGACTCGGGAAGCCCCAGCGCACGCCCGTAGAGACGCACCAGTCCGGACTTGCCGATCCCGCTTTTCCCGGCGAGGATGACCAGGCGGGACGACTTCATGGAGATATGGAAATGGAACAGATCCTTCTCTGCATAGAGGAGTCCGTCATTTTCCGCCGCCTCCTTCAGGCGGGCGAGGAGATCTCCCTCCGTGAACGGCTTCGGCAGCTCTTTCGCCGGCGCTGCCGGCTCCTGATGGATCTCCGCAGAGACAGGCGCCTTCTCCACAGCCTCTGCCTCGCGTATGGGACGGGGATCCCGCCGGTTTCTTCTCGGCGCATACGCCTCTTCGCCCGAAGCACCGATGCCAAGGCTCTGCACCAGATCATCGAGCGCCCTCTGCGTCATCTGCTCACGCGCCTCATGGACAGGCTCTTCCTCCTCCGCCTCATCCGCGAAGGGATTCACCGCGACCCCGCAGTCCTTCAAGAGGTCTGCATCCCGCGGCACCGGCTTCAGATTCAGCCTAAGATCCGCCAGAAATACCTCCGGTACGAACCAGAGCGGGCTCTCCGCGCAGCGAAGGATGTGCGAGGAAAGCTCCGAATTCTGTCCGTCCACCACCGCATACCCCAGCTGGCCGCGGTTCTTCACACGGAAATACGCTCCGCCCTCCCCGATCACGCGGGAATCGAAGGCCTCATCATACAGCGGCGCAAAGACCACCCACGGCCCGATCTTATTCTCATAATTGCGCGTCGCCGCCACAATGAGACGAGGCGACACATCATTATTCCAGTAACGCTTCGACAGCCCCGGCAGCGGCCGATCCGTCAGCAGATGATGACAGAACTTATTGATATCCCCATCAAAGACCGGCGCCTCCTCCGTGCCGAAAGCCGGCACCGGATAATAATTCCGGTCCTCCTCCATGAAGGGCGTCCCCTGCTCCTTCACCATATCATCCAGCACAAAGTACCTGTTATTGCGGAGTGACGGTGTAAACGACACGAAGCAATCCCCGAAAACGGACTCCAGATTTGCCAGTGCCGACTCCTCATCGGCAAATGAATTGTATCCGAATCCGATACGGCTCATGAAGCCCGTGAAGCCGAATTTCTCTCCATCCTCGAAACCTCTCGGCACCGGCGAGACAGGATCCACGAAGAAACGGAAATCCTTCACCCCCGCCTGCGGCGTCGCACTCTTCACCACAGCGCGCACCCGCCCGAGCACCTTGCCATCCGCCTGACGGACCGCTGAATACGAATCATTCATGTACATGTTTGCCATATGCAACCTTCTTTCGTTGGCAGCATAGAAGGCTTTGAGAGCCTGCGAATGAGGAGCGGCTGAGACACCCGGTCACTTGCCCGTTTTCACAAAAACGGCGCTTTATCCATTCCTTTGCGCCGCTCCTTCCTCTCGCATTTCTTATTTCTCATTCAATTTCTATGCTGCGCTTTCTATATCTCTGGCGATATAGAATTCACCTGACCCGTGAACAGACACTGTCCCGGGCCGAAACGATTATACCAAATGGCAAAAATTCTTTTGCCATTCCATCCTATTTTAGCATAAGAAGAAGAAAGAGGGTATAATGAAGAAAAGTGACTGGGGACTGGGGACTAGTGACTGGTAGCTAGTGACTAGGGATTAGGGATTAGGGACTCTCTTGTATCGTCATTTCGAGCGCCAGCGAGAAATCTTTTTCATTCGCGTTCAGGTAGTCGATGACAGGAAACCCAAACGGGAAACCCGCTCCCCAAGAGACTTTCGGGCATCGCCCCATATGTACGCGGCGAAGCCGCCACCACAACCCTGAACCCTGAAAGCCGGGATGCGTAGCTAGTGACTAGTGACTGGTAGCTAGGGATTAGGAGCCTCGAGTGATTAGTGACTAAGAATTAGTAGCTAGGGATTAGGTTTGCGATACGAGAAAACCGCTAGTTTCAAACCTCCACGGCGCTTCCATGATTTTATGCGCCGCACCACTCCCGTCCTACCTATAGAACCTGCTGAACCTCTTTCGTGAGGAATTGGGGGACGAATAGATCCTTCGACGCAGTTCTCACTCGTTCTGACAGAGGTTGTCGCAGATACGTCGTTTCTGCCCGCTCAGGATGACGATATGAGAGTACCGCTATTCGCAGGCTTTCGGGCATCGCCTCATATATACTTGCGGCGCTTCCATGTGATGATGCGCTGCACCACCCCCCGTCCTACCTATAGAACCTGCTGAACCTCTTTCGTGAGGAATCGGGGAACGAATAGATCCTTCGACTCAGTCCTCACTCGTTCTGGCAGAGGTTGTCGCAGATACGTCGTTTCTGCCCGCTCAGGATGACGATACGAGAGTACCGCTATTTGCAGACTTTCGGGCATCGCCTCATATATTGCGGCGAAGCCGCCACCACAACCCCGAACCCCGAACCCCGAACCCCGAACCCCGAACCCTGAACCCTGAACCCTGAACCCTAAACCCTGAACCCTACACCCTACACTCCATCTTCCCTCTCTATGCTACAATAGAACTATTACAAGAACTATCTCACAGAAAGAAGGATTTCCTATGAAAAAACATATCATCGTCATCACCACCGGCGGCACCATCGCTATGAAAACGGATCCCGTGACCGGCGGGCTCGTACCTGCCGTCTCCGGCGAGGACCTGGCAGCAGCCGTACCTGGGCTCTCCTCCTGGGCAGACGTGGACGTCGTCGAATTTTCCAATGTCCCGAGCGGATGGATGGATACTGAGAAGATGCTGTCCCTTGCCCGCACCATCGATGGGCTCGCAGACAAGGCGGATGGCTTCGTCGTGACGCACGGCACGGATAGTCTGGAAGAGACCGCCTTCTTCCTCGACATGACACTTCACACCGAGAAGCCGGTCTGCGTGACAGGGGCGATGCGCGGCGCCTCGGATCTCTCTGCGGATGGCCCCGAGAATATCCTTTCCGCGGTCCGCGTCGCGGCGAGCGATCGCTCTCGCGGCATGGGCGTCCTCGTCTGCCTGCAGGACCGCATCTATGCGGCCTTCGACGTGACGAAATTCCACACGACGAATCCCGACACCTTCCGCGATCTCCACTACGGCCCTCTTGGCACGGTCTACAGCCATGAGATCATCTATGGCCGCCGTCCGATCGGACACCCACGCCTTCACCCGTCCTCCCTGTCAGCCAAGGTCTGGATGGTGACCTGCTGGTCCGGTATGGAAGGCGATATCCTTCGCGCGGCCGGTGAGGCGCAGGTGGATGGCCTGATCGTCGATGCCCTTGGCTGCGGGAATGTCCCGCCCAAGTGCAAGGCGGAAATGATGAAGCTCGGCGAAGCCGGTCTTCCGATGGTGCTGACGACCCGCGTGCCTTCAGGCAGCATCATGGAGGAATACAGCTACGATGGCAGCGCTCTCTCCATGAAAAAGAGCGGACTCATCCTGGGAGGCCGCCTTTCCGCATGGAAAGCGCGCCTGCTTCTTGCCATCGCACTCGGCGTGACCGAAGACCGAGAAGAGATCAGGGAGATCTTTGAGAACCTCTCGCATTGAGAGGGGCGTAGCATTTGACCTCACAGGTCTTTCTGCAAACGGCAAGGGACGCCTCCGTTCGTGCCGTTTTTGCGAATGCCCCGATCCCCCTGATCTCACACGTTAGTTCCTGCCGCTGCCTTTTGAAAAAAATATTTCAAAAAATGCTTGACATATGCGCCTTCGATTGGTATACTACATAAGTCAGTCAACCACTGATACAAATCAATAAGGCGCTGACCGATAGGTCAGGGAACAAACGTGGAGAGGTGTCCGAGCGGTTGAAGGTGCATGATTGGAAATCATGTTGACGGCGAATACCGTCACGGGGGTTCGAATCCCCCTCTCTCCGCCACAAAGTAAGAGCTCGTCGAAGAAGACGGGCTCTTTTACTATGCATTTTTGTACGAAAGAACCATTTTCCGCATCATGAGAAATACGGCATAGCTATGCCGTTTCGCACGGCTCTTGGGGGTGTTGACGGCCGGCTTCTTTTCCTCACTTGGCTTCGCTACAATTACCTAATGACGCACGCCTGAAAAAGGTATATAATGATTTTATGCTATCATGCATGAAATTACGGAAAACTGATCACATCGGAGGATCAGAGGGCATCCGGCTTTTTATCCATGGCGTCATCATGATTTTGCGTCGACAGCTGGCTGTCTCTGTCAGCGGACGCCCCTGCTATGCATAAAATTCACGAATGCGGTCTGATGACGATCGAATCAGTGCTTCCCTACAGAAAGCCAAAGGAAGGTGCCAGTATGAAAATTTCTCAGCGCGCATTAAGTTTGACCACATCCCCGATCCGCAGATTGGGTCCCTATGCTCTCGAAGCAGAGAAGGCAGGGAAGAAAGTCTATCATCTGAATATCGGACAGCCTGATATCGAGACGCCGGCGCAGTTTATGGACGCCATCCGCAGCTTTGACAAAAAAGTGGTCGCTTATGGTCCTTCGCAGGGGGATCCGAAGCTGATTGCTCAGGTACAGAAGTACTATGAAGCATGGGGAATGCACTACGAAGCGAAGAACATCTACATCACCAATGGCGGCAGTGAAGCTCTGGAGCTTGCGGCTCTCGCTCTCTGCGATCCGGGGGATGAGATCTTGGTCTTCGAACCGTTCTATGCGAACTACAATTCGTTTGCCAAGATCTCCGGCGCACACGTAAAAGCGGTACCGACTCATGCAGAAAATGGCTACCGCCTGCCGGATGCAGCGACTGTCGAGCAGTATGTATCTGCCAAGACCCGTGCCATCCTTCTGACGAACCCGGGCAACCCGACCGGTGTCGTCTACACGAAAGAAGAAATGGATATGGTGGCAGGCATCGTGAAGAAACACGGCCTTGCTCTCATTGCGGATGAAGTATACCGTGAATTCGTCTACGATGGTGCGTACACCAGCTTTGGCACCTATGAAGACCTCGCTGACAACGTCATCATCATCGACTCTGTATCGAAGCGTTACAGTGCCTGCGGAGCGCGTATCGGCTGCCTTATTTCCAAGAATGATGAATTCACCAGCCAGATCAATAAGTTTTGTCAGGCTCGTCTCTGTGTACCGGAAGTGGAGCAGATCGGCGCAGCTGCACTCTATGATACACCGAAGTCTTACCTCGAAGCGGTCAATGAAGAATATAAGAAACGCCGTGATACCATCGCTGCCGGTCTGGCAGCCATCCCGGGCGTCATTTCCTCTGACCCGAAGGGGGCTTTCTACGTCATGGTGAAGCTGCCTGTCGATGATGCGGAGAAATTTGCCATCTGGATGCTGAAGGATTTCTCTGACAATGGGGAAACCGTCATGATCGCTCCTGGCAATGGTTTCTACGCGACCGAAGGCAAGGGCATCGATGAAGCCCGCCTCGCCTATGTCCTGAACTGCAGCGACCTCAAGAGAGCCATCGAGCTCCTCGGCAAGGGTCTCTCTCAGTATCCGGGCAAAAAGAATTGATGGCTTAGGATAAGATGGAGCTGTGAAGAAATGAATCCTCATTTCTTCACAGCCCCTTTTTACTTTGCTT
>ERZ779851.796-NODE-796-length-30618-cov-3.029022_pt1 | contig 30618 bp, 20 predicted proteins | sample MGYA00511094_ERZ779851 | MGnify/ENA primary metagenome ERZ779851 (study PRJEB29588, sample SAMEA2155512) | human gut metagenome | biome: human gut; feature: human-associated habitat; material: faeces | place: Denmark | collected 2008/2010 ...
GCTTTCGGCTGCTCATGGATCTCTTTCATCATGAAATGTTCAAAACCGGCCTTTTCTGCCGCTTCTGCATCCCATTTGATTTCCGTAGTCTGCTTCTCGATTTCATCCCCGTCCAGATTATAGAAATGAGCTTCTCCCGGAGTCAGCTTTGCAAACTCAAGGTTACCTATATAATACACATTTCTGGTATATTTCAAGATAGCCGGAACATCGGATGCCACATAGGTCTCCCCATCCGCAATACCGATGATCATCGGGCTGTCCTTACGGGCTACCCAGATCTCACCGGGATAGTCACGGAACATCAGCTCCAACGCATAGGATCCGCGAATACGCACCATGGTTTTCGCAATGGCATCAATGGGACCGAGTTTATACTTCTTGTAGTAATAATCCACCAGCTTGATCGCTACCTCTGTATCGGTCTGGCTGTAAAATGTATAACCATGCTTCAGCAGTTTTTCTTTCAGTTCCGTGTAATTTTCAATGATACCATTATGTACGCCAACGACTTCCGATTCTACCGCGCCGGAACCGGATCTGCTACAGTTGCCGGAGACATGGGGATGGGCATTGATCTGACTGGGTTCGCCATGGGTTGCCCAACGGGTATGTCCAATACCACAGGTTCCTTTCAACGCATTTCCATTGTCCGTTTTCTCGACCAGATTCGAAAGACGGCCCTTCGCCTTTACTACCTGTGCCAGGGCATCGCCATCGCGGACTGCAAGTCCTGCAGAGTCATACCCTCTATATTCCAGTTTTGACAGTCCGTCCAGAAGGATCGGTGCTGCCTGTCTATTTCCTGTAAATCCTACAATTCCACACATATACTAGTCCTCTTTCTAATGGTCTGCTTATTTTCCTACTACGATTTGCTATTTAAGAAATAAGCCCCTGGAATAAAAGCAAAAGATCTGCTCTCATACCGGCAGATCTTTTTAAAATTATTTTTCTAAATCAATTGTCTTTAACAATTCACGAATCTGCTCTACACTCAGCCACTCGGTATTATTACCGGAACTATAAGAGAATCCCTCAGCGACTCTCTTGCCCGTAGGAACAGCACGTCTGGATTCACTCCATACCATCTGAGGATATACGATAAAGTGCTTGTCATATTCGTAAGTGTTCATGGAATCTTCCACGGTTACCATGATCTCATGAAGCTTTTCGCCTTCGCGGATTCCGACTTCCGGCATCTCACATCCCGGCAGCATTGCCTGAGCCAGATCTGTGATCTTGAAAGAAGGAATCTTGGAGATGAAAGTCTCACCACCCTTGGACTCTTCCAAAGCCTTGATCACCAGTTCCACACCCTGCTGCAGACTGATCCAGAAACGGGTCATGCGATAGTCGGTGATGGGGAGCTCGGTACCGCCGTTCTTGATAATGTTGTGGAAGAACGGAATAACAGATCCACGGCTTCCGGCCACATTACCGTAACGAACGATGGAGAAGCAGATATCTTTGCTTCCAGCGTAGGCATTGGCAGCAATAAACAGCTTATCGGATACCAGCTTGGTACCGCCGTACAGATTAACAGGATTAACAGCCTTGTCTGTGGATAGAGCAACTACTTTTTTAACACCGGTATCCAAAGCAGCATCAATAACATTCTGAGCACCATGGATATTGGTCTTGATTGCTTCCGCAGGATTGTATTCGCAGGCAGGCACCTGCTTCAGAGCTGCAGCATGGATGACATAATCTACGCCTTCAAATGCTCTGGTCAGGCGCTCTTTGTCTCTGACATCACCGATGAAGAAACGAAGCTTGCCGGCATACTGCTTGAATTCATTCTGCATGATGAATTGCTTGAATTCATCACGGGAATAGATAATGATCTTCTTAGGATTGTAATTGTCCAGCACATATTTGGTAAAAGCCTTGCCAAAACTGCCGGTACCACCTGTAATCAAAATGGATTTATCATCTAATAACATAACGTCCTCACTTTCAAAACTAAAAATTCTTATACATCATAACATATTATGTGGAAAAACGCAATTATTACGCGGGAATATGAACAGCAATATTGATTTTAATGATGGGTAAGAGTAGACTGGATGCAGTAGTTTTAATCGGAGGAATGAAGTATTAGCAAAACGAAGAATCTAGTAGAGGAAAAGGAAGATATGTAAAGCATAGTAAGGGGTATTGCATGGATGGAAATTTGACAAGGGAGTATACATGGAGATTATAAGAAAAAATGAGCTGCAAGAGATTTTAGATCTAGTTAAAATGATGCCGCATGGGAAATTTTTGATAACAGGAGCCGTAGGAAGTGGTAAAACTTTTTTGCTAAATATAGCTGGAAAGATGTTGTGGGAGCAAGGAAAGAAAATCAGATACAAAACAATGGAACTTTTCCCGGACAATAAGAAAACAGGGGATTATTTGTCGGAATCAAGTGACACTGTTTATTTAATAGATGGCTTGGATGATATATATAGATATAAGCAAATAGTTAAAGAGATAGAGTTCGGAAAGGCGTGTTATATATGTACTTCTAGAGAAAATCAGTTTGCTACAAAGTTTGACTATGAAATAAAATTAGAACCTTTGACAACGGAGCAGACTTTCCTATTTATTAATGATTATCTTGGTAATCATGCTTCAAATGAATATTTTGTTGAGAGTATTATCAAAGAACTTGATCATCAGTGCTTAATGCCAAGATTGATAGCAGGAAAGATTCATGACAGATTAAAAGATGAAGGATTTGGTGATTACTTTCTTGATATCGAAAGCGATATACACCAATTGTACACTTATAATGACGGAATTTCGCTACAATATCCGGAGATCGTTGTGCCCGAACGGAAAATTGTAAGAGTGCCGGTTAAATTGAAACAGGATATAAAAGTGGTAACTCATTCTCTTATGAATCAAGTCGCTTCCAATCCTCAAATATTGCAGGAGATTACCCCGAGACAGTTTGAGAAATTAGTATGCGAATTATTTGAAAAGGAAGGAAACCATGTGGAACTTACAAAACAGACAAGGGACGGAGGTAAAGATTTGATTATTCTAAATAACTCATCACTTGGCGATTTTGTAATATATGCAGAATGTAAAAAGAGAGCTCCCAAGTATCCGATAGATGTTGGACTTGTCAGAGAATTATATGGAACAGTCAATGCAGATAACGCTACAGCGGGAATAATGGTAACTACATCATATTTTTCCAGAGATGCTCGAAAATATCAGGAAAAAATAAAAAGTAGAATGAGTCTCATTGATTATTCGGAACTAATGAAACGAATAATGGCCTGTAAGTAGAATGGACATATAAATAAAAAAATTAGGGAAACAGGGTATTTCTGTCATAGGGATCCAGATGAAAACGGAAGCGTATGATGTTTGCCAGTCCTTCCATGCCTCTGCGCAGATCTGTGTATCCGGTGGCAACATATATTTTGTGGAATCCGGAAGCGTCATTCAGCATGGCTGGCTGCTCCTATAAGGTTTCTGAGGAACTCCAGTGAAGCGTCATTATAGATGTCTATGGCGATTCCGTTTTTCGTATGGAGTGCTGCAGCCACAGAGGAATGTGTATGGGAGACTTTAGCCGGTATACTTTCTTCAGGTGCTGTGAGTTCCACGAAGGACGGGGACGGATCACAAAGTTTCAGACAGGCCTCCCGGACTCGGCGCAGGCGATAGTAATAATTCGCCTTTGTTATGCCGTGTTCCCGGCACCAGGCATCGACTTTCATATCAGAGGGACGATTCTGGCAGTCCCTGATCTGGTCGGCCCACTGTTGTAGCCTGATCTGTTCTGCAACTAAACTGGTTTGAGTGTTCATAGTCTGACCTCCTGACGCTGGTCAAAAAAGTTAAGCGCTATACTTTTTTGACTGTGTATAGTGTGAGACTATTATTGCAGATGAGAGCAGAGGGTAAAAGGTACTTGCTATGGAGCGTTTACCTTAAAGGAGCTTGGTCAGTTAATAAAGAGATAACGCTTCCTAGGGTGTATGCCCGGGTGCATAAGCGCAACGTTGAACACTGAAACGATCAGATTTTGGACAGCTAAGCGAATCAGAGATTGGACAGTTTGGAAAATCATAAACAGAAAAGAATGGGAATGGTCAAGAGGGCAGATAAAAACGTGCCGTAAAAAACAGCACGATATGAAGGAGATGCCGAATTTAATCTGCGGTAAAACTGCCGTAGGTGGGAACTATAATTCGACGCATGACAAAAAGTGTTCCGTTACAACCGGAAACACTGATCCGTTGCTAGCAGAATCGGTGATCCGATGAAGCGGAATTTGCAGGTCATAAACAGTTTATGAAGAAGGAGTTATTAGAGTAGAGTTGAACTATCTAATAACTCCATTTTTTATTCTAGCTGACTGATGTAACTAGTAATGTCAAAGTTCTCTTTTTGTGCATTTGAACTTAAGTAAAGAGGGTGGTGAGGATGACCAGCCTTAGACGAAGGACCAAAAGTAATCCACTTATAATTTGAAGTAATAGAATAAATATCGGATAGACATTTTTTTAAATATGTTCGTTTAGTAATTAGAGTTCCCCAAGCAGCCCATATTTCAGTGATTTTGTATTTGTTAAGAATGGAATTAATTACAAATAGGTTTTGCTTACAAATAGAGTCATTCATTATGAAATCCATATCATTTGGTTTGGTTGCTCGTTGGGGATATAAGTTTATCATTATCCATCCGTCATAATTATTAATATGCGCGATTCTTGCAACTGAACGAATTGTGGGGTCGAGTTTTTGTGGGGTAGCAGTGCTTGGGTTAACACCAACACATAAAAGGGGAGTTTTGCAACAATAGCCCAATGAGTATCTGCAAAAATTATTAGAGTCTGTTTCATAAATCCAATATTGATTGGTCATAATATGGTTCTCCCTTTGATAAGATTTTTACTAACCGCCAAAGTCAGTCATCTTATTTTACACTGAAGTATTTTTTTCAACCTTCTTTTCTTGGAATTCCCTATATTTGAATTATACAGGAAGCTCCTTTGAACTATTATATCACTAATTTGTACAAAATTAAAGATAAAGGTAATTACAAATATAATGTGAAAAAGACAGTGAAAAATAGTTTGTAAAATAATTAATTTATGATATAATGTAAATATATTTAATTGATTAGGTGGTGGAGAGCTTGGAAATAAATGAAAACAAAACATATAAGGCCCAAATATTTAATAGAGGACAATCGGCTAAGGTTTTTAAAGAGGTTGTAGAAAAGGATTCGTCAGCATGTGTAATAAGAAATAGCGAGCCTTATGTGGCTATTTTAAAGTATGAGTCTTATATTGCTTTGGTGAAAAAGGCAAAGAAATATGATGAATTGGAGGGGGAAAAGAATGCTTAATGATATTTCGTTAGAAATATTACAAAAATGCTTAAATAATTGTTTGTATTGCTCATCGAATTCGTGCCATAATTCTAAAACAATACTTAGACTAGATACAATAAAACGAATAGTTGATGATGTTGTATTTTTAGGCGCAAAAAGACTGTGCTTATCTGGCGGAGAACCGTTTTTACATCCAAATATAGTAGAAGTGATAGAATATGCAGCCCAAAAAGGCTTGATTGTAGATGTCTATTCAAGTGGTATAGTAGGGGAACGTAATCTGGAAAAATCAATCAGCAAAGAGATGCTTGGGAAATGTAAACAGAGCGGATTAAATAGAATTATGTTTAATGTTCAGGCGGCAGATCCAGAAGTATATGATACTATAATGAACACAAAGGGTAAATATGATTTGCTAATTCAAAGTATTATTAATGCAGAAGAGTGTCAAATAGATACAGAAATACATTTTGTTCCAATGAAACAGAATTATAATCAAGTTACTAATGTTGTGAAATTAGCGGATAAATTAAATGTATGTTGTGTGAGCTTTTTACGCTTGGTTCCGCATGGGAGAGCAAAAGACAATAAAGATAAAATCATGCTATCTGATGATGAGTTAAGAAATATTCAAAAAGAATTATATTGTATAAAAGAAACAGGAAAAAAGGTAAGAATAGGGTTGCCCTTGTCACATACTGATGTAGAAACTAAGTGTCATGCTGTGCGAGAAAAATTGTACATAAAATTTGACGGAAGCGTTTATGGATGCGAGGCATTCAAGTATATAAAGTTTTTCACAGAGGATATGAAAGAAGTTATTCCAGACAATGTTTTACATAACAGAATTAGAGAAATATATAATGATTCGTTGTTTTTAAATAAAAGCATAGAATTAGTAGATAGATATTCAGGAGACTGTACCGGATGTGAAAATTGTCCTGTTCAAAAATTTTTGAGGGAGGAAAGAAAAAGTGTTTAATATTAATGATAAAAATTTGATTAATGATATCAACAATGAATTCTCAAAATTAATTGAAAAAGAAGAAAAAAATTTTGAATATCGCTTTGAACATCCATTAGATGAAGGAGCAAGAGAAAAAATAAAAGAGATAATAATTGATGGAAAAGATTCAATTGAGTATTCTCAAGTAGGGCAATTAGATAAATTATGGATAATGCTTATTAACAAAGCTATTAAGTGCTTGCGATTTTTTGATGAAAGAGAACCTTTTTTAGGTAATAATAATAAAACACCTGTCGCATATGGAATTGATAAATTAGAAGCTTATCATGATAGATATTCGTCTTTTGAAAGTCTTTTGTATGGCGCAAGTTCATATTACAGAGATCACGTATTTCACGCTATGAGGACATGGATGCTAGGGGTTTTTTGCTTGTTAAAGCCTATGTCGTCAGATGAAAATATTTTTATTAGTCAGATAACAATTGATGGATGCACAGATAATACTTTTAGTTCTAATATAAATTTTTTTGAAAAAATAAGTATGTGGACTTTTATCGCATTATGCCATGACTTAGGGTATCCGTTAGAAAAGTCACAGCAGATTTTGGACAAAACACAGAAAATGATGAAAGAGTTTATTCCGAATCCCAATATATGGAATAATTTTGGTTTTAACGGTATACAAGATAATATAAATGAATACATTATAAAGTTCATGAGTACCAAAATGGTAGAGCAAAAAAGTAAGGAAGAAACAGAGGAAAATATTGAAACAGATAAACATAAGAACGATTTATACTTGGGTAGAGTCCAGCCTAAATATTATTTAAAATATACAAAGTCGTTGGAACATTTTGATCATGGTATAATTAGCTCTGTGATTATATACAAAATGTTGCTTTATTTTCTAGAATCGGATTTTAATTTAAATGATGATTATGAATATAAATATGAAGATGCAAGACAGTTCTACATAAGAAGAGAAATCTTGAGAGCAATGGCATCGCATACATGTACAGATATTTATAATATATATTTAACAACTTTTTCAAGTGTTTTGTTTTTATGTGATGAACTTCAAGAATGGGGCAGAAAATCTTGGAATGAACTATATTCTGGATTGCAACCGCATGCTGTGGATTTGTCTATTGAAAAGTTTACGCCTCAAGAAATTAGCGTTAAAGAAAAAATTAATATGGAGCAGGTCGAAGAGGAACAAATATTCTGTGATAATATTAAAAGAATTTTTGAAAGACAATATGAAAATTATAAGGTTATTTTTAGAGATGGACAATATACTCAAGCGCGACAATTTAATTTTATTAAAAGAATGGAAAGGCGTATCTACCCGGACTATCACTGTTCTGATAACCGGACTGGTAGTTCTTATCTTTTCTCTTGTATTCCCTAATTTATTCTAAAAGAATTATTATATTTGTAGCATACTGTTATTCAGAATAAAAAAATGAATAACAATACCCTATGAACAATCAAATAAAAGAAGATATGAAATCAATCTTAGACAATCGCCCCGAATTGGTCAAAGAGGTGAATAAAGTAGCCGAAGTAGCCGGATATTTGTGGCAAAAAGGATGGGCCGAACGTAACGGAGGTAATATCACCGTCAATATCACCGAATATGTAGACGATGAAATCCGTCAGATGCCCGCTATCAGCGAAGTAAAACAAATCGGTGTAACACTGCCTCACTTGAAAGGCTGTTATTTTTATTGCAAAGGAACCAATATGCGTATGCGGGATTTGGCACGTTGGCCTATGGATAACGGTTCTGTCATCCGTATTTTAGATGATTGTGCTAGTTATGTCATTATTGCCGACAAACCGGTTCAACCTACTTCGGAAGTTCCCTCCCACCTGAGCGTACACAATTACCTCATCAGCATAGGTTCTCCTTACAAAGCATCCGTGCATACACACCCCATCGAACTGATTGCCCTGTCTCACAACAAAAAGTTCATGGAGAAAGATGTGGCAACCAACCTGCTATGGAGCATGATTCCCGAAACAAAAGCATTCTGCCCACGTGGATTGGGCATGATTCCTTATCAGTTGCCCAGTTCTGTAGAATTAGCAGATGCAACTATCAAGGAATTGGCTGATTATGATGTAGTCATGTGGGAAAAACACGGTATCTTTGCTGTTGACTGTGACGTAATGGCCGCATTCGACCAAATTGATGTTTTAAATAAATCCGCATTAATTTACATCGCTGCCAAAAATATGGGATTTGAACCCGACGGCATGAGCCAGGAACAGATGAAAGAAATGAGTGTGGCTTTTAATCTACCCAAATAATATTTTTATGGTCTTCCCCTAATGGGGAGATTTTGAAGATGATTTGAACCCACATGGGGACAAATCATCTTTTTTATTATCGGAGCTTAAAAGATAAATGAGATCCAGATTGCCACTTAAGCTTTTCATCACACGATATTCATCACAAATGAACAAGCATATAAAATGACCAATTTATGTTTTTATCTCATTATTCTATTGATTAAAAAGATTAACACTCCCTATATAGCAAACACTTCCTAGATAATCGCGTACTTAACTCATTGACAGTTTGAGTATCTTATGTTTTTTTTAGAACAACGAGTACTCTTTTTGGCTATCTTTGACAAAGACAGATTCACTAAACCTACAGAGATATATGAAAGCAAATAAATTATTCCTTTTGGCAAGTTTCTTTCTATCAAGCAGCCTGACACCTATAGCGGCTCAGAGTAAGAAAGAGAAGAAGCAACAGACAGAACAAGCTGTACGCGAAGCTGTTGACGCAAAGACATACAAAATCAATGTGGACCGGGTAATGCCTATGAAAGGAGGCAGCAAACACCTGACTTCCGATTATTCTTTAGAAATAAGAAACGATTCGGTTTATTCCTATCTGCCTTATTTCGGAGTGGCGTATAACGTTCCTTACGGGGGTGGAAAAGGATTAAATTTTAGTGCTCCTTTATCAGAATATACTTCAGCATATAATAAAAAGGGGAATGCTAAAATCACACTAAAAGTACGGAACGAGGAAGACAATTACCTTTACAATATCACCATTTATCCCAATGGCAGCAGTAACATACAGGTCACCCCTACAAACAGACAATCTATTTCTTTCTCCGGAGAAATGGATCTAAAGAAGAAAGAATGAGCCATAAATAAAAGGGGGTCAAAACTAAAACAACCTATCGTGCTATATGATCAGGTCATTTTAGTTTTGCCCCCCTGATTAAATTACAGCTATTATTTACTTATTTCTCTAACCGGCTAAAGAAATTCTCAATGGCTTCCTTATTGACAAAAACTCCTTTTACTCCGGTCACTTCCACCGTATCCATCAACAAAGCCAAGCCCTGATAACCGTTTTCATCCTTTGCCAATACTTCCTGCTGATAAATTTCAGCTGATTGGCAGGCTTTACCATCTTCAGGTAATTTCTCGAACCGACCAAGGTAATAATTGCCTTCAAAGAAATTATGTGTAGATTCTGTCAATTGGAATCTGCTGGATTCTGGAGCATAAAAAATATTTCCACTAATAAATGTACTATCCGGATATCCGCCCCATGAATCCAAAGTAATCATAGTACGATCGATATCAGCCGCAGGTTTACGGTTCACATGAATAATGTTACGGGTAATGCGACTGTCCTTTACAGGACCTGCCAGATGAACAGCTGGTGAGAACATCCCGGCACGAGTCGGTTCAGGCCGCACTCCGTCACCTATACTCACATTGTAACGGACAATAGTGCCCAAGTTACCTACATTAAAAGATGCGTCGGCCGTGCCGTCATTGCAAACCAATACTAAGCCACCATAGTTATCATGACTATAATTGTACTGAATGACCGTTCCCCGGCAATTCCAATCCGAATCAAATCCCTGTGCATCCCACGGAGCCTTATGACCACTTACCTCATTGAATTGCACCAAAGTATTATCACAACTCCACGGCCAAATACCTGCTGCCGCCTCTGTGTCAGGAAGCATATCAGGACAATCACGCATTACGTTGTATTCTATCAAGGTACTGTCACAACCGATAGGTACAATACCATCACCTGGTACTTCCTCTATCAAATTTCCCCGTATCACGGTATGCTTGCTGGGATGCCAGTTCTGCCGGTCGCTATAAGCAGCCCAAATCATAGCATTACGGGTACATCTCAAAATATGGCAGTTCTCTATGGTTAACCTATTGAATGTTGAAATTTTCTTTTCACCGCCATTCACTATATAAATACCGCACCCTCCGCCTTTTTCTTTTACCAACGAACCATTGACATCCCGTACAGTCACATTATTGACAACAATGTTCTGCGATACGCCATAATCCATACACTCTATCTTCAAGCCCGAACGATAAGGCAGAGGCTGTCTACCTGTATTCACGATTTCCAAATTCTGCATCGTTATATAGTCCGAATTACAGATACGGGCTGCATACAAGGAAGTATCATATCCCACAATGCAAGGTTTCCGTTCATCATCACCATAAGCATCTATATAAATACGATCTTCGGGTATACCGTGTCCGGTGATTTCAAGTTCGCCATTAAAAACCTCACCGCGCTTCAACAAAACTTTATTGCCCGGCAGTAATTTCACTCCACGTAGTTTTTCCAGACTTTTCCATGCTTCATCCGGGGCTAACCCACTATTATTATCATCACCGCCGGTAGCATCCAGATAATAGCACACTGGACTATCAGAACATGCTGCCAACAGGAAGGAAAATAAAAGAAGGATCATTGTTTTTCTCATTTCTCTTCCGTTTTTAAAAAGTTATCTATTTATTCCAGAAGTTGTCAGAACAACCAGGATTCACCACAGATTACGCAAATTCACACAGTTTTTTGATTTAAAGGTTGTTTGCCTCCTACTTCTTTGTGACAATCCATGTACCCTGTGATGAAAACCTACACTCTACATTACTTCCACAAGTCGTGCTGAACCAGTTTCTTGTTAGTATCCAGTTCGGCAGTTGGCAAAGGCCATACATAATCCCTCTCACCGTTGAACTTACGTGCTTCATAAGCCAAGCCATACATAGTGCGTTCATTCTCTATATTAGCTACCGCCTTATCCAATTCCTTCCAACGATAAAGGTCAAACAAACGCAAACCTTCAAAGGCCAGTTCCACACGACGCTCATGCTTAATGACTTCCAACAATTCATCTTTAGAAAGAGAAGTGCCTTCCACTTCCTCTACTGTGGGCATGTTCACATCTGCACGTTGCCGCACTTCATTCACTAAAGCAGTTACATCACTATAAGCATAGCCTCCTTTCTGTACCATTGCCTCCGCCAAAGATAATAAAACTTCAGCATAACGCACCACATAAAAGTCTTGTCCATTATCCCAAGAGTTAGAAGTATCCGTAGGATCAAAATACTTATAAACATATATGGTAGACAGGGAAGCGGCAGCTCCACCATATACATTGGCATACGGATTTGAAGCCGAAGTATCTATACCTCCTTTACCGTTCCAAAGCATACCGGGAACAAACAAAGTGCTATATAAACGCGGATCACGATTCTCAAAATGAGCAGGATTAGGCTTGCTGACATCCAAGCCACCCCCACCGTTCAGTTCGGCTATCTTCGTATCGGTAGTCGGTTTACCGTCTTTGCAATAATAAGCATCCGCCAAATCTATAGTACCATTCATTGCTTCCAGCGGAGTATTCCAATGCGCATTAAAAGCAGCACCTTCACTCATACCCGGTCCTTCATAACGGACTGCAAAAATGATTTCAGGAGAAGTTTCTCCACTTTGAGTAAACAGTTTGGCATAACTCGGATCAAGCGAGTATCCCAAACCTTGCACCTGCTTATAAGCAGCAATTGCGTCATCCCATTTTTCATTATACAAAGCCACACGCCCCAGTAGGGAAAGAGCAGCTCCTTTGGTGATATGACCCCGTGAAGACGCGTTTTGCGGAAGTACTTCAGCCGCGTCCTGCAAATCAGTCATAATATGAGCCACAATAGCTGCACGGTCCGTCTTTTCACATTCAGCCTCGTCAATGGTCAAAGGGGCGGTCAGGAAAGGAACATCCTGATACGTCATAGTCAAGTTTATATACATCAATGCACGTATGGTCTTTGCCTCAGCCTGATAAATCGCCTTTTGGGAAGCATCCATATCCACTCTATCAATATTAGCAATCAGCACATTACAACGACTGATCACTTCATAGCAATCTTTCCAATAACTGCCAATAATAGAAGAACTTGGGGTATGAATCCCCATAGCCATATCATAACCTTCCATCCAGCCACTCCAATTAAAATGACCGCCATTATCTGATATACAATCCATATATAAAGGGCCCAATGAATATTGGTCGGAATTATAAAGCTGATTGCTCTGCAAAGCATCATAACAAGATGCCAACGCCATCAAAGCATCATCCGGTGTCTGCCAAAATGTATTGGATGAAGATTCTGTCAATGAGTCCCTCTGCAAAAAACTGTCAGAGCAAGAAGTCAGCAAAGCTCCTGACAACAGAGCTAGCCCTATAAATTTATTAATTGATTTCATAGTTGTTGCTTTTAAAATTTAACGTTAACACCAAATGAATAAGTTCTTGTATTGGGATGCACATCATTACGGGAATCTGTGCTCAGTTTCTCAGGATCATAATCATCCAAGGAAGTGAAAGTAAGCAAATTAGTTCCTGCCAAATAGAGTCTGAGACTCTGAACGCCCAACTTGGTCAAAAAATCTCTTTGCCTGAAAGTATATCCAATTTCCAAGTTCTTCAGGCGCAAATAATCTCCTTTTGTCAGCCAAAATGAAGAGTAGTTATTATTAATAGTTCCTCCCAAACGAGGCATGCTTCCATCCGGATTACTTTCAGACCATCTGTCCAACCAACGGCTAGTCTTGTTTCCGCCATTGGAAATAGTAGTTTCATCCCAATTATAACGATATACACCTGCAATGCCTTGCCAAAATGTATTAACATCAAAATCTTTATAAGAGAATCCCAAGTTAAAAGAATACTGCATTTTAGGGAACGGATTTCCGATAATAGTACGGTCAGCATCATTTATATTACCATTATTGTCTATATCTTCATACATGATATCACCTAATTGCGGTTCCTGGTTGTTTTGCAGAATCTTCTGTCCGTTCGCATTTACACGATCCAAATCTGCCTGGGTACGATAGATACCGATAGCTTTCAGCCCATAATAAGAACCGATGGCTTCACCTTCACGATTGATGGTATTATTACTTATATCTTCCACCCCTTTCATATCAGTAATCTCATTTTTCACGCCTGAAAGTGAGAAACCTGCCTGCCATGCCCAATCACCTTTTTGGTCGAAATAGTTAGCTGCCAATTCCCAACCACGGTTACGGACCTTTCCCGCATTCTGATAAGGAGCATCCAAAGATCCCAGGAAAATACCCGGCATAGCGAGTTTCATCAAAATATCCGAGGTATTTTTCTCATACCAGTCAAAAGTGACATTGATCTTTCCACCCCAAAAAGCAGCATCAAAACCAAAGTCTGTAATAGTAGTTGTTTCCCATTTAATGTTCTCATTAGGTATCTTGGCAGTCTTCATACCAATCTGTTTGCTATCACCGAAATAGTAACTGCCACTAGCCGCCAATGTAGCCGCATAAGCATAGTTACCAATTTCCTGATTACCCAATTTACCCCAGCTACCACGCAATTTCAATGAGTGGAGGAACTTCACATTCTCCATAAATTTCTCATTTGTCATGATCCATGCACCCGAAAATGAAGGGAAGGTAGCATAACGATGTGCCTTGGGCATACGTGACGAACCATCGTGACGGACATTCATCTCTAACAGATAACGGCCTCCGTAATTATAATTCAAGCGTCCGAAGAATGACTGCAAGGAACTCTCTTCCGCTGATCCGGTCACATGGTCATTCATAGTACCTCCATCCATTTCATAAATATTATCGGTAGCAAATCCCTGCTTGGACGCCTCATTCTTGTCCCAACGGGTAGCCTGGATAGAATGGCCTGCCAACAGATTGAACGAATGTTTTCCTACAGAAAAATCATAGGTCAGAATATTTTCATTAATATAAGTCGTTTCCAGATAATGATAATCTGTCAGTTTATTGGTACCGACTGTGGTCAGCGCATTTCCTTCAGCATCGTATCTTATATTATTCTTCGGATTGAAAGTAGTCACATCATTCATATAATATTTATAAGCCAGGCTTGAACGGAATTTCAATCCTTTCATGATGTCAATCTCACCAAAGAATTTACCATCAAAACGATAATGCTTGTTATCCTTATATCCCATATTCAAAGCTTCAATCGGATTTTTGAATACGGATTGGGAAATATTGGGATTTCCATCCAAAAATCCATAATGTCCGTTAGAATAACGCACAGGAACAGTAGGACGGGTAAACCAAGTAAGGTAGCGCATCAAACCTTCGCCGGTAACACTGGTCGTAGGCTCATCAATGTTCTGGCGGCTTCCCGAAAGATTCAATCCTAATTTTACAATACCCAACTGCGCATCCAGATTAGAACGGAAATTGAAACGTTGGTTAGCTGTCTCACGCAAGATACCATCTTGCTGGAAATATTGAGTGGAAATCATGTAATGTACTGCCTTACTACCTCCATTCACTGACAAATGGTGTTGGTGCATAGCTGCCGTACGGAACATTTCCTTAGCCCAATTGGTATTGGCAAAATGATCGGGATCTGATCCATTTTGCAATTTCTGTAACATATCATCCGTATATGCCTTGGAAGGCCAACATTCATTATACATCTTCGCCCACTCATAAGAATTCACATAATCGGGCAACACGGTAGCCTCCTGCAAAGCGATGCTACCAGAATAAGTAATAGTAGGTTTCTGCTCACCGCCTCGTTTGGTAGTCACCAAAATAACACCGTTTGCAGCACGCACACCATAGATAGAAGCCGAAGCCGCATCTTTCAATACAGAAACACTTTCAATATCATCAGCAGGAATTTCCGCAATCTGGCTCACCGAGCTTTCCACTCCGTCGATCAGGACCATCGGATCATTGTGTTCAAAAGTTCCCACACCACGGATACGGATTTCGGGACTGTCATGACCGGCCTGGGCACCATTGTTGGTCAACATAACACCCGGCAAACGACCCTGAAGCATATTGGCAGTATTCGCTACCGGCATAGAAGCTACATCCTTGAAATTTACAGCAGCAACAGAACCCGTCAGATTTTCCTTCTTCTGCACACCATAACCGACTACTACCACTTCGTCAATCATTTCCGTATCTTCCTTCAGATTTACATTCAGTACCATATTGTCTTTCGAAATATGAAATTCCTGATCGGAATATCCTATAAAAGAAATGACAATAGTAGAATTAGAAGCCACCGTGAGATTGAAATTACCATCCAAATCAGTCACCGTTCCATTGGTTGTTCCTTTTTCAACCACACTGGCACCGATGACCGGTTCGCCTGTGGCATCTTTTACAATACCGGAAACTTTAAACTTGTCTGCTTGCAGACTGGAAGCGCTCACATTCATCGCAGGGATGAAGAAGCAGAAACACAGCAATAGGCTCAGTACCCGGAATGTACTGGTTTCTGTCAGAGTTTTCATGTTCATAATACTTTTTTTAAAGGTCTAACAAATAAAGATAATTCGTTTTATTTGCCAGCAAAAGTAAGAGGAACAGAAAAGAAACAGGGAGAATTATTACCGGAAAAAGGCTGTTTATTCCCTATAGAGCCTATTTCCGGTAATAATCAGCCATCATACTTCATCATATACTCTGTAGGAGAAAGTCCGAATTTCTTCTTAAAGCAGGAACTGAAATATTTAGGGTCGTTGAAACCTACAGCATACGCCAAATCGGCTATACGGATTTTCTTTTTCTCGTCTATCAGCCGACAAGCCGCTTGCAAACGGACATTGCTGATAAATGCAGAGGGAGTAAGTCCGGTCAACAGTTTCAATTTATCTGCTAGTGTAGTCCGGGCCATACCCATCTCCGCCATAAACTGTGCATGTTCAAAATCACAATCACTCAAATGGGCATTCACACAATCCACCGCTTTCCGAATGAAAGCTTCGTCCATCGAGGTGTAATTTAATTCTTTGGCTTCAAAGACCAACTGCTTACGAAAATCCACTCCCATACGTTTGCGCCGTTTCAACAAGTTATCTATCTTGGCAAACAAGACAGAGAGGCGGAGCGGTTTACAGATATAACCATCGGCCCCAGACTCATACCCTTCCACACGGTCTTCATCACTAGTCTTGGCCGTTAACAAAATCAATGGAATATGGCAGGTCTCAAATTGAGTCTTCACCCGGCGGCACAATTCCATACCGTCCATTTCGGGCATCATAACATCGGAAACAATTAAATCCACTTCCTGTTTGGCAAGGATCTCCAAAGCTTCCGTTCCATTAGCGGCCTTCAGAATATGGTATTTGCCATGCAACAGACGAACCATCAAAGCCAATAATTCCTCATTATCCTCCACTAACAAAATAGTCGATGCTGCCGGTTTCTCTTCCAACATATCAATCTCCGAGACATTCTCCATTTCATCTGCCGATAAAATAGCATAGTCCACATTTTCGGTATTCTCGTCTACATCATCCTCATCAAAAGCCTCACGTCTTATAGGAATTTCAACCACAAAAGTATTCCCTTCCTCCTTATCGCTAAATACCTGTATCGTTCCATGATGCAACAATACCAAATCTTTAGTCAGCGACAAACCGATACCCGTCCCTATGGTATGGAATTTACGATACTCCCCTTCATAGAATCTCTCGAACATATGATCCAACTTCTCTTTTGGAATCAACTCGCCGGGATTGTTCACACTCAATTTAAAAGTTCCCCTTTCCTCATCATGAGCCTGTGACACCACAATAGTTCCTCCTTCAGGAGTATATTTAGCGGCATTGGAAAGCAGATTGTACACCACTTTATCCAATTTATCCACATCAAAATATCCCGAATATTCTTCAGACAAATCAAATTGTATGGACAATTTCTGCTTTTTAACCAAAGGTGCGAAAGCCGACACTGATTTTTTCAAGAACATACTGACATTTCCATGCGAGACTTTCAGCCGCAACTTGCCATTCTCCACTTTTCTGAACTCTAAGATCTGCTGAATCAACCGGATTAACCGCACAGTATTATCAGCTATCACAGGACAAACCGACGAACTTGCCGGTACTTCTTGTTTCAGTTCATCCACCGAAGCCGATATAATAGAAAGCGGAGTCAGCAACTCATGAGTGATATTGGTAAAGAACTGTAATTTAGCATGATTGATTTCCTCCATTTTCTGCCGTTCTATCTTCCCCATCTCTATGGCCTGTTTCATCCGGATACGGTTTCTGACAATCCGATAAGTATACCATGCCAATGAAACGAACAACAAGACATAAAGGCAATAAGCCCACCACGATAACCAAGGCGGCGGAAGAATAGTTATACGCAGACATTTCATATCCGGAGACCAGATTCCATTCTGATTGGCTCCCTTTACACAAAAAGTATAAGTACCTGCCGGAAGATTGTTATAATAGGCAAACCGACGTCCAGCCTCAACGGACAACCATTCCTTGTCATATCCCTCCAACCGATATAAATAACGGTTCAACTCAGGATTGATATAGTTCAATATTGAAAAATCAAGACTGAAATTATTCTCCCGGTATCCTAATACAATTTTATCAATAAAATCAATAGCCCTGTTTGCAACAATCCCCTTTCTGATGGAAAGAGGGTAGGTACGTACCGATACATTATGTACCTTTATATCTGTAATCACTACCGGAGAATAAGCAGTATCCTGAACAATTTTATCAGGATAAAAGCTGTTCAATCCACGGAATCCTCCGAAGATAAGTTTCCCATCCGCCCCCTTGAAGCAAGAATTCCGGTTAAACATGTGGTCTTGCAAACCATCATCTACCGTGTAAGTATGTATTTTCGGTGCAGCACCATCCAAAGGGATATCAATGTGATACATTTCCGCATTGGTAGTAAGCCATAAAGTATGCTCATCATCCTCCAGCATGCTGAAAACAACATCTCCATTCCGGAAATAATCATTCAAGACTGAAACAAAACGATCATTCTTCCGGTCATACAAATCGAGTCCATTACCATTCGACCCCACCCATACTCTATTGTATCCATCCACACAAACACTCATCGCCCCGATAGTGGATAATGTACCATCCGAAGGCGTATAAAACTTAACCTTATATGTTTCTCCGGATGTATCTATCCGCCATACCCCTTCATTGCTAGTCGCTATCCAGATAAAACCATCTTGATCTTCCGCCATTTTGAAAATAGAAATTTGGGGCAATGCCTGATTTGTCAAAGTCACCAGTTCATTCAAAGAATGAAGCCTTTGTTCCGTATCCAAAATAAACACTCCCGAACGTGTCCCCAACCACAGATTCCCTTTCGAATCCTCCAACAAAGAATAAATACAAATATCACTCAGTTCCGGATTGGTAACGGTATTTATCACGTGTGCTTTCCCGGCTTTGACATTATAGAACCACACTCCGTCATCCCAAGTGGCAAAACACAATTCATTTGTCCTTTTACGATAAATAATATCATTGACCGTCGATGTATATCCCATATTCTTCAATACAGGATGAGAGCGGTAAGGAACAATGGTATGCTGTTTCATATCATAAAATACCAGACCGAATCCCATGATTCCCATCCACAGATTCCCATTATCCTCCTGATAGACACTGCGGACAGAGCTGGTAGGGCAATGCTCACGCAAAGCCTCCAAAGAATCATAATTAAACCGGAACTTATTTGTATTTACAGTACAAACACCTCCTCCCAACATACCCAGCCACATCAGCCCGTCTTTACTGCACAACAGAGAATTCACTTCATTAAAAGGTAAATCTCCTTGAAGGTTGCCCGGAACAATATTGGTAAAATTCCCGTCCCCCGATTCATCTTCCAAAATACTGACCCCACTGCGTGAACCGATCCAGAGCTTCCCGGAATTTTTATCCTGAGCAATGGCGTAGATAATATTATCCAACAGAGAATGAGAATTTCCCTTGATGTTCCGGAATGTTTTAAATGAGAAATGTTCCGGATCATACGGATTAATGAGTTTCACCAATCCATACCGCCAGGTACCGATCCAAATATTCCCGGCTTCATCCTGAAATATGACATGCGCCGAATTACCAGGGTTAATCCCGTCGTAAGTATAATACAATTCCTCTTGAGGACTATAACGCAGCAGCCCCTGTTCCCAAGTACCAATCCATATTTGACCTTTCCGGTCTTCGACAACAGACTTTATATCCATGTTTTTTTCACAATCGAAAGTACGGCTGCCGGCTTTTCTGCGAAACAATCCCTTGTTGCTTCCCACCCATAAATCTCCGTTACTTGCATAAAGGATACTTTCTACATTGCTTACCTGTAACAAAGGACTGATTATTTTCTCTATCTCATCCGTTTCTTTATGCAACACGTATAATCCATTGTGCGTACCTATCCACAAATTATTCTCCTTGTCTTCGGCCACCATATTCACAAAACTATCAATGGAACGTCCATGATTCACTCCATCGGGTTTATACACCACAATAGAATACCCATCATAGCGCAAAAGGCCATTGTAAGTCGATATCCATATATACCCCTGGCTATCCTGAAATAATTTCCGGACTTCATTGGTCGGAAAATTCACCGAAGTGGAAATAGATTTAAAATGATAGGTATTGACCTTGTTATCAGCCCAAAGCCAAACGGGAAAACACAAAAGATATATTACTCCAAGAATATATTCACAGTTACGGTGTGCAAAGTGCATAGATTCAACTTTAAGATTTGATGCAATATTCGCAAAAAAAAGCATTTTAAGCAAATATTCCATAAGATTTGTTCTAAATTTCCCCCATTTGCATACATAAGAAACTAAAATTATACCTCCAGAAACACTTAGAACAAAAAGGTTAGAGGCTGTTAAGATAAAAAATTGTATATTTGCCGATAAGTGTGACCTAATTTTAAAACAGAGAAACATGCATTACAACGACCAAGGCGCTGATTTTAAATACCTAATTGTCAATGAGCGTGACAAGCGTTTCGGCTTGTCGGTGACTACCGTCGGATTCCAGGCTATCAGGGCCGGAAGCGTTTATCCACCACGCAACCACCCGGACGCCTATTATTTCACAGCCCAGAAAGGACGTGTGCTGCATGAATATCAGTTGGTATATATCACTAAAGGACGAGGAACTTTCGCCAGCGACACAACCCCGTCTGTCGACATATCCAAAGGGCAGATACTTTTCCTGTTTCCCGGACAGTGGCATACCTATGCGCCGCTGCAAAAGACAGGATGGAACGAATATTACATCGGTTTTGAAGGCCCGATTATAGACAATCTGGTAAAAAACAGCTTTATCTCAAAAGAAAGCCAGATTCTGGATATCGGTATCAATGAAGAACTGGCCAGTCTTTTTGCCCGTGCACTGGAAGTAGCGGAAGCAGACAAGACCGCAGCGCAACAATATTTGTCCGGCATCGTTTTACACATTATGGGAGCCGTACTTGCTATCTCGCAGAACAAACGCTATGAGGTGGACAATGCGGCACAAAAAATAGAAAGTGCCAAAATCATCATGCACGAAAATGTGTACAAGGATATAGATCCGGAAGAACTGGCACTGAAATTAGGTATCAGTTATTCCTGGTTCCGCAAAGTATTCAAAGAATACACCGGCTATGCGCCCGCCAAGTATTTCCAAGAGCTGAAATTGCGCAAAGCGAAACAATTATTGATTGAAAGTTCCATGTCAGTGAAAGAGATATGTTATGAATTGAATTATACCTCTACTGAACACTTTTTCTCGGTATTTAAAAAGCGTACCAATTTCACCCCTACCGAATATCGTAACTTCGGACGGGGCGGAAAAGAAAAAGAGAATGAAAACGAATAAAGAAAAAATGAGAAAAATAACCATCAATCTGGCTGCTGTGGCAGCCTTTTGCATTGTAGTTGCATCACCCGCCTTAGTAAGCAGCAGTTGCGCTACTCCAAAAACGGAGCAGGAAGATACCACTATCATACGAGAAGATTTAGGTATTACGGCATTGAAATACAGTAGTCCCGAAGTTCCCTCCAGCATTGAATTTTGTGGTAAAGTGATTGACTTGAGCCGCTTTGACCGCCACGAGCGTATGGACCGTGAATTATTGGCATTCACCTATATGCACAGTACTTCCTTGCAAATGCTGAAAAAAGCCAACCGCTATTTCCCCATTGTAGAACCCATACTGAAAGAAAACGGAATACCTGATGATTTTAAGTACCTGATGGTAATAGAAAGTAATATGAATCCCACCGCCCGTTCTTCTGCCGGAGCTGCCGGACTATGGCAATTCATGCAAGGTACGGGACGGGATTACGGATTGGAGGTAAACAACAATGTGGACGAGCGTTACCATATTGAGAAAGCGACCCGTGCCGCCTGCCGCTATCTGAAAGACGCGTATGCAAAATATAAGGACTGGGTGGCTGTCGCCGCCTCTTACAATGCCGGTCAGGCACGCATTGCCAGCCAACTGGCCAAACAGGATGTGGACGACTCGTTGGATTTGCAACTGGTAGAAGAGACTGCCCGGTATGTGTACCGCATTCTTGCCGCCAAACAATTATTCAATGCCCCCACTACTTTCGGTTTCCGCCTGCGTGCATCGGATTTGTATCCGCCTATTCCTTATACGGAAATCACTGTGACGAAAGGAATTGCAGACTTGGCACGTTTCGCACGCAGCAAAGGAATCAATCTGGCCATATTAAAGAATATGAATCCCTGGTTGCGGGAAACATCCTTGTCCAACCACAGCGGGCGGACTTACGTGATAAAAATCCCTACCAAAGAAGGAATGACTTATGATCCGAAAAAGACGGTGGCGCATGATAAGCGATGGGTGATAGAATAACTTTCTATCATACAGCATTCCATAATCAATTTACCAGTTTTCCTCCACAGTATTTACAATAAGCAGCCCCGTCCTCATGTCCGTCCTTACCACAATGCGGACATTTCAGGGCCACCCTGCGTCTATGTTCCTGGATCATAGACGCAGAAACAATTCCTGTGGGGACTGCAATGATGGTATAGCCCAGTAACATTACAATGGCCGAAAGGAAGCGCCCTAGCGGAGTTTCCGGAGTGATATCCCCATAACCTACCGTCGTCATCGTCACTATCGCCCAATAAATACTATTCGGAATATTATTGAAAGAAGTGCCCGGCCGCTGTCCCTCAATCATATACATCAATGTACCGATCGAAGTCACCAATATCAGTACAAACAAGAAAAAAACAATAATCTTCCGACTGCTGAACACCAAGGAACGCAACAAGAAATTACCTTCATTCAGATAATTGAAAAGTTTAAAGATACGGAACACACGAATCAACCGGAAAGTGCGGATCACCAGCAGATAACGTGCCGTGCCGAAAAGCCAGCCTATATATAAAGGTAAGGTAGCCAACAAATCCACTATACCGAAAAAACTAAAAGCATACTTGCGCGGTTTAGGAGAACAATAAAGCCTCAACACATACTCTAACGTAAAAAAGAAAGTAAAAACATACTCCGACACCCGCAGATAAGGCCCGATAACGGTATCCCAACTCTTGATACTCTCGGCAACAACCACCAGAATACTCAAGACAATAAACCCTATCAACGCCACATCGAATAACTTTCCCATCGGTGTGTCACTCTCAAAAATAATCACATATATTTTATGCTTTAATTTCTCATCATGCAGTAAATTCTGCCATTTATTCCAAATACGCCTCAGAAATGCCATAATTTTTTAGGATAGAACACAAATCATTCACAATTATAACAAATATTGCCCGATTTATGTCCCATCGGTAACTATTATTTTCACTATATTTGCACAAAACCAATAAAATAATAGCATGAAGAAACAACTTATGACAGGTCTGTTCACAGTCCTCGCCCTTACAGCAGGCGCACAGACCTTCCAAGAATGGCGCAACCCGGAAATAAATGCGGTAAACCGTGCGCCGATGCACACGAACTACTTTGCTTTTGAGAATGCAGATGCAGCTAAGAAAGCAGACAAAAAACAATCAACTAACTACATGACTTTGAACGGAACCTGGAAGTTCAACTGGGTGAAGGATGCGGATTCCCGCCCCACTGATTTCTGGAAAACCGGTTTCAACGACAAAGGCTGGGATGACCTGCAAGTGCCCGCCGTATGGGAACTGAACGGATACGGTGATCCTATTTATGTGAACGTAGGCTATGCCTGGCGTAACCAGTTCCAGAACAACCCTCCCGAAGTGCCGACAGAGAATAACCATGTAGGTTCTTACCGCCGTGAAATTGTAGTTCCCGCCTCATGGAAGGGAAAAGATATTATCGCCCATTTCGGTTCGGTTACCTCCAATATGTATTTGTGGGTAAACGGACGTTATGTAGGCTACAGCGAGGACAGCAAACTGGAAGCCGAATTTGACCTGACTCCGTATTTAAAACCGGGTCAGAAGAATCTGATCGCTTTCCAAGTATTCCGCTGGTGCGACGGTACCTATCTGGAAGATCAGGATTTCTTCCGGTATAGCGGCGTGGGACGTGACTGCTATCTATATGCCCGCAACAAAAAACGCATTCAAGATATCCGTGTAACTCCCGACTTGGACGCAGCTTACCAAAACGGCAGCCTGGCTGTCAATCTGGATTTGAAAGGCAGTGGCAAAGTCGATTTGGAACTGGTGGATGCACAGGGCAAGCAAGTGGCAACCGCTACCGCCAACAAATCCGGTCTGGTAACGATGAACGTAGAAAACCCCAAAAAGTGGAGTGCCGAAACACCTTATTTATATACCTTGCGTGCCAGCATGCAGGGCAGCAATGAAGTGATTCCTGTCAAAGTAGGTTTCCGCAAGATTGAATTGAAAGGTGACCAGATCTTGGTTAACGGTAAGGCAGTCCTGTTCAAGGGGGCCGACCGCCACGAAATGGATCCGGACGGAGGATATGTAGTATCTCCCGAACGTATGCTACAGGATATCCAGATAATGAAGCAATTCAACCTGAACGCTGTACGTACCTGCCACTACCCGGATGACAACTTATGGTACGATTTATGTGACCAATATGGTATTTACGTCGTGGCCGAAGCCAATATAGAATCTCACGGTATGGGCTACGGCGACAAGACGCTGGCCAAGAACCCCTCTTATAAGAAAGCCCATCTGGAACGTAACCAGCGCAATGTACAGCGCGGATTCAACCACCCAAGCATCATCTTCTGGTCATTGGGTAATGAAGCCGGTGACGGCCCCAACTTCGAACAATGCTATAAATGGATTAAAGCAGAAGACCCCAGCCGTGCCTGCCAATATGAACAAGCACGCCAGAAAGACCATACCGACATCTTCTGTCCGATGTATTATGGCTACGAAGGCATGGAAAAATACGGTCAACGTACCGATGCTACCAAACCATTGATTCAGTGTGAATATGCCCATGCAATGGGTAACTCGCAAGGTGGTTTCAAAGAATACTGGGATTTGATTCGCAAATATCCGAACCTGCAAGGTGGATTTATCTGGGACTTCGTTGACCAGTCCTGCCGTTGGAAAGGAAAAGACGGCGTGATGATTTACGCTTACGGTGGAGACTTCAACCGCTTTGACGCTTCTGACAACAACTTCTGTGACAATGGTTTGATCAGCCCCGACCGCGTTCCTAATCCGCACATGTATGAAGTAGGTCACTTTTACCAGAATATCTGGACTACTCCCGCCGATTTAAGCAAAGGGGAAGTAAATGTATTCAATGAGAACTTCTTCCGTGACCTGTCCGCCTACTATATGGAATGGCAAGTACTGAAAGATGGAAAAATAATCCGCACCGGACGCGTGGATGATTTAAAAATCGCTCCTCAGGAAACAGCCAAAATTACGTTGAATATCGGCAAGACCTGTACCTGCAAGGAATGGTTGCTGAACGTTTCCTACAAACTGAAAAACCGCGAAGGTTTGCTGCCTGCAGGTTTCACCGTCGCCAAGAATCAGTTGACACTGAATGATTACAAAGCACCGTCTATGGATTTGAAGAACGTGGAAACAACCAATGTAGCCACCGTTGTTCCGCAAATCATCGACAACCAATATCATTATCTGATCGTAAAAGGCAATAACTTCGTAGCCGAGTTCAACAAACAGAACGGTTACTTAAGCAAATATGCAGTGGACGGAACGGAAATGCTGAAAGAAGGCGCAGCCCTGACCCCTAACTTCTGGCGTGCCCCGACAGACAATGATATGGGAGCCGGCCTGCAAAACAAATATGCAGCATGGAAGAACCCGGGATTGAAACTGGTTTCCTTGAATTCCAAAACAGAAAATGACCAGATAGTAGTGAATGCGGAATATGACATGAAGAATGTTTCCGCCAAATTATATCTGACTTATGTCATCAACAACGAAGGAGCCATCAAAGTGACCCAAAAGATGACAGCCGACAAGAATGCCAAAGTATCTCCGATGTTCCGCTTCGGTATGCAAATGCAGATGCCTAAGTGTTTTGAAACCGTAGAATATTATGGTCGTGGTCCGGTAGAAAACTACAGTGACCGCAACCACAGCACCGACTTGGGTATTTATCGCCAGAGTGTGGATGAACAATTCTATTCCTATATCCGTCCGCAGGAAACAGGAACCAAGACCGATATCCGTTGGTGGAAGCAACTGAATGCCGGCGGTAACGGACTGAAGGTAGTAGGTGATGCTCCATTCTCTGCATCCGCTTTGCATTATACCATCTGTTCACTGGATGATGGCGAACAAAAAGACCAGCGTCACTCGCCCGAAGTACAGAAAGCAGACCTGACCAACCTGATCATCGACAAGGCTCAGATGGGATTAGGTTGTGTAAACAGCTGGGGAGCTCTGCCGTTGCCTCAATATATGTTGCCTTACGGTGATTATGAATTTACTTTCATCCTGACTCCGGTAAAACATCAGATTGAGATAGAATAAGACAAGAATTTAAACGATAGAAACAGGGTGACTGGATTTGGTTCTCAGCCACCCTATTCTATTCTCTCTGTTCTTCATAGCTACCGCCATCTACAATTTCCATAAAACGAGTGTTACACAAGTAGCTGGCCTAATCATCTCCTTTCAAGATACATTTTCCACCTTTTTTCCCTTCAAATCCTTCATACACAACCAATACAATGAATATCAAACTATTACAATGAATCATTCTTATTCCAATCCTTCATAAATTCTTCATAAAGTTGTATCCGTTCCCTTTGTATAAACCAACCACAGGAATCCATTCCGGCAACCCATCGAATCTTTTTCTTTATTTTACCGTACCCGATTACAAACCTCGGTTGTATTACTCATAAAGAACAATTAAACACTAGTAAAATGAGACCAGACGGCTATTTGAAAACAGCGTGGATCATGACCGTATTATTCAGCATCATCCTTCCGCTTCATTCACAAACACCCCGGCAATTCTCTATAGAATTAAAGGACAAACCACTTCCCGCTGCCCTTAAACTAATCGAAAAGGAAGGTGGAAAGAATATTATCTTCTCCTATAACGAAACTGAAAGTTACCGGGTTACAGCCTCCATCCGGCAAAAAACTGAACTTGAAGCCATCGGCACTGTCCTGAACGGCACTCCTTTCATTTGCAAAGAACGGGAAGAATACTTCGTCATACAGAAAAAGGGAAAGAATGTACCCACCACCGAAATACGAGGACAAGTAACCAATGAAAAGAATGAACCGCTGCCCTACTCCAATGTACTCTTATTGACACCCGGCGATTCCACCTTTGTAAACGGATGTGTCACCCGTGAAGACGGAAGTTTCCTGATGATAGCGGAAGAAGGGATACCTTACTTGATACGGGTTTCTTACATAGGCTATAAGACAGAAGTGCAACCTTACCACCCTACTCCTACGTTTCACCTGCTTCCCGACACCCAACTGATGCAGGAAGTCACCATCAGCGCCCGACGCCCCATGATAGAAGTGGGTCCCAACGGACTAAAAGCCAACGTGGCAGGAACTTCCCTGGCCCGAATGGGGTCTGCCGCAGAAATGTTGCCCCATCTTCCTTTCGTCACCGGCCATAACGGCGAATACAATGTAATGGGATGTGGTTCTCCTGTAATCTATATAAATAATAAGAAGGTACGCGACATGACAGAACTGGACCGTATCCGAGCCAACGAAATCTTATCCGCGGAAGTCATCACCACTCCCGGAGCCGAATATGCCTCGGACGTAGCAGCCGTCATCCGCCTCCACACCATCCGCCGGCGCGGACAAGGGTTGAGCGGCCACTTCAATACGACTTATTCACAAGGACATTCTGCCAACGCCAACGAATATATGGCATTAAATTATCGCACCGGCGGTCTGGATCTCTTTGTAAAAGGCTATCTGGCACAACAAAACTCGTATGGAAAAACCACAAATATGAACCGCATCAAGGGTTGCGCCATTTGGCAAACCAACAAAAATGATGTGCAAACCCATAAGAGCCAACGTTTTTCCGGTGAGCTGGGATTCAATTATGAACCGGATGAACACCATTCTTTCGGTCTGCGCTATATGCCCGAAACCGGAATAGGGAATGCAGACAGAAATTCATCCGGTAAAACCGTCACCAGACGTAACGATGAAGAAACCGACCGGATAAACTTTACTACAGCAGAACAAATACATACAGGTTGGGATCACGCGGCAAACGCCTACTACGCAGGAGAACTGGGCAAATGGAATATTGACTTCAACGCCGATTACCTGTTCAAACGCTCGCATTCCGACCAGAACGCCATGAATAATGACGATGCAACCGTGCAAGCAGACAGTCGCATGCGCAGCTCCCTCTATGCCGCCAAGCTGGTAGTCAGTGCCCCTTTATGGAACGGACGTTTTTCATTCGGTACGGAAGAAACTTTTACCAACCGCCATGATATCTTTACCCAAAACGGTTTCTCTGCCGATGCCGACGACCACATCAAACAATCCGTATATGCCGCATTTGCTGACTATTCAAAATCCATCCGCCATTGGAAACTGAATATGGGAATACGTTATGAACATCAACAAACAGATTATTATGAAAAAGGGATAAGGATAGATGCACAAAGCCTACCTATAATGATATTATTCCTGTATTGGCCGCCAGTTGGTCACACAATGGCAAAAGTTTCAGCCTCTCTTACCGGTTAAGGAAAAATAATCCCGACTATAGTTTATTGACCAATTCCATCCGCTATCGCAGCAAATATGAGTATTCTCAAGGAAACCCTTTGCTGAAAACACAAAAGACGCACCGTTTTTCGGCCAGTACCTCTTGGAATTGGCTCTATTTCTCAGCCTATTTCAGCCGTATTCTCAATATGTATACCAATATAATTATGCCATACAAGGAAGATACACATCCGGGCGTCCTCTTATTTGCCACACAGACCATTCCTACAACCCATAATTACGGCATTAGTCTCAACGCCTCTCCCAAGCTAGGGTATTGGGAACCGCAACTCAATGTGAATATGGCTTTTTTGGACATGAATGCGAATAAAATAGGAATCACCGAACACCGGAACCAACCCCGTTTCTATATCAGTCTGGACAACAACTTCAACCTTCCCAAAGGCTGGTTCTTCAATATAGAAGGATATCTCTCCACCGCTTCCCGGCAAGGATTTTTTGTAACGCGCACGGAAGGACAAATCAGTGCACGCTTATCCAAATCATTTTTAAATGAAACATTAAACATAGCACTTACCGCCAATGACATTCTTCATACCGGTTACTATCATTTCAATTTATACGGCATAAACGCTTATATGGAAAATCGGATTTACCGCGACTTCCAACGCTTCGGCCTCCAAGTATCCTATAAATTCAATGCCACCAAGAGCAAATATAAAGGAACCGGAGCCGGACAAAGTGAAAAGAATCGTCTGTAACCCCGGCGGAGAAAAGGAAATTTCCGTACCTTTGTTCACGGAAGACAAAGAAACATGCAGATTTTATTCAGGAGAAGAAACCATAAAGAAGAGCATTTCGAACGACTGTTCTCAGAGATGTACCCACGCCTCGTCCGTTTTGCCACCACCTTGATGGACAATACGGAAGAAGCCAAGGACATAGTAAGCGAAACCATGGAACAAGCCTGGAAGGAGTTCGACCAACTGAAGGAAAACACCCGTAGCGCTTGGCTCTATGCCGCCGTGCGTAACGGGTGTCTCAACCGTTTGAAGCATTTGAATGTGAAACAGCAACACATCGACCGCCTCACCGAAGCCACCCGTGCAGAAATGAATCAAGGTTATCGTGCACACGAGGCACTGTTGCAGCAAGCGGAAAACATAGCCCGCAGTTTGCCCGAACCGACTTGCACCATCTTGCGAAGCTGCTATTGGGAGAAAAAAACATATCAACAGGTAGCCGAAGAACTGGGAATCAGCCCCGACACCGTGAAAAAACATATATCAAAAGCATTGCGGACTCTGCGCGAAGCGATACTGAAAAAGGAGGATAAACAATGAAAAAGGAGTTTTCAACAAATGACCACATCCATCCGGACAACGGAAAGAATCCCCATAACCAAGACTCCCCCCAAAACGGAACTTGGAATGACCATCAATTGGAACAGCTCTTCGGTGAAGCATTGGGGGATACTCCCACCGCGGACGAAACCCGGAAAGCCTGGCAGACATTCATCCGTCGTCACCGTATCAGACACCAATCTATCCGACGGATAACGATACCAGGTATAGCCGCCGCTGTCATCGCCTTGGTACTTGTATTCCAGCCTTTTTTGCAACCTGAGCCGCAGGAAGTGGAAGTCTTCACTTCACTGGAAGTTCCTGAGGAAATTACTTTTCGGGAAGAAGGGAAAAGGATAATTGTAAGCACCCCGCCCGCTACCATTACCTCCGTTCAATTAAGCGACGGAAGCAAGGTATTGCTCAGCGCAAACAGCCGTCTGGAGTATCAAAAAGAGTTTACAGATACCATTCGCAGTGTCAAACTAAGCGGAGAAGCCCGTTTTGAAGTAGCCAAAGACGCTTCCCGCCCCTTTATAGTCTGCACCGAGCAACTACAAACACGAGTATTGGGAACGGTGTTCGACGTGAAAGCCTATCCCCGTTACTCGCCGGATGTCATCCTCTATCAA
>ERZ779851.797-NODE-797-length-30599-cov-3.990800_pt1 | contig 30599 bp, 27 predicted proteins | sample MGYA00511094_ERZ779851 | MGnify/ENA primary metagenome ERZ779851 (study PRJEB29588, sample SAMEA2155512) | human gut metagenome | biome: human gut; feature: human-associated habitat; material: faeces | place: Denmark | collected 2008/2010 ...
CATCAGCCATCGCTTCGATAAACAGAAATACATAAGCTGGCGAACTGCCGCTGACAGAGACAACAGCATCCATCAGGGATTCAGGGATTGCCTCGGCAAGTCCAAAGCTACTCAGTAATTTCAATACATATGCAAATTCATCTTCTGTGACAAGGTTGTTCTTGCAGACACCTGTGATGCCTTCTCCGACAAGGGCTGGTGTATTTGGCATGGTACGAACGATCTTTACATCACCAAGCCGCTCTCCAAGCCAAGCCAGTGTCTTGCCCGGTGCGATCGTAACGATGATCTGCCCGGCAGGGAGCGTTGGTTGGATCTCTGCGATCACCGTCTCGTAATACTGAGGTTTTACGGATAAGAATAATACGTCTGCCTGTGTGGATACTTCCGTATTCGATGCAGTTGTACAGATACTAAGGGTTTCCTTTGCTTTCTCACGTGCAGCTTCCGATGCATCTGCTGCGATGATTTCCGAAGCATCGATTCCAGCGTGTGCCTTCAATCCGCCGATAATGGCGCTTGCCATATTTCCACAACCAATAAATCCAACTTTGTATTTCATGCTTGTTCATCCTTTCTGTTTTGTCTATCTGATTATTCAAAAGCCATGCGTGCCTGTAATCCAAAATCCGGTCGGTCGGTGATGATACCATCGACACCTTTGCGGATAAGTTTGCTCATTTTTGCAATATCGTTGACTGTCCATGCATAAACTTCTTTGCGATGCAGATGCATGCGCAGGAGAAATTCCCGTGTCACGAACTGGAAATGCGGGGAGATAAAATCTGCCTTGCATACATGTAACCGGTGAAGCGGAAAATATTCGTTTAACCGGTGGATAATCGTGTTACGTGGTGTCCCAATCAGCAGCCCCGCTTTGATGTTCGGATCGATCTCCTTGATACGAAGTACCGAACGGTCAATAAATGACTTCATCATATAATCGGAGTAATCATAATAGCGTTCCACCAGATCAATGATTTTCTGTTCATATCCAGTTTCTTTTAACTCGATATCCAGCTTGATTTTTCCGCGGCACAGCTCCAATACTTCCTGTAAAAGCGGAACCCGGTAACCGTGTGTGCCGGTGATTCTACAGATTTCGTCATAGGTAAGTTGGCGGATATCCGTGCCGTTTAAATCTGGATTGTGAAATGCAATCAACTGATGATCCTTCGTTCGACGGATATCAAACTCTGCAAAATCTGCCTGCAGATTGATCGCAATCTGAAACGCCTCCAATGTGTTTTCGTGGGTGGCGAGTGCCGAAGCACCCCGATGTGCGATGATCGCAGTCATCATAGAGCATCATCTCCGTGCTCTCCGGTACGAATACGTACAGCATCTTCTATATTATATACAAAAATCTTACCATCCCCATAACTTCCGGTTGGAATACGTTCTGTAACCATGGCGATCAACTTCTCGCATACATCATCGGAGACAACGGTCTCAACCTTCAGTTTCGGGAGAAGATTGACGAAATAATCGCCGTTATGGTGCTGGGACTTATATCCCTTCTGGTTACCGTAGCCCATGATATTGCTGACCATAGCTCCGGTTGTGCTGCATTCATCCAAAATCTCTTTCATGTCATCCAGCTTCTCAGGTCGGATGATCACTTCCACTTTTTTCATCTTGATACCTCCTGATCCTGTCGTTTAAATATTGGTACCACGTAATTCGATGATCGGTGCGCCCTTGCCATTGATATAATCGCCGGTGATGGTGACACGACCGATGTTATCGTCGCGCGGAATCTCATACATAATATCCATCATGAATTTCTCGATGATCGCACGGAGTGCGCGGGCACCTGTCTTTTTCTCCATCGCTTTTTCTGCGATTGCTTCATAGGCACTGTCATCGAATTCCAGATCTACCTCATCCAATGCAAGCAGTTTCTTGTACTGTTTGAGAATTGCATTTTTTGGCTCCTTCAAGATCTTGATGTACATGTCCTTGTCCAGCGAATCCAGAGTGAAAAGCACTGGGAGACGACCAAGGAACTCTGGAATCATACCGAATTCACGCAGATCTTCCGTTGTTACTTCCTTGATCAGGTTATCGTTCTTGTCATATTTATCCTTCAGGTCTGCGGCAAAACCCATAGAAGACTGTTTGTTCAGACGCTGCTTGATGATGTCCTCGATATCCGGGAATGCACCACCGCAGATAAATAAGATATTCCGTGTATTCATCGTTGTCATCGGCGTCATGGCATTCTTGCTACCGGAACCGACAGGTACCTCAACCTCGGCACCTTCTAAGATCTTCAGAAGTCCCTGCTGTACAGACTCTCCACTGACATCACGGCTGCGCGTCTCTTTCTTCTTCGCAATCTTATCGATCTCATCGATAAAGACGATTCCACGCTCAGCTTTTTCAACATCATTGTCCGCAACGGCAAGAAGTTTGGAGAGAATGCTTTCTACATCATCGCCAATATAACCAGCCTCAGTCAGCGTGGTCGCATCGGTGATTGCGAGTGGCACCTGCAGAATCTTGGCAATCGTCTGAACCAGATAGGTTTTACCACAGCCGGTAGGCCCGAGCATGAGCATGTTGGATTTTTCAATCTCAATGTCATCCATTGTGTCTGTGATCACACGCTTGTAATGGTTGTAGACGGCAACGGACATGGCACGCTTTGCGTATTCCTGTCCGACGACATATTCGTCAAGCATTGCCTTGATCTTATGTGGGGCTGGAACATCTGCCATTGTGAGTGGTTTTTGTTCCTTTTCTTCCTTCTGTTTTTTCTTCTTTTTGACCTTCTGAGAAGTCGGGATATCATCAAATGGCATGAACTGCGACATGTTGATATTCGGCATCTTGGAGAGGTCTAAAAACTGCATCGCTCCGTTGTTGAAGGAGTCGAAACTTTTCTGCATACAGTCGTTGCAGATATACATATTTCCCGGCATCCGGATAAATGGACCGGCCTCGGATTCCGGTCTGCGACAGAGATAGCAATACTTTTCGTACTCATCATCGTCGTTGTTATTCTGATTATTTCCGTTGTTGTCTGGCATAATTTCCTCCTTATGTATGCGCATAAAAATGCACCTTTATTATAGCACGGAAATATACATATGACTATGGAATATTTATGCAGACAGCGATATAATGAAGAAATGAAAGTGAATACAGAAATACAATAAGGAAACGAAAAAATCAAATATAGCTATATGGTCTGGAGGAATGAAATATGAAGAAACGAATTACTGAATATCTGGCATATATTGATGCGCTGTTAGAAAAAGAGGATGTCGACTGGGAACATGAGAAGGAAAAGCATCTTGTACAGATCGCGTTTTTTGCACATGAGCGGCAGGTACACCTTATTGTCATGGCACTGTTTGCATTGGCAACTGTGATTTCAATCTTGTATTTGAATTTTAGCGGCTCACTGATCATCGTTGCGCTTGTGTTTGCGCTTTTGGTGCTGCTGATTCCTTATGTGATGCATTATTACCTATTAGAAAACAGTGTACAGAAAATGTACGAACAATATGACCGGATGATGAATAAGATCGAGCCATCCTTTCAGGTGAAACCGGACGATAAAAAATAAAACAAGGTTCCGTTTGCGGTATGAAAACTATACCACAGGCGGAACCTTTTTCTTTGTTATTATCGCTTACTCTGATTTCCATCTACGGCATCTTCCACGCCGTCCACAGCATCCTTGACACCATTTCCGACACCTTCGGCAGCATCCTTGACGCCTTCACCAACGCCTTCTGCTGCGTCCTTGACACCTTCGCCGACACCGTCCGCGGCATCTTTGATTCCATTTCCAACGCCATTGGAATTTGTTGCATTTCCGCCAGTTGCGTTGTTATTTTCGGTTGTCATCTGTGTCTGTTCCGAAGTGGTTGCATTATCCTTGCTCGTCTCATCCATACCACATCCACACATACAGATAGAAAGCATCATAGCAGTTGCTGCAATGGCAGCGGTTGTTTTAAATTTCTTCATAATAAAACACTCCTTATCTAGTTTTCATTCTATAAAAATAGTATGAACCTAAATAAGGAGATTATTTTACCAATTTCCGGTAATTTTTGAAATTCAATCCGACGGTGTCAGACAGGTGCAGTCATCGGGATCGGTACAGCTTTCGCAGTTTCGCTTCTGGTCAAGCGGATTGCAAAGCTCCAATGGCTTGATGTTCCGGTCTAAGAGGCTTCCGCTTACAAAACTCATGCAGACAGACTCCTCCGGACTTGCCAGTGTGCCCTTGGATACGATCGCTTTTCCGTTGTGAGGAATCCGGTATTGGTTGTAGTAGATGGATTTCACGATCAAAGTAAGCCCTACCGTCATTTCTGCACTTGCAATATCAAAGTTCAGCACCTTGGACATCGCCATGAGATTGAGTCCCTGTGCAACCGCTCCATTAGTGGAGAGGAAACCGATAAAATTCAGGTTTGGTGTCGCTGCTGTTGTATCGGTATAGGTGACTCCATATGGTGCGAACAACTGCATCGTTACAGAAGTTGGATTGGTATCTTCATCGTATTCCGGATCGGTTGTTGCGGAAGGGAGATAGACAACACCTGTGACAGGGAGGGTTGCAAGCAGCCGTTTGCAGCAGTCATAGACATAGATGACAAAATCCACAGTCAGGTTTGTGAGTGTCAGCTCGTAGCAGTTTGGACGTCCGGCAATCGGCTTGATTGTTACGGAAGGTGCTGCCCCTGTTGCAAAGGTGATGTTTGTAACCTCTGCCCGGATATATGCTGCTGTTGGATAATCTGCAAGCAGGGTTGCAAGCGGAATTGTCCGGCATACATTGATGCCAATCTCGTCGTAGATAACAGGAACAAGTACCGTGAGCAGCTTTGGGTCACCACATTGAGGTGTGACACATACATCGGTACAGTTATCTGTTAAGCTGCATGTGCAGGAATCGGTGTTGTTAGCAACTGCATTACTTAAGACTTTCTTGTTACAGCCACAGCATTTAGACATGTTCGTTTCCTTTCAAATATGCTTACAATAATATATTCAGAATATGCATTTTTGTTCGATTCCGGCAATATATTTGTAAAAGAAAGAATTGGGAGGAAAACGTGGAAGCGGTTTATAGATGGAAAGGAGATAAACGGATTTTGCTTTATGAGGAGGGAAATCAGATCTTAGCACAGGTGATTGGGACGGGCAGGACAGTGCAATGGGGCAGTTTATGCCGGGATTATCATTCCTGTGGTGTAAGTCTGTTCTGGGAGGATGAAATCTATGTGGCATATGTCAACACAGAAAATGTTTTAATGTGGGATAAGCTTTTTGCGGAAGGACGACTGGTACTTGTGAAGGGTGACGACTGGGGGAGTATCTCTACGGTTCGGATCGCACCAGTCGCAGGAGAACGGACACAGCTTTATGTATGGTATCGCATGGCAGATCCGGGAAATGGCACGGATAGTCTGTATGTGATAAATCCACTGGGAGAGAGGAAGGTTCAGAGATTGGTATATGGTACAGAGAGGATTGAACGATATGAGATTTTACAGCACGGAGAAGTCAGTTATCTTCTATATAAATTAGCAACGGAAGCCAAACCGCGGATATATGCCGTGGATGTATCACGACTAGGAGACATAAGTCTGTCGGAATATATATTATGTAAAGAACAGACAATGCAAGAACTTGAAAAACGATGTAAAGAAAATGATAAGAATTATAATGAAGCAATTCGAAAGACGCAGGAGGATTATGAGTCACGGTTGAAATCAACAGTAAAAAATATGGAGCAGCGGTATAAACAGCAATATGACGAGCTGGCAAAACTGACACAGGGTATGCAGGAGGAAGGCCGTAAGTGGCGGGAATTATATTACAAAAGTGTTACAAAAGATTAAGAAAAAATAAAATTTACTTGACATAACTCATAGAATTTTATAATATAAAAATTGCAACCTTTTTTTCGGGAATGTCCCAAGGCTGCAAATGGTAATTTGTATTACATAAGTAATATACCACAATATATAGAGAATGTAAAGGAAAATTTTATGGAAGACAAGAAAAAAACTTTAACTGAATATGAGAAAGAAATTTCCGAAGCACAAGAGATGGAAGAGGCAAACACACACAAACGAAAGGTACGGAGCTTTAAGCGGATGTTGATGGTAACATTTCTGGTCGTATGTGCGATCCCGATTACGTTGTGTATGTTCCTGATGGTGAAGATGAACCGGCTCGATCACCGGATAGAGAATCTGGTTGACCGGGTGGAGGAAGGAAAGAATCTGGTCAGTACAAACATCGGACTGATCGATGAATCGACGGAGACGATGACGAGTGAGCAGATGGCGTATGGAGATCTTGGAAAGGGTTCGGAAGGTGTGCACGTAGCTCTGACAGACAATGGCGATGGTTCAAACAAAACCACGGACGATGCAGAGGCGACGACGGAAGCAGCCAGTGATGTACCGGAACAGACGTACTACAATGGACAGAAAGTATACTTGACTTTCGATGATGGACCAAGTACATACACCGGAGAACTCTTGGATGTGTTGAAGGAAAACAATGTGAAGGCAACATTCTTTGTTGTTTACAATGATGATAAGGAAGCACAGCAGTATTACAAGCGGATCGTTGACGAAGGACATTCGATCGGAATGCATTCTTACAGTCATGTGTACGATCAGGTATATGCAAGTCAGGAAAGCTTCGAGGAAGACGTGACGAAGATTCACGATTACATACAGGAACAGACAGGTGTGGATACGCATCTGTACCGCTTCCCGGGTGGAAGTTCGAACCAGGTAAGTAAGGTAGATATTCAGGATCTGATCGGATATCTGCATGACGAGGGTATCGTTTATTATGACTGGAATTCCCTGTCAGGTGATGCAGTGGATGCATCTTTGACACCAAGTGAGTTAAATGATAATATACTTGGGTATGTACATGCCAATGCCGGCGATTCCGTGATTTTGATGCATGATCTGCAGAACAATCATGCAACGATCGAAGCACTTCCGGCATTGATCCAGACTTTGAAGGATGAAGGATATGAGATTTGTCCGATTGATGATTCTACAAAGCCAGTGCAGCATGTAGAATATAAGGGAGACAAATAATTGAACTACTTAGAAGCACAAAATTACATTGAAGAAAAAAGCAGGCTGGGCATTGTACCTGGCCTGACACAGGTAAAGGAGCTCTTACGGAGACTCGGCAATCCACAGGATGCGTGCAGGACACTGCACATCGCCGGGACAAACGGGAAGGGCTCTATTTTTGCGTTTGTACAGGAAAGCCTGCTTGCTGCAGGGTATCATGTGGGACGATATATTTCCCCGACAATTCTGACGTATCTGGAACGGTACCAGCTTGACAGACGCTATATGACAGAGGATGAATTTGCGGTGTTGCTCACAGAGGTTGCAGCGGTGATCGAGACAATGGAGACGGATGGGTTTGCCAGTCCCACTGTATTCGAGATTGAGACGGCGGTTGCGTTTCTGTATTTTGCGAGAAACCACGCTGACTATGTATTGCTCGAATGTGGCATGGGTGGAAGCCAAGATGCGACGAATGTGCTTGCAAAACCGGAAATCTGCGTGTTCGCACAGATCAGCATGGATCATATGCAGTTCTTAGGCGATACTCTGACGAAGATTGCAACAGAGAAAGCAGGTATCATCAAGCCGTATACAACTGTGATCTCCGCACCGCAGGTGCCAGAAGTATCGAAAGTATTACGGGAGATATGCGAAGTACAACATGCTTCTTATATAGAAGTGAATCCATCAGACTGGGAAGTTGTGCAGATGAATCTGGATGGCACTGAGGTGGTGGATTGTGGAACGAATCCAGATGAATCCAATATGGATGCGGATATGGATCAACGGCAACAACCATATCATATCCCGCTTTTAGGAGAGCATCAGATTGCGAATGCACAGACAGCAATCACGGTGCTGCGTACACTATATATAGAAGAAACAGCCATTCATAAGGGAATCGCACAGACGGTATGGCTGGGGCGTATGACGAAGGTGGCGGAGCATCCGTATATCTATGTGGATGGTGCGCACAATGTAGCAGCGTGGGAATATTTGCGTACATCGGTGGAAAAATATTTTACAAACCGCAGGGTAATCTATATAATAGGAGTACTGAAAGATAAGGAATACGAGAAGATGGTGGAGATTCTGGCACCGACGATGGCAGCGGCAGTTGTGATCACACCAGATACACCGCGCGGCCTGCCGAAAGAGATTCTGGCACCGTTGATACAGGCGCAGGGCGTACCGGTCCAGCTTGCGGATACGAGCGCGGAAGCACTGCAAAAGGCAAGAGAACAGGCGGGAGAAACGGGTGTCATTCTCGTGAGTGGTTCGTTATCTTTTCTGGCAGAGTATCTGCAATTAGAAAGCGGAGATGAAAACAATGGAGCGAGTAGATAAAATTCTCGCGCATCCGGAATTTCAGGTGTATATGCGTCGGATCAGGGAGCAGGAACGCACGCGTGTGTTCTGCCTGCATGGAATCGAGCATAGTCTGGATGTGGCAAGAATCGGATATATAAAGAATCTGGAACAGGGACTTTCCTTCCGGCAGGATGTGATCTATGCAATGGCATTGCTGCACGATATCGGAAGATGTGAGGAGTATGCTTCCGGGAAATCCCATCATGAGGCGGGAGCCGAGCTGGCACGACCTATCCTTCTGGCATGTGGATATACAGAGCATGAATGTGCTGAAATCTGTGATGCAATCGGCAGACATAAGGCACCGAGTGAGCAGGCAAGATCGCTTGCAACATTGCTGTATGATGCGGATAAGCAGTCTAGAAACTGTTTTGACTGCCCCGTGCAGGAACAGTGTTACTGGTCAGAGGAAAAGAAGAACCATACAATTCGATATTAAGTTTCATATACAAGAAGAATGCAGTCGGGAAAAAAACGGCTGCTTTTTTGTTTATGACGGGTGTAAAGAAATTGACAAAAAACAAAACTTGATAAAAACAACTACAAATTGATTTGTACAAAGGAAACACAAGCAAAAATAAAATACAACTTGATAAAGCTGTGCAACAACATAAAAATAATAAGAAAACCTCTCTATTTTTCTAAAAATAAAAAATGAACTCCCCAAAACTTTAAATAAATTAGGAAATCCCTTATCTGTGTTGACAAAATAACGTTACAGGCACATAATACAGCCAAGTCAAAGGTAAGGACTTAAGAAAATTAAGAAAAATGTGAGAAGAAAGAGAGGATGATGTTTATGAAGAAAAGAAAATTAATCAGCATGGTGCTTGCAGCAACATTGGCATTGACATCTCTTACCGGTTGTGGAAAGAAGGATTCATCCAGTGATGACAGTGTATTAAGAGTCGGAATGGAATGTGCATATGCTCCATTCAACTGGTCACAGGAAACGGATGAGCTTGCAAATGGTGAAAAGGCAGTTCCAATCTACGGAACAAACATGTATGCATATGGATATGACGTAATTGTAGCAGAGAAGCTTGCAAAGCAGATGGGTAAGACATTGGAAATCCACAAGGTAGAATGGGATTCCATCGGAATGTCACTCGATGCTGGCGATTACGATGTGATCATCGCAGGTATGGGTCGTACGAAGGAACGTGAGGCATCTTATTCATTTACAGATCCTTACTATTATAGAACAAACTGCTTAGTTGTTAAGAAAGGTTCTGGATTGGAAGGAATCAAGGGCTTATCTGAATTGGCAGGAAAGAATGTAACACTTACGACACAGCTTGGTACCGGATGGGTAAACCTGCTTGATCAGGTACCGGATGCAACACTTGGTGCAAATTATGAGACAACGGCTGAATGCTTTATGGCGATCTCAAATGGAACGGCTGATGTGTGTGTCATTGATGCACCGACAGCAGAATCTGCAGCGATGACAAACGATGATCTGGCAATTATCTATCTGGATGACAATGACAAGTTCGTGGGCGATGAGGAAATGACAAATGTATGTATCGCAACAAGAAAAGATGATACCGCCCGTCGGGATGAGATTCAGAAGGCGATGGATGCCATCGGATGGAATGACAAGGCTGAGATGGATAAGACAATGGAAGAGGCAGTCAGCTTACAGCCAGCAGCTAATTAGATTATGATCCCCCCCGCAGCCTTTCATGATTTCAGGCTGCGGAGGAATTATAAAAAACGTGTAGGACAGGAGGAAATCATATGGGTGCTATTCTAAGTATATCATCCCCGAACAATATCTTTGAATGGATGGCATTTCTTGCCGAAAAGTATTCGAGCATGTTCTTGCAGGGAACATGGATTACCCTGTATGTATCTGTGATCGGTACGATCGTAGGTTTCATACTTGGTTATATCGTAGGTATTGTCGGAGATATCAAAATTCACAAAGAAGATAATCCGATCAAAAAGGGAATTATCAAATTCTTCAAATTTATCTGTTTCTTATATGTAGAGTTGTTCCGAGGAACACCAATGATCGTACAGGCGATGATCGTATACTTCGGTCTCCGTCAGGGCGGTGTGAACATCAACCCGATCATTGCAGGTATTCTCGTAACTGTATTAAATACAGGTGCGTATATGTCAGAAACCGTACGTGCAGGTATCAAATCCATTGATGCCGGACAGCGTGAAGGTGCTCTGGCAATGGGAATGTCGCCGATGCAGGCAATGTTCTATGTAATCCTTCCACAGGCATTCAAGAACATTATCCCAGAGATGGCGAACACATTCCTGACGAACCTGAAGATGACATCTGTGTTGAATGTAATCGGTATTCAGGAGTTGTTCATGCAGGCAAAAACGGTCGGTGGTACATATTACAAGTATTTTGAATCGTATCTTGTAATCGCACTAATCTATCTGGTGCTTTGTGTGGCATTTAACCGGTTGTTCTTATTTATCGAGAAAAAGATGGCAGGCAAAAAAGATTATGTGCTTGCTGTGGAATATATGGAAGACAAACAGTAGGAGGGTGAGCTTATGAGTAAAAACAATGAAGAAAGTATTATTGAAGTAAAAGACTTAAGCAAATCCTTCGGTGATCATGAGGTTTTGCGGAAGATTGATTTTGAAGTGAAGAAGGGCGAGGTGATCTGTATCCTTGGTTCGTCTGGTTCCGGTAAGTCAACCTTGCTCCGGTGCGTGAACAAGCTGGAGACACAGACGAGTGGACAGGTGTTGTACCATGGTAAGGAGATCCGGAATGTCCAGAAGGAGATTAATGAGTTTCGTTCCAGAGTTGGCATGGTGTTCCAGTCCTTCAACTTATTTAACAATATGACGGTGCTGGAAAACTGTATGGAGGGCGCCAGAAAGGTACTGCATGTATCCAAGGAAGAGGCGTTCGATCGTGCAATCAAGCATTTGAAAGAGGTTGGCATGGCACCATACATTAACGCCAGACCGGAGCAGTTATCCGGTGGACAGAAGCAGCGTGTGGCAATCGCCAGAGGGCTCTGTATGAATCCGGAGGTGCTGCTGTTTGATGAGCCGACATCCGCGCTCGATCCGGAGATGGTCGGTGAAGTATTAAATGTAATGAAGGAGCTTGCAAGCTCCGGACTCACGATGTTGATCGTGACACATGAGATGGATTTCGCCAAGAATGTATCGTCCCGTGTGTTGTTCATGGATAAGGGCTATGTTGTGGAGGATGCACCACCAGAGGAGTTCTTCACGAATCCAAAGAACGATCGAAGCAGAGAGTTCTTAAGCAGATTCATCGCATAGCAACCTTGCTTGAAAATGGTTTCAAAAAGTGTAGATAGATTGTGAGGGAAAAATATGGAAAATTATGTTGTTACTTTTGCAAGAGGCTTTGGTACCGGCGGAAAGGAAATCGCATCGAAGCTTGCGAAGGAGCTTGGCATCCATTGCTACGAAAACCGAATCCTGACACTGGCATCCCAGATGAGCGGACTCGATGAGAAGTTATTTCAGGAGGTCAACGAGAAGGTTCGTTCGAATGGCGGCTTCTCCAGCTTCTTAAAAGGCTTGCCACGGGCGAAAAGCTATATCAGCCGGAATGAGAAGTTCGTGTCAGATGATAAGCTGTTTGAGTATCAGAAGCAGATCATTGAGAACTTAGCGGATACCGAATCGTGTGTCATCGTTGGAAAATGTGCCGATTACATCCTGCGGGGCAGACCGAATATTGTAAGCATCTACATAGAGGCACCACGTGATTTCTGTGTGAAGCGGACGATGGAGCATATGGGCGTGACCGAGGATGTTGCGACGGCGACGATCGTGCATACGGATAAGTTCCGTGCCGATTATTACAAGTATTATACACATGGAAATTACTGGACGAACCCGGTCAACTACGATCTGACGATCAATAGTGAGAAGGTCGGGATCGAGGACAGCGTGAAGCTGATCAAGGATTACATGAAGATTAAAGGCATTATAAAGTAACGAAAACATTTTATATATTTAGGAGGCGTTTATTATGAAATTAAAGGATCTTGGATTAACAAAGCAGGACATCAAGGATAAGGTAAGCAAGTACATGATCGATACATACGAGCGTTTTGATTTCTTGGCAGAGACAGCCGAGGGCATGTACATGTACGATGAAAATGGAACTCCGTATCTGGATTTCTATGCAGGTATCGCGGTAAATAATGCCGGAAGCAGAAACCCGAAGGTTGTTGCAGCCGTCAAAGATCAGGTCGATGATATCATGCATACATTCAACTATCCGTACACGATTCCGCAGGCATTGCTGGCTGAGAAGGTGTGTACAACCATCGGTATGGATAAGATCTTCTATCAGAACTCCGGTACAGAGGCAAACGAAGCCATGATCAAGATGGCAAGAAAATATGGTATTGAGCATTACGGACCAAACCGTTATCATATCGTAACTGCAAAGATGGGCTTCCATGGTAGAACATTTGGTGCGATGTCCGCAACTGGTCAGCCGGGCAATGGCTGTCAGGTTGGCTTCGGACCGATGACATATGGTTTTTCTTATGCGCCATACAATGATCTGCAGGCATTTAAGGATGCTTGTACCGAGAATACGATCGCGATCATGATCGAGCCAATCCAGGGTGAAGGCGGTGTCCATCCTGCAACCTACGAGTTTATGACAGGACTTCGTAAGTTCTGCGATGAGAATAATATGCTGCTCCTGATTGATGAGGTACAGACCGGATGGTGCAGAACCGGTCAGCCGATGTGCTACATGAACTATGGTATCAAGCCGGATATCGTCTCTATGGCGAAGGGACTTGGTGGCGGTATGCCAATCGGTGCCATCTGTGCAACCGCGGAAGTTGCAACCGCATTTACACCGGGTTCCCATGGTACAACATTCGGTGGACATCCGGTCAGCTGTGCAGCCGCTTATGCGGAAGTAAACGAGCTTCTTGACCGCGATCTTGCAGGCAATGCAAAAGAAGTTGGTGCGTACTTCATGGATAAGCTGAAGAATCTTCCACATGTGAAGGAAGTCCGTGGTATGGGACTGATGATCGGTGTTGAGTTTGATGATATAATCGGTGCTGTTGATGTGAAGCATGGTGCATTTGACAGAAAGCTTCTGATCACAGCAATTGGTTCGCATGTCATTCGTATGGTTCCACCACTGATTGCAAGCAGAGAAGATTGTGACAAGGCACATGCAATTCTGGAAGAGACAGTGAATGCACTTTCAAAATAAAGGCAAGGTGAATTAGATTGAAGAATTTTAGCTTTTCTGTGCCGCAGGATATCATTGTTGGTGCAGGTTCTATTAAGAAATTAGGTGAATGCGCAACCAAACTTGGCGGCACACATGCCCTTATCATCTCCGGTCCCCATCTGAACAAGATGGGACTGGTGGATACATGTAAACAGTCTCTGGCAGATGTTGGGATTCCGGCGGATGCATTTACGGAGACCGAAGGAAATCCTTCGGTTGAGACGGTCGAAAAGGCAACGAAGCTGTACAAGGAATGTGGCGCGGATTTCATTGTGGCATTTGGCGGTGGTTCTCCGATGGATGTGGCAAAGGCTGTTGGTGTTATCGCAAAATACGGTGGAAGCATTACAGAATACGAAGGTGGAGGCAAGGTGCCGGGACCGATTGTTCCGCAGATTGCGATTCCAACGACTGCTGGTACAGGTTCTGAGGTAACTGCATTTTCGGTTATTACCGATCACAGCCGGAACTACAAACTGACGGTATTCAGTTATGAACTGATTCCAAAGTACGCGATTTTAGACCCGGATCTGATTGCAACGGCTCCTGCTTCTGTGGCAGCAGCGTGTGGAATGGATGCATTTATCCATGCGTGTGAGTCGTATATCTCGACGGATGTTTCTCCGTTTTCCGAGGCGATGTCTGAGAAGGCGATGGAACTAATCGGGCGTTCGATCCGGGCTTATGTGGCAAATCGTACGGATGTCGATGCCGCCAGTGATATGCTGGTTGGTTCCCTCTTTGCGGGTATTGCATTTTCGTGGGCGAGACTTGGCAATGTACATGCGATGAGTCATCCGGTCAGTGCGTATTTCGATGTACCACATGGCGTGGCAAATGCAATCTTGCTTCCGACGATTCTGGATTACAACAAGCTTGCGGATAAAGGTAAATATAAGAAAATCTACGAATATGTGAGTGAGACACACAGAAGCGATGAGAGCTTCACACCGGATATGCTGGTGGATGCGATCAGAGCGTTGAATAATAGTCTTTCAATTCCTGCAAATCTTACAGAAGTAGGAGTGACGGAAGACAAGATCAATGTCATGGCAGACGATGCCATGAAGAGCGGAAACATCATGGTGAACCCACGCCGCTCTACGAAGAAGGATATTATAGCCCTTTACAAAAAGGCTATGTAATATCAAACCTGTCTACACGGGAAAAGGTTGTCGCTTGTCGGCAGCCTTTTTCTATTGAGGATATTATTTGCAAAACAACCCTCAGAGATAATGATTTGCATGGAAAAATATACTATTCGGAATCATATGCGATGTATGGAATCTAAACGATTCTAAAAATTGTAAATAAAAAAATATAGATAAACCGGTGGCAGTTTTATGATAAAAATGTTAAAATGATAATAATTATGGACAAGAATGAAAATGAGGGCTTATAAATTATGAAAAAACAGGTTATAACGATTGGAAAACGTGACTTTGAAATTGGAAAACGTCCTTATGTGATGGGAATCCTGAATGTGACACCGGATTCCTTTTCGGATGGCGGAAAGTACGGAGATCTGGATGCGGCGTTGAAGCATACAGAAGAAATGATCAAGGAAGGTGCCGATATCATTGATGTTGGCGGAGAGTCGACTCGACCGGGACATGTGAAGATTTCGGTTGCGGAAGAGATTGAACGTACCTGCTTCGTGATTGAGGCAATCAAGGAACGGTTTGAGATTCCGGTTTCGTTAGATACGTACAAATATCAGGTGGCTCAGGCGGGAATTCTGGCTGGTGCCGATCTGATCAACGATATATGGGGATTTAAATGGGACGATGAGATGGCACCGCTTTGCGCGAAATACCAGATTCCGGTCTGCCTGATGCACAACCGGAAGGAAGCGGTATACAATGATTTTATTGCGGATGTGATCGCAGACATGAAGGAGTGCGTACAGATTGCGCGCGCATCAGGACTTGCCGACGATAAGATCATCTTAGATCCGGGGATTGGATTCGCAAAGACTACGGAAGAGAACTTAAAGTTTATGAACCATCTGGAGGATCTGGTTGCACTCGGATATCCGGTACTGCTTGGAACTTCGAGAAAATCCATGATTGGAAATACACTGAATCTGCCGGTTGACGAGCGAGAGGAAGGAACAATGGCAACTTCTGTCTTAGGACTGGTGAAGGGGTGCAGCTTCTTCCGTGTACATGATGTGAAGAAAAATGTGCGTGCCCTGGCCATGACGGATGCGATGCTCAAGGCGTAATGGAACGCTCTCGTAAATGTGGAGAAAAAACGCCTGTATAGATGTTATATAGACAGACACGTAATGGAATGCTCTCGTAAATGCGGAGGCATGGATGCGTGATAATGATGTTATGGCATTGATTGAGGATATAAGACAGAGAAGGACAGAAACTATATGGATAAAATATGGATTAAAGATTTAGAGATATTTGCATATCACGGTGTCCTTGCAGAAGAAAAAAGAAATGGACAGAAATTCTATGTAACTGTATCTATGGATGTGGATCTGCATGCGGCAGGCATGACAGATGATCTGGACAAAACGGTCAATTATGCAGAAGTATGTGAACTGATCCGGCGGACGATGCAGGAGGAAAGCTATGATCTGATTGAGGCAGCAGCGGAGAATGTTGCAGATGCGATTTTGCTTGCCTATCCACAGATAAAGATGGTTCATGTGATTGTAAGCAAGCCGGGGGCTCCTATTCCGATGGACTTTGATACGGTCTGCGTGGATATTACAAGAGGCAGACATATTGCGTATCTGGGTATCGGTTCCAATCTCGGAGATAAGGAGGCATACCTTGACTATGCGGTCGATCAGCTGAACAAAGATGAGTATATTCAGGTGACAAAGGTTTCTTCCTATATAATAACAGAACCATATGGCGATGTGGAACAGGATGATTTCTTAAATGGTTGTCTGGAGATTGAGACAATCTATTCTCCACAGGATCTGCTGGCTGTTATCAACGATATTGAACAGGGTGCCGGCAGAAAGCGGCTGATCCACTGGGGCCCAAGAACTTTGGACATTGACATTTTGCTCTATGATCAGGAAATGATCATGGAAGACACGCTGAAGGTGCCGCATGTGGAGATGGCAAAGCGCGCGTTCGTGCTTGAACCACTTGCCGAAATCGCACCATATGCCTACCATCCGGGCTACCATAAGACGATCATCGAACTACTGGAAATATTACAAAACAAAAAAGATTAAACTACAATATAAGAAAAACTATATTCAAGGGAGCGGCAAATGACATGCGTATGCCATTTGCATTGTAACCGGAAGTATATAAATGAGCAGATAATTATCCGATACAATCGATGTGTAGAAATCATGCGGGACACTGGTATTTATCCTAACGCAGACCATTGGAGCACATCAGCACTTAGCGAGTAACGCATTCATTCGCAGAATGATGTGTTAGGAGCTTAGTGTCTGCTATGTGCGGAAGTGAGCGAGAGCGCGTCTGCGTATGGATAATAGCAGTGTTCTGCATGAGACATACAGGAAATGTCGGATAATTATCTGCGGATGAAATAGGGAGGTAAAAACTATGGCATACAAAATGTTTGCCGCCATCTACGTGGGAAGCAGCGAGATATCCATGAAGATCTTCCAGGTAAATGGTAGAAAAACGTTTCGTCAGATTGACAGTGTCAGCCGGATACTGGAGCTTGGGCGGGACACCTATCGCGAAGGAAAACTGAGCCGGGAGTCGATCAAAATGATTTGCGAAGAACTCGAAGGCTTAAAACATAAAATGGAAGAATACAAGATCACAGAATACCGTGCCTATGCGACGAGTGCGGTACGTGAGGCAGATAACATGGATCTGGTGCTGGATGTGATCGAGCATACCACAGGTATCCGTGTACAGGTTCTGAGTAACTCGGAACAGCGTTATATCAGCTTCAAGGGACTGGTTGCGAAGTATTCGGATTTCCATCAGGTTGTCAGCAAGAACACAGCGTTCGTCGATGTCGGTGCTGGAAGCGTGCAGATTTCCCTGTTTGATAAGAACAATCTGGTTGTCACAGAGAATATCCCGATTGGTGCGGTGCGTGTTCGTGATTATCTGGCACTCATCGGGCACAAGTCCGGAAGACTCGATGAGATCATGGCAGACTATGTAGATAATGATATTGTATCGTTCCGAAATATTTATCTGAAGGATAAAGAAATCAAGAACATTATCGCTGTTGGTGAGGTCGTAAGCTCCCTGAAGAAGATCGTGCCGGAACTTTCCATCAAGGATGTGATCACGCGGGCGCAGTTTGATGCGATGTACAAGCGTGTTATCAGTATGCCGGCGCAGGAGCTCGCGGAAAAATACGGTATTCCATACGAGCGTGCGACGCTGATGTTACCGAACATCACAATCTACCAGTCGTTCCTGAACAACTGTAAGGCAGAGGAAATGTATGTGCCGGATGTGGATTTCTGCGAGTGTATCGTGGCAAATTACATGGACGAAGGAAGCCGTGTCGTGTTCAATCACAATTTTGAGGAAGATATTCTTGCAACAGCGAATAACATTGCGAAGCGGTATCGCTGCAATCGGAATCATGTGGAGCAGACCGCATATTTTGCACTGAAGATCTTCGATGTGGTTCGTAAGCCGTTTGGATTGGATAAGATGCAGCGTCTGCAGCTTCAGATTGCGGCACTTCTGCATGAATGTGGTAATTTCATCAATCTGCATGATGGAGCGAGAAATTCCTATTATATAGTAGCAAATACTGAGATCCTTGGACTTTCGCACAAAGAGCGTATGGAAGTGGCAAATGTAGTCAAGTACAACCCACTGTATCTTCCATCGAAGGATAAGATATCAGCAGAACTTGATGGCTGTGATTATATTGTAATCGCGAAGCTTGCTGCAATCTTACGAATTGCGAATATTCTCGACAAGAGCCATATGCAGAAGATCGAAGATATTTCCGTGACATTGAAAGATGGCAAGCTGATTATTCTGGCAAAGACATACGAAGATATCTCACTGGAGGCGGGACTTTTTGAAGCACGTGCAGATTTCTTTGAGCAGATCTATGGAATCAGACCGGTACTTCGGGTGAAAAGGAGTGTGTAAGGAATGGACAAAAAATTATTGGAAAAACCGGAAAATTATTATAACCGTGAGATGAGCTGGTTACAGTTTAATTACAGAATCTTAAATGAGGCGAAGGATAAGTCGATTCCACTGTTTGAACGCCTGAATTTCCTGAGTATCACAGAATCAAATCTGTCTGAGTTCTTCATGGTGCGTGTAGCATCTCTGATCGATCTGGTACACGCAGATGTAAAGAAGAAGGACATTGCAGGATTGACGCCGCAGGGGCAGCTCGATCTGATTATTCCTGAGACGAAGAACATGATTGCGAGCCAGTACAGCACACTGAACCGCCAGATTCTTCCTGCGATGGAAGAAAATGGTCTGAAGCTTGTTAAGCATTATGAGGACTTAAACGAGAAGCAGAGCAAGTTCGTAGATAAATATTTTGAGAAGGAAGTGTATCCGGTACTTACGCCGATGGCAGTTGATTCTTCGAGACCATTTCCACTGATCAGCAACAAGACTTTAAATATTGGTGCACTGATCCGTGATAAGAAGAAGGATGTTATTGACATTGCAACCGTACAGGTACCATCCGTGTTGCCACGTGTGGTTGAGATTCCGGGCGAGGACGGATGCAGAGAGATCATTCTGCTCGAGCAGATCATTGAGAAGAACTTGAATCAGCTCTTCTTAAATTACGAGATCATTTGCGCGTATCCATACAGAATTATGCGAAATGCAGACCTTGCAATCGACGAGGACGATGCGTCCGATCTGTTGAAGGAGATCGAAAAGCAGATTAAGAAGCGTGCGTGGGGCGAGGTTATCCGGCTCGATGTGGAAGCAGAGATGGATAAGCGTCTGCTGAAAGAATTGAAGAAACAGTTAAATGTCAACAGCGATTATGTCTATTCGGTAAATGGACCACTTGATCTTACGTTCCTTGGAAAGGTACGTGGACTCGATGGCTTTGATCATTTGAAGAATAAGAAATACATCCCACAGCCGGTGAAGGGATTGGATCTCGATGCGAATATCTTCGACCAGATCAAGAAGAAGGATATCCTGTTACATCATCCGTATGATGAGTTTACACCGGTCATTGAGTTCATCAAACAGGCGGCAATTGATCCGGATGTACTTGCAATCAAGCAGACGTTGTACCGTGTCAGTGGCAATTCTCCAATCATTGCAGCACTTGCACTTGCAGCGGAAAATGGCAAGCAGGTAACGGTACTTGTTGAGTTAAAAGCACGATTTGATGAAGAAAATAATATAAATTGGGCAAAAAAACTGGAAAAAGCGGGTTGCCATGTTATTTATGGTCTGGTAGGATTAAAGACGCATTCCAAAATTGCACTCGTTGTCAGACGGGAAGAAGATGGCATCAAGCGATATGTTCATCTTGGAACTGGTAACTATAATGATGTGACAGCAAAGTTATATACAGATATGGGTATGCTGACTGCATCGGATGCGATAGGGGAGGATGCAACCGCAGTCTTTAATATGTTGTCGGGTTATTCCGAGCCGCCAGCATGGAATAAACTGCTTGTAGCTCCGATCTGGATGAAGGATCGATTCCTTGCACTGATCGACCGGGAGGCAGAGAATGCACGTATGGGTAAGAGTGCTAAGATCATTGCCAAGATGAATTCCCTGTGTGATCCGACGATTATCCGTGCACTGTATGAGGCGAGCAATGCGGGCGTGAAAATCGAACTGATCGTACGTGGTATCTGCTGTCTGAAGACAGGGATTCCGGGACTTTCCGAGAACATCACGGTGCGTTCCATTGTAGGTAACTTCCTGGAGCATGCGAGAATCTTTTATTTCTATAATGATGGATTCGAAGATGTATATATGGGCAGTGCCGACTGGATGCCTAGAAATCTGGACAAACGAGTGGAGATTACATTCCCGGTTGAGGATGAAGACCTCAAAAAACGGGTGATTGAGATTTTGGAGATTCAGCTTTCCGATACATTGAAAGCACATATTATGCAGCCGGATGGCTCATATGCAAAACAGGATCTGAGGGGGCGTGAAAAGTTGGAGGCGCAAAATTATTTCTGCAAACAGGCGATGGGTTCCTTGAAAGAGGACGACAAAAAGAAAGTATCCCGAATCTTCATTCCGCGCATGAAGATCGGTGATTAATAAAAACAATAGAGAGGAGACTTAAAAAAGTGGAAAAGTTTTTTAAGATCAAAGAGAGAGGATCAACGCTTAAGACTGAGATCTTCGCAGGTATCACAACCTTCTTCGCAATGGCTTACATTATCTTTGTAAACCCGAATCAGGTTGCTGCAGAGGGCGCAAATGGATGGCTTGTCGGATTAGGAGCTGATCCGGGAACTATGGGACAGATTTGGAATTCTGTATACATCGCATCTATCATCGTAGCGATCATCGGTACGTTGTTGATGGCATTTGTTGCAGATATGCCGTTTGCACAGGCGTGTGGAATGGGACTCAATTCCTTCTTCTGTACAATCTTCGTAGCTGGCTCTTTCTTCGCTGGCGAGGATGTTAAGACAGGCTATCAGGCAGGTCTTGTTATCGTATTTTTGTCAGGTATTGTATTCCTGCTTCTTTCCGTAACCGGACTTCGTAAGTACATTGCAGTATCTATGCCGGAGTGCCTGAAGAAAGCAATTCCTGCAGGTATCGGTCTGTTCATTGCAATGATCGGTTTCAAGAATGCAGGTATCATCGAGGACAACCAGTACACATTTGTACAGTTCTACGATTTCCATGGCAGAATCAAGCAGATCGGTACAGAGGTTGACGGCGTGATGGTAACAGGTCTGGATGTATGGCATCAGATTGTACCGGTTGTCGTCGCTTTGCTCGGTGTGCTTATCATTGCAATCCTTGCGAAGAAGGGAATTAAGTCAAACGTGATTATTGGAATCCTTGCATCAGCAGTACTTTATTATCTGTTTATGTGGGAGGTACCTTCTTTTGATATGAGCAATATTTCCCAGTCTTTCAAGGATTTTGCAAAAGTAGGTTTCTTAGGCGTATTTAATGGTGACGCATGGGATGCCGCATTTAACAGTTCGTATGTCGGCGGTGTATTCTCCGGAATTATGCTGATCGTAGCATTCTGTCTCGTAGACATGTTCGATACGATCGGAACCATCTATGGTACAGCCGCATCTGCAAACATGATGGATGAGAATGGTGATCCGATCAGCATGAATGAGTGTATGCTCTGTGACTCAATCGGTACAGTATCCGGTGCTCTGCTCGGTACATCTACATGTACAACATTCGTAGAGTCTGCATCTGGTGTTGGTGCCGGTGGTAGAACAGGATTTACAAGTATTATAACAGCACTTTGCTTCGTATTCTGTTTGTTCTTAAGCCCGCTTGCAAGCGTGATCCCAAGCTGTGCAACTGCACCGGCTCTGATCTATGTAGGTGTTCTTATGGCCAGAAACTTTGCAAAGGTAGATATGGACGATATGCTTTCAGCAGTTCCTGCGTTCCTTGCATTGATCATGATGCCTTTGACATATTCTATCTCAAATGGTATCGGTATCGGTGCAATCGCTTATGTTGTAATCGCTCTGTTCACAGGCAATTACAAGAAGAAGGATATCGTAATTACAGTTATCGCTGCATTGTTTGTATGTAAGTTTATCTTCGTCACGATGTAGCCGGATTGTAAAGCAAATAATATGGAAACAAAAGAGGATCGTACTTGCGGGGTGCGGTCCTTTTTTATTGTATACGGACCGCCACTATACAATGTTCACAATCCAAATTGTGCAAAATGACGAATAACAGGAAGAAAACAGATTAAAATATTGGATAGTATTGCTTGTTGACTAATTTGCTATATGTGTTATACTTCAACTAGAACAGAAAGAGAGATACAGATCCGGAAGGGAGTTGAGAAGTATGGATGCTGAAAAGTTTACAAAGAAGTCATTAGAGGTAATAGAAAGTTGTGAGAAGCTTGCGTATGAGTATAACAATCAGGAACTGACGCAGGCGCATTTAATGTATGCACTTGTGACGGTGGAAGACAGTCTGATTGCGAAGCTGCTTACGAATATGGGAATCAATATGGATGCGTTTACCGGCGAATGTGAGAAACTGGTTGCAAACCGGCCGAAGGTATCGGGCGGACAGTTGTTTACAAGTCCGGAATTTTCCAAGGCATTGATTCAGGCAGAAAAAGAAGCAAAACAGATGGGTGATGACTACATTTCTGTCGAGCACATTTTCTTGGGTCTGCTTGAGAAGGCAGATAAGGATATCAAGCGAGTGATAAATGCGTATGGTATCACAAGAGGTAAATTCCTTGAGGTGCTGGCGAATATCCGTGGCAACCGGAAGGTAGAAAGTGATAATCCAGAGGATACTTACGATGCATTGAATAAATATGGATACAACCTGGTAGAGCGGGCGCGGGAGCAGAAGCTGGATCCGGTCATCGGTCGTGACAATGAGATCCGAAATATTATCCGAATCCTGTCCCGTAAGACAAAGAACAATCCGGTCTTAATCGGTGAACCGGGTGTTGGTAAGACTGCCGCAATCGAAGGACTGGCACAGCGTATCGTGCGTGGCGATGTGCCGGATTCGCTGAAGGATAAAGATATTTTCGCATTGGATATGGGTGCACTGTTAGCGGGTGCCAAGTATCGTGGTGAGTTCGAGGAACGTCTGAAGGCAGTCCTTGATGAAGTGAAGAATTCCGAAGGTCATCTGATCTTATTTATCGATGAGATTCATACAATCGTCGGAGCTGGTAAGACCGAGGGCTCTATGGATGCGGGCAATATGCTGAAGCCTATGCTTGCGCGTGGTGAGCTGCACTGTATCGGTGCGACAACGCTGGATGAATATCGGAAATACATTGAGAAGGATGCGGCATTGGAACGTCGTTTCCAGCCGGTTATGGTAAATGAGCCGACCGTGGAAGATACGATTTCCATCCTGCGAGGTATCAAGAACCGTTACGAAGTGTTCCACGGTGTCAAGATCAGCGATGGTGCATTGGTCAGTGCGGCAACACTTTCAAATCGTTATATCACAGATCGTTTCCTGCCGGATAAGGCAATCGACCTGGTTGATGAAGCATGTGCGATGATTAAGACAGAACTTGATTCGATGCCTGCCGAATTGGATGAGATTTCCAGAAAGATCATGCAGCGGGAAATTGAGGAAGCAGCACTTAAGAATGAAACAGATCATCTGAGTCAGGATCGTCTGGAGGTACTCCGGAAGGAATTGGAGGAACTGCGGGAACAGTCCAAACAGATGAAGGCAACATGGGAACACGAGAAGCAGGATGTTGAACGTGTACGGAAGCTTAGAGAAGAGTTAGAAGATGTGAATAACCAGATTCAGGTTGCACAGCGCGAGTATAATCTGGAGAAGGCAGCAGAACTGCAATATGGTAAGCTGCCGCAGATCAAGCAGGAGTTGGAACGTCTCGAAGCGCAGGTCAGTGAGAAGGACAGAAGCCTGGTGCATGAGTGTGTTACAGAGGAAGAGATTGCGAAGATTGTTGCAAAGTGGACAGGAATTCCGGTTGCAAAGCTGACGGAGAGTGAGCGTAACAAGACCTTGCATCTGGGGGATGAACTGCATAAGCGTGTCGTCGGACAGGATGAAGCAGTCCGTCTGGTCAGTGATTCCATCATCCGTTCTAAGGCAGGCATCAAGGATCCGACAAAACCGATTGGATCGTTCCTGTTCCTTGGACCTACCGGTGTAGGTAAGACAGAACTTGCGAAGTCGCTTGCTGCTGCATTGTTTGATAATGAAGCAAACATGGTGCGTATCGATATGAGTGAGTACATGGAGAAGCACAGTGTGGCACGACTGATCGGAGCGCCTCCGGGATATGTTGGATACGATGAAGGCGGACAGCTCACAGAGGCAGTCAGACGGAAGCCATATTCTGTTGTCCTTTTTGATGAGGTAGAAAAGGCACATCCGGATGTATTCAATGTACTGTTACAGGTGCTTGATGATGGACGTATCACAGACTCACAGGGCAGAACTGTAGATTTTAAAAACACAATCATTATCATGACAAGTAATATCGGTTCAACATATCTTCTTGATGGTATTGATGAGAATGGTGGAATTAAGCCTGACGCCGAAAATCTTGTTATGCAGGATTTGAGGGCACATTTCAGACCTGAATTTCTTAATCGTCTTGATGAGATTATAATGTTTAAGCCTCTTACCAAGAGTAACATTTCTTCGATTATTGATCTGCTTATTAAGGATGTCAACAAGAGACTGGCAGATAAGGAGCTGACTGTTAAGCTTACGGATGCAGCAAGAGACTTTATTGTTGATAATGGATTTGATCCAATGTATGGTGCAAGACCTCTTAAGAGGTATGTACAGAAGACAGTCGAGACACTTGCAGCAAAGCTTATTCTGGCAGGCAACATTGATGCGCAGAGCGTAATCCTCATAGATGTAGAGGATGGTAAGCTTACGGCAAGAGCAGAAAAATAATCTGTCACGACGATTTTTAAGATGTCCCCTGTGGAGTTGCATTTCCTTTAATTAGAATGTAATTCTTCAGGGGATTTTTTATGTTGAAGCTGTAATAAAGCATTCGTTGAATCTTGGAATTAATTTCTTTGATAGGAGCATTGGATATTCACATTACATGGGAAGATATTGATTACCTTGAAGAAAAGAAGTAATATTTTTTAATTGGCTGCCGATATATTAATATATACCATTGTGAACGGAGGGACAGAATATATGGCAATCAGCAGTGTAGACAGCAAAGCCGGTACTAATGCCGCAACAGGAATCGGCACAATAACAGACGCTAATACTGCATCAGACCATATGAAGGCGGCATTGAAGAATAAGGATTACATGGAATTTATCAGCCTTTATAAGGAGAAGATGCGCGATGATATAGATAATGGCACGGCAGAGCCTTCTTTTCAGACCGGCAGCCAGACTTTTACTGACCGACAGTGGGACAGGCTGTTGGAGAACTTTGACAGTGCTCAGGATGATATAAAGAAAGCGGTCAAAGAGCAGGGCAATAAGCTTAAGGAAGAGGCTGATGAGTCAAGAAAGCTGTCAAAGGAACTGAACGAAAAGATACTTAAGGAATTACTTCAGAAGCAGGAAGATGACAGAAAGCTTACATTACTTACGTCAGAGCTTTTGAAGGCAGTATACCCTGAATCACCGGAGGATGCTATGTTGGGAGCTGTTCCGAGAATGTATATAACGGCGGTCAGCGAGGATGGAATCAGATGTATTTCACAGGATTCCGAAGAGTATGACTGGGAACTTTTATTTGCCAATTCTATTCAGTACAGACAAGCTATGGATATTATTGACTGGGCATCGGAAGAGATGGATAATTATCTTTTTGCAGCCAATGAGAATTTCTGGCAGGACTATCTTGGTGGGAATATAGACATAGAGGCATTTAAGGATTTTCTGGCAACAACCAATAATGGAATCCCTGACTACGTAATCGGTGATGAATATAACATGAGAATAGATGAAAGCAAGATTAAGTGGGCGCAGTACATGAATTAGCATGTAAAGTGTTTCTGATAATATGATAACAAAATCTCCGGTGCCGGAACTGATAATGTCCCGGCACCGGAGATTTTATTTTATGCTCTATAGAATTTATTATACATTTGATTGCTGCTTTAAGACTGCTTTACCTGAACAAACTGGCTGTTGTAAAGTGTAGCGTAGAAGCCGCCATTTGCAAGAAGCTCTTCGTGCCTGCCCTGCTCAATAATCTTTCCGTCCTTCATAACAAGGATTATGTCAGCCTCACGGACTGTCGACAGACGGTGTGCAACGATAAAGCTTGTCCTGCCCTGCATCATCTGTGCAAATGCGTGCTGTATCTTAAGCTCAGTTCTTGTATCAATAGATGAAGTAGCCTCGTCAAGAATAAGCATAGGCGGCAGGCAGAGCATGACACGTGTGATGCACAGAAGCTGCTTTTGTCCCTGTGAAAGGCTTCCGCCATCCTCAGTAATCCATGTGTTGTAGCCGTCAGGAAGACGCTTTATGAAACTGTCAGCATGCGAAGCCTTTGCAGCGGCAATAACCTCCTCGTCTGTGGCATCAGGCTTACCCATAACTATGTTATCACGGATAGTCCCTGCCTTAAGCCATGTGTCCTGAAGAACCATGCCGATGTTCTGGCGGAGTGAATGACGTGTCATATTCATTATCGATGTTCCGTCAACAGATATTGTTCCGCTGTTTACATCGTAGAAGCGCATAAGCAGATTAATAAGAGTTGTCTTTCCGCATCCTGTCGAACCTATTATTCCAAGCGACTCTCCTTTATGTATTTTAAAGCTTATGTCTTTTACTAACATTTTATTGTATTCTCTTGCAATTTTTGGTAGTGAATGTGCATCTGAATCTGTTACAAATGTTCTTCCCTCTAATTCGGAAATCATATCTGCTAAATATGTATCTGCACTAAGACCAAGTTCTATTGCAAATATCTTATCAAATTTTTCTTTAAATATATCTTTCATTCTGTCTGTGCAATTACCATAGTAGCTTTTAAATGGTGTAAAGCAATGGGCTGGAATTAAAATTCCATTATATTTTTCTACTATGTCTATTAATTCATAGCCAGAAATATTAGATCTTTGTGTGCTTAGTGTTATATTTTTTATATGATGGCTCATTTCTTGCGAGAATGCTTTTATATCTTTTAAATGTGGAAAGAAACAAATATTATGTGCTGCTCCACATTTTCCATTTCTGCCTACTTCTGATGTTTCTACTTCGCTTCCTAGTAATATGCAAACTTTGTCTTTGTATATTATTCCTCCATCTTCTATTTCGTATGCTTCTCCAGTTTTTAGGAAATTTTCGATGTCCTCAATTACGTATGGTGATGCACAATCTATTATTCCAACTACATTTATACCTTTTCTATCTGCACATTCTCTTGCAATGTTTGCAAAATTTAAACTTCTTGCAGCTGTTATTTTTATTGGTTTTCCATTTTCGCTTCTTCCTATGTGTACATGTAAATCTGCAAATATTTCTTCCATTTTTAGTATGATTCCTTCCTTAAAAATATAAATACGGTTGAAAAAAACTAACATTTTTTTCAACCTTTACTCTCTATTCTCTAGACATCCAATCTTCATAAGCTCTTCCTTTTGAAACTGGTTCTTCTTGCACGTCTAGTCTTGCTTTATCATTTGATATTCTCTCAGGATCAACAAGATCCTCTAGTTTTATTCCATTTGCTCTACCTTCTAAAACACTATGTACTTTTTCTATGTTTCTAATTTGTTTTGCTAAAAGCTCGTCTCCTTTTTCTTTATTTGCCGAATTTTTGTTAAATAAGTTAGCCTCTATTTTTGCAGCTGTTATTAATCCTGTTGTTCCAGGAATTATTATGTCTTTCTCATTTGCTAAACTCATACCTTTATAGCCTCCATTCTGTTTACAAAGTCTTTAAATGTTTCTAGATATCTATTTTCTTTTCCTTTTAAGTTTCTAAATTCTAAAAGCACTAAAGCTTCATCTACTTTAAATCCTATTCTTTCTGGTCTATCTAAAAGCATTCCTCCAAACTGGTCTATAAGCTCTAATACATCTGCTTCTGGCTCCCTTGGTTCAGACTCACTGTATCTGTTTATTTGTTCACATATTCTACAAAATCTGTCGTCAAAGCCAAGTAGAGAAAGGTATTCAGCACCTTCTTTTGCATATGTTTTTACTTTGTTCATATCTGCAAAATTATCTACTTTTTTGCAGTTGCATAACAAAGAAGCCGTTATAAGCATATTGTTGTCAAAGTTTAAATCTGGTGTATTGTCTAAAAATAGCTTTAATAGCTCTGTTTTAAATACTACTGAATTGTCAAAGAAAATGTTTCCTCTTTTATTTAAGTAATACATTATTTCCATTTTCTTTATCCAGTCTTTTTCTGATAATATGTAGTCTGCAAAGGTTTGGTTATTCATAGCTTTTCCCCTCTTTGTTTTTCTAAAGTAAAAACAAATCAAAATCTTTTATTTTTCTAATAAAAGTTTTTGCACTTATACTAATAGGATTATATTCTATAAATGTATGATTTTCAATCTTTGTACACAATTGTAATGTAACTGTAATAAAAATGTAATTTTAATTTGTTATTATCATATTGTTTGTAAAATCTAATTTTGCTTTTGATTCATATTCATAGCCAAGTGTGTATATATCTGTTGCGAATATATCTTCATTTAGCATTTCTACAAGTTGTTTGTTATTGTTTTTTTCTATGAATTTTTTTACAGATGTTACCATATTTATTTTTGGATTTCTTCTGCATATTTCTGATATTAATGCTTTTCCTCTTTGAGTAAAGCCTAAAATTCTTACATATGGATTTTCCTTTTTTGAATCTTGCATCATTTTTTTATTTATTCCTAATAGTGCATAAAGTAAAATTCTTTGGATTCTTGTTCTTGTAAACCTTTTAGACTTTATTCCATCTATTAATTGATTCAAATTGTTGCAATTTTCCGCAGAAGCTTTTATGCTGTTTTCTAGTCCTTCTGAAACATCTGGTAAATCTGCAATTTCTTTTATTGTCATTTTTCTTAATATAAATATTATTTCTTTTTCGTACTGCTCTAGTCCTAAAACTACATGACCATTTCTTAGTTCTTGTCCTAAAATTTGATACGAACTATTTGGAATTACCTTTCTTAAATCTTCAAATTCTCTTCTTTGAATTAATTTTCTAATTGCTGTTGCACTTGCAAATCCATCTACAATTTTTGTTTCGTTATAATAAACTTTTTGTCTTTTTATTGCAATTGGTTCTATTTTACTCTTTTGAGTTTTTAGTGCTTTTAAGTATTCTATTGCTAAAATATTGTTGGACTCATTTAAAATATTTGCATATCTTTTTATGTCATTCAAATACATCATTACTGCGTTTTCTCTTGCAGTTGCAAATGATATTCCTTTATCTAATTCGTGGGCTAATATATTTTTATAAGCCTTTGGCTCTGTATAAAGCACTGTTGCTATGTTGTTTAATGCAGCTAGGTCTTCTGTTTCTGCGCCAAACGCTACACTATCTACTATATTTAAACTATTTAATATTTTTATTGCTCCTGATGCAAAATTTTCCGCACTAGAAATACTATAAACAGTTGGAAGTTCTATAACAAGATCTGCTCCTCCGCAAATTGCCATATATGCTTTTGCCCATTTATTTACAATAGAAGTATCTCCTCTTTGTGTAAAATTTCCAGATATGACTGCTACACAATATTCAGCTCCTGTTATTTCTTTTGTTGCTTGCAAATGATAATAGTGTCCATTATGAAATGGATTATACTCTGCTACAACTCCAATTACTCTACTCACACCTAAGCACCTCCTTTTTTGTATTTTTTTCTTGCACTTGTATGTGTTTATTGGTATAATATCATAAAATCAAATTATTTACAATGATTTTTTTAAAGAGAGGAATTTTATTATGGAAGAAATTACTATTTATACTGATGGTGCTTGTTCTGGCAATCCTGGTCCTGGTGGTTGGGGTGCGATTTTGATGTTTGGAGATACAAAAAAAGAAATCTCTGGCGGGCTTGATAATACCACTAATAATGTTATGGAATTAACTGCTGTTATTGAATCTTTAAAAATGTTAAAACGTCCTTGTAGGGTAGATTTATACAGTGATAGTGCTTATGTAGTTAATGCTTTTTTACAAAAATGGATTTATGGTTGGATAAAAAAGAATTGGAAAACTGCTGGAAATGATCCTGTTAAAAATAAAGAACTTTGGCAAGAACTATATGGTCTTACCAAAATTCATGATGTTACTTTTCATAAAGTTAA